>Ga0272441_10000530_pt1 | contig 87066 bp, 90 predicted proteins | sample SSMProp6N_FD_193582 | JGI IMG/M metagenome (GOLD analysis project Ga0272441, IMG submission 193582) | Marine sediment archaeal communities from Little Sippewissett salt marsh, Falmouth, MA, United States - SSM-Prop-6N | ecosystem: Environmental > Aquatic > Marine > Wetlands > Sediment ... | reverse complement strand
GTGGATGAACAACTATCCCAGAAAAGCCCTTGGATATAAATCAGCCAAACAGGTGGCAAAAGAGCATTTACGGAATAACGGTGATTTTGGAGTTGACAGTGTCGCACTATGAGTTACAATCCACCCCTTGATGTATCAGATTTATTATTCACTTGTAAAAAAATTAAATAGTCGATATAATTATAGCCTTTAAATATCCCTAAATGCAAAATGTATTGTAGCATAAAAAGAAAAGGAATGGAGCTGTTATGTTAAAAATACTGCGTAAAAAAGGCGTCATGAAAAGAATCCTCTGGTTCCTGGCTGTTATTATTATCCTGGCTTTCGGGTTCATGGGCCAGGCCTCGAGATTAAGCAATACCCGTCGCACACCCTATGCCGGCAGGATAAACGGCCGCAAGGTTTCCTTGGAAGAATTTCAAAAACACTATCAACATGTGCAAATCCAGGCCCTCATCCAATACGGTCGGAACCTAAATAAATTCAGAGATATTTTAAATCTGGAACGGGAAACCTGGGATCGCATAATTGCCCTTGATGAAGCCCATAAACGCCGTATTAAAATCAACGATGATGAAGTTTTATCGGCATTATTAAACCATCCCCTTTTTCAAAAAGATAACCATTTTGATAAGGAACTCTATAATACAACCTTGCGCTATGCCTTTAAGATCACCCCTAAGGAATTTGAAGAAAGCCTCAGGGATTCATTGAAACTTGTACGTCTTTATGATCAGGTCACGGGCGACCTTTCTGTTTCTGAACAAGAAGTCTTTAAACAATATACGAAAGAAAATGAAAAAGTCCAGGTCCATTACGTTCTTTTTAAAACCGAAAAATATAAAGACCAGGTAATCTATAATGAAGAAGCGGTCGCTTCATATTATAACAACCATAAAACCAAATTTCTCCAACCCCCGCAAATCAAAGTCGCTTATATTCATCTGGATTTTCCTGCCGAAGCCAGAGATGAAGAAAATGACATCATCGAACAACAGGCCATTGATATTTACCAGCAATTAATTAAAAATCCTGATCTGGAAAGTGTGGCCGCCCATAACGAATTGAACCTTGAGACCACAGGGTTCTTCAGCATGGAAAAACCTGTCCTTAAACAAGGATGGTCCTATCCCCTCGTTCAGGAATTGTTTCAATTTGATATTGGACAAATTAGTGAATTACTGGAAACAGAACAAGGCTTCCAGATCTTATCCCTCAAGGAAAAACTCCCGGCAACAATCCCTGATTTTACAGAGGCAAAAGAACTAGTGGAAGAGGCCTGGCGCACTGAAGAAGCTCAGGAAATATCTAAAGAAAAGGCCCTGGAATATCTTAATTTCTTAACAACCCAAGAATCCACCATGAAAAAAGATGATTTTATTGAGATCGCTAAGAGCGAAAACCTGGAAATCCAACAAACACCCATATTCACCCGTGGTCAATATCTTCCTACGGTCGGCATAACAAAGGGATTCCAGGAGAACGCCTTTAACCTTGATGAAAATAATAGAATGAGTGGCGTCGTTGAAACCCCTAAGGGATACGCTATCCTCTTTTTAGATACCAAGTATCCTGTCAATATGGAGGATTTCCAAGATCAAAAAGATGAATGGGCTCAAAAAGTAATTGTTCAAAAGAAAACGGAAGCTTTCAATGATTTTATATCGCGATTAAGGATAAAATCAAAACTCGAAGATCGCATCCCCGAACTTCTATCAAAAAGCACGACGGCAAATCAACAAAGAAATAAAGACTGAACTCTCTGAGGTGGGCATAAAGAACAATCAGGCTAGTCTATACCATCAATCCTTTTGCGCGGACTATCACTAAAACCCGAACCATTGTTTTGCTTTCTAAAAAAACGCATATAGTCTTTTGGAAAAAAATTCTTTGCCGCGACCACTTGCCCTTGCGGATCAACGAAAAAAAATGCAGGGATCCCAATTATGGAATATTGGTCTGCGACCTGAGCCTCCTGGTCCAAGAACACTTCAAAATTGATCTTGCGCCTTTTTAAATAGTCCTTAACATCTCTCGCTGTCTCTTCGATATCCACCAGAACGAGCTTGATGCCCTGCTTTTCCAATCTTTGTCTATTTTTGTATAAATAGCTCAATTGTGTGCGGCAATGCGGACACCATGTGGACCAGAAAAAAACAATCCCGGATTGCCCGTTAAGGAATTCAGTCATACGCTTTTCTTGCCCCTGGGTGGTCTTTAAAATAAAATCCGGTGCCTTTTTATCCTGGAGTGGATGCTGGAAGAAGAAAAATTGTCCCATCGCGGAAGAAGTTTGCAAGATTACCAGAAAGAAAAGCACAAAAAAGAAACTATATTTAAAAAATCTCATCATGCCCCTATATTTAATTATCCTATGCCTGACGCACAGACTCAGAGACCCATTGTAAATAATCCTCACTGCCATGGACTATGGGCAAGGCCACTATTTCAGGGACTGAGTAACTGTGAATGGCCTTAACTTGTTGCACGATCTCGCCAAACAGATAATTTCTTGTTTTTAAAATTAAAAGAGCCTCATCGGCCTGATCAATCTTATTGTCCCACCAGAACATGGATTTTAGAGGATGGATTATATTCCCGCAGGCCACCAGTTTTCTCTCCAGTAGATGCTGGCATATTTTGGAGGCCTCATCCACGTCTTTTGTGGTTACATAAATTATTAAATATTGATCTTTTTCTTTACTCATATTTCTTTTGTCGCCGTAAGATGTTTTATCCTTACAATTTATATTTTAACGCATCAAAGACTCCCTATCATAAAAACCGCTATTTAGGCCGCCTTATCATCGCCAAAGAAAGATTGCGTCCGGTCTCTCGGCCATCGCGTCGATAAGAAAAATAACCTTGATGACAACAGGTACATATGCCGCAGTCATAAATATTGTCCCTGTCAATACCAAAGTCTACCATCTGGTTAATATTAATCAAAGGTAAATTCAAAAAATATCGTTTTGTTCTACGCTCTATTTCTTTAGAAAACATTTTTAAAAAATCCCCGCCTACTTCATAACAACATGGCCTTATCGCTGGCCCGAAAGCAACAAGAGAGTCCCGGGCGCTACATCCCCAATGCTGCCGCATGACATCAAGGGCTTTCACCGCTATCTGTTGATAACTCCCTCTCCAGCCGGCATGAACTAAAGCCAAGACCTTTTTTTCCTTTTCATAAATAAAAATTGGCAAGCAATCTGCTGTTCTTAGAGTTAGGGCCACCCCCGCGACATTGCTGACAACGCCATCCGCCTCAAAAATTTCATCTGCATGCAAACGGCTTTTCGCATCAATAGTTAGGATAGAATCGCCATGGACCTGACGGATATTGACAATAAATCGGGGTGGTTGATCAAGAGCATCACGTAAATATTGGTTCTGTTTTCTATCGAAAAAAGGAGGTTCCTGCGGCAAGCTAAAATCAAAGGGCTTTGAGGAAGTGAAGCTCACAACTTCAGGGGGAAAGTTAGGAAATGCCTTCTGTGCTGTTCTCATCCTTATTTTCTACTTCGATATAGTCCTCATTAACTTCCAGGAGATCTTTTTTCCCTTTTTTATAATCTTCGATATGCCTGATTTTGATATCCAGATTCTTAAAACTTTTCAAATTAACGTCGCGGAACTGGGCATCAAGCTTTTCGATCAATACCCCCATATCCTCAAAGCGCTTCTTGAATTTTTCATAAATCTTGACGAATTGCTCTATCAGCAAAATAATTTTCTTGATATCTTTTTCATAACGAAAGTTTTCATGGGCCTGACGGATGATGGTTAACATGGCATAAAGGGTGAACGGCGAACACAAAATGACCTTCTGTTCCAAGGCTAAATCCACAAACCCCGGCATCTTTTCCTGAACATAACCAAAGACCTGCTCGTTAGGTATAAAAAGCATAACAAAATCCAACGTATTCCCGCTTGGATTTATGTAATCCCGGTTTTGGAGTTCTTTGATCCGCCCCTTAACATTTTGGAAAAAATCTTTTTCAAAACGCTCCTTCTCAGATTCAGTTCCGGCATTGACCATTTGAATATAGTTATCCAATGGGAATTTGACATCCATGTTGATCGTATGTTTATCCGGAAGCAAAAAAGTGTAATCGGGTTTTGTATTGGCATGGCTCAATTTTTTCTGTTTGATATAGTTGACCCCCTCGATCAATCCGGCATAACGGATAATATCCTCGGCCATGCGCTCCCCCCACTGCCCCCGCAATTTGACATTGCCTAAAATATTGGACAACCGGGAGGTCGTCTCCTGCAACTGGCCGGTAGCCAAAGAAGCATTCTTCAACTGATTCTCTAAATTACCATATTTCATATCGCGGTCCTTCTCAAACTCATGAATAAGCTGCCGATAGCGCTCCAATTCATCCTTAAGACCTTTCACGGCACTGTCAATCGCCTGTTTGCGGGTTTCCAGTTCCGTACTCGACTTATTCTGTTCTGCAATGAACTGCTGCTTGGCCAGCTGAAGAAACTGTTCTTGATTGGCCTTGGTCTCTTGCCTCAGGATCTTGAGCATCACAAAACTCAAGACACCCAAAAAAATAACCATGGCCAGAACAGCCAATATGATAGCCATTGAAGTTGTCATTCCTGTTCCTTCTTTACCCCCATACTCAAACCATTACCCCGCTAATCGATGAATGGCATGATCTCCATATTTATCCTTAATTGAATCCATGGCTTGATGGAGTCTTTCTCTTTTGACTTCTGAGGGATTCTCAAAAAGACTTGACTGAAAATACGGGTCATTAAACTGGGATAGTCTTACTCCCAATAGACGGATCATCATTCCTGGACGATAAAAATCATTAAAAATCTTAAGGGCCTGTTGATAAATAACCTCTGCGTGGTTAGTCCGCTGGCCTAATGTATGCGCCCTTGTATATGTCTTAAAACCTTTTAGGCGGATTTTAACAGTTAACGTCCTGCCTTTCAAATCATTTTTTCGAAGCCGACGGGATACCTTTTCGCTCAAGGACAACAGTGTTTGTCTTATCAAATTAATATCCTTTGTATCCTGATCAAATGTATGCTCATGGCTCAGCGACTTAATCTCTTCACCGCTCTTGACGCCACTAAAATCATGCCCATTGGCTAACTCATGCAGATACAGGCCATTTCCCCCCAAAGATTCATAAAGGACTTGGCGGTTCATCTTGGCCAGATCCCCTATCGTCCTGACACCTAAACGGATTAAAGCGCTCTGCGTTTTCGGCCCCACCCCCCCCAGGCGCTCGACAGGCATAGGCCACAAGAACGCCAAAACCTCCTTTTCCTTTATTTCCAGCAACCCATCGGGCTTGCTGACGTCGGAAGCGATCTTAGCAACCATCTTTACCGGAGCGATGCCAATGGATACGGTCAAGCCAACACATTTCTTGATCTCTCGTTTTATCTTAACGCATGTGGTCTTGGGCGTGCCGAACAAATGATAGCTGCCGCTAATATCCAAAAAGGCCTCATCAATACTAACAGGTTCCATATCCGGCGTAAAAGCCTTTAAAATGCTGAAAATCATGTCTGAACTTCGTCGATATTCTCTGTAGCGTCCAGGAAGGAAAACACCCCATCTACATTTCTTAAAGGCCTGGGAGATCGGCATGGCCGAGTGAATACCGTATTTTCTGGCCTCGTAGGAACAGGTTGCAACAACTCCCCGGCCTTGGCCATTCTTGGGATCGGCGCCAATAATGACCGGCAGGCCTTTGAGTCGCGGATTATCCCTTTGTTCCACGGAAGCAAAAAAGGCATCCACATCAATATGGACAATGGTTCTCAATGACATAACATAATTTTCAACTTAAACGAAAAATCAAAACATGTAAGTAATACTCAACAAATTATTTCTTGTCTTCCAGTAATTTAATAATCCTTTCTAGCCGTGCCGTTATCGCTATAGGAACGAAGATAATCCACACAACCAAAAATATTTTAATCCCGACACCCCATATAGCATCTTGAAGACTTAATAAATACCTGATTTCATTGATAGACATGTCCTCCTCCTTATTAAATAGTCCCATGGACCCCGTTGGAATCCAAAAAGGGAACCTTCCCAAACAGGTTAGCAAAATACAGGAACATAAGCAAACTTGCTGCTAGAAGACCGACCAAGGCAAATAAATAACTACAAATGGTGCCCCATCCATTGAAATAATAAAATGTAACAAGATGCCTGCCCGCTTTAAGATAAATGGTTTTAAAAGCGCCGTAGGCTTCCAGGACAGAACCCCTTTTACCATTGATGGCTACCTGCCAAGCAGGATGATAGGCATCTGCATAAACAAGCCATGATCCCGCAGGATCGGTCACAAAAACATCCGCCGTGAGCTGGTTAGCATTAAAATCCGTAACAACAACATCCTGCGTATCACTCAATGTCACGTGGGATGAAGATGGATGTTGAGAAATCACATGGCCATCTTTAGTGACGACCACGGTATCAATAATATCGGGCAATGCTGAAACGGCTTCTATAGCCCGTGTACTATTAGGAACAAAATGAGCCTTTGGAACCAATCTTAATTTCGGGTAATAACCACCAAAAATATAGACAAGTTCATTGTCTTCCCTTTCTGCCCCTAATAATTCATTGATCTTCTTCATCCTTGTATCCGCTTTAAAATCAGGCCCTATGGTCTTAAATTCTTTTTTGATATTTTCTGCGTATATTTCTGCTTTCAGATGACTATCCTTTTTCAACGCTAACAATTCTTTCAACCTGCGGGCAAAAAAATCCTTTTGAAAATTTTGGCTGAGCGGGTCTATTTGAAGGAATTGATATCCTGAAACATCATATCGCCCGCTATATAAAAAATTAAAGAGTTGTAACGCATTCTTTTGTCTTTCTGAGAGATGCTGTTTTGGAGGCCGTGCAATACTAAAGAAAAATCTTTCCTTTTGGAATGGAAATTTATGAACCAAAACACTACTTAATTCATTATATTGTTTTTTAGCAAATGGGATGACGGCTTTCAGCGCAGCTTGCTGGAACGCAAACATATCTAAAAAGCAAGCAAAAAATAAGGCCCCTATTAAACAACACTGGCATAAATATTTAAAATTCTTTTTGTAATATACCCTTATAAAGAAACACCCTAAGCCTCCGATAAAGATAAAAATAGAATAAATATAAAACGAAACCCACTTAAAGACATCTTCAGACCTATTTAAAAGCCCCCTGAACGAAAACCTCAAGAAATCCAGATTTACCACCTCTTGCTGAGACCAATGAAAACTATCGTATACAAATATCAGCAAGGCACTGATCGTAAAAAAACCATACATGCGTCTTTTCCATGGAGCATCAATAAAATTCTCAAAACCCAAGCCAGCTATAATAAGGATAAATATTTTTATCAGGCTTCCGATTAGGCCGATATGCCTAAAATAAGCTATGAAGGGAACAAAATGGTACACCAGACATGCAAAGGCCCCGCCAAAAGATAACCAAAGAAGGATTATGGCAGGGATAAGAAAGGCAAAAAGATAAAAATTTCTGACCTTCCAAAGGGCCCATAGAAAGAAGAAGATTGACGCCAGACCAATATATAAAGTATTGTCATAAAATGATCCTAAGCGTATGAAGGCCGGTGCCGGGAATAAAAACCCCTTGAATAATCGCGAGAGATCCAAATTCCCACCCCAGCTAAGAAAAGTACTAAGCTCCACATGCCCAGAATAATTCCTAGATCTTGAAATCATGGAAACATAATCTAGTGTATCCTTCAAAAAATACACAAAGACACATAAAAAGGATACGAACAAAATAAAAAACAAAAAATTTGTCTTGGATCTTTCTAGCAACATCCTCCAGCACTGCTTATCCCTAAACAGGAATGTCATCAAAAAAAAGAACGCCCATAAAAAAATCAGTCCTGCATAATAGGGATTACACCCCATCATCCAAAGCAAACACGTCAGACAACCGACCCAAAAAAATCCGCTTTGTTTTCTATTGAAAAATAATAACCAAAAATAAATGACAAAAGGCAAAAGATAGTATATATGAAAATTAAAAAATATTTGTGTATAACAAACAACGCTTCCGACGGCACTTAAACATACAAAAAACACTGTGCTACGTTTCTTATATATAAATCGGCAGAGGAAATACATGCCCAGCAAAAAAACAGCCTGTTCTGCCAATAAAGTAAACTTGAATAAATTCAAAACATTAGTGATCCTAAAAACATAGCCTACAAACATTAACAAATAACTTAAAGGGGTCAAATTAGCCACCTGATCGAGCCCTGTTGGCATCCCATAGACCCCGTAGGGAACCCATTGAGCCAGCTGATTGGAAAAAAATAGATGATTATAAAAATAATAAAAGATATTAAAGCCATTGAAAGTATCTTGAAGAGGGATAAATCCAGGATCTAGAAGCGGGAGATTAAATATCCATAAGCAAAGAGTCAAAATAAAAAAATCATAATTAATTCGAATACGCTTTATCATTTAGGGCCTTTACCGCGCTCTTCCCATCAAGGGGCATTGTTGGCACAGGGGTTTGACGCGACAATATTCTTTGGCACAACGGACCAGCAAAGCATGGTATTCATTGAAAAACTGGACATCAGCATTTAAATTGTTCATGAAAATTTCTTGGACAGAATGATAGTCCGCGTCTTTCGGGATCATATGGTGTCGGGATAAAATCCTTTTCGTATAGGCATCCACCACAAAGACAGGTTTATCAAAGGCATAAAGCAAAATAGAGTCAGCCGTCTCCAGACCGATACCGTTGACGGCAAGGATCTTATGCCTTAAGACCTCCAGCGGTTGTTTAGCCATTCGGTCTAACCGCCCACCATATTCACTAAAAATAAAATCGATGAAGTTTTTAAGGCGTTGGGCCTTGATATTATAATAACCGGAAGGCTTAATGAGAACAGCTAGCTGGGATGGGGAAATTTTATTTAATTTGGAAAGGTTCATGAATCCGGCCTTTTTAAGGTTCATCAAGGCCCGTTCAACATTCACCCAATTCGTGTTTTGGGTTAAAATGGCACCTAAAATAATTTCAAGACGTGTGCGCCCAGGCCACCACCCCTGGGGACCAAAGAAGGCAAAAAGTTTCTTATAAATAAGATTTAACTCGTGATGGGTATTGACCTTTCTCTTCACCTTTATCGTCGCCGGGTTTTGGACCGCAAGATATCATCAAACGTCCAATCACGTTCCTTTTTCTTAGAAGCATCATGGTGGACTTCATGAAGTTTTGTATCTAATTTGTTCTTGCGCGGTTTTTTGGAAGAACGCCCCATTTTCGCCTCCCCGATTTTAAAAAATCCACTTTCAAACAAATTTAAAAACTTTTTTTACCTTTTCAAAAACCTCCCATCGGCACTTGAGCCCCTTGGGAAAAGTCACATAATCACCACCCCTGATCTCTACCTCACCGTCCTTCGTCAGGACCTTCACGTACCCCTCATAAAGATAGGCGATCTCGGTCTGGTCATACTTCCAATCAAATGCCGAAGGACCGCATTCCCAAACACCCCAGTCACCCACGTCACTAGGTTCAGGGGGAACACCCAATTCTTTCTTTCTCCTATCATTAAGATGCTCGACTAAAATTTCCTTCATTATGTCTCCTTTTCCCTTAAGTTGCATTATCGTTTGAAGTCTTGGGTGGTGGGGGAACCAGTTCCCAATCCACTAAACGACTTTCTTGATCGAAATATACATAAATCTTCGACGCGTCCCAATATTCGGTCGCATATCTATATAAACACATCTCAACGGTTTTGTCATTGCGGACAACCTCGCGGCTAAACACAGGCGGCCCGTAGGCCTCGATCAATTCTTTTTTTGTTTGATAATCATCAAGCCCCCTGGCCTGAACGTCTTGCAATAATCGCTCAAAATCCCCATTTTGTTTTGAGACAAAGTTTTCCTGCACATCCTTATTGTCAGAGTAGGCCTTGATCGTCAATAACTGCTGCAAGTGAGCCAGTTTAGCACACCCACACAAGAATATAAAACTAATAATAAAAAACAAATTGAGGAACAAACGACTATGAATTGGGATTAATTTTCTTTGGTTCATTATTTCATTTTAACATAAAACCACATAGCCTTAAATAACGAAAAATCGAAACAACAGACTACTCGCTTATTCGTTCGCGCTCTTCCCTCAATTGATTGATTTGTGATGCGACATCCCGCAAGATTTTAGGTATCTCCTTAAGCCGTCGACCATATTGCTTTAATATTTCTTTATCTTTACCCATAGCATTAGCCATGAAACGCGCCTTCACATAACTTTCCGTTTCCAGTTCTTCCTTTTGCTTTTCTAAAGACTTTATTTCCTTTTTGATTTGTGCAATCCGCTGCAAGGCTTGTTTATGTGCCTGCCGGGCCGCCTTTAATTTCTTATTTTCCTCCTGATGGATCTCACGGGCTTCCTGCTTCTGTTTCTTTTTAACAGATGTTTTTTCCTGCTCTCTTTCCTGCCCAAGGGTTTGCCCTTTTTGTTTCTTTAAAATATAATAATCCAAACCACCCGGATATCTTTTCATTCTCCCCGGCTCAATCTCAACGATGCTATTGGCAATCTGTTGAACAAAATATAGGTCATGACTAATAAAACACAGCGTGCCTTTATATTGTCGAAAGGCCCTGATCAAGGCCTCAACCCCGTCAATATCCAAATGCGTCGTAGGCTCATCCAACAGCATAAAATTGGGTGGATGAATGATCAACTTAGCTAAGATCAAGCGACTCTTCTCCCCACCAGAAAGGACCTTGACAAGCTTAAAGACATCATCTCCATGAAAATTAAATATCCCCAACAAACTGCGCATCTGGACGGCAGGAACGCTATTAGTAACGGCGGAAGCTAATTCATCTAAAACATTCCGTTCAGGATTAAGCACATCCAGGCGTGTCTGTGAAAAATAACCTCTTTGGACCTGATGCCCTAATTTTATGGCCCCCGCATCAGGCTTCAAAACGCCGGCTAACATTTTTAATAACGTGGATTTCCCGGCCCCGTTGGGCCCAACGAGGCATATTTTCTGGCCACGGATGATGTCAAAATCTATATTTTCATAAACCTTATGATCTCCATACGACTTGCAGATCTTATGACAATCAACAACCGTATAGCCGCTAGATCCTGTTTGAGGAAATTCAAAATCCTGAATACTTTTCTTCTCTTGCGGAAGATCGATATTTTCAAGCCGCTCAATCATCTTGCGCTTATTACGCACGGCGGCCGCCCGGTTAGGCTGGGCATGAAATCGCTGGGTGAAACGCTCCAATTGATTCCGTTTTTTTTCAATAGCCTTCTGTTTTTTCTCCAATGTTTTTTGATCAACAATTTTTTGTTGCTCATACGCCTCATAGTTGCCTTTAACTTTCACAATCTGGCTGTTATCCAGAACAATCGTATAATTAGTAACATCATTCAAGAAGACCTTATCATGCGAAATAATCACAAATGTCCCCGGATACACTGCCAAAAAATCTTTGAGCCACAATGTGGCCTCTAGATCAAGATAATTGGTGGGCTCATCAAGTAAAAGGAGGTCATATGGATAAACGAGCAATTTCGCCAAAAGCGTTCTCATCTGCCACCCGCCACTCAAATGATTGATCGGTTTATCGAAATCCCTTTCCGCAAAACCCAGACCGCTTAAAATTTTGGCCGCCTTATGCTCCAATTCGTATATCCCCAAGACTTCCAATTCCTCCAAGATATCACCATAACGCATCTGATCGGCCTTATGCGCCTCCTCCATGTCACGTTTTTCTTTCAGGAGGGCCTGGATACGGGAATCACCGCTGGTAACCTCCTGCACAACAGTCCTCTCGCTATGGAACTTAGCTTCCTGAGGTAGGTAGCCGATACTTAAATTCCTCTGAATTTGTACTTGCCCGCCGCCCACATCCATCTGGCCCAGGATAATGGAAAACAGGGTTGTCTTGCCAGCCCCATTCGGGCCGGTCAACCCGATCTTTTCATTCGTGAAAATACTTAAATTAACGTCCTTAAAAAGGGTCCGTTGGCTGAATCCTTTAGAAAGGTGTGTAATCGTGATCATGTTATCTTTTTTATTTCTGAGTTATTTAAAAAACGAAATTCACCACTCTTAAGATCCCCTAATTTCAGGGGACCCTGAGCAACACGTTTAAGTCTTTCTACCGGATGCCCAACCTTGTGCATCATTTTTCTAATCTGACGTTTGCGGCCCTCATGGATCGTTAATAAAAACTGTGTCTCCTGTTGCTGATAAACAACTCCTTTGATGATGGCAGGGGCTGTCTTCATAGTATCAATGATGATCCCTTTTTCAAGCTTCTGAATACTTTCCGCCTGAAGGCACCCTTTAACCCTGACCCAATAGGTCTTTGTAATTTCAAAGCGGGGGTGTGTCATTTGATGCGTTAATGCCCCATCATTGGTCAATAAAAGGAGGCCTTCCGTATCTTTATCCAATCGACCCACAGGATGCAAATGACGTAGTGCCCTGGGCAATATATCCATAACCGTCTTATCAGCAAAACGATCCTGCTTAGTGGTTGTAATACCCCTGGGTTTATTCAACATGACATACTTATAATCTTGGGCATGAACGGCCTTTCCATTAACCTCCACACAGTCTAATTGCCCAGTGACCGGGGTTGATGGTTCCAAAACCTTCCTGCCATTTAAGACAACCTGACCCGCCTTGATCATCTCCAACGCTTGGCGCCTAGAACAGACCCCACACCGTGCTAGATAGAGTTGTAATCGTATCGCTTTTTTCATTATTTAACTAAATTAGGACCAGATCTTTGACGCAGGGCTTCGTACAAAAAGATGGCGGCAGAAACACTGACATTAAGAGAATCTGCCTTACCGAGCATGGGAATACTAACTAAATTATCGGCAGCCTTGAGCCAAAAGTCACTCAGCCCCTTTTCTTCGCTTCCCAGGACAACAGTTATTGCTTTAGTAAAATCAATCTCAGTATATGTCTGCGCCCCTTGAGGCGTGGCTGCCATAATACTAATTTTGTTCAATTTTAAAAAATCCAGTAATTGTTTTTGATCCACCCTCACAACCGGCACAGAAAAAATTGTCCCGAGACTGGAACGAATGACATTAGGATTATAAATATCTGTTGACAGATCACTTACAAAGACAGTCTGAACACCCACAGCGTCACATGTGCGCAGGATGGCCCCCAAATTTCCGGGCTTCTCAAGATTTTCCAAAACCATCCATAGTCCGGAAGGAATCATTTTTACATCTTGTAAACTCAAAACTTTTGGCCGGCATATAGCAACAATGCCGTCTTTGCGAGCGCCGAAACAAACCTTGGCATATAATGATACAGGAATTTCATAGACAGGGATATTACAACTTTTTGCCTGTGTCAATACGCCCACGTGTCCTTGCCCCTGTAACAGATCAGGACAAATAAAAATCTCAAAAAAGACAACACCCCCTTCCCACGCCTGGGTTACTTCGCGTATCCCATCGACAATGGTAAGGTCTTCCTGCCTACGATGCTTTCTCTCTTTAAGGCCCAAGACCCTTTTGATATGGGGGTTTTGAAAGCTGGTAATCTTCATGCTATTTCAGATAGGCCTTAAGAATCCGGGTCAGCCTCTTATTTTCCTTAAAATTTTCCGTCTTCCAAGACTTGATGATATCTTTTCTATCTTTCTGCCAATGTTTCGCGTAACAATCCCAACCTGTATCAGGCCCCATGCGGTTAACCCAGGGTGGGTTGTCATAATAACTCATAAGCCCGTCAGGAAAAACGCTATTCTTAACAGCCTTATAGGTCCAATAGGTCCAATGAAATCCAAATTGCTTAAAACAATCCAACATATTTTTAAGCCATATATCCTCTCCATATAAACCTTGACGATAATTGACACCAAATTCACCAACAAAGACAGGCCGACCGCGTTTATGGGCTAAACGGGCATACCCTTGCAAGATATTAAAGAGGGTTGCCTTTGTAAACCTGAATCTCAAGGGATACGTCATATGCGGGATAAAATTAAAGGTAAAATCAATGGGGTCATAAAAATGAATGCTTAAGGCATAATTATCGTCTTTAAATGGTTCCAGACAATCCACATCCCGCGCCCAATTATTCCCTTCAATAAATAATATATGATGGGGGTCATACCGGCGAATAGTCTCGATAATTTTTTTATAAAAAGAATTTAATAAGGCCGGATTTGATATAACGGATTCATTGAGCAGATCATATCCGGCAACAGCCAGTGAATCCCTGTATCTTTTGGCAATGGTGGCCCAAAGATGCAGCGTTCGGTTTTGATTATCATGAGAGGTCCACAATTCAGCGTCGCCTGTACTGTCTGAATGCCAATCGTGATTTTGTGACCCCCAGGCCGCATGTAAGTCCAAGATCACCCAAATCTGATATTTCTCTGCCCACTTGACCACATTGTCAAGATAATGGATATCGTCCTGCCCTCCTTTATAATCCGGTTTCTCTAAGAGCCGGTAATTAAAAGGCACTCTCACACAATTACATCCCCACTGGGCTATCCTTTTAAAATCCTGTTCCCGAATAAAAGTATCCTGAAAACCGACTTCAAATTCACGCAAGGCCTGCCCCCCTAACTCACGACGGAATTCTTTTTTAAAAACCCATGAGGCCCGAATAGGGGCGTGCAAGATATATCCCTCCATCATCAGCCAGCCGCCCACATTCACTCCCTTTAAGGTTACAGGCTTTCCGTCATGCATGATCTTGCCGGATTTAATGCGTAAAAAGGATCTGATCTTTTTTTTATTTTTCATTATTCAACGAACTAAATTATTCTTCTTTAAAAATTCCTTTATCCCATTGATATAAGTCTCGCCCGAAAAATAATATCCTTCATTATGATCGCCTTCGATTTCTAAAAAATGCTTAGGGGCCGCAGCGGCATTAAAAAGTTTTTGGGCCAACCTGAAAGGAACGATCTCATCTTCGGGACTATGTATAAAAAGCTTGGGGATTTTAATGTTTTTGATCTTGGTGATCGAATCAAATTTTGATTTAACGAGAAAGGCCGGAGCCAAAGGCATAATGACACGGGCCATATCCTGGGCCGACGTGAAGGTCGAATCCAATATGAGAGCGCTGGCCTCTCGTTGCGTTGCCAGGTCAATAGCCGCCGCCCCGCCCAGGGACTCTCCGTAGATGATAATATCCTTGCTATATTTATCCCGTCGGGATATCAGGTACTCATGGGCCGCCAGGGCATCCGCATAGATCCCTGTTTCCGTTGGCGTCCCCTCGCTCTTACCATAACCGCGATAATCGACAATAAACACATTAAGCCCTATCGCATGAAACATCCTTAGCTTCTCCATTCGGTAACTATTATTACCGGCATTACCATGAAGGAAAATTAATGTCGATAGCGCCCCTGGATTCTTAATAAGCCAGCCATTGATGCGAAGCCCGTCCTGGGTTTTGAAAAAAATGTCTTCATACTCACAATTCAGGTCAGCCGGGGAGGCTAGCAAGTCCCGGTTGGGTAGAAAAATCGAGGTTTTTTCGACAAAACGCACATAAACAATCAACAGTAAAATACCGATGCCCAAATAAAAAAAGATTCTTAAACCGATCATAAATGGCAACCTCGGAACCAGGTTAACATATCACGTCCCTTATACATTAAACCTAACGAACATAATATCGCCGTCTTCCATAACATAATCTTTGCCCTTTAAATAGACCTTGCCGGCCTGTTTTAAAGCGGCCTCACTGCCCATTTCGATCAAATCGTCATATTTGAAGATCTCTGCACGGATAAAGCCACGCTGGATATCGGAGTGTATCGCACCAGCCGCTTCCCAAGCCGTCGATTGGGCCCGCACTGTCCATTGATGGACTTCATTCTCCCCAACGGTAAAGAACGAGATCAACCCCAAGGCTTGAAAGCATAAACGGCTCAACAGGTTTAATGCCGATTCCTTAATATTAAGATCCTCAAGAAAGACCTCCTGTTCCTCTGGAGGTAAATCATTGAGCTCGGCCTCGATCTTGGCGGATATCTGCATAACCTTGACGCCAAACTGGCCATATTGATCTTCAACCTTCTTTAATAAATCCGTCTGGCTCAATTTATCTTCATTCATGTTTAACACAATAATAAGCGGCCTTTGAGTTAGGAATTGATAGGTTGACATTAATTTTTTATCCTCCGCAGAAAGAGAAAAGCCAATCAGCGGCTTATTTTCATCTAAAAGAGCCTTCATCCCAGTTAATATCTCGTTCTCCCTGATTTGCTGGGGATCGGATTTGATCCGGACCTCTTTTTGTAAACGTTCCAGGCGTTTCTCGATGAGGATTAAATCACTTAATATGAGTTCGGTATAAACTTTCTCTATATCCCTTAGGGGATCTACCGTGCCGTCAATATGAAAAACAGCCTCATTATCAAATGCCCGAACAATATGACACAAGGCCTGGCATTTTTCGATAGCTTTCAGGCATTCACCGCTGACAAGCGTCTCCTTATCAAATTTAGGGAGCAAGACAACATCAAGCATCGCGGGGCTGACGCGCTTAGGCTTATATGTAGCGACCAATTTCTCAAAGCGCTCATCACGTATCTTGGCGGCACCCAATTTGACTTCGTTTTTCCCGGCCATCATCTCCGCAGTTATCTTTTCACCAGTCAATATTTCAAAAAGGGTCTTTTTCCCCACTTGGGGAAGGCCGATAATCCCGACTTTCATGTCAAACTCCGTAAGAATAATTTTTTATTCATCCGATATCCTTCTTTGAGGGATCAACTTCAACATAAGATTGATCCCTTTGATAATATCCTCAATGCGGCAGGGTTTGGTTACATAATGATCTGCTTCCAGGGAAAAACCTCTCTGCATGTCAGCCAACTCATCTTTGGCCGATACGATGATGACCGGCCGCCATTTGGAATCCAGAGGATTTTGCCGCAACTTTTTCAAAACGTCAAATCCATCCATGCGCGGCATGACCAAATCCAACAAAACAATGTCCGGTCTTGATGCCTGGATTTTCTCCCAGGCATCCACCCCGTCCGTGGCCTCAATGACCTCAAATCCGTGTTCACGTAGTTTCTTGGCCATGATCATAAGGACATCCGGCTCATCATCCGCCATTAAAATCTTTATCTTACCTTCCATCCGGGGGCCTTTCCGATGCCTTCTGCTCTAAATGGGATTTCCGCTGAGGTAATAATTTCAAAACAGTCTTAACCCCTTTAAGGATATCCTCTATCTGCCAAGGCTTGGTTATATAATGATCTGCTTCCAATGACATGCCCCGCTTAATATCCGCCAACTCATCCTTGGCCGAAATGATAATGACAGGCTGGTATTTTGTGGTCGGTGGTTCCTCTCGAAGTTTTTTCAAAAGAGAAAACCCATCCAATTTAGGCATCATAATATCAAGTAAAATAATATCGGGATCATCGCTTACGATCTTATCCCAAGCATCCTGTCCATCATAAGCTATGAGCACATTATAATGTTCTTTCTTGAGGCGATCGCTCATAAGGGTGCTGATATCCTTATTGTCTTCAACGATAAGTATTTTGATCGATCCGCTCATCATTCACCTCTTAAATGCAAAAAAATCCCTGAACCTTTGAGGGACAGGGCTAAAGACCATGCACACCTTTTTTCCTTACATCCTGGCCGAAGAATAACTTTTAATATCATAAACGATTTCTTTGGGCGGCATGGCAATCTTATCTATGGGAACAGATGCTTTTTGGAAAAATTGGTTTGCCAATGTATCATGATAATCCGAAAAAATAACAACACGCTTAATCCCTGCCGCAATAAGGGCCTTGGCACAAGTTGTGCACGGCATATTGGTCACATAAGCCGTGGCCCCCTCCACCGCATTGCCCCTGCGCGCCGCTTGGGTCAAAGCATTGATCTCAGCATGATTGGTGCGCACACAATGATTATCAATGACCATACACCCGACATCTTCACAATGTTCATCACCTGGGATGGAACCATTGTACCCAGTAGCAATCACGTGCTTGTCCTTAACCAGGACACAGCCGCAATGCATACGTGGGCACGTGGCCCGCTCAGAGGCGAGCATGGCCAATTTCATAAAATATTGATCCCAATCAGGTCTCTTCATTCATCAGCTCCTGTCTGCATTTTTTAAAATATTACCAGATTGCAAAAACTTTGCAAGAAATAACCTTACATTCCAGAGAAACTTTCCAACAACCTTAAGGCCTTTATGCGCAGCGAACCAAGCTATTTTGATACAAGCCGCACTCTGGACAAATATAGGAATAAATATTTAATTTCCGAGGTTTGCCCGATACATATATGGACTTTTGCTTCGCTTCAATTAGGATAAAACTGCCGGGAGGTACTGACTTTATTTTTCCAGAAGATGACATATGCTCCTCATCAACATCATATTCCTCTTTCACCCCACAACCTATACAATGCAAAAGATCCCTTCCTTGCGAAAGGTCTTTGACCTCTGTCCGGGATGCATCTAACATCACCTTCAAATCAGCAAGCAGCTGAACATAATGTTTTTGTTTCAAAAAATGATTGCGATAATTTCTATAATCAAACATTTGTTTTCTTTAAGATTGAAATCATCCAAAATGCTATGTTGGCTGGCAACAAAAAGGGCCTTTATCTATTGTACCTAAAACAGACCCAAAAGACACCTGATTTTATTTATTATTTCCCCTCTTGAATCGGCTCTTTAGGCTCAGTCGGTTCCAAAAGTGAATCAATCCCTCTCTCTATTTTTCGTTCAATAAAGTCCGGGATTATCTCCTGGATGCGATCTTTCGCAGCATTCTGGAGCCATTTAAAATTCAAAGCATCTTGATTCCCTGACATCTGAAAATCAAACAACAAAGATTGCGTTGAAGCGTCAAATCTCTTTAACAAGGCGGAAAACTTTGGCGACTGGGTTAAAAGCTCTCTTGAAAAAGACATGGAAATCTTACTGTTGACCAACCTTTTGGGATTTACGTAAAAGTTGCCGTTAAGGGCCACATCTTTAGAAATGATATCAATATTATCCAGGCCCTGGCCAGTTACATCGACATAAAAATCAGCCGATAAGTCATCAAAGGGCACATCCCTTAAAGCCGGCAGGCGAAAAGTATCCGCCAGCCATACAAAAAATGACATATTGCTGAGTCTTCCCTTTTGGATCAAAAAATCGCCTTTGATTTTAAAAGAAGGACTGTCAGAGATATCAATCCTGCCGTTCAACCGGCCATAGACTTTTGCAAAATATATCAAGAAGGAATCCAATATCTGGGTATTGACATTTTTAAGGTCCAGGACTGAATGGACCTTAAACGGGACCTGGCGCGTATCAACCCAGACCCGCCCCCGTAACTGACCACCATAAAAGGGCGAATATAATTTAACGAATTTCATATTTTGAGTCCGCTTGACCCACAAGGCCTTAAGATAATCCAATTTTATTAAATGATCATCCTTGCCTGTTGTAAACAGCAGTTTACTATTGTACATCTCAATCTCAATTTCATACGGGTTGACATTATTCAACCATAGATCCCCGACAGAAACTTCCAATTGCCGCAAGGGGATCCCAGAATTGTCGTTCTTTTCATAATGAAAAATAAGACGCCCTTTATTCCTTAGAACATTCTTATACCAGTAGCTCTTTAAGACAAATTCCGCTCCTTGAAAATTACCTGACCGTTGGCGTTGTTCAAGTGCGGGGGCAAACGAAATATGGCCATCCCATAATAAACCACGATCTAACGTTATTTGTCCTCGGGCACAGACCGGAGCATTATTCAGCAAAAAAGACAGCCTCTCAACCTTGATTTTCGGCAAAAGCAGACGGCATACAAGACGTATGTCCAAAATAAAGATGTTCGGTCGCCATGTTGGGGTGGCGATCTTGGATTGTAGAAATGACGGAATGTCAGAGATCCTAAATGGGCCTTTGTCCTTCAGTCGGGTCTGTATATTCATTTTAGATAAGACATAACCTTCCAGCTTAATGATATCGTCATCAAACATGCCCCACAGGCGGCAATGAAAATCTTTCATTTTGGCCTCAATATGATCAAGGATGATAAAACGGCCTTCCCACAAGCCTTCGCTACTAAAGGTAAACGGAAGCCCTTTTGAGGCGATTTGAATCTTCGTTTTGCGGGGATTGAAAAAATGTTTTGAGCGGCGATAAAGATCTTCACGCAGCCATCCCTTGATTAACCAATTCTTTCCCGCCAAACTTAAATTCACATAAAAAGTCTTTCTTTTTCCATCTGAGGAAGATAACGGTCGCTCCAGAATCCCCTGATTAATAACCAAACCAAATCGTCCCTGGGGCAAAGAGGCCAAAAGATTTTTAATCTGTTGTTTATATGTATCAATATATTCAAGGAACGCCTCTTGCTGAATTACGGGTTTTATAACCTGAGCCCCAGAAATGATAACTGTTTGTCGGGATAGCATATCCTTGATCGATAAATTCAATGTCAGGGCAGGGATATCTAACACAAGAGGGTCTTGCGCTTTAGAATGATCACGAATTTTAATTCCCGTAATATAGAATTTATTTGGAAAAATATAAAATATTGAATGAATAGAGGCCTTACCGGGTATACACAGATCCAAATTGCGGGACAGGACATCTTTCTCCTGGGCCAGGAATATGTTGACTAACAATGTTGAGACAACAAGGAAAATAACTAGAAGTGTTATATGAAAGGGGGCCTTTTTAGTAAGATATCTTTGCAAAAAGGGTATCATCGGCATAAAATTCTATTTTATCAATATGAAAGACGGCTAAAAATTTTTGATCAAGGGGGGTTTTATATTCATATTGCTTAAAATCAGTAAAAACCAGGCCAACCTGTTTAACACTTATGATCTTCTTTTCGATCTCCTTGGCCAAATCTTTATCTCTTTTAAGCTGCGCGATCTTTAACTGATGCGCCAAGGCAAATATGGCTGCCTGGGAATCTGGGTATCGATCAATATACTCCTCAAAAAATAAAAAGGCCTCCTCATAATTAGGAATGGAAAAATAATATTCGCCTTGGGCAAATATGGCCTCTGGCACATAACATGAATTCGGATAATCCCTGACTAACTGACGGAAATACATAAAAGCAAACTCATTATTATGACTTCTGGCCGAAGTGAGGGCACGGTTATACGTACTTTTATCCGAAGCCTCACAAAAACCATTTAAGAAAAACAATGTAAGAACAAGCAACACCATTAAAGATTTCTTGATATATTCCATTAAATAAGGCCCCCTTATTAAAAGCAGATGTTACAAAAATAAAACCGCCCTTCATGCCATCGCACACCCATGTCACGGGTTGTTCTTCTGACAGACAACATGATATCCGCAGATAAGAAATGCCAAAACAGATCCCACTGAAACGATCACAACCAGATCAAAATGTTGATACGAAAAAAAACTGTAAAAACAAACAGCCAAATATCCGCCGAACCAAACAAGTTTTTCAATGATACTCAGCTTAAAGCCATCACAAAAACAGAATCCCATAAATACCGTATACATGCTTAATGCTATCCATTCATTCAAGACCTGACCCATTTTATGCATCCCTCCCGATACAACAGCTAAAATAAGGCCCCTCCGTAAAATCAACGAGGCTTTAAAACCTGCATATGCTTTATAAGCTTGTCGACCTCTATAGGTTTGGTAATGAAGTCATCCCACCCCATATTATAACGCTCCATCAAAGAATCCTTGTATGTGGTGATCATGATCACAAAAACCTCCCTGGAACTTTCTTTCTTATATTCTTCCTCAGATAAGCGGATCTGTTTTAAGATATTAAACCCGACCTCTTTTCCCTTGGCCAAAAAAACATCCAAGAGAACGAAATCAAACGGAGAATTGGATTGCAGCGCTTGTCTAAAGGTTTTAAGAGCGTCGTCGGCATTCGTGACATCCGTGCATGCTGCAATCTCTGCCAATCCTTGCTTAATTTGTTGACGTATTTGAGGATCATCGTCCACAATAAGAACACGCCACATTGCCCTTGCCTCCTTGTTTATCTTTTAAAGAACATATAGTCAACCTGTCCAATGGGCCCCTTTGTAAGAGTTCGCCTTAATGATAAAGGCCATCGGCCCGTGAATGCACAACAGCCTTGAGTTTGCCATTATCATGAAAAAACTTCAATACGCCTGTTTTTTTGTGCCAGACGCTCTTTAAGCGTCCATTATCATAGTAATCTTTCTTTCGATAAGGTTCGCCGTTATGATAGCGATAATCAAGCATGAGACGGCCGTTCCTATACCATGCCCGCTTGAGCACGATCCGTCCCCTCTTATAGCGAAATTCTAGATGCAGCCGCCCGTTACTATAAAATTCACGAATAATACCATGCTTCGGTGGTGGTTTGCCGTAAACCTCTTGTTGGTGAATAGTAATAAACAAAACAAGGAATAAAAAAGGCCAGATATAACTTTTTTTACTCATATTCTTATTTTCCTCAAAACTTGAATGTTTTCAACCAAAATTAACAATGAAATCGAGAAATTAAATATGGCACACAGGTCTCAACCCGCAATATTCTAGACCCCAAATGGAAAGCCCTTAATCCCTGGGCCTCTAATAGATTAATTTCATAGGGGACCCATCCCCCTTCCGGCCCTATAAACAACAAAGCCGGAGGGGCTATATGCCTGGGACACCCTTCAGACGCACCGGGATGGGCTACCCAAGCACTCCGCCCTTGGGCCAAATAGGGCAATTCGTCCTCCACAAAGGGTTTAAATCTTCGCTTCAAGAAAACTTCGGGCACCATTGTATCTTTGGCCTGTTCCAGGCCTAAAAACAATTGTTGGCGAATATTCTCCGGATCTAAAGAGTGGCTCTTCCAAAAACTTTTCTCCACTCGGGCACTATGAACCAGAAATATCTTTTTGATCCCCATGGATGTCACATCCGCCAATATCCTTTTAAGCACAATAGGCCGGGCCAAGGCCAGGATCAAAATAACATCCAGCGCCGGCGGGGGATCATGCACAAAGGCCACGTCCATTTCCAAAAATTTATCCTCGATTTTCGTAATCCGCCCCTTCCCCACCTGATGGTTCACCTGACCAACAATAAGGTCTTTTCCTTGATGGACGCGATGGATATCAATAATATGATTGTATCTCCGTCCGCGTAAACGCACCTTGTGTGGAGCGATAAAATCATTGTCACGAAGTAAAATAAGATTAATAAGTCACCTCGCAAAAGCATCATTGATAATCTTGAATAAATTCTATCTTACCCACCATGATCAAACGTCTTAGGCTTTATGCGCCGCGGTCAACAGATGATCCATTTGAGTTTTAAAGGCATGCCGTTTATGGGCCACATCCGCGCTCCTCACCAAGGGTAATAAATAAAGCAACCCCCACCCCTTGGGCCATGAGGATGAGGGCCTTCTTGACTCTTAATCTTTTTGTCTTCGGCATACTAAATAAATTTCAGGTAAGGTTCCCCGGCCCCCATCGGATGCAAATATTTATTAATGGTCACCTCGCTTTTCTTTAAATCCAAGAAACCCTTGTTCCCTTCGGGGTGGACGACCTCCACATTGGGCGAAAAAATATCTCTGCGGTTCTGTTCACGGATAACCGCAATACTTTTATCACTTAATTGAACGACAGAACCCGTGGGCCACACACCGAGACACCTAAAGAACTCAGCAAAGAGTGTTGACGGCCAGAGATGCTCCTGGTTGTGATGCATATCTTCATATATCATCAGGGGCGAATACCCTTCTTTTTTATTTTCACGAATATGAAAATCATCATAATAAGCACTGATGCCAACAATTTGAGAAACAATATGGGGCCTTAAAGAAATAACGCCTCCCATGATTATATTATCATCTTGCTTTAAGTGACATTCCCCCGCTACAATAAACGGCAAATTGCCTAAGAAATCCTCATATTTCAGCAAGGTATGCATCCCAGCTATGGCATCATCAGGGATTACGGTGCCAGGTTCGCCGGATAAAGTTCCGGTATTCTCTTTATCCTTACGGACACCAATATTTCCGATATCATGCACAAGAGCGGCTATCCCCACCTCCAGGATTTCTTCTTGCTGAAAACCTAAACCCTGGGCCAATTGAATCGAAAGCATGGCTGTATTAAATCCATGAGCAAAACCTTTATTAAATTTTTTATCTTCAAACAATAAAGCAAACTCTCCGTAATGTCCGGCAAAATTCTCCAAAATACTAAAAATAATAAATTTTAGATTCATATAATAACCACTTGTCATCTTGGCCTGCACTATTTTCTCAAACTGGCCAGTCAACTCCTTCATCGTATTTTCATAGACCTGGACTTCAGAAACAAATTCCTTCTTTCTTTCCTCCAGGGGAGTGGTTAATTTACTCACCTTGATATGATGAATGCCCAAAGCCGAAAAATAATCCTGAAGGTTTCCAGAAACCTCTTTTTTTGAACAAAGAAAAGAAATGAACTTGGCAAGCTCTTCGTCCTGAATACCCTGCATAAAATGGATCTTTTCAATCCCTTTTTGCTGCAATGCCGTTATGAACGACTTTAATAAAGTCGAAAGCTCAAAAAGGACTTCGTTGCCATAAATAAGCTCCTCCTCAACAACCCCGAGAATCAATTCTTTTTGATTACTGAGGATACCATTTAATGTCGTAAAGGCCTTAAGTAGAACCATGCGGAACTGGGGGTGTTCGACCGGGAACATTTTCCCCGATGCCAATGCACCGCAAATTTCTCTCAAAAAGACGTGGACATTATCCATGGCCCCATCCTTTCAATGTTTCGGCCACTAATCTTCTCAATCCCCGCTGCCAAAGGGAAAGGTTTTCGGATAAAGCGACCAAATGTCCTTTGGCCTGACGCAAATTCGACTTCCTGACCAAACGGATATTATCTTCCAACTGGGATAAATTCTTTTTTCCGACACCCTCAATTGTTAAAATGGCATCAAAAACATCCTTGTGGAATTCTTCCTGTTTCATCAGCATCTGAAGGGCTATCTCCTTTAATTGAGGATTACCAGAAGCCCTATCCACTAGGATGCCCATTAAAAATTCCTTATCAACGACATCCAAGCTCTTCATAATATTAAGCGTTTCCACTTTAATATAAGGATTAGGACTGAAATATATGGTCTTTAGGATCCCTATCTGACAGGAAAATTCCAAGGGTTTTAAATGAGTGATAAATTTAAGAAGGAACGTTGTATCCCTCAATTTTTTTCTAAGGCCCTGGTAAAAATCTTTTTCCCCTTCCGGAAAAAATTTAAAATAAGTCACTAGTATCTGCGGGTTGAGAACATTTTTGTTAAAGATAGCATCGATATAACGCTGAGGATCTTTTGTGCTTTTTTTAAGCATACTTATATATGCAACCAATGCATCGGACGCATCTTGCGTTAAAATTTTCTCTTCAACAAGACCCCCGATATAATTAAACAACAAGTTAAACCGTTCATAATAAATCGACGATGTCGAAATTAAAGAAGAAAGAAGAAGGTGCGTGCTTTTTAGGGCGTCCAGCCTTTGGGCCGGTTCGATCTTATCAAATTCTACGATCATTTTTTTCTGAACAAGATCTAAATCCTCCTGGAGTTCTGAAGCGACCAATAAAAACTGTAAGGCCTGTAAATAGTGCTGAGAAAGCGAATCCTTATCGAAGCTAAAATCATTCTGGGGCGTAATTTCTTGGAGCACGGCCGATATGGCCGGGCGGTAATCCCTGGCGATGATCGGATGTTTTGACTCCGTCAATAGTTTCTGGAAACCCTGCAGCCCTTCTCGATTAACCTGAGCCAGTGTCTGATGTTGCAATTTTTCGACTAATGCATCAATAATCCCTTTATGTCGGTCAGTGTCAAAGAGGTCAGCATAATACTCCACAGCAGTAAGCGGCTTGGGTTCCTTAAAGAATTCCTGGATCAGGACCTCCGCAATCTGTTCATGGCTCAAACTTTCGATAGCAGATGTCATGTCCTGCGGGATAGAAACATCCTTGACAATGTCAGCCTTCTTAACAAGGTTTTCTATCATGATCTTGCCACATTGCCTTAAGGCGTATTCCTTAGCGCCCTTTAAATAAGCCAAAAACCCTCTCACGCTTTCCTGAAATTCTTGATGGGTCAAAAGGTCATGTATGCCGACCTCGTGTATCATTTGGTCAAAATAATCCACTAATGAATCGATCTGGGACAAATTCTTTTGCTCTACGGCATCCCTCAATAAATAGGCCCAAATGTCCTTATCCTCCTTCCCGCTTTTCAAGATTTCAGAATAATCCAGGGGCTCTATGGAGATACGCGTTAAATTCTTGGTTCTTAAAATATGCGGCAAACCACCTTCCTTAAGGATATCTCTGGGCCGTCCAGATGCTTTTGTCAGGAAAAAATTAATTTCCTCAACGCTCACCCCTCTTTGGATCTTGATACTTTTTAAGCAGCGTTGATGAAAGAACTTCGCAATATCTTCATATAAAGATTCCCCTTCCCATTTCTCTCCCTTGATCACCAGATATCGTGGAGCAATGAAAATATCGATCGCTTCATGGGCGCCTAAAGCCCGGTCAAAACACTCCTTCATCTCTTCAAATGATTTTTGGGGGATATGATGCCCCGCTGAATAAATGGCGGCATTGGAGAAGGCTATCCTCAAACGCTTAAGAAAATCTAAAATCAGCTTATCTTTTTCTTTTTTTAAATTAGCTGTTTTTTGATCAGGGATATTCATAGATAAGTATTCTATGTAATTCGCTCAAGTATCTTCGTGCCGGCTTTCTTAAAATCCTCAAGACGGGGGAGTAAACTCATAACAATATAGGGCGAATCCGCGAAATCAAAGTAATACCCGGGATAAACGAGGATATGGTCGTTTTTAAGCAAAGAAATGACAAATTCCTCTTCCTGAATCGTTGGAGGCAATTTTAAAATAGCGTACCAACCGCCGTCAGCCTTAAGGTATTGACAATCTTCTTTCTGGGCGATTTGTTCGCATAACCATTGTCTATTGACACTGACACGCTCTTTAATCTTCTTCTGAATAAACGGTTGCAACTTAAACCATTCCCGCAAGGCATTCTGTATCGGTATCGAGGCCGAAAGATACGTATCCGCAATGATCTCTAGGCGCCTGGACGTCTCGAGGACGATCTCATCAGGACCGTTGATGATGATCCAAGAAAGCTTCATTTGGGGAAGGCCTAAAGATTTGGAGACCCCGCCCAAAACAAAACTTAAAGTTTCTGCCTGATGCAAGGCTGAAAAATACTTTCGGTCCCAATCGTATCCATAATCAAAAAAGACCTCGTCGCTGATAATAGGGATGTGCCTCTCCTGGCACAAGGCATTCAAGACCACAAAGTCCCCCTCTTGAATAAAGGATCCCGTAGGATTATTGGGGTTCACCAAGACAATGGCCCTGGGATCGCCCTCAATACTTTGCCTGAATTTCTCAAGGTCCGGGCGCCACCCATTGTGGTCATAGACAAGTTGGTAGGTGGATGTCGATAAATCATTCAAGCCGCAAAGGAACTCGAACAAAGGATAGCTTGGGGTTGGCAAGAGTATCTTATCCCCCGGATCAGCCAATAACCTAAAAAGAAATGAATAGGCTTCGGACGTGCTGGATGTTAAAAAAATATTTTGCGGGTCTATCGCTATCCCTCGTTCTTGATAATAATGGCAAATGGTTTCTCTGGTGGTGACAAGCCCGCGGGCAGAAGGTGAATAATCCAGATTATCCGTCTTGGCTAAGGCATTCAAGATTTGTTTTCCTGGATACGAAAACCCACAATGGGTTGGATTGGATTCCGTCAAATCCAAGAAAGATCCACCGGCCTGCCTTAAATCCTCTGTTAACCTGGTTAAGGTGTTCGGCGCTAAATTCCAATTTGTTCTTTTGGCATAATACATGGATATTTCGTTAAAAAGATCCATTATCGCCCACTGGATCCTTCTCTCCTATTTCATCTCCCGTTGAATGTGCCTTTTAAAATCTTGGAGTTCCTTATCTTTTTGCTTCATTAACTTTTCCATCTTTTCGTATTCCGACTTGGCAATAAAGGTGGCCTCTTCATGTTTTTTATTAAGCTTGACGTTTTGCTCCCTTAAATCTGAAAGTTCAGCGCGCATTTTCTTCATTTGGGTTTCCAATTTTGCGATTTCAACTTCCAGGTCCCTTTGAGCCTTAGTGCTCTCATCTAAACCGGCTTGAGACTCCCTTAACTCCCTTTCTGCTTTCAAACGCTGGCCGTGCTCTTTCTCCAAATGTTGTTCGGCTTTTTTTAAATCTTGTTTCAAATGGATGATCTCTTGTGTCCTCTTTTCCAGATCACTGGCCTCTTTCTCCTTCCAGCCCCTTTCCTGCGATAACTTCTCACGATATTTCTTTGACTTTTCCTTATGAAGAAGGACTTCCCTCTCCAGTTCTTTTATGCGTTTTTGCCCGGCATCAATATCCTTTCGCAAAGCATAAATATGCCCCTCCAATTTAAGGCTGAGGGCTTGCCAATCCTTTTGGCTCTCGCCATGAAGGCTTTTGTGCTTTTTCTTCTTAGAGGTGCGGCGTGAGTCCGTCGGGACAAACAGCAAGACCGCCAAGAGAAGAACGATAAATCCTATTCCTAAAATTGCAAATAAATTAAAATGCGGCATATCCTCTTAATCCTTTTTTAATATTATCCCCCCATCATACGCTTCGAACAATAGTCCATCAAAAAATCGATCTCCTGTAAATAATGCCAATAAACAGTACGGGCCGCAGGCAATTCAACTTTCCTAAGATACCCGTCCATGACCTTGGCCGCCTCCCCCAATTGTTTTTGAGCCTTAACACATTGCCCCTGTGATATGTAAGCCCTGGACAAGAGTATCCTTATCCGGCCTATGTTGGGCTCATAGGCCACCGCTCTTTTAAAAAGCGGGATGGCATGCCTCCAGGTGAAATTCTGCAAATAGGTCATATGGCTAAATATTATTATAACAAAAGCGGCTAAGGCTATACATATCCTCTGCGAACTTATCCCATGATCTTTAGATAAAAAGTATTTAAGTAGGCCCCCCATAAAAATCAGGAAGCCGATAAGAGGAAAATACAAAAAATGTTCAAAAGCCGCTATCCAGGAATATTCGTGAACTAAGGGAATTATATTTAATACTGGCAAAAGGGAAATGAGAAACCACCCCAAGCCTAACCAAGCCAATTGTCGCCCTTGGGAGGGCATCCGTTTTAGTAAAATAAATATACCCACGCCAATTAAAATCAATGCCCCAAGATGTAGAAGGCCTCCATTATTTAGGATATTGACGCTCCTATAATAATGCAAATCATAAGGAACAAGAAGGATGCGGACATACATCAGCAACGTTTGGGGAATCGATTGCAATCGCAATAATAACTCTCCTTTATATTTAAATATGGAGCCAATTAAAACTCCGCATATGGATCTGCGCCAAATCAGATACAGGATCGATATGGCAAAAAACCCCGTTGCACATAATTTCTCCTTAAAAGGAATTTTTCCGTGTTCATTAAGGATGACCACGCACAAAAGTATTAAAAACGGGAAAAATATCGCTTGTTCTTTAATTAAAAGGGCCAAAAGGTAAAGAATCAAACAAAAAAAATATCTTACGGATATCAACCGTGGTGGGCTTGACATAAAAAAGAGCCCAAGACTTATAAGACAAAAAAAGGAAAAAATTAAATTAGACATCCCCGATATACACGCCACGGATTCCGTTTGGACAGGATGCACGAGAAAGATTGATGTTAAAAACCAACCTATTAGATTCCCAGAGGACGTCTTGTGATCGCCATGAACTCCTTTTTTATCGACTCGTTCAATGATCATCTTTATTATAAAAAATAAGATAATGGCGTTAACAATATGGATAACTACATTGAAAAAATGATAGCCGGGGGGATAAAACCCTGCCATCTTGAACAAAAGACGATACATGATCTCTAAAAGAGGGCGGTAATAAGTATTGGCGATCGGGATAAAAGAAGGCGGATTTGAAGGGGCCAAAAAGACGGTCGCCCATTGTCCCAGGTTGGCGATGTTGGGATTAAATCTAATTAAGAATAAATCGTCATGAATAAATGGGTTAAAGAAAGCACTATGATAGGCAAGCAGACCGAGAAGAATAAAATAGATGATTATGCGGCTCACAACAGGCATGCGACCCCTTTCAAAAACCAATAAATTCCAGCCAATTTATTTTATTTTTAATCGGGATCCTTTCCATCCAGTTTATATTCGCCCGCTGACTGACCAAATTCATCATGACCTGACCGCGATAATCCTGAAAATCGTGAATGAGGAAGGCCGCCGTATCGAATTCAAATGATTGCCCTTGCTCCGAAAGGGATAGGAACAGGCCTTTAACTGACTTATCAGAGGACACCGTCGAGAATAATTTTAATAACGACGGCTCTACGTGTCCTCCGTATTTCATGGTCAAATCTAAGACAAACATATCTAAAGTATTTATCGATCCCGACATGCGCAACGTTCCATCCATAAGCCCATCCATATGGAAATACACATAGTCGGCATTCTTGACATCACCAGGGTTAAAATTTGAAAAACTTAAAAATACTGCATACTCCCTTAAGAGATTGCGTTCGAACTTTAATTGCCCCCTCCAAAGCCCCGTTTCCCAATAACCTGATAATTCGACGATCTCAAAAATATCATTATCCGCCTCGATCTTTCCGGATATATCATAAAAATCATAAGGCTTGCTCTGAAAGACCATATTACGGAAGATGCCATGCACTTTAACGACACGCTTTTTCTTAAAAATAATATTGGCGTTAAGGTCTAAAGACCTACAAGCCATGTCACGCACGGATATATCCAGGCCTTTTGTTGTGATCCTCGCCCTTTCCCTTTTTTTAGCAAACTGAATAATGTCATGCAAAATAATTTCGTCCGCTTCAAGATTAAATATATCATTTTGATAACGAAGACTCGCCGAGACATCTTTTAGGACAAGCATGTCAGGATGCTTATAATACTGGTCCTGCGCCTGGAAAGACAATAAAGAGGCCCCCTTAAAATGCTCATGAGTGAACCTTTTAAAATAAATCGATAAAAAAAGGGTGGAATTAAGACAAAGAAAAAAGACTGTCAAAAAAAACAGCAGGGTTAAGACAATGGGGAAAATATATCGACGGATCATAATTTAATAGAAATTCCCAAAAAAACCGTAAGCATGGGCATAGATTCATTATATATAAATATGGTTAATGCCTCCTTGAATGCGCTCGACCCCGAATCCTCAAAAATATACGCATTATCCTTTCCCGTATGTGGCTTTGATTTCATTAATACTCTGCTGAAGACCGGGATAATCATCATTAAGCTTTTGCATCATCTCCTTAATCCCATCAAGATCATTGGCCCCGGCATTTTGTTCCATAGTAGCAAAGGAATGATGAAAGTCTATGGCTGAAATATTACCGGCGGCCCCTTTTAAGGAATGAGCAACGTTTCGGATCTGCTCAAAATCCCCTTGTTGAATCAGCTCTTCTAGCTGTTTATACTTTTCTTGATAATCTTCCAGAAAAATATCCAATAATTCGATCAATAACTCGGTATCATTTTGAACCCTCTCCAAGACGTCATTTAGATCGATCGATGCGTTTGATTTAGGCATTTGAAGACCTTTCTTTAATAAAAAGTTTTTCTATTGTCTCATATAATTTTTGTCTATCAATCGGCTTAGGCACATACCCATCCATGCCCGCCGCTAAACATTTCTGCTTATCTCCCGACATGGCCCGGGCTGTCAAGGCGATAATGGGTATACGCTCTCCTGTTTTCTTCTCCTTATCTCGAATTCTCCGGGTCGCCTCATACCCGTCCATCACCGGCATGAGGGCATCCATGAGAATGAGATCAAAAACCCCCTGTTCCACACTATCCAATACTTGCTGGCCATTATCAGCGGTCGTAACCGACCAGCCTCTCTTCTCGAGCATGCGTACGGCCATTTTTTGATTAACGATATTATCCTCGGCTAATAAAATGGACAAATTTTTCAAGTCCCTCTTCGGCAGTTGGGCCAGCAACTCTGCCTCAATACTTTTTTCTTTTAACGCCTGGGGAATATCCTCTTTTTGAACGATCTTGAATTGCCCGGTAAAAAAGAACGTGCTCCCTTTAAACTCAACACTCTCAGCCCAAATACGCCCGCCCATCATTTCCACCAACTTCTTGGAAATTGACAGGCCTAAACCCGTCCCCCCAAAACGACGCGTGGTCGACGTATCAGCCTGGGCAAAAACCTCAAAGATCTCTTTTAATTTATCCTGCCGTATACCGACCCCTTCATCGGAAACCGCAAAAAGCAATTCACAATTATTGTCATCCAACATCTTATTTAATTTTACTTTGATGGCAATTTTGCCTTTAAAGGTAAACTTGATCGCATTATTAATGAGATTAACCATGATCTGCCTTAATCGGATCGGGTCACCCAAGACCATCTCGGGGACTGCATCACCCATCTGCCAGACCAATTCCAGATTCTTGTTTTTGGCCAGGACCGATAACCCCTTGCAGACACTTTTGACGATATTCTGGATATTGATCTCGATCTGCTCTAAATGAATCTTCCCGGCCTCAACCCGGGAGAGATCAAGAATATCGTTCAATAAACTTAGCAAAATATCCGCGGCATCCTTTACCGTTGACAGATTATCCTTCTGTTCTTTGGTCAGATCCGTATCGAGCGTTAAATCGATCATGCCCATAATGGTATTCATCGGGGTGCGAACCTCATGCGACATATTGGCCAGAAAAAGGCTCTTGGCCTTGCTTGTGTCTTCGGCCGCGATCTTGGCTTTCAGCAACATATCCTGGGTGCGCTTTTGCTGGGTAATATCCTGCATGATCCCGACAGAGCCAACAATTTTCTTATTTGAATCACGCAGGATATTAACCGACAGATCAACATCAATAACCTTGCCTTCCTTACGGATCACCTTGGTTTCCAAATGGTGTTTTGACCCTTCCCGGCGGATACCGACCTTCTGGATTTTCTCCCATTCTTCCTGGGGATAGATCATTTGTATTGGTTTTAAATAAAGATCCCCTTTATTCATCCCCAAAAGTTCTTCGGTGTATCTATTCCAGGATACAATCTGGCCCTTTTCATCCAATAAAGTAATGGCGACCGGCGAATTCTCCAAAATAACCCGGGCTTTATTCTCAGACTCACGGATCTTGACCTCAGCCATTTTTTGCTTGGTGATATCCTGCAAAATACCGATTGAGCCGGTGATATGGCCCTCACTATCCCGGATAAAAGATATGGACATATTGACATCAAGGACGCTTCCGTTACTTTTGCAGACCTGCGTCTCGAAATTGGATACCATACCCTGCTGCCGCACACGCAGGGCGCGGATCCTTTTAAATTCTTTGGGGGGATATAATTTTTTGACGGGACAATTGAAAAGATCCTGCCGGCTTGATTCCAACATGCTTTCGGCGAAGGGATTCCAGGCAATAATCTTTTCTTCCTTGTCCGTCACAATAATGGCCGCCGCCGAATTATTAAAGACGGTCTGGAATATCTCCTTGGATTCCTGTAATTCTTCTTCCGTTCTCTTATGCCCGGAAATATCTAAAAGCGCTCCATCCACATAAGAGATCCTATCTCTTTCATCCTTGACAACCACCATTGATAAGCGGCACGAGACCAACTGCTTATCTTTAGTCCGCATCTCGACTTCCTCAAAAGTAACAGCCCCCTCTTTAGTTAATGCCTTCCAAAAGACTTGCCACTGGCCCTTATCCTCAAAGAGGACCGGCATGGACAATTTCGCAATCTCTTTTTGTTTATAGCCAAGGATATTACAAAAGAGATCATCAGCAAAAATGATATTCTTGCTCAATTTTGGAGTAAAGCGAAAGATTCCGACGCCCAGGTTATGTATCAGGGCATTAAACCCGATTCTCTCTGTTACTATATTTTTCAATTTACAAAACTCCCCCTTAGGACATTTTTAATTCTTTTTCTTAATTTTTATATTCCGCGAAATTGCTAAAAGATTAAAAAGGCTCACCACAACCGTTAGGGTTACCATACATAACCTCACAATGCCCCCCCACTGCCCCTTTAATTCAATGGGCATCATCCCGTTTAAAATATATCCTATAATCAATAAGGCAAAAAGTATCGAGCATCCCGAAATAAAGAATATAAATAACGAAAATAACGAAGAAATAATAATAACAAAAATGTTGTAGAGAAAAACATTCCCCTGGGCGATCTTACTGGCGGCAATACCAATCCGTTCCATATAATTTTCCTGTCTACGGCTGTTTATTTTGGGCCATATTCTTTTTGACAGCAATTATTCTATCATGAACATACGGATGTGTTCTTAAAAATAAAGGAATTTTGCTGCCTTTACTTTCCCGTTCCAAGAGCTCTAATGTATCCACCATCCCTTGCGGATTATAACCCGCTAAACGCATATATTTTAACCCGAGGCGATCCGCCTCATATTCATCTTGGCGGCTGTAACTCGAAAAAACGATTTGCATCACAGCATTTGAGCTCAATGAGGCTATCTGCTGCATCCTTGGCTTTTCAGAAAGCAAATTTAATACGATCGTGCCGATAAAATCATAGGCCAAGGCCGCCTGAAATTTCTTGACCGAATGCTTGGCCGCACAATGACCGATCTCATGAGCCAATACCGAGGCAATCGCATCATCGCTGGGTAACTTGTTTACAAGACCACTAAAGATATAAATCCTGCCTCCGGGCACGGTAAACGCATTGATCTCTGCGGATTCAAGCAAATAAAAAGAATATTTATAATCCTGCCTGTCCGAAATAGCCGCCAACTTACGCCCAATAGACCTGACTCGCTCACTATTGACGGGATCCTTGGATAAAGGATATTTTTTAACAATATCCTTATGGAGGTCGCTTCCCATAAGGACCTCATTCTTCGTCGGGATAACAATAAATTCTTTCTGTCCCGTAGCAGGATTAAAGGTCCCCCAAGAAGCACATCCTGAATTAAGAAACAGCCATGAGACAATGCTTACAATCCATAAAAATCTATTCATTAAAGACGGCTTCATCATCTTTCAAATTTCACCACCGACTGCCACCAATCACTGCTATCCCACGAAGCTATATCTTGCCAGACTTTTTGGGCACTGCACGTCTTTAAATGGGCCGGCGCCCTGGCAAAAAAGTGCTCGGCCTCCTGATGCCCCATATCATAATATTCTTTAGATTGAATCAAGCACTCTAATATATCTGCATCCCGCGCCAAAATACTTTCAGGGGTCTTCTGCGCATCATACTCACGCCTAAATTTTTCAAGATCTTTCTTAACATCCTTATGCAGCATCCTGGTTTGGTCCACAAAGACCTTTTTTTCTGCCTCTTTAAAATCAATATAATGATGGCCCATCTTATGCAGGTCATTGATGCGGGCCTCGTGAATATCATTAAATAAGGCCATGGTCATTACTTTGAAGGGATCAAGTCCCTCGAGGTAGGCTAAATAAAAGCCAATGACGGCGGTGCGGAAACTATGTGAGGCGACACTCTCCGGATCCTTGATCCCGGCCACCCACCATCCGCTACGCTTAACCCTTTTTAAAAGCCCCGCTTCAGCAAAAAAATTCAGGGCATGCATCATGCCATGCGAACGTTTCTGCTTTTTATTCTTGGACGATACTTTTTTGCGTGAAAGCTTTTTCATCTTTTCAAATTTATTTATTTATTTTGGATCCCTGCTGTCTGACAATCTCATAACAAAACAAGGTTGTGGCATGGGCGGCATTCAGGGACAGTCGGGACTGAGCCATAGGGATGGAGACATCCCTATCCACTAATTTCCTTAAAACATCCCTAACGCCTTTCTGTTCGGATCCGACAATCAAGCCTAAGGGGAACTGCCAAGACACGGTGTGGATGTCCTCGCCTCCCCCCACGATACTTGCCATGATCCAGATCCCTTTTTCGCGGGCGCTGCGAATGGCCCTGGCCAAATTAGGGACCTTTACAACGGGAATATAATTTTCTCCCCCGCAAGCAACCCTTAAAACCGCCTCCGTGACACTGACAGATTTATGTGTCGGCAAAACAATAACAAAATTCCCTAAACAGGCCAAGTTCCTCAGGATAGCCCCCAAATTTTGGGGATCTTGAAGGCTATCCAAAAATAATAGAACGGCTTTGTTCCCAGATGCTAATCCCAAGGCCTCATCAAAAGGCATATAAGCAAAATCATCAATATCCGCTAAAATCCCTTGTGTGTTGATATTCCTCGCCAGTTTCTGAACTTTGGATAAAGGAATAAAGTGCACAGGGATCCCATTTTTCTTTGCCTTCTTGGAAATATAGGCAGCCTCCTCATGGCCATGCTTCATAAAGATCTTTTTGATACTATGAGGGTTGGCCTTCAGCCTTTCTAGGACGGGATTCCTCCCATATAATTTCATTGCATAACTCAGTTGTTTCGTTTGTAAAAATCTTAACGAGTGTCCTCTATCCTTCTTTCCCTGCGCCGGACATCACGGATATAATCTTCTTCCAAAATTGATTTCTGTTGCAAATATTCATCGTAACCGATCTCTTTCTTAAGATATGATTCTTCCAGGGCATCCAATTCCTTATTATGTTCGACGGTTAAGGGGTCCATCAACAAGGTCCTGGGTTTATCGACGTACGTTTGCATATCATAACTGCAGCCACCAATAATTAAGAGAATAATGCTTACCATGTAATTTTTCATCATAACCTCTCGTGGTTTTTATATATATTAAAAATACGCACAGCTCATCTCTTTATCTTAAATGCATATCTGGGATATCCAGGCCGCGGACAAACAACCTGACCAAAGGCCAACTTAAATAAACCAATAAAGCCAACATCAGGGATATGGAAAACCAGACACACATAACATCCAAAATAGACGAGACCAATTTTCTCTGGGAACATAGATCATGATAGGCGCTGCGTTGGTTGAGGGAGATTTTCTCTAAAGCCTGCTTTTTAAAGATGCGCTCTGTCTGGGTAATGCGTCCGGTAAGAATATCATCAATAATAAGCGAGTATTCACGGCAATACTCGCATTTCTTGGGATCATGAGTGGCCCCGGTTAAAGGGCTAAACTTCCACCCACATTTTTCGCAATACCCACCCAACGCAAGGCGTAACCACACTGAATCCAATATGTCAATAAATACCCAAGGGATTATAAAAAAATGGGACGTATTAAAAGGCTGCACGAGTGCTCTCGAAAAACCCTTCCCCATTCTAAACTCATTACGGCTAAAACAATACATAAAATGGAATGTCCTGGTCCTGAAGTAACTGCCGATAATATACTGCATGCGGCCATGGCTTTTAACGCGCCGGTCCTTGATCATTTGAGCAATGATATTACGTTTGGCCTCCAAGGCCTTTTCCCCCAGGGATTCTTCAAGCAGATCGTACTCTGTAATGCCCTCCTCAGGGTCCAATTGCGTTAACAATGTATTGCAATAAAGGCATCTTGTCCTTTCCTCAAGTTCAAAAAGAAGATTGCACTTCATGCATTTTTTCATCGATTTTCCTTTTTTATATCTTCTCGATCAAACTAAAAATTCATTATTTTTTAATTCCCAAACCCAAATAAAAAATTGGCTTTAAAATACTCCACCACCCAACGATCGGCTTCATTTTGGTGTAGCCCATTTTCTTGGGGGGATAAATCTTAGTAACCGCGACTTCTTTAAACCTATATCCCTGTTTTATGGCCTTAAAAAGAAGGTATGGCTCCAGTTCATAGGTGTCCAGCCAAGATTGATCAATATCAATGGCCTCATCCTTAAAGATCGCGAGTCTCATGGCCCTAAATCCATTCGTGCTATCGGTCAGCTTTGTCTTTAAAAAAAAGGATAGCAACCATGGATGGAGTTTAGTGGCCAACTTCCGGTAGGCAGGCATATCCCCGCCGATTCTCTGGCCCTCGAGATAACGCGACCCTTGGATAAAATCATACCCCTCCTTTAAAATCGGCTCGGTTAAACGCGGGATCTCATCAGGATGGTCCTTGTTGTTGCCGGCCATGATCACAATAGCCTCATATCCTTGGTCAGCGGCATGATGAATAGCCGTTCTGATAGCGGCCCCAACCCCCCGCCGCTGGGGATGTTTGATGGTCATGATCCCTTGGCTGGCGTAGGAGCCAATAATATCGCTCGTTGTATCACTGGACCCATCATCGACGATAAGAAAATCGGCATCTTGGCGGACATGGGACGCCAGAAAATTTTCGATTACTTTCTGAATTTTTATGCCCTCATTAAAGGCAACCGGGCACACAAGAATTTTATTCATTCTATTGGGATCAAGTTAATAACAAATTGAGGGCTACACTACCTTTTCATCTCTAAACAGCCTTGATTAATTAAAAATTCCTTACCGCAACTGCAGATTAAATTTTCCTGGAGTTTTTTACCGCATACACAGGCATAGCCTACAAACCGAGCCGGGTTCCCACGCACAATACTAAAATCAGCGACATCTTTGGTAACGACGCTACCGGCCCCGATAATGGCGTATTGGCCGATCGTCGTGCCGCAAAGCACGGTGGCGTTGCTTCCGATGGTAGCTCCCTTTTTAACCGTGGTGCGCTCCAGCACCCACGTATCTTTATTAAAACTGCGCGGGTAGCGGTCATTAATGAATGCCGCATGCGGCCCGCAAAAAACATCATCTTCCAGAACAATACCCTCAAAAATATTAACCCCATTTTTAAGAGTAACATTATTCCCTAAGCGGGCGCCGTTCTCAACATAACAGCCATCACAAATATTGCATCCCTTACCGATCACGGCTCCGTCCTGAATGTTCGTAAAAGCCCATATCCGGGTATTGTCGCCGATCTGCGCTTGTGGCCCGACCAGCGCTTTTTCATGCTGAAAATAATTTTTATCACTCATACCGTATATCCTCTAGACAAAAGTGGTTGTACCATTTTAAGCCACTACGTTAATTCGACCGGTGCGCCTTTCAACTCCATAGACTTTTGAATAGCACATAATGTCTTAACGACATCATGTCCTTTTTGGGCATCAGCCTTATGGGGCTGGACCCCTTTCTCAACACAATCGATGAAATATTGATTTTGGTCCTTTAATGGTTCGTGAAATCCAACATGCGGGATAGTAATACTGCCTTCCCGCGAGAGCAGCTGAAATTCACCATAGGTTTCATAAAATTTTGACGTCCTCTCCACATGCTTGTCATAAAGCTTGATGGGGCCGATATTATCAAGATCATCCCAGGCAATCATTTGTTTATCCCCCACAATCGTTATCTGCCTGACCTTTTTAGGATCCAGCCAACTAACGTGAACATTAACTAAAATATGCTTGGGATATTCCAAAGAGGCAAAAGCCAGATCCTCTAAGGTGGACTGCAAACAGGTCTGTCCCCTGGCCGAAACGTTGATCGGGCAAGAATCAAATAAAAAATTAAAGATGGAAATATCATGAGGAGCTAAATCCCATAAGGCATTCACATCATAGCGAAAAGGCCCTAGATTGGTCCTCTCTGAGTGAGCATATTGAATCTGGCCGAACTGATCGGAATCAATGTATTCTTTAAGCCGAATAATCCCCTTGTTAAAGACAAAAATATGGCCCACCATCAAGATTTTCTTGTTTTTTTCGGCTAATTCCTTTAATTGCAGGCATTCTTCCGGCAACAAGGCCAATGGCTTTTCGCAAAATACATGCTTGCCCTTGTCCAAAGCTTCACGAGATATGTCAAAATGGGTATTAGTAGGTGTCGCTATGCAAACAGCGGCAATGTCGGGGTTATTTAAGATATCCTTATAATTTTGAGTAGGTTTGATGTCCGGAAAAGCGGCCGTAATACTATCCAAGCGCTTCTGATCCATATCCGCACACATAATGACAGAAGCATTTTTCAATTGATTAAAAACACGGACATGATTAGGCCCCCAATGCCCGTATCCGATTATACCTATATTAATCACATGCCCCTCCTCATCTTTCTATTATTATTTTAATTAATTATACTTATATTATTGTTATTAAGAAAGACTTAATTTAGCTCTTTTTCATTTATTCATTTCAGAAAAACCAGCAACTTTATTAACTTACTTAATTGAAAATGGAACATTTTATTGTAAAATGTTGTTGGATAATATCTAAACCCAATCAAAATCATATGAAAAAATCCAGTTTCCTAACCAAAAGAAACTTTTTCATCGGGATCGCCTTCATTCTCATCGGCTTAAATACCATTTCCCTTTTCCAGAAAATCACACGCATGTCCCAAATCAGGAAAAAAATCCCTTATATTTTCGTAGGATATAAATTCTCAGGTCTGAATGATCTGCTTAAAGACAAGACATATATAAGCTACTACACCGATAAAGATCTGAATGAACGCACCCATGCCCTGCAATTCGCCCAAGCCCAGTATGTTTTGACCCCGACCATCCTGGACAGGACCTTACTCAACCATGAATATATACTTTTTGATTGCTCCAACGAAGAAACGGCTTTCGAAAAAATTAAAGAACTGGGTGTCATTCCAATCAGGAAAAATCAGTTTGGCATTATTTTAGCCCAAAACCCTAATTATCTGACAAAACAAGAATGACGACATTCACCACATACACCCTACGCGCCCTACCCTATGGCGTTTCCTTTATGATGGGATGGGCGTTGATCCACCTGATTTTCCGCAAAGTTCCCAAGCCCCCCCTCCTCATTCGCATGGCCCTGGCCGAGGGCTTAGGATTGGGATTAAGTGCCTGGATCACATTTTTCACAGTAATCCTCTTTGATTCCTATCAGCGTCCCTTTGTTATTCTTATTCAATGTATTGTGACCGCCGCCCTCATCTTATTGTCTTTGTTTCTGACCGATTTTAAAATCAGGCTTCGCTTGAACCGTCAAGACCTTAAAAACATTTCTCTTTTACTGCTGATGTTGATCCTTTGCATGATACCATTATGGCTGCATGCAAAATATTACCCCATGGGAGGCTGGGATGCCTGGGAAGTATGGAATTATAAAGCTAAATTCATTTTTAGCGCTGAAGACAAATGGACCAACATGTTTCAACCTATGCTATGGCGTTCCAGCCCCCACTACCCACTCCTGCTGCCTTTAGTCAACGTCTGGGGCTGGTCATTTATCAACCAAACGACACCCGCTATCCCCATGATCACATCCATGGTATTTGTGTTTCTGACCATCTGCCTTCTATCAGCAGTCCTTTATCATTCAACAAAAAGCCCAACTGCTCTTCTAGTTCCTGGGCTCTTGGTAACCCTTCCCTTTTTCGGGATCCTGTCGATCAGCCAATATTGTGACATCGTGCTTAGCTTTTATCTTTTATCAAGCCTCTACGGCCTAATAAAAACTTTAGAAGGCTCCCATACGGCTCCCTATGCCATCCTAAGCGGCATCTCCCTGGGAATGCTAAGTTTCACAAAACCGGAAGGGATCGTGGCGGCGGGAATACTCCTGTTGTTAAGCAGTATATTATTTATATTAAAACACAGAGATCCCACAATACGCAGGACCTTTTTACTACCCTTAAGCCTATCTTTTGGCCTTAGTTCGCTGACAACAATTATTTTCTTGGTCATGTACTCCCCGGGCAACCAAACATTCATCAATGGTCTTGCCTCAGAAACATCCCCTTCAACCATCTATCGTTTAAAAATGATCTTGGGTTTTCTCCTTTTTGAAATGAAGAGCGCCAAATGGAACGGCATTTGGTTTTTTGTGCTGGGGGGCTTAATCCTTTTTTACCGGCCCTGTTTACGTCGGGGGATACGCCTCATCCCCCTGTTTCTCCTGGCCTATATCCTCACGGTCCTGTCCTATTATTTCGTGAACACCTATTTTGAGATCGGCTGGTGGTTACAGAACACGCTCAACAGGATCCTCTTTTCGCTTCTACCCGTCTTTTTGTGGTGGATATTCGACTCGATCAACGCCAATCCAGAAACCTAGAAAATAATCATGGTCATAAAAAAAAATGACAGTCATGTATCACAACAACTGTCATTCTCGCGAACTTTTTTATAAAGGCCTATACTTAAAGATACTATGTTCTTTTTTAGGGCCTTTCAATCTTAAGGATCTTATATGTCACCTTCCCCTCGGGGACCTCGATTTCCAGCTCTTCCTCCGGGCCATGGCCCAATAAGCCCTGCCCGATAGGTGAAAATATGGATAGTTTATTATCTTCATAATCAGCCTCCTGGGGAGAGACGATCATATATTTGTCTTCTTTCTGTTTCTCCATATTCAAAAGCGTTACAATGGCCCCAATATAAACCTTATCTGCGGGTATATTTTGATCTTCAATGATACGTACATTTGACAGAACCCCTTCCAATTCGGCAATACGCGCTTCACAATGGGCCTGGGCCTCTTTAGCCGCATCATATTCCGCATTCTCGGAAAGATCCCCCTGCAGTCGTGCCTCCCCAATCGCCTTGGATATTCTTTTTCGTTCCACATTTTTTAATCGTTCTAATTCCGTGGCCAATTTCTCAAAACCGGCTCTGGTCAAATATACCTCCGTTGCCATAACACATTCACTCCCTTTAATTGGGGACAGAGCCCTATTTAATAAAGAAATAGGGCTCTGTCCCTTTTATTACATATTCTCAATAGCCTTCATCATAACGGGAATAACTTCCTGGGCCTCTTGCTTGCTCATACGACCCAATTTCGTGTATCGCCATGATTCTTCAACCTTATTTTTGTTTTCACGAGTAATCTGCAATTTCTTTTCTCCTCCGTTATAAGAATAGACACCGATACTTATACGGGTGTCATCAAATTCCTTAACGTCTTTAAATGTTTCGACATCGAGTGATTGATCATAAGGCATGAAAAACTCCTTTTCTTTGGATGTGTTAATAAAGTCTAAAAATTACCTATCCCGGGCATAACTGAAGACATCTTCCTGGCGGCGGTATCCTGCGATTGCTTTAATGCCGCGTTTATACTGACCAATAGGTCCGATTCCAGCTTGGCCTTGTTATCGGATGTTAACGAACCCGGGGCTATCGCGATAGACCTGATCTGTTGGGCCCCGTTGACCACAACCTTGATACCATTCATATTGGTTTCCAATACAGTCTCATCCAACTCTTTTTTTATCCGCTCGGCTTGTTTCTTGAATTCCATCATTTGTTTCATTTTATCAAACATATATATCCCTTTGTGGTGTTAATAAATGGCCCTGCCAAGGTCAGGAGACCTTCAGGCGCATCCCCAGCTCATACAAGCTTTGTATTAAAAAACTTCTTAAAAAAATAATCAAAAAAAAAGCAATGATCGGGGACAGATCGATCGCCATCATGGGCATATAATGACGGATCGGGTCCAAGATCGGCTCCGTGGTCTGATAGAGGAACCTGACGATCGGATTAAATGGATCAGCACTGACCCAGCTAATCAATGCCCGGATCAAGATCAGCCACCACAGGATGGTCAGCAGCATGTCCAGAACGCTGGCTATCCCAATAATTAAATTACCCATAATGAACATAAAAACTTCCCTTGTTTAATTAATTCTTCTCGACCTTTACCGATAACGTATTGGCAGAAAAATTCTTTTCCTGGTCATAATTGATCGCCGCGATAGGATAGGGAATGGTGATCCCCTCCTGGGCATATCGTTTATGTAACCTTTTTATAAATTCGTGTTTGATAAGATAATTATCAACAAACTCCTTGGCCCGTAAAATGACCGTAAAATTAATGCTAAAATCCGCAAAGGTATGATACCGGATGAACGGAGCAAATTCCGCCACGCCCCCGTTAACATCTTTAAGTGTCTCCTTGCCCACCTCGATGGTGACCTTTTCAACCTGTTCTAGATCCGATTCGTAATGCACCCCGACCTGGACCAGGACGGCCAATTCTTTTTGAGGATAATAATAATTAGTGACCCTGGAATTTACCAGCGTCTTATTGGGGATGACAACTGTATTGTTCGGCAGCATCCTCACCCAAGTGGAACGCCATCCGATGCGGTCAACATACCCCTCTTCTCCACTCTCGAGCTTGATGAATTGCCCCACTTGGATCGGTTTATCTATGATCAATTGGATCCCGGAGAAAAGATTTTCCAGGGTCGGCTGAAGGGCCAAGGCAATCGCTAAGGAACCTATGCCTAACGAGGCAATGATAGGGGTGATCGATATGCCGAAGCTGTCTAAGAGGATCAATATCCCAAGACTGATGACCACGACCCTCACAAAACCCCGCACCACCCCACCGGAGCTTCTTAAGATATCGATCTTACCGGCATATTCTTTTAAAAGGGCGTTTAAAAACTTATCAATAAACAAGATGATCGCTAATATGGTCGAGGCCTTAAATATGAGCAAAAAACTTCCCGTCAGTGATTCATTGATCAAGGCCGGCATGATCTTCTCAACCAATAAGGCACCACTGGTAAAGATCAATATCGTCAAAGGAAAATCGATCGATTTAATAAAAATATCGTCGAACTGTGTCTTCGTCTTTGATGCGATCCGTCTTATCACCGTAAAAAAAACATTCTTAATAATAAATAACACAATTAACCAAACAAGGTAAATCACCGGAAGAATGATCCACGGCGATATAGAAATTCCCAAGATAGTAATGTCTTGCATGAAACGTCCCTTCTATGTGTTGTATATTTTTCTAGAAGACCTTGAAAAGATTTCCTTCGATAATGCGCTGCTCGACACGGTTCAGGATGCGTTTGATGGACATCGTCACCACACGCATTTCGCCAATAATCGTATCAATGCTATCGGATGTGTCCGATAATGCGGATGCGGCATCACCAAACTTTTCAGCCAGGCTAAGGACATCCAACGGATCAACCCCAATAATCGGATTGCTCAAATCCTGACGCCAGAAGCGGGGGTCTGTGGTGATCTCAACGATCTTTTCACCCAGGACCCCTTCGGTAATGATAGCGATCCTGACACTTTTATGAAGCTGCTCCCGGTACTTTTCATAGATCAAGAGGGTCACCTCAACACTGCGGCCTTGCATATCGTTTTCAAGAAAATCTATATTCTCTACGTTCCCGACCGTAACCCCCGACAATCTGACGGGCGCCCCAACCCCAAGACCACCGACCTCCCGAAAATAAGCTGTCATGGTGAATTTAGGTTCCGTAAAGCCACGCTCCACGCCGATAACAAAAATAACGCCTGCGATCAACGTGATGGAAACGATAAAAAACAAGCCGGCAACAAATTGTTTTATCCAATCATGTTTAGCCATAGGTCTAATCCCATAGGAAACAATATTCTATATTATAAACAAAATGTTATCAAACACCAGTTAAAATCTTCAATTCAAGAACCAGCGCCGGCCCCATTAGACAGCTTGGAGGAATTTATTAATAAATGCATCACTCGATTTTGTAAGCTGCTGCGGCGTGCCTTGCGCCCGGATGATGCCTTCATGAATAACGACGATCCGGTCTGCGATCCTAAAAGAATTTGAAATATCATGGGATGTCACGACGGTCGTACATCTTAATTGCCGGGTCAAATCGCGAATGACATTGGATATATCCTGGCTGCGAATAGGATCCAGGCCCGAGGTCGGCTCATCACAGAATAGGATCCTGGAATCAAGAATGATCGAGCGGGCCAAAGCACAGCGTTTTTTCATCCCCCCGCTGAGCTCAGCGGGATACTTGTTGCCAGCGTCTTGTAAACCCAACATTGTAAGGGCCCCATCGACCTTGGCGACAATCTCTGCATGTTTTAATTTCGCATGCTCTTTTAAGGGGAAGGCCACATTTTCAAAAACGGTCATAAAATCATACAAGGCGCCTTCCTGAAATAAATAGCCTATATCCCGTCGGAGCTTGAGCAGTTGCCGCTCAGGCAACGTGGTAATATCAATGCCCCCGAGCTCAATGACACCCGAATCAGGCTTCAATATCCCGATCAAATGCTGTAAAAGAACACTCTTCCCGGAGCCGCTCTCCCCCAAGATAACAAGCAACTCCCCATCACTAATGACCAGGCTAATATCATTTAGCACCACCTGACCGTTAAACTTTTTCGTTAAGTTAGAGATCCTTATCATTTTGTTTTTTGGCCTTTTTAAAACTACGGAATTTATTGGGGCCGAACTTAGTGAACAAACGCTCATAAGGCCGCACATCTGTCTTATCCACAAAAAATTGAACACCGCGGTATTCACCAAGAAGATATACTTCTGAATCCCTCAAAATATCAAGATGGTCCTGAGGGATCCATTGGGCCTCCTCGAACTCCAGAGTCTCCCCGTCGCGTATCCACTGCGCTTCGATATTGGGCACCGGGAATGTCGGCATTTTGCCGACATTCCCCTTGATACCAGAACAGCCGAAGCCAAAACAAACGATGGATATGGTCAAAATAACATAAATAAAAGAGCGCATCTCTTACCCCCAAAATGTTAAGATAAACTTCGTTAATACGGTGTTTGAAACAACCACTAAAATATACGATAGGGCCACGGCTTTGGTGGTATATTGGCCAACCCCCAACGACCCGCCCTTTGTATGAAAACCCTGATAACAACAAATCCAGCTGATGATAATCGAAAAGAATATGGTTTTAATGAATCCGCTAAAGAAATCAACATAGGTAATAGACCTGAGTGTCTGCTGAATGTAGCTTGCGCTCATAATATTCGCATCCAAAATCCCGATCATATATCCGCCCATGATCCCTATGATCTCGGAAAAGACCACCAGCCCCGGTAAAACCAAAAGACAGGCGACCATTCTCGGCACGACCAAAAACTCGATCGGATCGACGCCCAACGTCCGCGTGGCCAGGATCTGATCGTTGACATTCATGGTCCCCAGCTCGGCAGCCATGCGGGCGCCTGCCTTACCGGAAAAAATAAACGAACTGAAAACCGGGGACAGCTCCCGGACCAACGACAAGGCCACCAACTGGGCCACATATTCCTTGGCCCCAAAACGATTAAGCATCACATATCCCTGCAAGGCCAGGACCGCCCCCGAAGAGATCGAGGCTAAGGCGATGATCACAACCGACTGGGCCCCCTGCTCATACACTTGTTTAAAGACCTCCCCCCATCGAATATGCCCCCGCATGATATGCCCGAGGACACGCTTGAGGAAAAACAACCCTTCCCCTGTCCCCAAAATGATATCTCGTATATATTTATATAAAAACATCATGGTTTATTTGCGTTTCAACCAAATCTTTTCAAATTCCTGATTGATTTTTCTTTCTGTGTTCCTGTCGATCCGTTTCAAATGTAAATTTGCCTTTTTGCCTAAAGAGGGCTCATAGGTTTCATGCCCCGCAACAGAATTCGCCTTTAAAAAATCCCCGCAGCCTAAAATCTTGGCCCCCAATGCGCGGACATGAAAACGTATATCCTTATCATCGGTGACCACAACAATATTCTTCTTATGGTGCGATGCGGCCACAATACCCTTTATCTTATCGTCGGCCGTCTGTCCGCTGGTAAAAACGATCGTTGCCAGCGTCGCCTTGCTTTCATCCACCATGCCGGGCTGACCATCAAAAACGATGGTGACCTTGTTCTTAACACTCCCCTGCGGACGCCTGACCTCGATCATATGGATGAGCGCTTCGCGCCCCATACGCAGACTTTTATTGGCCCAAGGTTCTGCCCGCTTGATAATATTATACCCGTCTAGAATATAATGAAGGGCCATCGCACGTTATGATTCACCCTCATCTATAGATGACATGGCTTCTTTCCATTGTTTGAGATTGACCTGATGCGTCAACATAAAGATAACGACGCCCGCCACCCCGATCAAGGCACAAAATATATATCCCATCAAACTTATGCTCACCGCAACACCCTGGGGCATGCCGACCTTGGCAAAAAGAAAGGCCGCTCCTGCCTCACGCACACCAAGCCCCCCGATGGAAGGCAAGGATGAGGCCACCGAAATCATCGGGATAAAAATAAAGAAATAAATAAAGTCAATATCCTGGTGCAAGGCCTTGGCTAATAAAAAAGAACCGGCCGCCAGGATCACCTGGGCCAAACAGGATAAAAGCACCGACAGGGCCAATATGCCCGGCCGATCCTTTATAAGGACAATATCATAATGCACGTTCATCAGCCCCTTCTTTAATTTGGGAAAGGGGCTGAAAATACGGCAACAAAAGGCATATAATTTTCCATTAAACAAAATAACGACCATGACAACCGACATTAATGTCAAGATCAAAATGTAGTAGCCCAGGGTGAAATCAGGGACAAGTGTATACCCGATCAAGAAAGCTACTGTCGCGACAATGATCATACCGGCAAAACCGCTCAGGCGATCCAAAACAACCGACGCAACCACTTTGGGCTTTTCATCACTGTGGCTGCATAACCCGATAATCTTAACAACATCCCCGCCGATGGCGCTCGGCAAAAGCACATTGCCGAACAGCCCAATAAAATGATAGCGAATAACACTTATCCAGGGGGCCTTAAGCCCCAAGCCTTTTAAAAGCATGCCCCAGCGGATGATCAAAATAAAGACCATAATGACAAGATAGGCCAAGAATGAATAAAGGATATAGCTTATCTGGGCGGATTTAAGGATCATCTTTGTCTTGTCAACATCGATCTGAAAATAAAGATACACTAACAGCCCCACGCTCAAAAAGATCCTGGCCAAGATCGACAGGGTTTTTTTAAGGCTTTTGTTCTTTATCTCAAACAATTTACGTATCCTTCCTCGGCTAAGAATGAACTGCGCACAAGCGGCGCGCTAAAAACATGCCGGAACCCTAAGTCAGTGGCCCAACGGGAATATTGTGCAAAGATGTCAGGATGGACGTAGCGCTCAACCACGACATGCCGCTGAGATCGCAAGGGACGCAGGTATTGACCCACTGTGACCATCTCGCAGCCCGTATCACGGATTTGCTGCAGGAGCTCTTTGACCTCCTCCTCTGTCTCTCCCAACCCCACCATAAAACCCGTCTTGGTTATAATGGACGGTTTCAATTTCTTCACGATCTTCAAAACCTCAAGCGAACGTGAATAATCTGCCTGGGGACGGATGGCCGGATATAACCGCTGAACGGTCTCCATATTATGCGCGACAACATCCACTTGGCTGGTGACAACGGCCTTTAGGCTTGTACGGTTCAATTGAAAATCAGGAATAAGCAGCTCGATCTTTATCCCCGGGACAAGGGCCTTGGTCGCCAAAACTGTTTTGACAAAATGCTGAGCCCCCCCATCCTCAAGATCATCACGCGTCACAGAGGTGATGACCACATACCTTAATCCCAGTTGTTTGACCGCTTGGGCAATGCGGGCCGGTTCCTTAGGGTCCAAGGGCCCAGGTTGGCCCGTTGTAATGGCACAAAACCGGCAAGCCCGTGTACAAACGCCACCTAAAATCATGAACGTGGCAACGCCCCGCCCCCAACAGGCGCCAAGGTTAGGGCAGCGCGCATCCTGGCACACGGTACGGGTCGATGTGCGATTCAAAAGATTTTTGATTTTATCCGTTTGAGTGGTATCCGGGAGGTCCTGCCGCAACCAGGCAGGTAATTTAATGGATTCGCTACGAGCAGATTGTTGTTCAAGCAGAACCATATATAATTAGTCACATCTATTAAAGGATGGCTTTATTCTGCGACTGCATAGCCTTGAGCGGTTTTCTCAATTTCAGTTTTTCACGCAGCCCGGCATAATCAATGATCATCTTGCCGTCCAAGTGATCCAGCTCGTGCAAAAAAACCCGCGCCATAAGTTGTGAAAGCTCTTTTTTAACCGTCTGATTATTTTCGTCCGTATACTGAACAGCAATCTTGTTGGGACGCTTGACATTAACACTGATACCGGGCAGGCTTAAACACCCCTCTTCCAAGTATCCGGACCCGTTCTTTTTTAAAACCTTGGGATTGATCACGGCAAAGGGACCATCGCCGATATCAACCACAAATAACCGCTTCTCAATACCCACTTGAGGTGCCGCCAAACCGATCCCTTGATGTTCGTGCATGGTCTCCACCATAGCCTTGATGAGCATGCGTTCCGCAACACCCACTTCTTTAACAGGCACAGACTTCTTTCGCAAACATTCATCGCCATAAATATGGAGTTTTAATTTGGAACCGCTCATGATTTTAGTTCTCCTAAAATAATTTTCACCCTAGGCAAGACGATTATTATCCTTCAACTTTACGATTTTAGGTTTATAGGCCTTGGCATCCTTGGCATCCATAATGGCATAACTCAAAACAATAATGCGATCCCCCACAAAACCCTGACGGGCTGCCGGACCATTTAAGCAAACAACTCCGGAGCCAGGTTCACCTTCGATCGTGTAGGTCTCCAGACGCACCCCATTATTTAAATTAAGGACCTCGACCTTCTCACCCGCAAGGATACCCGCTTCTTCAAGCACTTGCTTGTCAATCGTGATGCTGCCCTCGTAATATAGCTCTGTCTGGGTTATGCGGGCATTCGCGATCTTTGCTTTAAGCATGGTCAATAACATATGTTACCTCATCCTAAGTGGGGTTGCAGTTGAGCCATTATCTGATTTTTTGGTAAAGCGCCTACCATCTGCTCAACAACGCTGCCCCCTTTAAATATCATTAAGGTCGGGATCGCCATAATGCTTAATTTGGCAGCAAGCTGTTGGGCCTCATCCACGTTGACCTTAGCCACCTTGAATTTGCCATCACTTTCATTAGCAATCTCTTCAATGACCGGGCCGACCATCTTACACGGACCACACCATTCAGCCCAGAAGTCCACCAAAACCGGTCGGTCAGACTGAATCACTTCACTCTCAAAATTTTGATCATTTAAATGAACAACATCCATCTGCCCCCTCCAAACTCTTTTAGTAGTAACTAGTTAAGTAATTAGATTAATATTATAAATATTTAAGGCCATCCTGACAAGGATATTTTATTTATCTATACTTTTTAAGAATCGATCCCATCCCGCAGAACCGCACCTGTATCAGCACTGGTCACAAAGGCTGCATAACGGGCCAGCCAGCCGCCTTTGACCTTAAGCTTGAAGGCCTTCTTCTTTTTGAGCCTGGCCTTGATCTCTTTATCTGTAAGCCGCACGTTTAAGGTCTTTTTATGGACATCAATATCAATAATATCACCGTTCTTTAAAATACCTATCTCCCCTCCAGAAGCCGCCTCCGGGGCCACATGGCCGATACACAATCCGCGCGTTCCCCCGGAGAAACGTCCATCCGTGATCAAAGCCGCTTTGATCCCGGCTCCCCTTATCGATGCTGTCGGGGCTAACATCTCCTGCATGCCCGGCCCACCTCGGGGCCCTTCATAGCGTATAATGACCACATCCCCATCCTTAACCTTACCCTTAAGAATACCGTCGAGGGCGGATTCCTGGGATTCAAATATCTTGGCCGGGCCGCTGAAAGTAAGCATGTCCGGATCAACGCCAGCGGTTTTTAAGACAGCCCCATTACGGGCGATATTGCCAAAAAGGACCGCTAAGCCCCCGGTAGATGAAAAAGCTTTTTCCTTGGACTTAATAATCTTGCCATCCGCATCCGGGGATTTTTTAACATAATCTTTGAGCTTGCCGTAAACCGTAGGGGCCCCTAAATTCAGGAATAGATTCTTGCCTTTATGTACGGCCTTGAGGATAGCCCCCATCCCTCCGACTTTATGGACATGCTCCAAATGCACCTGAGGCCGTGACGGTGCGATCTTGATCACATTAGCCGTGGCGCTTGAGATAGCATCAATGCGTTTAATATTATAAGGGATGCCGGCTTCATGAGCCAGGGCCAGGGTATGCAAAACCGTATTGCTGGAACCTCCCATGGCCATATCCAGCACAAAGGCATTATCAATGGCTTGTTGGGTGACGATATCCAAAGGGCGGATATTTTTCTTCATTAATTGGAGCAACGTCCGGGCGGCTTTCTTGGCTAAATTAATGCGTGCGGGATTCACGCTAAACTGCCTCACCTTCCCCTTGAGGCGCTTCGTTGCCGGTATCGTACCGTTGCCGGGCAAGGCCACACCAAGGACCTCACCCAAACAATTCATGGAATTGGCCGTAAACATCCCTGAACAACTGCCGTATCCCGGACAGGCACGGCAGGCCACCTGCTCCAATTTTTGACTACTCATTTTACCCACGCTATGCTGCCCCACGCCTTCAAAGACCGAGATCAGATCACTGTTATCCGTGCCGGCCAGCATCGGGCCGCCGCTCACATAAATAGCGGGGATGTTAATACGCACCATGGCATTGTACATCCCGGGCACGATCTTATCGCAATTGGCGATCCCGATCCAGGCATCACAGGGATGCGCGCCAATAATGGTCTCGATCTGGTCCGTGATCAGCTCACGGGATGCCAGGGAATATTTCATGCCAAAATGCCCCATAGCGATCCCGTCACAGATCGCCCCGCCGACATTGGCATACCAGACATTAACACCGGCCTTCTCCAACTCTTTCTTTACGGCCTCCCCGATGATATTAAGATGGGCATGCCCCGGTATTTGCGTCGTATAGGAATTGATAATGGTGACAAAAGGCTTTTTCAAATCCTTGATGTTCTTCAAAACACCTTCCGCCAACATCAAAGAGACATTGGGCAGCATGTGCGCTCCGGCGCGGTAAACCCCGCTCCCTTTTTCTCTAACAGATTTTATCCCTTGATTAACAACTGGTCGTCCTGCCATGTTTAATCTCCCGCAATAAAATAAGTATTAGTATTATTTTTTAGATTAACAGGAAGTCATTTTACAACTTTTTGGGAATTTGAACAAGAATTAATATAAAATAGGGACGTCTCCTTGTTGAAAAATTTCCAAAAAGGGGTTCGTCCCTTTTTTACTCTTCATTTTCTCTCTTCTATTACTCCTTTAAAAGCCGCCCGGTCCTCCCCATAAGTCCTCAGAGCAAATCACATCAACGGCTTTTATGCGAAAAGACTCATCTAGATGGAGGGCATATTCCCGAGGGGAGCCGCTATAAATTACAATACCATACATGGAACCAATATCAACCAACCACCCGTCAGCCGTTTTCTCAACATAGAATGTCACTGATTTCAGTTTACTCACTTGCCTAAAATTACCAGAATAGATCATACATAATAATTTTACCAACTCTTCAGCCTGAGCCTTATTCTCGATCTCGATTTTTATTCCAGCCTGAATGACAAATTCCTCAATGGTCTGTTCCTTTAGATTTGAAGCTGATGCGCACGGCCCGGGACTTTTTATTGTCTTTATAACAGTAATATCGCCTTCCCGATGCAAGGCAAAACTATATAAATTATCCCCAAAGAATTTATAATCCGGGAAATATTCTTTGAATTTCGGGCTATCAAATTCAAACAAAAACGCATGAGATTTATACTCAGGTATCTTGGCGCGCATGCTCATTTCGTCCTTGCGCAGGCACTCGTTGTACTCCCGGGCAAATTGCTGCCACTTGGCATCAGCTTCAGCCCAATCCGCAGCCCGGGCGTTAATATTCACACAAAAAATTAATAAACATCCCAACAAGAATACAACTTTCTTCATTTTATATTCCTTTCGCAGCCCTAATACATCATTCCCCGTCCCCACCCAGACCGCCTTGTGTGTTACGCTCGATAAAAAAATTGGGACGTTTATACTAGTTCACTAATTCGGTAATCCGTCTTTATTTTCCTATTTTCAACTATTTCCTATTTTCCTATTTATCTTTTTTTCTCCCTGAGCAGCACCTTTATAGAATGGATACGTTTACTTAAATGCGATTTTTTCGTTATGGAAATGGAAAAGGTATAGGTCCCCGACTGGGGGATAAAAGTATGTTTCACCTTTAACCTCGAGTCGCATATCCCCTTGCATTTTCCAACGCTCAACCCCGTTGCATAATTCGTGTCCGGGCCGTCAAATTTCAAGGACAGGGAGGCCCATTGTATGCTCCGCTTGCGCCTGCCGGAATGTCTGACCTCAATAAAAAATGTATGCGGTTTATCGCTTAAAGCAACGTCCCCGGGGACAACAACATCCCCCGAAAACGTATCCTGGTTCCGAGATAATGGAAGGGTATACACCGTCCGGGAGCTCAAATCTTGTAACGCAAAATGCCCGACAACAAGTCCCAGGCCCAGCATCAGGATAATCAGGGCAGGGTTGGATTTGCCATCCTTAAAACTCTTAGTGAACAAATTCAAAAATGAGGACAGGCCTAACAAAAGAAAAAATAAACTAAAGAACACCGCACAATAATCTTTATTAACAAAAATACTCACGAAAACACCGAAAAAAGACAGCACCGCCACCAATCCGCTCAGATTTTGGAAAAAGACTAAAATCCGTTTCATCATAGGATTCCTTTCTCTCTCGTCTCTATCTCTCCGGTGACAGCCGCCAAAAAGGCGACTGTCCACTGTCCCCTATTCAGTAACTTTAACATTTAAGATCTGGTCTTGCAATTCATCATCTTTATAAATAGCGCTATATTTTAATTCCCCGTTCTCCGTGTAAACATCAACCGGGCCGTCCAGCTTGCCATCCTTAAAATAGGCCTTGGACTTCAGCTGTCCGTTCTTAAAATAGGACCTTGTCTCGCCGGTAAGAACACCGCCAGTGAAATGCCAAACAACCCTGGGCTGGTCATTATCATAATAATCAACCGCTTCGCCCTCGAGTTTGCCGTCCTTGTAATTTCTGATCCCATAAGAAGATCCATCGTATTCCTCTTTATAATAATATTTCGCTTGTCCATTGAGCTTGCCGCCCTTGTAGTTCCTCTCGAGGCGCAGCGTGCCGTCCTCATGATAGCTCTTAACCACACCTTCCTGGGGGACATTCAGGTCCAAAACGATGTCCAAAGTAACAGGCTCCAAACAACCGATATACGCATCCGGGTCTCCACCGCCCCAAAACTTTCCGGAATCTTCTTGAGTACAAAACCCTACTTCAATTTTTAAAGTATCCTCATGGATACTACTAGAAGAATCCTTCATTAAAAAGCCGTCATAAAAGATCGCCTCAGCCAGACAAAACCTTTTAGGCTTATATTTGGGGTCGGGATGATACTTCTTCGCTTTATAACATCCTTTGCTTTCACCAAAGATCATTTTACCTATCGTTATTTCTTTCACAGGTGATTTTTCTTGCGGCGCCAACTCATAATGAGCAGGGGGACCAACAAACTGACTTTCAGAATAACTACAACCCGAGCGCTCCCCCACCGATACACGCTTGGTATTGATAAATTCAAACGTGGGACTCGCATCCGGGTTTTCATCCTTGGCATAATATATTACGTTTGCATTCGTTATATTTTTAATAGAATATTGCACCTTTATGTCTTGGTCTTCCGAATATATCTCTTTGTCCGCTTTAACAATAAGCTTGAGGAGCGGGGACTCAGCATAACTATTTTGACTTACGATTAAGAAAACCACCAAAAATAATATTTTATAAATTTTCATCTTGCCACCTTTCCTCCAGTTCCTTCCCGGTGACAGTCACCAAAAAGGTGACTGTCACCGAGGATATTGTTCAACCAATGCCTGTTTTAATATAAACATGAAGCAATCCAAAAATACCTAAAAACCATATCCCTATCGTGTAATAGATGATCTCGCGGGCTCTTTTATTAACCATCAACAAAACGCCTAAAAGAATTCCGCCGATGCCGTAATATATTAAAAAAATTCTTAATGGAGCGCTTGGGAAACCGAATGTATGAAGATGTCGCATCCAAAGATATTGCTCAATTCCGATAACAGTAATCAACGTGCCAAAGATGATCACAAGAAAAGCCATGACTTTACTATTTTCAATATTGATGATTTTCATACCTTAATAAGATAACTGCATCAAAAGGGAATCGCACATGCCGGACCGCAACTGGCTTCGGATATGATAAATACGGTTGTCGCGGACGCAGAAAACAGTTCCCATGCCGGCAGGATCATTCCAGGTTCCGTCAGCGATTTTCCAGGCGCCGTTTTCTTTGATGAAATACGCTTCGCCTTCCACCGCAACGGTATCTCCTTCGTTTCGGACCGTTTGGTTTACCCTATAAGGGGATTTTATGCGAACATTTGCTTTCATGCGCATCCAGGCCATATTTTGGGAAGGCACGGACACAATAAATAAAAGGTTGTACGTTGCAGGCACCAAATCCAGAGCAGACTCCGTCCAGTGGATGGGCAACGGCTCAGCCCCGCTGGAGCATGCGCCCTTCACAAAGGCCAGGTCATTGCGCAAGACCGCCTGATGAATCCGCGCATATACGGATCGGATTTCCTGGAATTCAGGATCACCTCTCGACAATTTGACTCCCGGGCACTCGAGGGCTTGGGCGACAGATCCCATAAAAATAAGGCCCATAAGGGCAAAAACAACGTGTCTCATCTTGACTCCTTTCGTGATTAATCCATATGGACGTACCCCTTTTTGAAAATTTTTCAAAAAGGGGTACGTCCATATTTTTAATTTTTATAAAGGAGGCGATATGCTTAAACTACATCCCCACCCCTTATTTACGTCTCCATCTCTCTCAGTAGAATCATCAAATTGTGGAAAATATAAACGGCCATCCCAAACATAGCTGAAGATCCGCGGGCCGTCATAAATAAGGCTTCCCATGCCATCATATATCTTTGTCGTTCCATTCACAGGATCATCAAACCAACTGGGTTTTTTACATATCCAGTCAGCCGCCTCCGATATACAAAAAGATGTTAATTGAATGAAACTGCAATACGTCGTGCGCGTTCGACCACCCGCCGTCATGACTTCGCACGAAGAACCTGCTGGCAAGTCCCCGCAATTAAATGTCCCATGACACGTTCCATCACTCACATACCAACATCCGGGAATCGCATTACAAACGGCATCCGCCCCATCAAACAAGCTGCAGGGACTATCCGCTTCTCCACGGCATTGCGGTGTAAAATCCAACCATTGGCATTCGGTATCAAAGTCTTCACAACTGTCTTGATCAGTATACGTCGTGCAATCTGCCGGGCATTCCTCACAAAGGTTCTCTATCTTACATGTAGCGGAATCACAATGGACACCACTGCTGCCACACCAAGTCCCTTCAGGCGGATAATCGCTGCATGCTATCGGGTAGTCCGGAGGCAACGGATCTGGAAAAACAGGACTTGCAGTCGGATCACATTCCTCATCCCCGTTGATCTCGCCGTCACCGCAACCGGTACATAAAGACGTGTCAAAACGACATTCCTTGGCTATTAAAGCAATCTCAGCGGCACACTGGTCAGGTGTTTTATAATAAGGACATGGCGATACCCATTTATCCTTCACAGATGGATTGCATTTCAATGTCCCATCATCAAATGGAGCGATATCACTGCACTGCATATCATGCAGATCACCTCCGTCACATTGTTCTGACCCGTTTCTATAACCATCTCCGCAACACGGCGGGGCTGGATTCATCACTGGCTTAATATTCCGACAATCATATCCGGGGGCCACATCATAAACTTCGCTTCCATAAACACCCGTATCACAATCACCATTTATTACCGGTTCTGTCGGATCCCAGGTCCATGATGAACCAAATGGAACCTGTGTTGCCGGATCACAAGCGCAGGCTTTTTCAGGATCAGGATAGTCTACTTTTTCACACTCTCTAATGGTTGAATGCCAGGGCGCATCATGATCCTCGCAATAAAGAGTTATAGGATCCTCATTACAGGCATTACACCTGCCTAATGAATGGAACCTGATCCTGCACCCGCAATCTTGCGGGCAGGTCTCCTGCTCTCCCGGATCACAATAGCCGTCCCCGCAAACTGACTCAACACAATACGGAGGCGGCGAGCCGCTCACGATATAATCAGGAGAACCATCATGACAATAGGCCTCACACTTGGCCTCCGTACAATCAGACTGGCCATTAACAAAAGTAACCGGCGTAGGCCCTGATAAGAATCGAAATTCCTTTTCCGCGACCGGGCACCAGGAGGCATTCGGATCGCTATCTACATCCTCATAATTGTTGCACCAGCAATCTTCGGTGGCGAACTTGCACGCCTGTTCCGGATCCAACATCAACCCGCAATGCAACTCACCTCCGCCGTACTCTAAACCCTCGCAGGTCTCATCCCCCAGCATCTCTGGCATACCAGGATGAAAAATATTTCGAGGCTCACAGTCTTCACCCAGATCGGTATCGATAATCCTATCCCCGCAGCAGGGAACCGGATTAAAAGGTGTCGGCGTCCACGGTTCACAGGTATACCCAGCGTCTACGTGAATGATATCTCTCTCGGGTTTACCCTTGACACAATCACCTTCTTCCAGCACTTTAACTGTAGTTGTTCCGGTTGGCCGTTCAGTCTCAGGGTCACACGCACATGTACTGTTGAGTATTTTCTCGCAATAATCAAATGACTCCAACTTTCCCGTATCCGGATTCTTTTCCTCACAATAAATCGAACCACTGCAAGCCGTACACTTTATAAACTGATAAAGTTCATAGTCGCATCCGCAATCTTCAGGGCAGGTCTCCTGCTCGCCTTCCTCGCATATCTCATTCCCGCAATCCGTACATTGAGATTCATCAAATTGACATTCATCTGTATCTCCCGGAGCATAGCAGCCCAATATCCCTGCCGTATGACCAAGACTTTCACAAGTCTCGCCACCAAAATCATCAGCATCACAACTCTCCGGTCCATTAACCTCGCCGTCTCCGCAATAATCGCATTCGCGAAAATCAAACTGGCATTCAAGCGGATCACCCACAGCAAAACAAGCGGCAGGCTTTTCCCCATAGGGAACGCACATCTGACTTATAGGTAAACCCGGCTCGCAATCCTCACCCAATTCAAGTTCATCATTACCGCATACCCAGCATTCGCTTGTATCAAATTGGCATTCCTGGGCATGTCCTTTAGGGAAGCACTTTAATGTTCCGCCACTATATCCCGCCCCCAAACTGAAACAACTCTTCCCTTTTAAATCCACTCCGTCACATTGTTCCGGGCCGTTGGCTATTTCATCCCCGCACCAGCAACAATTATCTGTATTAACCGTACACCGCACGTCCTCCCCTGTCGCATAAGAATTACAGGTCAAAAATCCGCATCCATTATAATAATATATCCCGCTTAATGGTTCGACAAAATCAGAACAGGTTTGGGAAAAATAGTCCGGCAGGCCGCCGATAAATTCACTGGTCTCACATTGCTCCCCATAATCCTGAACACCATTCCCACATTGAGGTATGGGGCAATCACTGGGACATGTCAAATATGTCTCTCCAGGATCGCAAAAATCATCATGATTACAGGGACCGCTGGGACACACACCGCAATCCTCAGGGCACGAAATACACGTTTCTCCAGGGTCGCAAACCGTGTCCGGGCAGACCGGACAACGGCCACAGTCCATCTCGCACGCGCCGGGTTGGGGGTCAGCCGGATCAAAACATATCTCCCCTTCCGTAGCAGAGCATATCCCGTCCCCGCAGGTACTGCCGCATCCCGGCCCAATACACAATTCATCAACCCCTGCATTAATCTGTTCGGTTGACATCCATAGCACGCGATTAACCGCACCGCGAAACACACCTTTGGCTTTTGTAAAAACGACCAAAGTCATCACTACAGCGGCAGAAATGAGAAGATGTTCGATAATTGGCTGGCCTTTTTTATTTAGTATATTCATTTTTTTCCACCTTTAATCACAATGAAAACTTTATTAAAATCATTCACCAAAACCTGATCCCTGAATCATCATGGGGACTTCTAGTGGCGGTTTACTCCTTCCTTGAATTAATAATGAATAGGGCTTTGGGATTCAGGAATCAGGATTTGATTTTTTATCAAAATTATATACTAAAGGATAGAACATTTTTGATGTTTTGTCAATAGGCTGGCATAATTATTTTGATAAAATATCAAATTTTTATTGAAACTCAACTGCTTATCCAAGAAAGCTTTAAGGATGAATATCAAAACGCTTTCTTGGAAAGATAAAAATTTACCTCTTTGAGAATAACTTGTGGGGAAAATTGATTAATTTGGAAAGTAGAAAATTACCCTAAGGCAGAGAATTAGCCGGAGGTATAATCGGATTTTGGGATGTGCCCCCAAGGCCTTCACTTGGCCTCGAAACACTAAGCCTATATGACATGTTTATCAATTCATTAGTCGTTGACGCCAATGTCCTATTTAGGGATCTAGTGAATATTCCTGAATCCCCCATAAAAACAATGAATACACTCACAACCGCCGTCGTGATAACAATATATTCAATCGTTGAGCTTGCCCTCTTATTCTGTATATTTATGATACTCATAATTAACCTTTATTTAAAAATTACAAAAATTCCCTTCGCTTTATTTAGCCATATTGGCAACAATAAAGCCTATAAATATCCCTATTTAAAGTGTAACACCATATCTGATTAAATTTCTATATTATTTAATATTTTCAATAAAATTAGATAAATAGCCATTTTTTAACAAAAAATATGAATTTATAATATAATTTATGCTTTATTGGATTGTAAACCCTTGGGAATGGTAAAAAAGAAGCTGGCGCCCTGCCCTGCTGCAGATTCAACCCAGATACGGCCCCCATGGTCCGCGATGATATTTTGAACAATACTGAGGCCCAGGCCCCACCCATGCCATTTCCCGGAAGGGGCCACCTGTTTAAACATCTCAAAGATATCCTTGTGATGCTTCGCATCTATGCCGACCCCGTTATCCTTGACCATAAATTCATGGCAATCTTCTTTCTCGCAATAACGGATATCAATGGCAGGCTGACCGGTCTTGATGGATGAAAATTTAATGGCATTAACGATTAGATTTTGAAACACTTCACCCATTTTGATCCGATCACACACAATCTCAGGAAGGTTTTCCTGAACACAGAGCGCGACATTGGCCTCCTGAATTTTGAACTCCAACCGCTCTATGATCCCCTTAATTAATTTATTAAGATCTACCAGCTCATAAGGATTCTCCATGCGGGTTGTTTTTGTCGTCTCTATCAAATTATCGATCATTTCATCAAGATGATCTATGTTCTTAAAAATGCCATTCAGGATATTTTTATCCTTGACATTCAAGCTGTCTTCGATCCTTTGCTGCAACAGATCTGCATAAGTCAACAGGCAAGAAAGCGGCGAGCGGATATCATGACTGACCGTCTGGACAAAAAGATCGAGTTCCCGGTTGATCTTCTCCAAGTCCTCCTTTTTACTTATGACATTCTTGAGATTTTCACACATCTCTTGATTCTGCTTTTTCATCTGAATGGCATCATTTTGATACCGCTCAATTCCCTTAAGATAAAAAGACCTTGGTATGAAATGAAACGCTGTTAAGACGATATAACTGCCCAAATAAACGATCAACGGCACAAAGACCATTATCTTGTAATTATGTAAAAAAAGTGCATACGGGATCAACACAATAACGACAGCCGGGATGATAAATAAAACCTCTCTTTTAGGGCTTTCCTTTTCAATAAGCAAGACCGGGATCAACGAAACCAAATAAATGAAAAGCGCGTTTATCCAATAGGGAACGATATAAATAAAATGCCGATTAATAATATTACTTAAGGCCGTTATGAGCACACCGGCCCCGGAATATTCGTTTTCTATGGGAACCGCCTTAATATCATTTAAACCAACAGCCGTAAGGGCAAAAACAACGATACTATCTTTCAGGACCTTTAGGTCAATCTTCGGCTCCTTCCCTTGGGAGACATCGTCATACGCTTCGACAATGTCCTTATAGGAAAAACGAATAAAAGTCTGGTCCCATGTCCCGTACCAGTTAAGCAGCAAGGCGTTTTTATTGACTAAAGGGATGGATACTTCCTGGCTATTATTGACCAGGACTAACTCATGAGGCCTGATATCCTTAATCCTTAATCCCAACCGGTCCATAACAATCTTAAGCACAACATTAAAATAAATTTTATCCTTCCCGACCATAAAAAGCTGAAGTTTTCTAATGGTACCGTCAGGATCCGGCGCAATATTAACAAATCCCAAACCTTTGGCAAATTTCCGCAGCCTCTCAAGCGGCTTCACGGTCTCACTGATATCTCCTTGTGAATATGCCAAAAATGACGGAAGATAAACGTTCCCGGTACTTTTAATTGATGCCTCAAAGGCCCTATCCCCTGCCTCATCAGTGGGGGCATTAAATAAAGAATCATAAAAGACCTCTTGAACCCCAAAGGCCTTTAAAGCGTCATTTAGTCGGGCCACAAGTTTCCTCGACCAAGGCCAACGACCAACCGCCCCGATATCATTATTCGTGATCTCAACAATAACGATGTCATCAGAAGGTTGGGAAGGATTGCCCCTTAAATGGAAGAAGGCATCTAAAGCTATCGATTCGATCCGCTTGAAAAATACCGTTTGGGACAAAATAATAAAAAAAGAGGCAACAATGATGCCCAGAGAGATATTGACAAGATGGCTTCTTATTTGTTTCAAAAGGTCAATCCTTTATTTATATTCATACTAAAATTAAAAATAATACTATTATCCTGCATTAATTAACATCTAACATACAGAGGTTAAATCTGCAAGATATAACCTAAGAATATTTAAAATTAATAGTAAAAGGTAATTTTAGATAATTAAAGATATTTCTGCATGAGTCCCTGCATGATATCAAAATAGATGAAGAAAAATATCATGTAGATGAGAAGGATGGGAAGTGGATGGTACAGCTTTCTTTTGAGAAGCTTTTCCATGGCGTACGTTAAAACCGGGACGGAAATAATGACCATAACCAGAACGACCGCCTCTTCCATAAACATGAACACGGCTTGCAACCCGGCCTGATGATCAAACACATGCGGACTGCAAGTCACATTGGCAAATACCATATTCCCGCCCCTTTATGTTAGGAAAGGCCCTTTCTGATTATTAAACATATCTATTTACATTATGTTACAGAAAACTAAGCTAATGATAATTATTCCTAAATGTCTATTGGGCATAAACTAGGGAATCAGATTCCGCCTGCGCCTCCCCCAGATACAGCGGCAAGTTGGGAATCGGCGTAACATTGATGATGATGGGTGTCAGACCGTCAATGCGCATATTATCAAACTCTGGGGAATCGTGAGGCACGTTAAAGGGGACCCCCTCCCCGCGGACCTCAAAATCCATCATCCCGGGATCCAGGTCAATACCGCCGGGATTTCCCGCATCACCCTGAGCGGAAGACCTGTTCTCAAAACGCCAGGCCTCATCATCCGCTGGCCTGGCATAAGGTGTAGACGGGGCATGTTTATATTTATCCACAAATGCCTGCATTTCCTCATCAGAGTGGAGGAATTCGCCCATGATATCATCGGAAAGGCCTTGCAATATGGCATCAAAAGCCCTGCCCATGCGCACACCAAAACGCGGATCGTTAATATCTTCATAGCCTTCGATCTGATCCGCATCATGATGCGTGTGATCTCCCGGCTCCTCAAACTGAGCCAAATGCTGGGATTCATGGACAAGAGTTTGCAGGAATTGCCACAATTGGCTTTCCTCACCTTTTTCCAACTCAGAGCGTAAGGCCTCGCGGTCTTCAGCCAACTCAACCAAAATCCTTATCATCCCCTGCTTCCACGCCAAATTCCAAAAAATGGTGTTGAATCGCGGGTGCGTTTCGGCGCCAACATTATCATGCTTGTTTTTATAGTCAAAACGCGGCATTTGCTCACGGACAACCGGCTGGATGAACCAGCGCGAATAAAAATCCACGACCAGCTTGGCATTCGGCGGTAATTCCTTCCAAGCTTCTTCAGGAGATTTTTCTTCTGCTAAACGACCGACAGCCGATGCCAATAAACGCCCACCGATCTTGCCATCACCAAGAGCCTCAACGGAACCAAAAGATTCCGTGACATTGGCGGCAAACTCGCCAATGGCCTGAAAACCTGCATTAAACTTGGCCTCTTTCACGCCCACAATCCTTGAGCGGCGCCTAGGTCTCAGATTACTTTTCTCCATCAACCTTTCACGAATCTCATTTAAATTAATAGGGCCTTCATATGCCTTTGATATAAATGGAATATGGGACAAAAGCTCAAAGAACCTGGCCGGGTTATCCAGATAAGGCCACAGCATCTCTGCCGTTATTTTGTCATATTCACCTTCATCCATAAAGTTTGCTATGGCGACGGCCGTCTCCCGGTCAATAACCCACTCATCATCAAAATACCCCGGCGGCATCGCCGGAATTTTGGCGCCTTTCTCGACATAATCACGCAAGACCGCCTTGATGATATTATGAAGCACCGCCACCTGCAGCTGATGCATATCTTCGTCTTCCAGCAAATACCCGGTGCGCGGGATATTAAGCAAAACCTCGCGCCCGATGCTGATATGCATCCCGCCGAAACGTTCGTAAGCAATGCGTAACCACTTAGGCACATATTTTAATTCCGCCTCATCCGGCGCCTTGATAAGGATGCCGTCCTGAACCACCCGGGTGCGGTATTTAAATTTCGAACGTCCAATAGCGATCATCCCTAGGTCCTCACTTAAGAATGAGGATTGGTCAAAGTCAATACCTTCGCTAAATGTCGAGCCATTGTATTTGATTGTAACGTCACGAATATCCGGCTGCAGTCCGTTCTTACGCTTATCTTTTGGTGAGGAAATCCCGCCTGCAAAATTAATCAAGGCTTCGTTGACAAACAAACTTTCCAATTGCGGATCGCCCTTGTCCTTGCTCTTGATGCGCCTGACTTCTGTCCCGCGATAATTTCCTTTCAAAACATCCCATCTCGCAATCACATGTCCTTTGGCAGGATCATTGACGATTTCCACCTCATGAATGATGCCATCCCCTGCTGATGTGCGGATAAAGACCCGGTCAAAATCAGCAAACAAGGTGTAATTCCCCTGCCCGAGGTTACCGGTATCTTCCAAATGATCCTTGGATGACTGATCCAGCGGAAAGTACTTCCTCAAGAGATGCTGAAGATTCATCCCGGTCCCATGATCGCGCACGGAAAAGACCCAGTCATCACCCTCGATAAAATTGCGGATCTCAATTGCGCCTTGTTCCTTGCCCAATAAACCTTGTTCACGCGCCTTACGCGTGGCATCCCGGGCATTCTGGACTGCCACCTCCCGGACCCAGGAACGCTGGGTCTTATCCTGGCCTTGCGTGGCCTTGCGGATGATCTTAATATAATCCTCCAGGTTCTTGCCCTGCAAAGCCTGCACCATGGGCAGAAAATCTTTTTCAAAATCCATATCCTCTTTATCATTGATGGTCTTGGCGCGCTTATCGAACAAAAAGTTCATAAACGCCAATGTTAAGGGCTCATCCAATTGGGCATCTTCGAGGCTGGCAATCTTTTGCCAGGAATCCTTTCTGGAATCCGTTTTCCCTTCTTCCAGAAGGGTGACATCCTCTTCCTTAAGGAACCTTAGGATCATCCGCTCCATGGCCGGCAGTCCGGAGAGGTCATCATCCTCAGCGAGCATTTCCCATCCGGTGCGGAAACGTTTTTTGGCCGATTTGTGCTTTTTAAGATCTGTTTTAGCAACCTTTTTCGATTCAATATTAAATGGCAGATCATAATTTAAATAATAATAAATAATCCCACCGGAAGGCAACTTGATCCCTAGCTTTAAAAAACCCGGATCCGGGATAAACATTGTCTCGCCCAAAAGAATCTCCGCTCCCGTTAAATACGGCATGGCCTCCTTGAGCTCGGCTTTGATCCACGTAAATACATCTGCAATCTGCTTTTCTTCCAGGACACGGAATTTTCTTTGTTCAAGATCAACACTATAATAAATAATTCTTTCTCTATCAATTGTCACAAATATCGGGTGCCCTTCTTCTGTATACATTTCTGTATTATAGATATCTCCGTCTGATAAAAAAACAGAACTCCAATCAGAAAAAAGCTCAGATCTAATAAAATTAGTTTTATTCGTCCTTGGATTATAAAAAAGAAAGGCTGATGAGCCATCAACATAGTGAATAAACAAGGCCTGATTCCCTTCTCCGTCTTGAACGCCCAAAGACTCGAGATTCATCACTTCACTATCAAGCTTAAATTCACCAAGTACTGAATAACCATCCCATTCATCATTAATGGTTAAAAATTTTATCATCTTGGGGGATCCCTGTGCAGCATAAACCGGGTGCCCATCAAACGCTACGCCTAAAGGAACATAATGAATTTCACTGGTGAAAAGATGCTTGGCCTCCTTGTTATTAAGCAGACTGATAAAATCTAAATCACCTCGCACATTTTCTATCGCAAAGACAGGATTCCCATCGGCATCCGAGGCAATTTCTGACCAGCGCACATCCTGAACTCCCCCCTTACTGCTAATGCATTTTCCCAGCAAGTCAGTCTGTCCGGTCTCCGGATTAAATGTAAAAAATTGAATTTCGCTTCCCGGATTGATAGTCTCATAAGCCACAAAAATCAGCAGGCCTTTTTCATCCGTCAGGCCTGTAGGTTTAGCTCTCAACCCCCAGGATGACGAGCCATCGTCTTTCACAAAATCATAACTGGCAAAAACACGGCGTCTTCTGTTGTTGCCATCCCAGGTAAAAAATTCAACATTATGTAGGTCTCCTTTGGAAATATAAACATCGCCCCCGTCTTTTGTAAATCCGGCCTTGTGAGACTGACCAAATCTCCCGGCATCTAGATACAAATCAGTCGGATCGAGAGAATCATCAACAAATAAACCCGGCGAGTATCCCTCCTTCATGACCCGATGATCCTTGACCGGTGAAAATCCTTTAGGTTTTGCTAAGGGTTGCTCTTGGCCTTTTGTCTCGATCAACCCCGCCTCGGTATAATTAATAAAAATATCCAGCTCCTCACTCCAGTTAGGATGGCTGATCCTGATCTTCATGATCCCTGAATCTTTTAAGAATTCAGTGAAACTTTCTTCGATCTGTGCTTGAGATGTATCCAGCATTGCCCGATCGGCTGGCGTGATCTTTCCTTTAGCCTCTAAGGCGTCCAGGGTTTTGGTCATCAAATCAGCTGCTGAATAAACTCTGACCAGCCGCACTTCCTTCCGATCGAGATCAAGCCTAAGAAGAACGACCTCATTGCCCACGACCATATAAACAAGGGGCTTGCCATCCGAAGAAAACAATCCTGTTGTCTTAACCAAGTTCAAATCAAAATTCGTCCCATCCGGATCATCTATTTCAGCTTTATACGTAGTATCGGCATCCCCCTTGTCAGGATTATAAATTAATATTTCCTGTGAATTATCTTGTAACGTAACCAACACGGCATGATGGCCTTCCTGATTCTGAACGAATAAGGGATCAAGGTTTTTGACTTTCTGCCCCATGCCGATATCACTGCGCCAAACCATAACAAAGGCATCCTGGGAAAAATAACCCAACTTAATTCTATTCCCCTCACTTTTAATATACGCAGGATGGCCATTAAGTAAGATATGCGCAGTATTAAGTGAGACAGGCCCTTGCCTCTCACCCGGCTTCGTCTGACCTATCTGCGTACTCCCCCTGCTTTCCTGGTTCTTATCAATATCCACGGCAAAAATAAAGGTCTTGCCATCCGCCTCACTGTACGATTCAAAGGCCGGATAGCCCTGCCATTTATCATCCAGATAGGGAACGCGCTTGACATAACTCACGCCTTTTTCATGCTCCATGAACCTAACGCATCTTTTCATTCCAAGAGTATTCGGATCAAATGTAAAAAACTGGATCTCATGAGCATTCTCATCGCCTGTTTCATAAGCCACAAAAACAAGGCTTCCGTCCTTGGCTTTAAGTCCTGTGTTGTGAACTTTAAGAAATGCTGTTTTACTGGGATCCTCTCTCGAGAAAGGGAAAAATGCGAAAACATGTTTCGTACGTGTATCTGCATCCCAAGTAAAGAATTCAACCTCACTAGACCCAATATTTCCGGATACATAAACTTCTTTTCCATCCCTTTTGAACCCGGCTGTTGAGGCAAACCTTAAAGAATAATAATCTGCCACCTGGCTGCTATCCTCAAATTGTGTTGGGTTAAAGACCACCCCCTTGGCTTCTTCAAGCCTGGATGTTTCCAAGACCTTGTGCTCCCTGTCCGCAAGCGGGACAAAGCCCTTGGGCCGGGCCGGCTGCATAGAAAGATCAAATACAAAAAGATGGAAACCATGAATTTCTTCAACAGTCTTAAGAATTGATTTCCTTTCCAAGAGAGAGGTCCTGACCGCCAATGTCTTGGTTTCCTGATCATAAGCCATGCCTTCGGGATTATTCTCCTTGAATTGCCGGGCGTCAAATTGCCCTTTCTCAACCGCCTTGCCGCTGGCGGCATCCAGCCTTAATATCTTGATAAGATGACGTTTCTGAACATAGACCGGTGTTTCTTTTTCATAGGTCAAGGCCACCAAAGGCCTCGGCCCCTGTTCCAGGACTTGAATATCAACCACCGTTTCCGTCGGATTAAGGGTAAAATCATGATTAATATTTTTAACCTCGCCTGTATCCGGATTAACGGAATATAATGCCATTTCAGCCGGCAGCCCCATTATAGGACTCCTTTTTGAAACAAAAATATAATTTCCTTCTTCATCTTTATGCACAAGACGCGTTCCCGAATATTCGGCAATTTCTTTTTTCTTGATCACAGTAACCCCGGGAGAGACCTCGCTCGTGGTTTCTCCGACAGCCCCTGTAAGATTGATTTCTGCGACTCCTGTATGAATGACTTTAAAGAAACGAGGCTTTCCAGTAGGACGGCTTTCATCCACAACAATGACTTTATTTTCATGCTGAAAATACTGCCAATCATGTTTCCTGGTGTTTTCAATATCAGAGCCAAAAGTCATGTGCCCGCCGTAATGTTTAAGCTGTTTAGCGGCCTTGTCTAAATAAACCAAATCTATTGTCTTTGACGCCTGATCTCCATCGATTTTTAAAGTAGACAACGCCAAAAATCTTTTACCATCCGTATCTGTTATGCCGGTATCTTTAATACTCCATTCATCCGGGCTGATATCCCTGATCCTTCGCATTAAAGACTCAGGCAAACCGACCGAAGTCATTTGCCTAACATTTCCACTACCAAGATCCAAACGGTAAAAACCTTGCCTAATTTCACCCGGGCCTGGCCCGACTTCCATGGCCATGAAAATCGGCTCAAGATTCTCATATTCCCCCGTAAAAGCAACCGAGGCGCTCGTCATTTGGGGAATGAGCGCGAATTCTTCCATACCGCCGTCTTGAGGATCAACCGTATAAAACCTCGTCCATCTGTCTTTAATGCCCACAAAAAGCGGTTTGCCATTGGATTTAAATCCAGTAGCTTCAAAGGATTGAAAAGAATGGCTTAGAAAATCCTTATGCCTAGCGAGCAAGGCATTCATGACATCCAGACTTTCCTCATCGGCAAACTCCACTTCTCTTTCGCGCTCATACTCTTGAGATAACGATTCGGCATATATCGACGCCATCTTGGGATTATCCTTATAAATCCTCAGCCAGCGCAGGATCAGGCGCTTGATCCCGGCCGCATCAGCGGCATGCGGTATCCCTTTATTAATGGCTTCAAAAACCTCTTCATAGTCATCCAGACTTCGACGGCCAAAAGCGTCTTGTGCCGCTCGCAGGACATCGTGATCGATCACGGCCAGCCCGTCAAAATGAATGACGGACAGCAGTTTATGCAGGGTTGTTTGATTGTCCAAATAAGCCAAGGGCTCGGCAAAAAGCAATTTCCTCAAATAGGCGCCAAGCCGTTTTTCATTCTTTTTGCCAAAAAAGAAAGCTCGATTGAGCACCAAAAAATGTTCATCTGGCATCATGATCAAATCCGGGTTTGCCAGAAGCCGTTCAAATGCCTCAGGACGATTTCCAAATCCCCCTTCAAAGGGAAAAACCAATCGCCAAAGAACAGACTTGCGAATGTATCCGGGAAGCGGCGCAACAAATTCTTCTAATCTAGCAAATAATCTCTTAAGATTTTCTTCGGAGGCATCCACGTCAGGATTGAACATATAATCAGGCCTGTGCATCTTACCATGGCGTGCGTCCAGATAAACCCTTAAAAATTCGATCTGTCCGTCGGTTATGACCGAGCGTAACTCCGGGAACCCTTCTAGGATCGGCAAAACCTGTTCTTGCTGGGCCTGTTCCTTTTTCTTCTCGGCCATTTGCTTTTCGCTTAATATCCATCCGCGCGACGGGGATTTGCGGCCGTAGCCCCGGTAATAATTAAGCCTTAAATTCAACCACAAGGGGTATTTCTTGTACTTTTCATAAATCTTTTGGTCAATCAATAGATACGGCCCCCATTCCAAAAAAGTCTCCCGGGCCCCTTGCTTAAAGGGCACCGTAAAGGCTTGGGCCAGACGCCCGGGCCTGAAACCCTCAGAAATATCCTTGGCGCCGTCGATCTGGTCCGGGGAAATTTTATAAATAATGGCCTCATCCAAAAATAGCGTGTCTTTAGGGACCTTAAGCTGACGGAATTGGCGCGTATTGGGCAAAGTCAATATATTCTTTTCAAGAATAAACGGCTCAAAAACTTCCTGTACCGTAAAAAGTAAAGGCGGCAAGGCCTCCACGCGCTTATTTTTTTCATCAAGGATTTTAACAGCCTGAACAAAGCCGTTTATCAGCTCCGTCTGATGGATGGGGTCCTTGTCCACGATCTTTTGCGCCAGCAATCTGACCGCCGTATGCGTGCTTTCATCGACCTCAATATTGTCACGCGCAACCGTAAGCTTGGTCGATGACGGCAGTTGGATGACCAGATCCGCCGGCAGGGCGTAGCCGCTCACCTCAACGGTCTGAATATTAATGCCCGCGACCTGAAAGACAATGCGTGATTTCCCTTCACGATCAAGAGAGCGCGAGCCCTTATAAAATAAATGCACCTCTTCTTCAATCTCTTCATCGCTTTGAGGCGGCAGGTCCTCTTCATTTTCCCCAAGCCGGGGGATCAAATACTTATCCCGAATAAGCTTCTCGCTCATCCCGTCGCCCTGGTCCTCGACGATAATATCCGTATCTGTCATTGTCACATTGATACGGCTCTGCGGGAAATCATAATTAACCATTTGCCCGTCAAGGAAAATATGATTATCCAGTGTATTAAGCATCTCGTCATTTAAATAAACCCGCATCCGGGTAAATAAATTTAAACGCCGTTTTAATTCCCTTTCGAAAGACTTGCGCTGCCCCCTGGCCATGCCGGCCGGGAAATTGATGCGCACCGTTGTCCCGGCTCCCTGCCGGCTGGATTTGGTAACATTAAAACGGATGCGGCCGTCAGAACCCTTAAAGAAAAAGATCTTATTGGCCTCCCCAGTTTCCTTAGAGCGGGTCTCGACCGTAATATTGGCCGCCATCTCCAATAAGGGCTTCATCTTATTGAGGACAAAGGCCTGCATCTGCATCCCGCCCATGCCGAAGCGGCCGATCGGATAGCTTTTCGTCTTGCCTTCCTCGTCCGCGTCATCTGCCAGCGAGCGGATGATGGCATCCGACGCATTGGCCACAAGCTCAATGATGGATTGCTTGCGCAGGGCCTGGCGGGTAATCAGCGTCTCGATCTTGGCTGGCAGGGACTCACCCTGATTGTCTTCGACCACCCGCTTAAAATCCTCGGGGCTGTTCATGAAAGTATCAACATCCTCAGACTCCGCGGGGTCTGACCTAAATAATTTTCGGTAGGAAACATATTCATCCCAGGCAACGGATCTATTTTCATCGAAAAGCGCCGGATCAATTTGGGTCGCGCTTGAGGCAATAAAAAAATCAAAGCCGGATATGGGCCTTGGCAGGGCCGGCAATTTGTCAAGGTTATCTAAGATCCACTCTCCCTCGGCCTGCTTTTCATCCGACTCCAGACCTTGCGCCTGGGACTGCTGGCCCTCCTCGATCAGCCCGTGCGCATGGAAACGGTAAAATTCTTTAATAAGCTCGCTTTGGCGCCGGGCCAGTTCCGGCGCCGAGGCGGCCTCGTCATTGGCCCAGTATTGGATACGCGTCCCCACACCGGACGAAAGGATTGAGGCCGGGACCGAAACACCTTTAGCTAAAACTTCTGTTTGCCAGAATTTTTCCCAATACGCCTCCCAGCCCCTCAACTCTTTTATTTCGTGCGCCACTTTATCCGCTCTATGGGCAAAGACAGTCCGCCGGTCGCGGCCGACATGATCCAGGTTAAAACGGTCATCCACGATTACCAAGATGTCATCGTCGGTCAACTCCACAAATCTTTCTTGGCCTTCACTGCCTGTGCCATAAACAACACGCCTAGAAGCCAACATTTCCAGGGAGGTGCGAAAATCAATCTCCCCGTCTGGGGATACCATGATATCCAGACCGGCTTCCTGAACTTCGGTTTGAATAGAATTAAAAGTCTCGGCAAATCCACCCCGTTTATGTTCCTGTTCATGAAAGATCCTCGAGAAGTTTACCTCCACATCCTCAAGTGTCCCGGTCGCCTCTGTGCCTTCGGGCAAATTTCTCACAGCTGACAACGGAAAGCCTGCCGGCCATTCGAACCCGCCTGAAAAATATTTGCGCGGGATCAACTCGTCCGTTTTCGGGTCATAGTCCTCGCGGATGTAGTCGTACACGCCTTTTTTAAGGGCCGCAACGTAGCGCTCGTAGATCTTTTCTTTGATATTCTTATCCGCGACATCAATGCCCTGGATCTTTCCTTGATCAACGTAAAGGCGGTTTATTAAACTGTTTTTTAGGTTGCGCTTAAACCATACCGCCAGGATCATGGAATGATATATTTGGCGCAGCTGGGCAAAGTTCTTGCCTTCATTAACCTCTTTTTCGATGGCTGGTAAGATAACCTCCCTGACAATCTCCGAGGAAAGGCCGCTGATCTCTTTGACCTCATCATCGATCAGTTGATCCGTACCTATCTCTTTATTGGATAGGTTACTCTTCAAGGCCAGGTAATCTTCCTCAAGCATGACCTTAAGCTTGCTATCGATGACAAAGGCCTGATTACCGTTCTCATAAACAACCGCTTTTTGAGGAACGATCCAGACCTTATTGAATGTATTGACCGGGATCTCGATCGTGCCGAATTTCTCATAAGCCTTGGCATAGATCTTTTCCCAAAACATGTCTCCCAAGTCATCTTCGGGATAGATCAAAGAAGCGGTCAGTTGTTTAAGGATATAATCCTGCGCCAGGAGGTCGCGGCCCATTTCCGTATGGCCTAAATCATGGGAAATGATGCGCTCTTTTTCATGCGGGGATAAATTGACCCATAGGGACTCTTCAGGGATCGTTAAGGCGGCCAGGAAATATTTGATCAGGCGGCTGGATTGATCCTTAATCTCTTCGGCCTTGTAGTTTGAATGACCCGTATCAATAATAAAATTAAACTTAAAGGCATCATCAGGATGTATCTTAATACCCTTAAGCAAAAGCGGGACATACTCAGGTGTTTGGGTAACCATGGTCCCTGGTTCAGGAAGTTGTTCAAGAATGGGATCTATTGGAGCATTTTGGACAACCTGGGCTTCGGCTTTTGTCTTCTGCCAGAGTACAGGAGTACCCACACCCAAGACCTGGGTGACAACAAGGGCCAGCGCCAAAAATGCCCTCAAAATGGGGCAAATGCCCATTTTTCTAGTATTTATATGAATATTCATAATTATTTAAGTATAACATATTTTAGGGTGGATAAACCAGGGGTAGAATAATCAAGAAAAGGCCAAAATTAGGTGAAAATGAAGGCGGGATTATTATTTATCTTTATATAAATAAATGGCTTATGAATATTATATTAGGCTGCCAATTCAGTAGCCGGCTACTGAATTAAGTAAATAATTAAGCATATGCTTTAAATGGGGACAGAGCCCTATTTCGGTACACCGAAATAGGGCTCTGTCCCCATTTTCAACAAATCCGCGGTAGCTGGTCTGCTTCCAAGACCGGAAGGATGCGGCTGGTCCCCAAAAGCGTTTGCAGATGAACCTGCTTTTTGTGAAGGGATGTGACTTTCCCGATAATGCGGGCCTGAGAGCCCATGGCCTTTTTGACCTTTTGGGCATCTTTTTGCGCAACACAACAAATAAACTTGCCTTCATTGGCCATGTAACAAGGATCAAACCCAAGGATGTCACACATCTTTCGGACATCTTTCTTGATAGGAATATCTTTTTCGCAAACCTCAATGCCGAGATTGGAGGCATGGGCCATTTCATTAAGGGCCGTGGCCAGCCCGCCCCGGGTTGGATCACGCATCATGCTGATGTCTTTGGAAGCATCCATGGCACGCGCCACCTGCTTATGCACGCACTGGCAATCACTTTTGATCTTTGACATAAAGCCCAGCTGCTCACGCGCCTCCAACACCGCTAAACCATGCTCGGCGATCGGACCGTTAATGATAATGACGTCCCCGGCCCTGGCCTTGGCGCCAAGGGGTTTTCTATTGTTGGCAATAAGACCAATGCCCGCGGTATTAATGAAGATCTTATCCGCGGCCCCCGTCTCCACGACTTTGATATCACCGGTGACGATCTGAACACCCGCAGACTTGGCCTCTTTGGCAATCGAGTCAGCGATCTTCTCAAAAATCTTCCATGCCAGCCCTTCCTCGATAATAAAGGCAAGCGAAAGATACAGAGGCTTCGCCCCTTTCATGGCAACATCATTAACCGTCCCGCAGACCGCCAGCTTACCGATATCCCCGCCGGGGAAGAACAACGGACGGACCACGAACGAATCCGTGCTGAATGACAGGTGGCGCCCGCTCATCTCCAAGCCGGCCGCATCCGCCATTTCGTTAAGGATCTTATTGCTGAATCGAGTTCGCAAGGTCTCGATCAGCTCATGCATCAGGTGCCCGCCGTTGCCATGGGCCAAGGTGATCGTTTTTGGATGTGTCATTCTTTTATTCTCCATAGGTAAAGGCCGCGGCGCAAGCCCCTTCCGAAGAGACCATGCACGCGCCCACCGGACGCTGCGGGGTGCATGCTTTCTTGAAAAGGCTACACTCCTGGGGCATCTTAAGCCCCTGGATCACCTCTCCGCACAAACATCCCTTGTGTTGCATGGGCTTCGGCACCTTCACCTTGAACTTTTTCTCGGCGCTAAAAGGCGTAAATTCCCTGCGCAGGCCAAGCCCGCTTTTTTTGATCATCCCCAGGCCCCGCCACTTGGCATCAACCGGCTTAAATACTTTGTTCAACACGGACAAGGCCTTCTTGTTGCCCTGTTTGCGAACCGCCCGTTTGTATTCGATCATGACCAGGTATTCACTTTTGTCAATTTGTTGCAACAGCAATTCAATCCCTTTCAAGATATCCGAAGCCTCGAACCCGGTAATGACACAGGGTTTTCGAGAATGCCGGGCCACGGCCTCGTAGGGCTGGCTTCCGGTAATGACACTCACATGGCCGGGACAAATAAATCCGTTGATCCTCAGCTTTTTGGAATTGGCCAATAAATCCAGCGCCGGAAAAAGTAATTTAAAATTAGAAAGAATAAAAAAATTCTTAATCCTCTGCCGCTTAGCCTCCAAGATCGTGGCGGCAATGGTCGGCGAGGTCGTTTCAAAACCCACGCCCATAAATACGATGCTCTTGTTGGGATGCGCCCGGGCCACCTCGAGGGCATCCATGCAGGAATAAACAACCCGCACATCCGCCCCCTTTTGCTTCATTTCCTGCAGGCTGGTCTCCGTTCCGGGAACACGCATCATATCCCCAAAGGTGGTCATGATAACATCCGGTAACAAGGTAATGGCCAGAGCGCGGTCAATATCCGCCTGATCGGTCACGCACACCGGACAGCCGGGCCCGGAAATCAATTGAACATGTGGCGGCAATAACTTCTTGATACCGGCGCGCGCGATCGCCATGGTGTGGGTCCCGCAGACTTCCATGAGTTTAATTGGTTTATTCATATCAATGCGTATAGCGTAAAGAGTATAACGTATAGCGAAAATCAGCGCATCCATAAAACGATATACGCTCTACGCTATACGATATACGATTAAATCACTTTCCTTAACTCCTCCATCGCCCGAAACGTATCCTCGGCCTCGGCCGCGGACACCTTGCCGATCGCAAAGCCGGCGTGCACCAAGACATAATCCCCCTCCTTCACCCCGCTCAGAATACCGAGCGAGATATGCTTCTTAACCCCGCCGAAATCAACCAGCGCATTGTCTTTATCGATCTTTTTAATTTTTGCCGGAACGGCTAGACACATAATACTGTCCTAGGGCAATGTTCAAGTCATTGACCGGGTTTTTTCTGTTTGAAAAGACCCGGAGATTATTTTTCTCTAAATTCGCGACCGTCTTTGAAAACAAAAATTTATTTTGAAAAACGCCACCGCTTAAGGCCACATCCTTAACTCCTGTCCTTTGGGAAAGCCGCTTAACGGTTCTTACAATGATCGCGGCCATGGCATTGTGAAACTTGGTCGCGATCTTATCCATGCCTTGATGCGCCGTCAGATCCTTTACCATCGATCTAAAAATATCACCCGTTTCAATGATATCCATCCCATTCTTCCTGGAAAGACCAAAATCATAACAGCCTGAGAGATCATGACGGCAAAGCCTCTCAAGCTTGATAGGCCCTTCAGCCTCGTATCTGGCAATGGGACAAATACCCAACAAAGCGGCCGCAGCATCGAACAGCCGTCCCGCGCTTGATGTAAACGGACAATTGATATTCTTTGACAACATGGATGCAACCAGCTTTATCTCATGTGCATTAATATCGCAAAACTTCCGCACCCCTTGGGGCCCAAGTATGCTGACAACCAAACGCCAGGGCTCGGCAACCACCTTATCGCCGCCGGGCATTCTTACATATTCCAGATGGGCCAACCGCTTAAATGTCTTTTCCTCGACAACAAGAAATTCACCTCCCCACATATGCCCGTCCGTGCCCAAACCGGTCCCGTCAAACGCAACGCCCAAGACCGGGCGTCTCAAATTATGGTCACACATAATGCTGGCGATATGAGCATGATGATGCTGCACAGAGATGAGAGAGTGAGCACGCTGGCTTAATTCGTTAGCCACCTGTGTGGAAAAATAACCCGGATGCAGATCGCAGGCGATGATATCCGGCCTTACAATTCTTTTGCGCAGCATATCCTTTAAAGAACGCTTAAAACGATCAAAATTTTCCGTCAGGCTCAAATCACCACCCTGTGGCCCCCAGAATAAATTTTTGCCCTTGGCGATCAACCACTGACTTTTAATATCCGCACCAAGGGCTACGATATGTGGCAAACGCATCTGACTCCCTCAGATTAATTAGTCAATGTCAAAAGACACAACCTCGATCCTGGATCCGGGAAATTCCGTAAGCTCCAGGCTGGCATCCTCCAAGATCGTGCCTTTGGCCAACACCTTAAAAGTTTCTGAAAACGACTCTTCTTTGACACCGGTCAAGGCCCCGATCTTAAGCCGCACCTTGGAAACCTTTGTGGCCCCCTCCTGGGCTGCATGGTCACTAATGCCTTTAATGATCGGTTGAATCAAGTGTGTTTCGTGCATGTGATCATCCTTTCTATGTCATCCAAAGCCCTGTTCACTTCCAAAGAAATATCATCCCCGAACTGCATGGTCTTGGGCTGAACCCCAAGCAAATAAATCGTTGCCTTTGTCTGGGCCTCTAAATATTCAATAAACATCTTGGGCGACAGATCATGTGTGGTCAATCCGCTTTTGACAACATCATCCTTGCCCAAAAGATCAAAGGCCCCCGGCTCCTTATCCAGATGCACGGCATCGATCAATATCACGGTATCCGGTTGGGCCTTAACGATCTTGCCGGCATAACTCTCCGGCGCTGTCCCGGCATCAATGCATATCAGGGAAGTCTTGCCCTGCAGCCGCTCGATCAAGGCCGGTCCAGCCCCGTCATCGCCTTTTAAAATATTGCCAATGCCGACAAGAACGACGTGGCCTTTAAGTATGTTGTCAAGATCCGTCACCATCATAGGAGGTTGAAATTAGGGAAGATTTACTTTGTGGTCAACGTTGTCTGCCTGCGGCAACGCGCACAAAGGATTTTGATCCTATCGGAGCGGCCCTTATCCTCAAAGGCAGCCAGGATATTTTCATCAACGATCCCCAGACTCTTCAGGCGGGAAAGGTAGAGAGTCGGGTTGGAATAGGTCAATTCGCCGATCTTTTCACTGATCCATTTTAAGTGATCCTTGCAGGCAATCGGTTCGCCGCAGATCTCGCAAAGCTGCAGTTCCTTTTCGATCTTCTCCTCGGCCTTTTTGCGATCAAAAAAAGACAGTTCCCATTCCCCAGACAATTTAATGCCTTGATGGTCATTGATGCAGGCCGCCTCGCATTGCCCGCAGAAAATGCACGTATCGGTATAATGGATCATTTCCCGTCTCGCACCGTTGTCATCAACAATATCTTTATGCGCAATGGCCTCGACCGGACAGACCATCTCACAGGCCAGGCAACCCACGCATTTTTTGTCATTGAATTTCGGCTGACCGCGGAAATTGGGATGCGGCGTATGCGGCTCGGCCGGGAACTTCGAGGTATACGGCCCTTTAATTAGCGCCTTGATCGCCTCAATAAGCTCTCTGATCTTTGGCAATTTCATTTTCATGCGATCCTTAATTGATAACGTTTTCGCCTTCCTTGTCATCCTGATAATGATCAACAATACTGTTTTTGGCTAATTTGACCCCACAGCGGTGGGCCCCGCGCGCGATCGCGTGGGCGGCAACCGGAGCCGTTAAAATAATAAAAATAATGCACAACAAGGATTTCATGCCGGCCTGGGTGGGACCAACGACAATAAATGTCCCGAAAAGGATGCTGCAGGTCCCTAATGTCACGCATTTGGTCGCGGCCTGAAGACGGTTGTAGACATCCGGCAAACGCACCAGGCCCAGGCATCCGAACACGTCAAAGGCCAACCCAATGCTGATGAAGATCAAACCGATAATATCACTCATCAAATCCCTTTCCTTCCATATATTTTGACAGGGCCAAAGTGCTGATAAAGCTCTGCAGCGCCCAGGCAATGCCGATATCAATATACCAGGAACGTTCGGTTGCCACCGTCAAGATAGCGCAAAATCCGACGATCATAATGCCGAGTATATCGACCGCAACAATACGATCGGCTGCCGATGGCCCTTTAAAAATACGGAACAAACACAGGACGCAGGCCAAAAGGATGATATACATCGCGCGGCTTACGAAACCCAAATAGGGTAGATCCGGATAAAACAAAAATGGTAAAGGCCTCAATAAAATCAGCCCAATAACGGCAACGAATAGACCAGCCCCCACCAGCCATCGTGCAAATCTAGTTTCTTCGGATATTTGATTCATGATATTTTATTAATCAAAAACCTTGGCTAATATTTTTTCAAATCTCTCCACGATAATACGTGTGGCCTCCTCCACATCTTGTGATTTGACATCGATCCAATGAACATAGAGGATATTATCATCCTTGTCAATATCGACGCTCATGGTCCCGGGTGTTAATGTGATCGAATTGGCCAAAAATGTTAGGGCAATATCCGTCTTTAACGTTGTTTTGACCTTAACGATCCCGGGATTAATCGGCAATTGCGGATGCAAGACCCGGTAAGCCACATCAATGTTGGCCTTAAGGACCTCCCACACGAATACCGGGACATATTCACAAAAGAAATGCCAGTAGCGATGCGGATGCTCCATCAGTTGCGGCCGGCTGATAAAAAGGTCCCCGGTAAGAAACGTCACAAACATGGACACCAGGACACCAACAACAAGGTGTTGCCAGTCCGGGACCCAATTCAGGAGGCTCCAAACAACCATCGATGTCATGAATAAAACAAATTTCTTTTTCATCTTATCCAATACTCCCCATAACAATAAGCGCCTGAGTGATACCGGACTTGATCACCATGACCGCGGGGATCAAGAAGGAATCAAGTACCCCCGGTATCAGCAAGATCCCACCGCATAAACATAATAAGGCAAAAATACTCATGGAAATACGCATGGTCAGCGGGACCTCTTTGATGTCCCCCAGGTCCTTACCCATCTTTCCAAAATACGCATATTTCATGACTTTGGTAAACGACGCCAACGTCAACACACTGGCCACCACCGCCCAAAAGGCATACCAAAGCTGACCCGCCTGAACAGCGGCAATGATAATGATCAATTTACTCCAGAACCCATTAAACGGGGGGATCCCGGCAATGGACATGGAGGCAATGAGATTAGTGCTGCCCGTCACCGGCATTTTCTTCATCAACCCGCCCATGTGTTTAAGGTCCCGGGTGCCGGTCGCATATTCCAGGGCCCCTGAATTCAAAAATAAAAGCGATTTAAAGATCGAGTGATTGAACAAATGGAACAACCCACCTAAAATACCCAACGGGGTCCCCAAGGCGATGCCGAGAACCACATACCCGATCTGGCTGATCGAATGATACGCCAAAAGGCGTTTGAGATCCCATTGCCCTATGGCCAAAAACACACCAACGACCATTGAAAGGGTCCCTAATATTAACAGGATATGTTGCACCTCAGCCGTCAAGCCGATCACATTGATCAGCACCCGGCATAAAGCATAAATACCTAATGATTTTATAATAATACCCGATAACATCGCTGAGATCGGGGCCGGAGCCGACGGGTGTGCATCCGGCAACCAAGCATGAAACGGGACCAACGCTGCCTTGAGCCCAAAACCCATCAAAAATAAAACGGTTGTCATAGCAATAATATTCTTGCCCGCTCCCTTGGTCGCCAAAATAACTGCCATATCCGCCATATTTAAGGTGGAGGTAAAACTGTACAAAAATACAATGCCCAAAAGGATAAACAGGGAGCCCAAGGTTCCCATGACGGCATATTTAAAAGCCGCCTCCAGTTCATGCTTCCCCGTCCCAAAGGCGACCAGGGCAATACTGGCCACAAAAGCGATCTCCAAGAAGACAAAAAGATTGAACAGATCGCCCGTGATGACCACGCCGTTCATCCCGGCGAGCATCAAGAGGAACAGGGTATAAAATTTCCATTTGGACGTGAACTTGGCCATATAGTCGATGGCAAAAAGCGAGATCAAAAAAGCCACCACATTAACCGTCACCACCATGAAGACCGCCAGCCCATCCAAGACCAGGGCGATGCCGATCGGGGGTTTCCAGGCCCCGACGCTGTAGACAAGGATGCCGTGCGTATTAAATATCTTAATGGCCCACAGGGATATGATAACCAGCGCCAACGTTGTTATGTTGCCGATCACATCAGACACACATCGGAAACGCTTGGCAATAAATGAGGTCAAAAAGGCCCCGGCCAGCGGGATGATCACGAATAACGGGATTATATTGGCGGCTGGATTCATCCTCTCAATTCCCTGATCCTTGTGATATCAAAAGTTCCGTATTTATCATAAATGCGTATGGCCAAGGCCACCAGAAGGGCTGTTGAGGCCAGGCCGATCACGATCGCGGTCAAGACCACAGCCTGCGGCAGGGCATCGACCATATTAACAATAGTCTGGTCCGGAGAATAAATCGGGCTGCGGCCTTCCCTTCGGTAGGCGACCAGAATAAAGAACAAGTTTGTCGCATACTCAGCGATGATGATCCCCACAATGATCTTGATGATATTGCGTTTTCTGAGCATGCAATAAAGCCCAACGCTAAAAAGGATAAAACATAAAAGATAAACCGTCATACCTACTTCTCCGATTCAAATTTAAGAATAACCAGCGCAATAAAAATGGCGAACAAACCGGCCCCGACCTTCAGGCTGATGGCGATATTGGCCAGGGGAATGATGCCGGCGCTGAAAAGCCTGAACGGCTGTCCCTTGGAAATAAAATTCAAGAAAAAATATCCCCCCGTAAAACCGAGCAGGGCCAGGCTTAAAAATAAGATCGCGCCCATGCTTTCAAAAAATGAACTCACGCCCTTGGGCAACTTCTGCAGGGCCAAATCCTTTCCGTAGGCCAGCATCAAATGCACAAACGACAAGGCAATAATGACACCGCCGGCAAAACCACCGCCCGGGGAAACGTGGCCGTGCGATACGATGTAGATCCCATAAAGCACAATAAGCCCGACCGTTAAGCGCGTGATGGTCCTGACGATCAATGACATTCCGGGTTGATGTTCTTTACTCATTAGTCATCATCCTCATCAACAATTTCATCTTCCCCTTTGCGGCCCTGGCGGCGCACAACAGCCAAGACGCCAATAACCGCCGTAAACAATATCGTGGCCTCGCCCAGGGTATCAAAGGCGCGGTAATCCAAAATAACAGAGGCCACCAGGTTGGTCGCACCTGTCTTGGCCAAACCCTCACGCAGATAGGTGCTGGCAACGCGCATCAGGGGATATCCAAAGGGAGGCAAATCCTTCAAGCAGATCAAGCCTAATAAGACAAACATAAAAATAAAAGCGCCCGTAATGAAGGTATTGACATACCAGCGGCCTGAGGTTGAAAACGGCAAATCCCTCTTGATAGTCGCCCGGATCAAGATGATAAGCGCCAGCAATTCGACAACCAGCTGGGTGATGGCCACATCGGGTGCCTTGAGGATCAAAAAGGTCATGGATAAACCCAACCCGACCGCGCCAACGGCCACCACGGACGATAAAAGGTCCTTCACCTCAACGGCGATGATAGCGCCAACGATCATAAAAATTAAAAGAATGTAGAGTTCGATCATACTATTTAAATAAAACGTAAAAAATGATCCCCATCCCCAACAGGCACCATGCCAAATAGGTCGGGAGAACACCATTATGTAAATAACGCAAGGCCTTATTAAACCCGAACGTCAGTTTTGTGCCGACCTCGTAGATATCAAAAAGTTTTTTCTCGGCCATCCAGTACATGGCCTTAAAAAACCCGATATCCTTGATCGTATTGTAAAATTCCGTGCCGGATAGCCGCATATGCGGGACTTCTTCGAGGATCTCCCCTCCGACGAACATCTTGGCCTCTCTCGTCTTGGCCGTATTGCCAAAGTAGTAGATGACGCAGCCGATCAAGACCGAGAATAGCAATAAAAGAGTCGCCAATGTCGCGCTCCACGCCCCGCTGTATTCCAACGACATGCCCAAGGCCGGGATGATAAATCCCTTGAGCGGGAACGAATAGGCGAAGACCCCGAACAATATACATAGAACGGACAAGGTCACCACCGGTATCAACATCAATGATGAGGCCTCGCGTCCCTTCTTCTCAACGATCATTTTCCTTGAAGGCTGCCCCAAGAAGATCGCATGAATAAGCTTCATAAAACTGGCCAATGTCAAGGCGCTGCCGAGCATTGCCGCAACCAGCCAAACGATCCAAAGGCCGCCCGTGGTTTTCCCGGTCTCAATGATCCCCTGATAGATCATCCATTTGGAGGCGAACCCGTTTAAGGGTGGGACGCCTGAAATGGCTAACGCCGCGATTAAAAATGACGTGAAAGTGATGGGCAAAACCTTAACCAAGCCCCCCAATTTATCCAGATCCGTTGTCCCGGCCTTTTGTTCAACCACACCGCCCGATAAAAACAGGCAGGACTTGTACACCGCGTTGTTCAACATGTGGAACAGGCCTCCCGCGATCCCGATCGGATTGGCGGTGCCTATGCCGAGGATCATATAGCCCACCTGGCTGACGGCATGATATCCCAAGAGGCGCTTGAGATCATGCTGCACTAAGGCCATCATGACCGCCGCCACAATGGTCACACTGCCCAACAACATGAGTACCGTGTTCATCAATGGCGTCATTTGAAAAATATCCAAGGACAACCGGGCCAAAAAATAGATCCCCAATAACTTATCCAGGGAAGCCGGTAAAAAGGCGGTAATGGGTGTCGGCGCATCCTCCGCGGTATCCGGGACCCACGTATGGAAGGGCATGGCCCCGGCCTTGGCAAAGGCACCCGCCGCCAGGCACAGATAAGCCCATGTCGCCATCTTAGTATTAAGAGGAATGCTCAATGAAGTGATATTCAAACTGCCGGTCATCTGCCATATAAAACCTAAACCTAAGAGCATAAAGGCATCCGTGCCGCCGATGATAATAAAGGCCTTCTTGGCGGTGGCTGAGGTGCGTGGCTTTTGGCCAAAGTCAATGAGCAAATAAAGCAGCATGCCCAAGAATCCCCAGAAGACCATCAACATAATCAGATTATTAGAGAAGACCACCCCTAATGAGGCCAGCACGGTAAAGAAAAGGTTCAGGTAATAACGCAGGGACCCGCCCTCAAAACGCATATAGCCCAAAGAATAGATAAACGTCAGGACAAAAAAGAATAGAACAAAGATGCCAACAAATCCTGATAGCGTATCGAAGAAAAATAAATGACTCATAGTTTATTTACCGTATTTCTGCCTTAATTGTTCGGTCCTGGCCTGGGACAGTTTGATCAGATCCTCGCCATTTAACAATTTCTTGCCCTTGTGATCCCGTACGGCCATGCGCTCCGTGCAACAATAGCATGGATCAATGGCCGCCAAGATAATTGTGGCATCGGAGATCATCTCCCCGACGCACGTGACCTGATACGTCGGCAGATTCATAAACGTCGGCGCGCGCACCTTGTGGCGCACCGGGCGGTTGGTGCCGTCACTGCGCACATAATGGAACGTCTCGCCCCGCGGGGCCTCCGTGTGGCCGACCCCCTCACCCGGCGGGATATCCTTGATCTTTAGATCGATCTCGCCTTCGGGAAGATTTAACAAACACTGCTTCATGATCTTGACCGACTCAAGCTTTTCTAAAATCCTCACAACGACCTTATCATAAACATCCCCGTTGTGGGTCACGATCATATCCCAGTCCACCGTATCATACGCCGCGTACGGTGAATCCTTCCTGACATCGCGCGCCACTCCCGAGGCACGGGAGGTCGGGCCCAAAGCACACAGGTCGATCGCCTCCTCCTTGGTCATGATGCCTACCCCCTTGGTCCTGGCATGCAAAACAGGGTCATCCGTAACGGCCTTCAACAGCATCTTTAACGTAGGTACGATCGAATCAATCTTGCGGATACACACCGGGATATCCTCAGCCTTGATGTCGCGCCGGATGCCACCGGGCTTGAACATGGCATAATTATTGCGGTTGCCTGACAAGATCTCCATGACATCCAGGATCTCTTCCCTTAACTTCCAGGCCCACATATACACCGTGTTATAGCCCAAAAAGTGTCCGGCCAAGCCCAGCCACAATAAATGCGAATGGATCCGTTCCCCTTCAGCAATAATGGTGCGGATATATTTAGCCCTTGGGGGGACATCGACCGGGATAACATCTTCCACGGCCCGCGTATAGGCAAACGGATGGCTGGTCGAGCAGATGCCGCAGATACGCTCAATAACGAATGTGGATTGGTCAAAGCTCTTGCGCTCGGAGAGCTTCTCGATCCCGCGGTGGTTGTAGCCGATCCTGACATCGATATCAACGATCTTCTCCCCCTCGACGGTCAGGGTGAAAAATTCCGGTTCTTCCTGAAGCGGGTGATACGGCCCTATGGGTACGATTGTTTTAGTCATGATCTCAACTCTGTTAAGTCCTTCGTCTTTCGTCCTTCGTACATCGTCAATTTTCTTATACCACGACGATGTACGACCTACGCATGACGATGGACGATTTAAACGCCTCTGTCTCTGACAGCCTTTTTATCCCACTCCTGATAATCACATCGAAGCGGATGCACATCCTCAGGCCAGTCATCAGCCAACAGCAATCTTTTTAAATTAGGATGCCCAATAAAATTAATGCCCAACATCTCATGGATCTCACGCTCGATCCAATCCGAGCCCCGGAAAGACGAAGTCAACGAATCGATCTCCAAGGGTTGATCCTTGGGCAACTTAACCCTGACGGAAACCATAAGGTTAATATCTTCAAGAGTAAAATGATATAAAATTTCCATATGATAGCGCAGGTCCGTTCCCGTGGCTATGTTAAAACGAGCCTTGAGATCTTTAAAGATGTAGGTAGCCACCGGGATCAACGCCTCTTTTTTGATCTCAATAAAGACGCGCTTTTCATATTTATCAAAGTAATCGATGATCTCTTCTTTGAATTTATTTTTAATACCGTCTAGGATTTCCTGTCTGTTCATTTCTTTTTACCCAATTTCTCTGCCTTGACTTTTTCAATAAGCTTGACCACCCCGGCTATGATCGCCTCCGGTTTGGGCGGACAGCCCGGGATATACACATCCACCGGCAAAACATGATCCAGGGGGACCGGACAATTATAACTGTGGATAAACATGCCGCGCGATAAAGCACATTCCCCTATCGCGACGACCAGACACGGTTTGGGAATCTGCTCCCATAAGCGCTTCACGCGGATCATGGATTGGCGATTGCAGGAACCCGTGACCAACAGAACATCCGCATGCTTGATGCTGCCGGCCAAGAGCATGCCGAAGCGCTCAATGTCAAATCGCGGGGTCAAGCAGTCCAATACCTCAATGTCACAATTGTTACAACTGCCGGTCGAGAGGTGAAAGACCCACGGTGATTTTGTCAAAGCTTTTAATTTAACACTCATAATGCGTATCGCGTTCAAGCATATATCGTACAGCGTAAGCGTATCTGTTTACTCCTTGGGACGCTATACTCTATACGCTATACGATGTGCTGATTTTCAAAAACCTTTAATGGCCAAAAATACAGCCACCAGGGCCAAGACTGTCATCGGGCCCCAGAAAAAATTCACGGCCTGATCGATCCGCACCCTCGGATTGGTGTTGCGAATGACAGTGATCAAGGCCACAACGCCCACAAATTTCAAGATGCCGTACAGCCAATGAATGCCATCCAAGCGCAACCCGCCCATAAAAAGGATCATCAAAAAGAAAGGCAAGACACATAATAGCATATTCTTCATTAATTTAAAAACCGCCAGCGGTGCGCCCGAATATTCAATGATCGGCCCGCCCACGATCTCTGTTTCCGCCTCAGCGCAATCAAAAGGCACCAACCCCAACTTCGCCTGGACGCATAAA
>Ga0272441_10000529_pt1 | contig 87131 bp, 78 predicted proteins | sample SSMProp6N_FD_193582 | JGI IMG/M metagenome (GOLD analysis project Ga0272441, IMG submission 193582) | Marine sediment archaeal communities from Little Sippewissett salt marsh, Falmouth, MA, United States - SSM-Prop-6N | ecosystem: Environmental > Aquatic > Marine > Wetlands > Sediment ... | reverse complement strand
GCCAAAAACCATATCTTTGTGCTCTGGAATATTCTCTATCGAAAAAAGGCGGGCTAATGCCCGCCTTTGAGAAAATTTTTGGTAGCGGGGGCAGGATTTGAACCTGCGACCTTCGGGTTATGAGCCTGTACAGAAGTCCAAACAGTAGAAAGCACCAGACACTAATAGGCAATAATAGCAACAACTTAGCTTGCGCCTTTTGTCTGGTGTTTCTTCTTATTTTAGGGTGTTTTGGCTTATTCCGTTAGAAAATTGTTAGAAAGAGATGTATGTCAACTTGGTTGTGCGCATACATGATTTAGTACTCGGCTTATACTATATTTAAAAAGCTCCGACGTTGAGTCCGGAGCTTTTTAAAGTTCAAATTATATTGAAAATAATCTACTTCTTGTTTTGCTCTAATAATTGTTCCACCAGAACACGCAAGTCAGAGAGTTCTTTTTTCAGTTCTACGTTGCTCTCTTGAAGCTCGTCGTTCTTTTCGATCAAAGCTTTGATTGCAGCAAGAGAGATTCCATCGGGATCGATAGTGTTTATAGTGGTATTGTTATCACCAAGACCGAACAGCCGATAGAAATCTTGCGCCATCGGACCAATGTGTTCGATTGATTCGTCCTGTGTTTCGTAGTTCCAACGAGAGATATCAAGATCGGATATTTTTTTTAAGATATTATCCCCGTCCACCGGGCGGATATTTTCTTTGATTGTGCTATCAGAAACCGTCGCCCACGCTCCCCCACCAGCGGCGAGCGTTACACCGGTTGTGAGTGCTGTGTTGGTGAAAAAACGAGCACCACCTGTCGTACGAACTGTAAATTGATTGTTGGCGCTGGATGAGACATCGCTGTTTGTGTCATCGCCCCACACAAATGCACCGTCATGAGTAGCTTTTGCTAGGCGCCCTGCGGCTTGGGAATAATTGCCGCTGGCGGTGTTGGACGAGCCGCCGCTCACTGTCGAATTTTCACCGCTGGCGGAGTTTTTGAAACCGCCGCTTACAGTGGAATAGTCACCGCTGGCAGTGTCACTGTAGCCGCCACAAACTGTGGAAGAATAACCACTAGCGGTGTTGTCATATCCGCCGCCTACAGTAGAACCGTAACCGTTGGCGGTATTGCGCAAGCCGCCGCTGACTGTGGAGCCTCCATCGAAGGCTGTGTTATCCCTACCGCCGCTGACCGTGGTGTAAATTGTGCTTGCGACATTACCGTGACCACCACCAATTGTAGAATAGCTTTGTGTGGCGGCATTGCTCGAGCCGCCGCTGACTGTGGCAAAATTGATATTTGTCCCACTTGTTCCGGTTGTACAGACAACACCAAGGTTCACGTGTGTATAAGACTTGTTGCCATAGAGTGCATTTTCAGCCCCACCTCTGGCAATCCCGAGATAGTTATTGGTATAAAGAACTGAGTCAGAAACCGACCAGTTGGAACTCCCAAGATTTGCTTCAGCAACTTCCCAAGCACTGCTGGTTTCATTCCATTTCATTACCTGACCTTCGGTTGCTGAATTCTGAGCAATATCTTCAAATAGAATTGAGCCATTTGCTATTTTACTAGTTGTTACTGTATTATCTGGAATTGATATCGCTATTTTCGAAGAATCTGACAACTTAGAATGAATCGCATAAGGGACTGATATTAACATAATTCTATTTGAAAGTTCGCTATCTCCTCCAATTTTAATTCCAAGGTATCGAGGTGAATCGGTATCGAAGAGACCGTCCGGAAATGCTGTCGAATCTCCTAAAATGTAATTGAACAAACCGGATGACACTGTTACTTCGCGGAATCCGCTTGTCCAGAGTTCATCACCATCAACCGCAGCGTTATAAATAGTAAACCTGAGAATGTGATTCCCATCTTCAATTGAATTACCGGTATTGCTGGTTAAGCACCCCTGATAATTGATTTTTTGTGGTACTTCAGCCATACTAATAGAAACTAACAGGACAAGCATAATGGCAATAATGCTAAAGTAGCGCATGTTACTCTCCTTGATAGGTTGCTTGTATTTGTATCATCATTATTACATTATCATTTTGGATGTGTAGATACTGTCCAATACTCCCAGACAAAGTACAAAACATATCCTAATTTGTCAATTGCTTGTCTTGTGTAAGTTACAATGTCGGCCATCTGATGATCTTCTCTGAGATTATTCGTCACCTATTTAGTTACCAGTACGTTTTGTTAGAAAACTGTTAGAAAATCCGGCATCTGAAGGTACTTCCCCAAAAAACAAAACTCCCGAAGTCGTTAGACTTCAGGAGCTTAAATTTGGTAGCGGGGGCAGGATTTGAACCTGCGACCTTCGGGTTATGAGCCCGACGAGCTACCGAACTGCTCCACCCCGCGATCAAGGAACCAATATACGGATTACCAACTCGATGTCAAGAAAGACCTTAATTTATTTTTTGTGGATTGAAAACAAACTTCGAACATCCGCAAAGCCCCGACGAGCTACTCCGCCGAGGCGGACTCCACCCCTCAATCAGAATTAGACTATACTGATTGCCGAACCGATGTCAAGAAAGACATTAATTTATTTTTTTGTGATTGAAAACAAACCTCGAACATCCGCAAAGCCCCGATGAGCTACTTTCACCTTCGGCGAACGGACTCCACTCCGCGAATCACTCTTTTTATGAAGTCACGTCCGACACCCGTTTTCAACCACTTCTCGCGTTTCATGGCCTCGCCGCGGCTTCCAAAAGCTTCGCTGTAAACAAGTCTCCAGTCATTATCAATCTTGGTCGACTTACATAGTCCGGAATTATGTTCTTCCAGTCGTCTTTCAATATTGTTGGTATGCCCGGTATACATCTTCCCCTTTGCCGATTTAATCACATAAATGTAAAACATCACATCCCTTTTTATAAAAATGTCATTATTAGGACGAATATTGCTGAATTCAGCAAAGAGTGAGTGAATTTTGCGCTATGGCGGATGTTCCGAAGCCGTTCGCTGTGGAGAAGTTATAGCCCCGATGAGCTACTCCGCCGAGGCGGACTCCACCCCTCAATCAGAATAAAACTATACGGATTACCAACCCGATGTCAAGAAAGACCTTAATTTATTTTTTGTGGATTAAAAGCAGGCTTCGAACATTCGCAAAGCCCCGACGAGCTTTCGATATACAACATCACACCCGGTTGAGCACTGAGCGCAGATAGGGCAGGCGCTCGGTCGCCTTAATCTGGCCCAGATCAATCCTGATTATCGGTGCGCCAGTTAGTGAAAACTCCATCGGATGTTCCACCGCCCGCCGCCAGGCTTCGATATCCTTGCGCTGGAAAGTCTTGCTTTCATTGAAAAACAGCTCCGCATGGCCGTTTTTCATGCGGACTTTCTCGATCTCGTTCACCCACGCCGAAACCCTTACCGCCGCCGCCTCGAACAGGTTGGTGGCTTTCTGTGGCAGTTTGCCGAACCGGTCCTCGACATCATCGCGAATCCGCTCCAGCTCGTCGAGATTTTTCACCCCCGCGATGCGCTGATAGATTTCAACCTTCTGCTGGTGAATATTGATATAGTGGTCGGGGATTAACAGGTCAAGATCGACCTCCAGCCGCGTGTCCGGCGTGCCGACCACCGCTTCACCCTTAAGCTCCGCGACCGCCTCTTCCAACAGTTTGGTATACAGGTCAAAACCGATCTCCTCGATAAATCCCGATTGTTGCGCCCCGAGAATATTCCCTGCGCCGCGAATCTCAAGGTCTTTCATCGCCAGTGCAAATCCCGATCCCAGTTCAGAGTGCGCCTCGATTGCCCGCAATCTTTTGCGCGCATCGTTGGTCAGCAGGCGGTACGGGGGAGTCAGCAGATGCGCATGAGCCCGCCGCGCCGAACGCCCGACCCGCCCGCGGAGCTGGTACAACTGCGCCAGCCCGAACCGGTCGGCGCGGTTGATGATGATGGTGTTGACCGACGGGATATCCAGCCCCGATTCGATAATGGTGGTGGTCAGCAAAACCTGAAACCGTCCCGCCAAAAACGCCAGCATGATGCCCTCGAGCGAGCGTTCATGCATCTGCCCGTGCGCGATTGCAATTTCCACCTGCGGCAGATATTTTTTCAAATAGCGATACATCGCCTCGATTGTCTGCACGCGGTTGTGCACGAAAAAGACCTGCCCGCCCCGGTCGACCTCTTTGAGTACCGCCTCGGCAATAAAGCCCGGATCGAATTCGCGGATTTCGGTGGCAATCGGCAAACGGTCTTTGGGCGAGGTGTTAATCAGCGACATATCCCGTACCCCGCTCAGCGACATGTGCAATGTGCGCGGAATTGGCGTGGCGGTCAGGGTGATCGTGTCCACGGTCGCCTTGAGTTTGCGGATAGTTTCCTTGTGCCGCACCCCGAAACGCTGTTCCTCATCGACTACCAGCAGACCGAGATTTTTGAAAATAACATCTTTGGACAAAAGACGATGCGTTCCGATTATGACATCGACTCGTCCGGCCTGAAGTTCTTCTATGATAACTTTCTGTTCTTTCTTGGTCCGAAACCGCGAAAGCATCTCAACTTTGACCGGAAATGCCTCCAGCCGTTCGGCAAACGTGCTCAGGTGCTGTTGCGCCAGGATTGTGGTCGGCACCAGCACCGCCACCTGATAATCCGACTCGACCGCTTTGAATGCCGCGCGCACCGCCACTTCGGTTTTGCCGTAGCCGACATCACCGCAAACCAGACGATCCATCGGGGTCGGATTCTCCATATCGACCTTGATCGCATCGATCGCCTTTTGCTGGTCTGGGGTTTCCTCATATATAAAGGAGGCTTCCAACTGCTTCATCCAGGTGGTGTCGGCTTTGAATTCGATTCCGGGTCGGGTCTTGCGCTGGGCATAGATTTTCAGCAGTTCCTCGGCCATATCCGCAACCGCCTTTTTGGTGCGGGCTTTGAGTTTCTCCCAGCCGGTGCCGCCCAGCGCGGATAGTTTCGGCGCGGCATCCTTGCCGGCATATTTCGAGACGCGGTTGAACTCCTCAATCGGCACATAAAGTTTGTCACCATCGGCATAGAACAACAACAGGCAGTCGCGGGAACGGCCGTTGACCTCGATGGTTTCCAGTCCCTGATAGCAGGCGATGCCATGATCGGTGTGGACCACAAAATCGCCTTTGGTCAGGCTGGTATAGCTTTGAATCGCAACGCCTTCTTTGAATTTCTTCTTGCGGGTTCTTCGGAAATATCGACCAAAAATCTGGTGATCGGTCAATACCGCGATACGATTACCCAGCGAAACAAAACCGCCCTTGAGCAGGGCAACTTCAATTGGGAGATCAAAATCGGTTTCGAGTTTGTCGCCGAGAAGTTCCCGCAGGCGCGAGGCCTGCCCGGTGTTGTCGGCGGCAATGAAGTAATTCATGCCGTTGCGCCGGTAATTGGAGACCGTGTCGGCCAGAAGGTCGAGTCTTGAGCCGAGCGCGGGATGCTCGCGGCATTCGAAATCGATAATTTCCTTGCGCCCGCCCTTGAATGGGACGATATCCAGCTTCGGCTTGTCGGCAATATGCCGCCAGAACCGCTCCTGGTTGTGATAGTACTGTTCGAGCGGGGGAAGGGCACTCATGCGCTCGGCCATGCGTTCAAACTGCCGTTCGGAAATCTCCATGATATCATCGCATTCGGCCTTGAGATTTCCTTCACCGGCCAGGCAATAGAGGGCGCGGTTGTCGACATAGTCGGTCAGGCATCCGAACCGCAGACCGAACGACAGCGCCAGCCATTCCAATCCCGGGAGTTCCGGATCATTGAGAAAGCGGGCGCGCACCAAATCACCGTCCTGCTCCGGGAGCAGTTCGATATACTGCTCGACCGTTTCTTGGGTGATCGGAACCTCACGGCGAGGGAGAAGGTTGACTTCGCTGAGTCGCTCGGTGGTCCGCTGGGAGCCGACCTCGAACTGCCGGATCGTGTCGATTTCATCACCGAAAAACTCCACCCGCACCGGGGCGTCGAATCCGGGGGAGAAAAAATCGACCAGCCCGCCACGCAACGCGAAATCGCCGACTTCTTCGACCAATGTCACCCGCCGGAAACCCATCGCGACCAGCTTCGAAGCCAGAACATTGAGATCCGTTTCCATCCCGACTTTCAAATACAACCGGGCCTGTTCGAATCCGTCGCGTTCCATGGTCGGTTCGATCAGCGCTTGCACCGGGGCGATAACGACTTTGATTTTGTTGTCAAGCAGACTGCCGAGAGTTGCCAGCCGACGGCCTGCGACTTCCGCCGATGGCGACCTAAAATCATAGGGCGGAGCCTGCCGCGCCGGAAACAACCCGGCCTGTTCTTCGCCCAAAAGGAAAGCCAGATCATCGTGAAGGTCGTTTGCTTCGTCAATCCCGGCGGTCACCGCGATAACCGGGTGGGTGAGCCGGTCGGCCAGCCCGGCCAAAAGGATTGCGCCTGATGAGCCGGCCAGGCCGGTGGCGGTAATATTGGCCCGGTCCGGAGAATGGATTGTTTTCAGGAGTTGTTCAAAAGGGAGCGATTGCTCGAATGATGCGATTATCCCGCCCAGGTGGGTGCCTTCTCTTATTTCAGTCAATGCCATAATTCTTGTTTACTCCAATTTGCTCCAAGCACAAAAGCCCCACCCGGAATCCGGGAGGGGTGTCGCATGTGTAATCTTATCGGAGCCCAAGGTAATAAATCAAGCAGGGTCCGGCAAGGGGAATATCAAAATATCCACCCGCGCCGGGTGCTCTGCTATTGACAAGGCCGCGTTTTTTTGTTTCTTCAGGGCAATAACATTTTAGCATACTAAGGATTGCCATGAACGATTCTGCCTTAAAAGGATACAAGGGGCGCGCCAAAGAGGTTCTTCAGGCGCTTGGTGGACGGGTCTGGGCCAACGTGATTCTTACCACCGATGAGGGCGACTTCGACGGCGTTATTCTGCCGCGCTCCGAGACCGCCGACGGCGACCATATCGTACTCAAACTCAAAAGCGGCTATAATATCGGCGTCCGCGCCGAACGCGTGCGGGAAATAAAAGAAACCAGCTACAAGGAAGCGGTCTACAAAATTCCCGAAAAGGAATTCCCGTTTTCGGAAAACAAGCCGAATGTCACCCTGCTCGGCACCGGCGGGACCATTGCCTCCCGGCTCGACTACCGCACTGGCGCGGTGATCCCGGCGTTCACTCCCGGTGAACTGTACGGCGCTGTCCCGGAACTGGCCGATATCTGCAACCTCGAAACCGTGAAGCTGTTTGGCGTCTTCTCCGAGAACATGGGACCGGAGCAGTGGATGATATTGGCCGAGGAAATCGGCCGCCAGATCGAAAAGGGAGTCAAGGGGATTGTCATCGGTCACGGCACTGATACCATGCATCATACTTCCGCGGCGCTGTCATACATGGTGCAGAACAGCCCCGTCCCGATTGTCATGGTTGGCTCCCAGCGCTCCTCGGACCGGCCGTCATCCGATGCCGCCTTCAACCTGCAGTGTGCCGCCTACACCGCCGGGCATTCCGATATCGCCGAGGTGATGGTGTGCATGTTCGGACCGACGTCTGATAAATACAATCTCCTGCATCGTGGAACCCGGGTGCGCAAGATGCACTCGTCGTACCGCTCAACCTTCCGCACCATCGGCGATGTGCCGATCGCGGCGGTCACGCCCGACACCGTTACCCCGATCAAGGCCGATTACAAGAAACGGCGTACTGACAAAGATGTTACGGTCAAAGCCGTTTTCGATGAAAAGGTTTCGATTGTGTACTATTATCCCAACATGCAACCCGATATCATCGAAGCGCTGATCGACAACGACTATCACGGCATCGTCATCGCCGGAACCGGGCTGGGCCATGTCAACAAACCGCTCTACCCGGCGTTGAAAAAAGCCCATGACAAGGGTATTGCGATCTTTATGACTGTCCAGACGTTGTGGGGATACGTGCAGATGTATGTCTACGACACCGGGCGCGACATGATGGAACTGGGAGTGATCCCCGCCGCGAACATGCTTCCCGAAGCGGCCTATGTCAAGCTGGGGTGGGTGCTGGGACAAACCCGGGACCCGGAGAAGGTGGAAGAGATGATGCTGAATCCGGTTGCGGGTGAGATCACCGAGCGCGAGCCGTTCGATGGGTATCTGGTCATGCAGGGCGGCCTCCCCGAAGTGGAAGCCTTCCTCGGCCAGCGCTACCGGTAGAGTGTCCTGATCCTTTATTTTATATATTAGCCGAGAATCTGCGCCAATGTCTCGGCGGCTCGAGTCAGGTCTTGCTCTTCATGAGCCGTGCTGACAAAGCCGACTTCGTAGGCCGACGGTGCCAGGTAGATGCCGGCCTGAAGCGCCCTGCCGAATATCCCTGCATATTTCTGCGCACCGCCCGCGTCGATATCCTCGGCTCGCGATGGCGGTTCTTTCTGCAGGCTGATCCAGAAAATCGACCCGATCGTGGCGACATTGACCGGCAGACCGGAAGTCCTTTCGCGGAACTGCTGGACAAACGCCTTCGTGTGCGATTCCAGCCCTGCCCAGCCGTCGGTTTTTTGCAGATAATCCAGCGTCGCCAGACCGCAGGCCAGCGCCAGCGGGTTGCCGGACAGCGTCCCGGCCTGATACACCGGGCCATCCGGCGCGAGCCGGCTCATGATTTCTTCGGAGGCCCCGAACGCCCCCACCGGAAGCCCGCCGCCGACCACTTTGCCGTAAGTGCACATGTCTGGCGTAATCCCGTAATGCTCCACCGCACCGCCGGGAGCAACTCGGAATCCGGAGATAACCTCATCGAATATTAAAAGCGAACCATTGGAGTTGGTGATTTCACGCAGGAATGACAAGTATTCCCTGGACTGTAATAACAGGCCGTTGTTGGCCGGCACCGGCTCGATGACCACCGCCGCGATATCCGCACCGTACTGATCGAACAGATTCTGCACCGCTTCGGTATCATCCAATGGTGCCACCAGGGTATGTTTGGTGAAATCCTCCGGGACTCCCGCCGATGACGGTATCCCGAACGTCGCCAGCCCCGATCCCGCCGAGGCCAGCAGGTAGTCGGAATGCCCGTGATAGCACCCCGAAAACTTGACAATTTTGTCTCTGCCTGTAAATCCCCGCGCCAGTCGCACCGCCGACATCACCGCCTCGGTTCCGCTCGAAACAAACCGTATCCGCTCGATATGCGGGCAGAGCGCGATAATTTTCTCCGCCAGCAGGACCTCGTTTTCATGCACCGTGCCGAAACTGGTCCCGCGTGCGGCGGTTTTGTTAATGGCCGAGATGACATCGGGATGTGAGTGGCCGAGAATCAATGGCCCCCACGAACAGCAAAAATCGAGATACTTGTTGCCGTCGACATCATACAGGAATGCCCCTTCGCCCCGGTCGATATATATCGGTGTCCCGCCGACCGCTTTGAACGCCCGCACCGGTGAATTGACCCCTCCGGCCATGAGTTTTACCGCCCGGTCATATAGCGCGCGTGACTTATTGTGTTCAGCCATCGGCCCACCCGTTCTTAAGGATATCGCGAAGGTGATAGGTCAGGATTATATCCGCGCCGGCTCGGAATATCGCCGCCAGGTTTTCCCTCACCATCTCTTTTTCCTCTGCCGCACCCGCCTTCGTCATCAACTTGGTCATGGTGTATTCGCCGGAGACATTGTAGGCCGCCACCGGTACCGGGGATAGCTCCCGGCAGGCGTGAATAACATCGAGATATGCCAATGCCGGTTTGACCATGACAATATCCGCCCCCTCTTCGAGATCGAGTTGCATTTCCTTGAGCGCCTCCCGGCGATTGCGATAATCCATCTGGTACGATTTACGGTCGCCGAACTGCGGCGCGCTTTCGGCGGCATCGCGAAACGGCCCGTAGTAACTCGATGCGTACTTGGCCGTGTAGGCCAATATGATCGTATCGCTGAAACCTGTTTCTTCCAGCGCCTCGCGGATATATCCGATACGCCCGTCCATCATGTCCGACGGCCCGACACAGTCGGCTCCGGCCTGGACATGCGCCAGCGCCATCTCGGCCAGCCGCGCCAACGTACTGTCGTTATCGACCCGACCGTTTTTGACCAGTCCGCAGTGCCCCGAGGCAGTATACTCGCACAGGCAGATGTCGGTGGCGACAAAAACCTTGTCATCGTACTGCTCTTTCAATTGGTCGATAACCTGTATCACCGGATTGTCTTTGTGATCGGCCAGCGATGCCTTGTCGTCCTTGCGCGTCACCACCCCGAACAGCATGATTTTGTCGATTCCTAGATCGAAATCACTTTTGAATATCTCGAGAAATTTGTCGGCCGGATCACGGTATATTCCCGGCATGGATTTGATTTCCATGCGCTCCGAGCCTTTTTCCGAGATGAAATACGGCATAATCATTTTGCCGGAATCAACCCGGGTTTCCGCGACCAGATCGCGGATAATACCATTCCGGCGCAGACGCCGGGGACGGTTTATCAATTCCATATTATAATAACTCCCTGATTTTATTTACGATATCATGCCCGTCAGCCTTATGCGGAACGTAATCCGGCGCGCGAAAATTGGCCTGCAACGCCTCCGCCGTCGGTTGCCCGATTGCCGCGATTTGGCAATGGCCCGGCAGTTCATGTCCCAGGTCTTTGAAGAATTTCACCGATAGCGGATTGGTGAAAACATACCAGGCAATTGTATCTATGTCAATCTTCGGAAGAGTCTGCGGGTCGGCCGGGCAGGTTTTGTATAATGTGCAGTGGGTGACATGCCGGCCCGCTTGTGCCAGCCCGTCGCGAAGCAATGTCGGGGCCGCCTCTCCCTGCGGTAGGAGCACCTCGGTTTCCTCCCGACCGATTATACCCGGCAATTCCGCCAGCAGTCCCCGGGCGTCCTCCCGCTCCGGGACCAGCCTGACCTCGTGACCATGCGCTTGCACCGCTTCCGCCGTCCTGCTCCCGACCGTGGCAATATTCGCGGTTTTGGGTAGCCTCTTGTTGTGATCATGCAGAATATCCATAAAAATCCGTACCGTGTTTCTGCTGGTAAACAGTATCCAATGATATGAATCAAGGCGCGATAAGATGTCATGAATTTGTCGCGCGTCATACTTCGGGACAATCTCAAAAACCGGGTAGTATATCGGTTCGATTACCTCCAGATGCCCGGCAAAAAAAGCCTCGCCTTCAGACTGCGTCCGGGTAATCAGGACTTTCGCCCGGTTCATGCCGACTCCGTTGCCGGGCGGTTCAGGTTCCGGTAGGCGTCTTCAATCAATTCCTCGATTGATGAACCCGATCCTTCAAACTGCGACGGTGTCGTCCAGCTGTCGCCGTCGCGCTGACCGAGAAAAGCCTTGAGAACGTATTTCCCGTCGATGATATCCGATGTCACCGCCAGCGGCAATTGACAGCCGCCCTGGAAACGCGCCAGCAGGCCGCGTTCGAGGCGCGCTTTATCTTCAGCCGCTTGGTTATTGAGCCGTCCGACCATATCCGATACGGCCTGATCGTTTTCTCTTATCTCTATTGCCAGAATACCCTGTCCGGGTGCGGGAAGAAAGCTCGTGCGGTCCAGCGCAATCGCCTTCAAATCGCCCAGGTCGAGTTTCAGCCGATCCACTCCCGCTCTGGCCAGCACAATGGCGTCATATAGACCTTCGGACAGTTTGTGCACCCGGGTCGGAACGTTGCCGCGCAAACCCCTGATCTCAAAATCGGGTCTGAAATAGTGCAGTTGCGCTTCGCGCCGCACCGAACCGGTGCCCACAACGGCCTCTGGTTTTAAGAAAAGAGTCTGATTCGGATCATGTGCATCAGCCTGCATCAACAATAATTCCGAAGCATCAACCGGTGAGCAATATGCGGCAATTGTCAATCCCGCCGGTTGTTCGGTCGAAAGATCTTTGAGTGAATGCACGGCCAGGTCGATGGTTCCGTCCAGAAGTGCTTCCTCCAGTTCCCTGGTGAAAAAGCCCTGACCTTCCATCTTGTCGAAACTGAGCCGCTGGTTTTTATCACCGACGGTCTTAATAATATTTAAGTCCGCCCGACAACCCAGTTTCGCCAGTAAATCACGGACCAGATTGGATTGATAAAGCGCCAGCTTGCTTCCACGTGTGCCGATTATCATGCCTGTCTCTCGGTGAATCGTTAACACCTATGTCATCAAGGGAATATATCATCTTGTGGCCGATTGCAAAGCAAAATATCAAGAACTCAAATAACACGTCGCAATTGCCCCCAATACCTCGGTTGTCGCTCAATATGCTGGCTTGCAAAAGGATACTATGCTCAAAGGACCGAAAAAAACCATCTCAAAAGAGGACTTGACAAAGTTAGATACTTCTAATATTTTAATATGCTATGGCACTGACGTCACGTGAGGAAGATTACCTGGAGGCGATTTATCTCCTGTCACGGAGGATAGATCAGGTCGGTATTTCCGACGTTGCCCGGGAACTGGGGGTGAGCCTGCCGACCGTCAAATCGGCGGTTACCCGGCTGAAGCAAAACGGAATGGTTCGCCAGAAGCATTACGGTAAAATCCTGCTCAATCCCAAGGGGGAGAAGAAGGGGGCCGAGGTATATCATGCCCATACCACGCTCCGTGATTTTTTGCACAAACTGCTGAAACGACCGCTTGATATCGCCGAGGAGGAGGCCTGCCGTATTGAGCATGTGATCAGCCCGGAAACCCTGGAACGGCTGGAATCTTTCATGCGGACCGTGCAGAAGGTTAACGACGGGCAAAAAAAAGACCGTATTACCTGAGAGACATGAATAATATGACAATGGACACCAAGATGAGTCTTGACCAGTTACGACAGGGGCAAAAGGGGAAGGTGCTGACGGTTGCCGGCTACGGGGCGATTCGTCGTCGTCTTTATGATCTGGGTCTGCATGCCGGCGAAGTTGTGGAAATGGTTAAAACCGCACCGCTCAAGGATCCGCTGGAAATCTCGTTCGGTAACGGGCATATCAGTATCCGCAGAAGTGAAGCCGCTCTGATTGCAGTGGAAGTCCTGCCGGATTGAGACCGTGAAACCACGCACGGAAATAAAAATAGCCCTGGCCGGAAATCCCAATTCCGGAAAAACATCAATTTTCAACGGTTTAACCGGGGCCCATCAGAAAGTGGCCAATTTTCCGGGTGTGACCGTCGAGAAACGAATCGGCCACAAAAACTACAAGGACTACGGCATTACCATTGTCGACCTGCCCGGCACCTACAGCCTGACCGCGTATTCCCTTGATGAAAAAGTCGCCCGCGATTTTATCTGCCAGGAAGAACCCGACCTGGTGGTCAATGTCATCGATAGTGGCAATCTCGAACGAAGCCTGTATTTGACCATGCAATTAATCGAGATCGGGGTCGATTTCGTCATTGATCTCAACATGTGGGATGAGGCGATTGAAGCCGGCGTTGAGATCGATGTTGACCGCCTTTCGCAACTGCTGGGGGCACCGGTCGTGAAAACAATCGGCAACCGCGCCCAGGGCATCGAAAGCCTCTTCGAAACCATCATTGCGCTTTACGAGGGACGCAAAAGCGAGCACCGCCACCCCATGGTGTCTTATGGTTCCCAGCTTGACGACGTCGTGTCCGACCTGACCCGCGAAGTACATCATTGCAAAGGGTGTCGGCATTGTGCCAATCCCCGCTGGGTGGCGATTAAACTGCTGGAGGATGACCGCGAGATAAAAAAACGGTACTTGAGTAACAGGGAAGTATCAGCCGAGTTGTCGAGTAAACTATCCGAATCAATTGACCATCTTAAGGCCACCACGACCGAGGATCCGGAAATCATTATTACCGAAGGACGTTATGGCTATGTCGCCGGTATCGTCCGCAAGGTCATGACGCATCCCAGTAGCGACCGGATGAAAATGTCGACCAGTTTTGATAATGTCCTGACCCACCGCATTATCGGTTACCCGGTCTTTCTGATAATTATGTGGTTGATTTTCCAGGCTACATTCAAACTGGGCCAGTACCCGATGGCATGGATCGATACCGGTGTAACTATCCTGCAACAATGGGCGGCCGCAACCATTCCGCCCGGTATGATGGCCGACATGATTGTCGATGGCATTATCGGAGGGATCGGGGCCGTAATTATCTTCCTGCCCAATATCGTGATCCTCTTTTTGGGAATTGCCCTGCTGGAGGATTCGGGGTACATGGCGCGGGCGGCCTTTCTGATGGATCGATTGATGCGTTATATCGGTCTGCACGGTAAATCGTTTATTCCGATGCTGATGGGATTCGGGTGCAGTGTTCCGGCTATCATGGCCACGCGAACCCTGGAATCACCGCGTGACCGTATCCTGACCATTTTGCTTTTGCCGCTGATGTCATGTAGCGCCCGCCTGCCGGTATACATTCTGTTCGCCGGAGCATTCTTCAGCGCCTATGCTGGCAATGTTATTTTTTCGATATACATCCTCGGCGTGGTGATTGCCATTCTGGTGGCCCAGTTGTTTCGTCGGACCATCCTGCGCGCCGATGATATCCCCTTCGTGATGGAATTGCCGCCATATCGCATGCCGACCGCGAAATCGGTTGTCATCCACATGTGGGATCGCACCAAGATTTACCTGCACAAAATGGGTGGGGTGATTCTGATCGCCTCGATTATTCTCTGGGCGCTGGGATATTTCCCGCAGAAAAAAGAATTCACACGGGATTATGATGCACAGATTGCCGCTCTCTCGGTACAGGACAGCGAATCGGCCGCCACCGCCATTGCCGCTCTGGAAAGGGCCCGTTCCGTCGAATTGCTTGAGTATACCGCCATTGGTCGGCTCGGACAGGTCATCACACCGGTGGTGGAACCGCTGGGATTTAACTGGCAGATGGGAGTCTCGTTGATAAGTGGTTTTGTTGCCAAAGAAGTGGTGGTGTCATCAATGGGGGTGCTGTACCAACTCGGCGAGGAAGCCGATGATAATTTCGAACAATTGTCGCAAGCGCTCCGCGATCCCGAGCGGGGTGTCACGCCGCTGGTTGCCTATGCCTTTATGGTATTCGTTCTGATTTACACTCCCTGTATCGTATCGGTAATTGCAATCAAGCGCGAAATCGGCGCTCGGTGGATGTGGTTCTCAATATTCTTCCAGTTGGTTTTGGCCTGGGGTATGGCGTTTATTGTCTACCAGGGCGGGCGTATCCTGGGATTGGATTAGGCCGTTTTCCCAATTCCCATGACTCAGCCGCAATTATACAGCCTGATTCTTGGTGTCATTATAATTTTACATCGAATTCCCGGTGCGTTCGCGCCAAAGTCCTTTCGAGATTGGTATACCTGTTTCTCATATCGCTCCGGTTTGATGCGATTAACCGGCCTGATCCTTGCCTTGTTTATAATATGGGGGATATATGTCGTCGTTGCGCAGTATCAATCTCCCGGGTGGTTTATCATCGGCCTGTCGCTGTTTATCCTTTATAAAGCGGTTCTATACATGTTTATCCCAAGAAGCGCCGCTGTTTGGGACCACGATGCCAACAATCAGCCTGATCGGATTATCTCGATTCTCAGTGCGCTGATAATTCTGGGCGGTGGTCTGGTCCTGATGGTCGGTCTGGTCCTTATGCGACCATAATTTATCCGGTTTTATTCGCCCGGCGCCAATAATATCGGTGAAGTAAACATAACATTTATCTTTTCCCTTAAATCCTGCATGTTTGTTGTAATATTATGCGCATCAAGGACTTGTGGGGTTACCCTCCAAAGAATACCCATTGACAGATTAATCTCATTTGCTATATTACTCAAAAGATACCGTTTCGCTCGTAAGGTTCTTATATGATCAATCGAATTCTGCTCGTCGCATTCCTGTTTTGTTTTGTTGCGCCTGTCAATTCCCAGCAGGTGATGGAGGAAGATTGGGTGGCCTGGTATAGCGGGCCGGGATATGCTTCTGATCAAATCTGTGCCATGGATATCGACAGGAACGGCTTTACGTACGTTACCGGTTTTGTTCGGGATGCCGACAAAACCGATTTCATGACCATCAAATATACGAATCAAGGCGATACGGTTTGGACTCGGCAATATAATGCCGAAGATCTGGATGTCCCGCACGATCTGGCCGTTGACCGCGACGGCAATGTGTATGTGGTAGGATTGTCAGTTTCAGGGAATTATCGACACGGGAAATTGCTGAAATACAATGCGGATGGTGTTTTGCAATGGGCTAAAACCCAGCCATTTGTTCATTACCCCTCACTGGCGCTCGATCATAATGATAATCTGTTCGTTGCCGGGCCGGTGTATGCCTTTAATGACAGCAGTCATATGGATTGCATGACCCAAAAATATTATCCCAACGGCAATACGGCCTGGACGCGGAGACATCATTCGGGGCTGACATCCTATTTTGTTAATGACATCGCCGCCGATGGCAACGGTGACGTTGTCATTGTCGGATATCGGGTCAATGATGCCAAATCTTACGATGATATGGATGGCGTTACTCTGAAGTACACTGGAGAAGGTGTGCTGGCGTGGGAGAGAGCCTACGATGATGACCATACCGCCGTCTGCATGATCAATGCCGTTGCGGTAGACACCGATAACAATGTCTGCATAGCCGGGTATACCCAGCATGTATCGGCGAACGGATTGAAAGACAATACCGATATCATAACGATCAAGTACGATTCGGATGGCGACACCTCGTGGATTCAACAGTACAATTCCCCGGGCGATTCGACCGATATTGCCGAGGATATCGCGGTCGATGCCTCCGGCAATGTCCTGGTTGCCGGGCACACCATGAATCTCAATGCCGACGAATTCGAATACCATCTTGATTATATAACGATCAAGTATCTCGCGGGTGGCAAGGAATCGTGGGGCAAAACCTATAACGCCAAACCCGGTTGTCAGGACCAGGCGACCGCCGTTGCTGTCGATTCACTGGGAGCGGTCTATTGCACGGGATTCGGAGTCGCAAACGATACCAGCACCGTTACGACGCTGAAGTACAATCCGGACGGCAGTGAAGCCTGGGTGATGTCCACTGAGGGATCAGATTACAATCCTGCCAAAGCGGTCGCCATTGCGGTGCGCGCGACCGACAATGTGGTCGTGGCAGGTTACGGATATGGCAAAGAAACCGGCAGGGATTTTGTCACCATTCAATATGTCCCGGCCTCTCCCAGGCCGATAATCACTCTGGATCGCGACAAGTTTGATTATATCGGGCTTATCGGAGAAATGATGTCGATCACCGATAGTTTCAGCATTACCAACGCCGGCGACGGACGGCTGGTCTGGTCGATATCGCATGAATACGACTGGTTTACAGTTACTCCCGAATCCGGCACCGCCCCGTCGACCGTGATCCTTTATATCGATGTCGCATCTCTGCCATCCGGTTTGTATCGGGATACCATTATTGTGACGTCCAGAAACGCTGTCAATTCGCCGCAGTATATTCCAATCGTGTTGAATCTCAAGGACGTCAATCACGCCCCGGAGTTTACCACGATCTTTCGCGACACGACGTTGACCGAAGATGAATCATATGGCCTGGAAATCCGAGCCGTCGATACCGACCTCGATTCCCTGATACTGACCTGCCTTAACCTGCCGGAGCATGCAAACTTTGTCGATTCCGGAAACGGTGCCGGGGCTTTGGCCCTGCCGACATCTTATGATGATGTCGGGCAGTCCTATGTCATGGTTTTTGAAGTCTCCGACCGGCTTGCATCCTCGGCCGACACCCTCCAAGTTGATATTATAAACCGTCCCCTGGTGGTGGTCGAACCCCAGCCCGGGCCGGGCGAGCAGTATGATGATATCTTTATTGACGCCCTGCCGCTGGAAATCCAGTTCAACGAAGCGGTCGATGCGGCTTCGCTCGATGGTAATATCACCATCGCCAGTGCGCGTGGTGACGAACTTCAGTATCAGTATCATGCCGCACTACAACAGGTCGAAGTCACAGGTAGCGGCCCGTACCTGCGGGAACTGGATACCATAACTATCAGCCTGGCCGCCGATATTCTCGATCTGGCCGGATATCCGCTGGGGGAAGCTTATGAACGAACCCTGATTACCGGGCTGGCAGTCTATCCGGGAGATACCGACGATGATGGTGTCGTTGATGAACGCGACATTCTTCCGCTGGGAAGATTCTGGAAACAAACCGGGCCGCCACGAGCGGAAACGGCTGAAATCGAATGGGGGCTCAAACCGGCCCACCGCTGGGAAAATACCGTTGCAACCTATGCCGACGCGGACGGCTCCGGGACGGTGGATGCCGATGATATCTGCGCCATTGCCGAAAACTGGCTGATGAACCAGGATTACATGTTTCCGCCCACCTATGATCCCGACACCCTGGCCGGGCTGGATAAGGTGATGGATGGCATGGTGCGGGAGTTAATCGCCGAAAGCCTGTCCGGTTGCCGTGAATGTGCCGGCAAACAGGCTTTGCTTGATCTGCTGGGCGAACCCGGAACGCCGCCGGACATCCTGCTTCCCATAAATCCCGAATTATATCAGAATTATCCCAACCCGTTCAATCCCTCGACCACTGTCCGCTTTTATCTCCCGCAGGCCGAGCTGGTGTCGCTGGCCATATATAATATCACGGGACAAAAAGTAGTAACCCTGCTGGCCGGTCAGGTTGAATCCGGGTATACCGCCGTTACCTGGGATGGCCTTGATTTTGCCGGTCATCCGGTCGCCAGCGGCGTATATTTCTACCGTCTGGAGACAAAAACAACAGCGCTGTCCCGGTCAATGCTTCTGCTTAAATAGAACTCTGACAATTCTTGTCCTTGCATTTGTTTTTGTCTATATTAATATCAATTGACGTGTAAAATCTGACGGTGCTTTATCATGATAAAAAGAGCATATAACAAAGAGATTCTCTGTGACCGTCTATTAACCATTGTCGATAATATTTTGGATGGTGTTTTTTCTGTTGATTTGGATTTCAAGATTACCTTTATCAACAAAGCCGCACAGGAGATGACTGGATTCTCAGATATCGACGCGTACGGAAAATCCTGCAAGGATATTTTCCAAACCACTGTCTGCGATTCGAACTGCCCCCTTAAGGCAACCATGGAATCCGGCGATCCAATCATTAACAAACCGGTGTGCCTGGTGAATAAAAAGGGGACACGCATTCCCATCAGTGTTTCAACCGCCCTGCTGAAAGATGCCCGGGGCAATGTTATTGGCGGAGTTGAGACGTTTCGTGATCTTGGCCTGGCTCGACAATTGCAGAGAGAGGTTGAAAGCCGGTTTACGTTTGAAGATATGGTTAGCCGTAGCAGGGAAATGCGAAAGCTTTTTGAACTCCTGCCCATTATTGCCGAAAGCGACAGCTCCGTTTTGATTGAAGGCGAAAGCGGAACCGGTAAGGAGTTAATCGCCCGTGCGCTTCATAATCTGAGTGCCAGAAAATCCGGCCCGTTTGTCAGTGTAAACTGTGGGGCACTGCCTGATAGTTTGCTGGAATCGGAGCTGTTCGGGTATGTGGCCGGCGCGTTTACCGATGCCAGAAAAGACAAAAAAGGACGATTTGCACTGGCAGAAAAAGGAACGTTGTTTCTTGACGAAATCGGAAATGTCTCCCCGGCCATGCAGATCAAACTCCTGCGTGTTCTTCAGGAGAAAGAGTACGAACCGCTGGGCGGAACCCGGACTGTCACCTCGGATGTCCGGATAATTACGGCGACCAATACCCCGCTCAATAACCTGGTTGAAGATGGGACATTTCGCGCCGATTTGTTTTATCGCATCAATATCATATCGGTTACTCTGCCACCCCTGCGTGAGAGAAGAGAAGACATACCCCTGCTCATCGATCATTTTGTCGATCGATTCAGCCGACTGCGCCGCAAAGATATTATCGGTGTTTCAGCGGCGACCCTGGAATTCCTGATGAAATATGATTACCCCGGAAATATCCGGGAGCTGGAAAATATTATTGAACATGCCTTTGTTATTTGCCGCCAGGGCGTTATTAAACCAGAACATCTCCCGAAACATTTACATGTCGGCACTTCCATTCCCGCTGTGGAAATTGCATCGACCATTAAGGAAATGGAGGCTCTGTTTTTAATCTCAGCGTTGAAACGCAATAACTGGTCACGTAAGGAAACCGCACGGCAGATTGGGGTCAATCCATCCACGCTATACCGGAAAATAAAAAAACTAGGTCTGAATATCCCCGAAGAAAAAAGCTGAATCAAGCTACATTACGAATTGCAAATAGGCACGAATAATACAAGAGGTCGTGCATATGTGCACGATGGCGTGATTGCATATTCATTAAAATAGATTCCCGTATACGACATTGTCTATCCATATGTCGTTATCTAATAACATTATAAGAAATTGGGAGATGTGGTTTGTGTCATCCGGCACGTTTTTTGTCTTATATGTTTCTTGAATCAAGCGAAAGGAGGCTTGGAATGATTGGTCTTGACAGGTTAGTAAAAATCGAAGGAGTGATCGCCGCCGGGCAGTTTTCCGATGATGGCAAGGTTATTCGCGCGGTAGGGGATATATCGGAGAAAATGATGAATTTCACGGCGCAGATGTGCTCCAAGCAGGCGAACAACCTGAAAACAATGGTTTATCAGTATAGCAAAGCAACCAAAATGGAGTGGCGGCCACTTGTCGGATGGGGGGTGTGGGGTGGCAAGTATGCCATCGTGGTCATCAATAATACCTGGGTCTTTATTGATCCAACATATGCCAATTTTAACCAGCTCGTAGTGGATTTAATGGGGACAGAAGCAACCGGTTATCGGCAAATGAATTACTGAAATGGCAATAACAGGTAATATCGCATTTAATTCAAAACCATGGCAGGAGGTGATTATCATGGAAGCAAGGAAAAGCGAAAAACCAAGCATTGGTAGCGGCGTGTATCATCCCGGCGCCCGCCCCATGCAGGTGTTGCTTGACAGTGACGGATGCATGTGGTTGTGTGATAAAGGAGTTGATCCTAATAAAGCATTTGAGGAGCAGAATTGCTGGCGATGCCGCGATCTTCAGTTTACCAGAAATGATTGATTCCTTTATTGCAAGTGGGTGTCAAAAATGCATTTGAAGACAACACCAATCGCAAGCCGGCGGCCGCCCCGGTTCCGAAGGGGCGGCTGTCGTCACAATGTAATCTTACCACTATCAATGCCGGTGTAAATTAAGTCGAACCCGGACTATTTTTACTTGTTAAAATCCTGTTTCAACTTGACAAAATCTACCCCAAAACGTATACTTATATGGGCTCGCATAGTAATGTATTGGCGTCCCAATTCTCGTATATCTACAAAGAGATTTCATGTAATATCTATGTTGTGGGATTGCCGGAACCCTAAATCTCCAGTAAGGAGGTAAAACTATGCGATTGCATACTCAACCCCTCAAGCTTGCGACAGTGGCCACTCTGATCTGCGTTATTGTCGTTGCCGCGGGCGCTCTCACCGCTCATGGCCAGGATCCAGGGGATGGTCCTTTCCTTGCGGCTGAACCGCTTGCCTTTGACTTTCACATGAATGTTGGTGACTCGATTATTGGCGAAAGCTTGTACGTTTATGAAATCTCCGGAGATAACATCCCCTTCTGGACCAGTACCGGTTCTGGCAATGAATGGCTCGAAGTCGACACCATGTCGGCCTCACCGCTGATCACGCCGGAAGTTATTTTCCTCAATGTTCGCACCGAGGGCCTCGCGCCGGGAACCTATGCCGATACCATTGCCATTCTCTCCGGTGTGTCCTGGCAGGCCGTGTTTGTGCCGGTAACCCTTCATGTCGATGCCGGCGAACAGATCCTGCAATACATGCCGGATTCTTTCTACGTCTACCTTCACCAGGGTGAGGGATGGTTCGAGTCGCTCTATGTCAGTGAGCTGTACGGGGGCGCGGTATCGTTTACCGTTGCCGTCAGTGAACCCTGGCTGGTTGTCGATGCTCCCGGTCTCAGCCCGCCATATACCACACCGGTTACGCTCGGTGTGCATTTCAATATGGAATCACTGCCCGCCGGAATTTACACTGATTCGATTGTCATCATGCCGACCGATCCGACCATTCCCTATGATACCCTCCCGGTGACGGTCATCATCTATGATGAACCGAGTGTGGTGGTGATTCCAAATCACGTCGATATTTCACTCGGGCAGGGCCAGATGGCGGAACTGAAGAGTTTCTATGTATATGAGGAACACGGGGACGATCTTGCCTTCATGTATGAAACCACCCTCGGCAGTCCCTGGCTGGTTTTTCAGGACTCTCTGCAGTTCGGTATAACCCCGGATTCCGTGGTCTACAACATTTATACCGGTGGACTTGCACCGGGCGTCTATGTCGATACCGTCCATTTCTTTAGCGGTGTTTATGGCCTACCGTTTCCGGATGTGTATGTGCCGATAACCCTGACGGTCGAGGCTATGCAACCGCATATGGTTGTTGATCCATATGGATTTGATTTCCGGGCCGGTTTGGGCGATACCCTGTATGACTCCGTTTTTGTCTATGAAGAACACGGCCTGCCGATGACCTTTGACGCCATTACTTATCATGGTGACTGGTTGTCCATCCCGGATTATCCGACCCCGATGCCGATGCCGGGGTACATTCCGTTTATGATCCATACTGAGGGATTGGCCCCGGGGGAATACTATGATACGCTTGAAGTACATGGGTATGATGAGTCACCGCTTCCGCGCGAGCATGAATATGATATCTCCATTCGATTGATTGTCGATACCGTCGGATATGTCCTGATCGCCGAACCCGAATGGCTTGAATACACGATGCCGCCATTCCGGGTTGATTCCGGGTTCGTGCACATCTCGGAAATACACGGCGCCAATGTTCCCTTCGAGATGGAGAACAACCAACCCTGGCTGATTCTGCCGCTGTATTCGGACACGCCGACCACGCCGTTCTATTTAATCTTCGGCGTAGATACCGACAGTCTTCCAATCGGCGTCTACTACGATACTATCACTGTGACGCCGATATCAGGCGAGCCGCTGTACATTCATGTGACTTTGAATGTCACCGAAGACGCTCCGATAATATTGGCCACGGCCCCGCAGGAATATTTCTTCACCCTGGACCGGGGCGAGCAGGGATTTGACAGTTTGCACGTGTATGAAACCGGAGGGCAGTCGATTAATTTCTGGACATACAATTATTCGACATGGCTTTATGTCGACACAATGGCGGTCGTGCCGTTGTATACGCCCGAAACCCTTCCGATCATTGTCAATACCGACAACCTGGAGGCCGGTTACTATTCCGACACCATTGTGCTGTATGCGTACGGGGCCGACAATACACCTCTGCTGGTTCCGGTCAGCCTGACCGTGGTTGATGATAGTACCGGTGACTATATCGTTGACACTTACCCGTCGTCATTCACTTATTACCAGGACGAAGGTACGATTTATGACTCGTTGCATGTTGTGGAAGAATACGGGCGGTCGGTTCCGTTCCATTTCTTCAATCGCCAATCCTGGGTTGTGGTCGAGCCGCTGGGCATGTATCCCTATTACACGCCGATGTCATTGGCCGTGATCACGCACGTCGATACTATGCCAACCGGTGTGTATTATGACACGATCTTTATTGTCCCGAGTTCGCCGGATTACCTGTTCGACACGGTCGCGGTCCCGTTGACCCTGACCGTCGGTAACAGCGGTGACTTCGTGGTCCGCACCGATCCGACCTTTATGCGCTTCTATCTCGATCCCGGCGAAGTGCAGTACGATTCGTTACTGGTGTACGAAATTCATAATGCCGCCCTCCCGTTCTACTGTGAATGGGATGCCTCCTGGTTTGATGTTCTCGGGACATACCAGTATCCATTCTACACTCCTGAAGTGCTGTTCATCAGGGTGAACGATTCGGGACTGACCGCTGGTGTCTATATCGACACCCTTTACATTATGCCCGATTCGGAGGACTTCATGCCGGTGCCGGTGCCGATCGGTTTGACCGTGATGCCTGATCTCCCGGTCGTAATGGCCGAGCCCGGGGCGTTTTCGTTCACGTTGACCAGCGGTGACAGTGCCACGTTTAACAATATGCTGGTGTACGAACAAACCGGATTGAACCTGCTCTTCGATATCACCACCAGTTTCGACAGCGACTGGCTGGTGATTGAGCCGTCCGACTCGGTCTATGCTCCGCACTATACACCCGAAGTGGTATATTTCTCGGTATTTACGACTGGTCTGGATCCGGGTATATACAGCGACACAATCATCTTCTATTATCCGCTTGATGACACGCTGGCGTATGACGATGTAAAAGTCCCGGTGGTGCTGACGGTAACCGGCGACCCCGGTAAGTACGTGGTTAAAACTGATCCGGAGTCATTCTTATTTATTGAAGGTGGCGGGACTTTGCATGAAACCATGTATGTCTATGAAGAACACGGCGCCGAAATACCTTTTGATTTCTACAATCTCCAGCCCTGGGTCTGGGTCTATTACGACGATACCCTACTCCAGTTGACTGGTATGGAATTGTGGATGACCGTCCATGTCGACACCATGCCTGCAGGCATTTATTACGACACGATCTTTATCACCGCGACCTCCATGGAAACCTGGTTTGATACCGTGGCGGTGCCGCTGGAACTGATAGTCCCGGTTACCCCCGGAGATCTCAACGGTGATGGGGTTGTCAATCTGCTGGATGTGCTTTTGTTGATTATGTATCTCTATCAGACGCATACGGAGATGTCCGCCAATCCGCTCAGCGCCGGTGATGTCAACGGTGATGGGCAGGTCGACCTGCTGGATATTCTCTACCTGATTGACTTCCTCTATGGTGAACCCGCCGGTCCCCCGCCGGTGCGTTTGTAACCGGTCCACCTGTAAACCATCAAGGGACAGCCGCTTCGGCTGTCCCTTAGCTTTTTGCCCAATCCGCCGATAATCTTAATGTTGACTAAAATCGTGTGTGGCCTATATTAAATATAGCCGCAGTCTACTGCAACAGGAAAGTTTAGCCGGGTGGATTTATGCCCGTTTATGAGCACGCACCGCCAAAATCTCTACTGGTTGTCCTGTCTTTCTGTATGATCATACTTTTTGCGACAGGAGTCTCAGCCGATATTATCGAAGTTCCCTACGATATGTACTCAATCCAGTCGGCAATTAATATCGCGGATAGTGGTGACACGGTTTTGGTCTATCCCGGAACCTATTCGGTTCGCCTCACTTTTGGCGGCAAAATGATCACCGTGACCAGTCTCAATGGGCCCGGGGTCACCATCATGACACAATATCTCAGCGGCGATCCGCTGGTGCAGTTTCTCGACGGCGAAACCAATGCGGCGGAGTTGTCTGGGTTTACGCTTCGCGATGCTGTCGATGCCCCGGTGATCTCAATCTCCGCAAGTTCTCCGACCGTCAAAAATAATCATTTCACCAATCATAACGGTCTCATGCAGGATCATGCCGTTATCAAAGTTACCGGAGATGCTCACCCTGATATCAACCATAATCTGTTTTATGATAATCGCAATGCCTGGGGAGTGATCTGGTCTAATGCCGATTCGATACGGGTCGTTAATAACACCATCGCCCATGCAACGCGGGGAATGGTCATTTATTCGGCGAATTCGATTGTCAAGAACAATATCGTAACGGGTTGCAGTCAGTACGCCTTTTATAACAACCTGCTTCCCATGACCCGTCAGTACAACGACTTCTGGAACAACACGACGGATTATTACGGAGGCATGGCCGCCGATCCCACCGACCTGGCGGTCAATCCGTTCTTCGTTGACACTGCGGCCGCTGACTATTCCCTTGAATGGGGTTCTCAATGCATCGATGCCGGTGATCCCGGAATGGAGTTTCTTGACCCCGACGGTACCCGTAATGATGTCGGCGCCTTTTATTACGACCAGACCCCGCCGCAACTGCTGGCCTACAGCCCCACTATGCATGCCCCGGGTGTCCCGGTCGGGACTGATATTGTACTGGACTTCAACCTGCCGATGGACACGAGTACCATTACCGATAGCGCTGTATTCGTGTATTCGGCCAACCTGGGAAGGCCGTTTGGCGAGCTTGAATATGATGACGAACTCATGCGGGCGGTGTTCAATCCCGCTTTTTCCCTCCGAGCCGGGGATAATATCAGGGTGATTATGTCCGAGGCGGTGCGTTCCGAACGCCACATTCCGCCGGAATCACCATTTATCTGGTCGTTTACGGCCGAGGTTGTCGGCGGTCATGGCCACTTTATCGCCGATTCGTCATATACCGTCGGAACTTCCCCGTATGCCGTTGTCGCGGCCGATTTCAACGGCGATTATGACCTTGACCTGGCAACTGCCGATTTTGGCGCCAACTCCGTTTCCATACTCGGCAATTGCGGCAATGGAACCTTCGGGGCGCACGGAACCTATGCCGTCGATGCCGGACCGCTGGCACTGAGCGCCGCGGACTTTGATGCTGACGGTGATCCCGACCTGGTAACTCCCGGCTGGGGAGCCAATACCGTGTCGGTGCTTCTTAATAACGGCGACGGGACATTCGCTCCGTATGTTATTTATGATGTTGGGAACGCCCCCGGTGCGGTGACCACCGCTGACCTCGACGGTGACGGGTATCATGACATTATCACGGCCAATGCCTATTCCGACGATGTTTCCGTTTTGATCAACAACGGTGATGGCACCTTTGCCGCCCATCAGACCTGGCCCGTGAATAATTATCCCCGGGGCGTAACCGCCGCCGATCTGGACCGTGATGGCGATATCGACCTGGTTACCACCAATCGCAATCCCGACCGGGTGAGTGTGTTGCGCAACAATGGCGATGGCACCTTTGCATCCAAAATGACTTATACCGTAGGGGCCGCGCCGCATACCGTATGCGCTGTCGATCTGGATGGCGATGGGTGTATTGATCTGGCCGTCGAAAACGAGCAGGACGATAATGTCTCCGTCCTGATTAACAATGGCAATGGTGCTTTTGCTCCCCATGTCCTATATCCGGTGGGCGATGCACCCTACGGCACTTGCGCCGGAGATTTTGACGGTGATGGTGATTTTGACCTGGCCATTGCCACGACCGGAACCGATGCTATCTCGGTATTGCTCAATCACGGCGATGCCACCTTTGCGCCGTACGCCTCCTGCGCGGTGCTGGGCGATATGCCCAATGCCGTCACCGCCGCCGATTTTGAGGGTAATGGCATGCTGGGTCTGGCTTCCGCCGACCGCCAACCGCCCTATAGCGTGACCGTCCTGCGTAACCTGCCGATCGCCAATCATCCGCCCGTTCTCAGCGAGATCGGATCGCAGACCGTCGAAGAGGGGCAGATCCTTAATTTTGATGTTTTCGCTGTCGATCCCGACGAGGACAGCCTGACCCTGTCGGCGGAAAATTTCCCGTCCGGGGCGCAGTTCAACGATCATGGTGATGGTTCCGCCGAATTCATCTGGAATGTTCCCTATGGAATGATTGGAATATATAATATCTGGTTTATCACCAACGACGGTGAACTCGCCGATAGCGAACAGGTTGAAATAACCGTTACTCCCGCGCCCCCGGTCGTCGGTGACATAACTGTTGATGGTGTCGTTCCCGCCGATCACGTCATCGATCATACCCCGCTTATCGCCTGGGATTTTATTGATCCCGGTGATGATAATATCCAGACACTGGTGGAAATCAGGGTCGGTACCGACGATGACTGGAGTGTGGCCGAGATGTGGGATCCGGGGGCATTGACCACTTCGGATACTTTTATGGTGTACGATGGTGCCTCGCTGATGGACGGTGCGATTTACCATCTCCGCCTGCGCGTTTACCACGAACTGGCCGTGTCCGATTGGTTTGAGATGATCTTTCGCATGAATACCGCCCCGACCGAGCCGATCCCGATGCATCCGGCCGACAATACAATCATTGCCTCGTACGTGCCGGTCCTGTATATGCTGAATTCCTGGGATGCGGAGGGTGACATCAAGCACTATGACTATGAAGTGTATCTCGACAGCACCGCAGTCGATCCTCTATATGCCGCCGCCGACATGGTCGAACAACCTGACTCCACCGGCTGGGCGGTCAGCCCCGCCCTGGCCGAAAACCAGTCGTACTGCTGGAGGGGAAGGGGTTTTGACGGGTTTGAATATTCTTCCTGGTCGCGGTTTGAAACCTTCCGGATCAATGCCGTCGAAGAACCGCCGCAACAGTTTCTTGTCATCGAACCGGGGTACTCAGGATTGATTATCCATGACCTGCTTCCGACGTTTTCCTGGCTGGAAGCGGTCGAGTTCGATCCCGGTGACTCCGTGCACTACAGTCTGCAAATCGCCACCGACAGCACCTTCAATTTCGTTCAGACCGTTGACAGTATCTGGGATATCAACCACCAGCTTGCCACCGGCCTGCTGTATAATACTTCCTATTGGTGGCGGGTGAAAGCAACCGACAACACCGATCTGTCAACTGTCAGTACCAATGTCCTGTCTTTTAACACCTGGCGGTTGGGTGATGCCGACAATGACTGGAGTGTCAACCTGCTCGACGTGCTGTTCCTGATTGACTACCTTTACAATATCCCCCATGGCCCCGCGCCCGATCCGCTTAAGGCCGGTGATATGAATGCCGACTGCCTGATCAACCTGCTCGATATTTTATATTTGATCGATTATCTGTATGGCACGCCGCCCGGCCCGGAACCGCTGGTCGGGTGTGAGTAGATATAAAGCTCAGGTCTTTCGCTCTTTTTTCTTCGCGGCGGGGAAGAGGACGTTGTTGAGGATCAGCCGGTATCCCGGCGAATTTTTATGCAGTGACAAATCGGTCGGCGGATCACCTACCATGTGACGGTAATCCTCCGGGTCATGCCCGGCCAGAAACGTGAACGTGCCCCGACCGAGATTACCGTGAATGTAGCGAACCTCGTCATAACCGGTAACCTCTCCGAGAATCGTGACATAATCCTTCAACAGCGACTTGCGAAAAGCCGTGGTCTGCCCCATAAATCCGTCAACCCGCCCGACATGATTCTGCACCAGCATGGTCGGCACCGGATCGAATTTGGCCGCGAACTCAAACAGGTAGAAATGATCGGAGGAACCGTCGGGGAACCGTGCCAGCCGGTCGGGATACGTATCGATATTACTGTGGCGGTACAACAATGGATCAAGCGTGACCCGGAAATTCTCGAACGCCAGCGATCGCGAATAATCCAGCGCCTCCTGGGCGCCGGCATCGACCGGATCACCGTCGAATTCACTCGGACAGATATCGACTCGGTCGGCCGCCAGCGCAATGTCAATCGTTTCGCAGGCGGAACACATTGCAAACAAAAATCCGCCCCGGCGGACATAATCCTTGATTGTTTTAGCCACCTCCAGTTTCATTTCCGAAACCTTGTGAAATCCCAGCCGCCGCGCCAGCGATTCGTTCAGTTCGACCGCCTGGCGATACCACAGTTGATTGTGAAACGACGCGTAAAACTTGCCGTACTGACCCGTGAAATCCTCGTGATGCAAATGAATCCAGTCGTACTCCTCCAGTGCGCCGCCGAGCACCTCCTCATCCCAGATCATTTCGTAGGGTATGTCCGCGTAGGTCAGCGCCAGGGTTACCGCGTCATCCCACGGTTCGACGTTCTGCGGAGTGTACACCGCCACCGATGGAGCCTTTTCCAAAATCACCCGCTCCATGTTCTCCACCTCGATGGTGCGGTAGATATCGGCCAGGTCGGAGGATGTGATATTTTCAGTATAAACGCCGCGAAGCAGACAGAGATTTTCCAGTTCCGAATCGGAATCGATCACGAACGAACCGGCACGGTAATTCAACAGCCATTCCACCGTCTTGCCCGACTCCAGTGCCCGGAAAGCCACGCCGTATGCCTTCAGATGATTGGCCTGAGCTTGGTCCATCGGAATTAACATGATCTGGGCCGACAACGAAATCGGCAGGACCGTCAGGACCGTCAGGATCAGCAGTATGGTGACAATTCTTCGTCGCATTAGTCTGTTCTTCGGTATGTACATCATATCCTTAAACGATAATCCTGTCGCCCGGGTTCACTTTTCATGAAGTTTCATCGTCCTTTTCGCCAGTGTCCGAAGATTTGCCCATAAGTTTTTTCCGATAGACCCGGTATTTTTCAAGGTATTCGCCGATCCGGCTCTCACGACCGTGCTCGGTGGGATGATAATATTCCGTCCCCGCCAGTTCGTCGGGAAAATACTCCTGGTCCGTAACCGCATCCTCGTAATCATGCGCGTATTTGTATCCCTTGCCGTAACCCAGACCCTTCATCAACGACGTCGGCGCATTGCGAATCCAGAGCGGCACCGGAAGCGATCCCCGCTCTTCGGCATCGGTCATAGCCCTTTTAAAGGCCGTGTAGGCCGCATTTGATTTTGGCGCGCAGGCCAGGTACAGCACGGTCTGGGCCAGCGCCTGTTCACCTTCAGGCGTCCCCAAAAAATGATAAGTGTCACGACCATTGAGCGCCACCGTCAGGGCGTTCGGATCGGCCAGCCCGATATCCTCCACCGCCATCCGAATTAAACGTCGCGCGATATAAAGTCGATCCTCACCCGCCGTCAACATTCGCGCCAGCCAGTACAGCGAACCATCGGGATCACCGCCCCGGATCGACTTGTGCAGGGCCGAGATCAGGTTGTAATGTTCCTCACCGGCCTTGTCGTACAGCAGGGTTCCTTTTTGATAAATTTCAGTTACCTGCTCCAGTCGAATATGTCCCTGCTCGCCGGCATCCTCCGCGGCCGCCTCCAGAATATTCAACGCCCGGCGGGCATCACCGTCGGCCGCCGACGCAATGAAGTCCGCTACCTTGTCGTCCATGGTCAATTGCATCCCGCCCAGGCCGCGCTCGGTATCATGCAATGCGGAGGTGAGAATACCACTCAGTTCATCCTCGGTCAGGCGCTCCAATACATATACTTTCACCCGGGACAATAATGCCGAGATAACCTCGAATGACGGATTCTCCGTGGTGGCCCCGATCAAAACAATATCCCCGCGCTCAACATAGGGGAGAAAAGCATCCTGCTGGGCTTTGTTGAAACGATGAATTTCGTCGATGAAAATATAGGTCTTTTTTCCGCTCAGCTTCTTAAAATTGCCCGCGCGGGAGATGACTGCTTTAACTTCCTTGATACTGGATGTCACCGCTGAAAAGGGAACAAACTGCCCACTGGTAGCGCGTGCGATTAACTCGGCCAGCGTTGTCTTGCCCGAACCTGGCGGTCCCCAGAAAATGACCGAACCCACCCGGTCCTCGTCGATTGCCCGTCGAAATGGCGTCTGTGGCCCGACCAGTTTGTCCTGACCAAAAAAGTCATCAAACGACCGGGGGCGCATCCGGTCCGCCAGCGGCACACCAAAATGCGTATCGGACGGCGCCTGCTCTCTGCTATCATCGAATAATTCCATAGACTTGAAATATAATAGAAACCGAGCCGACCGGAACGATTATTTCCAAAAAGTGATCCCGACGATCTATATGCCCAAAAAAAGGCCGGAGGCACATACCTCCGGCCCTTGATGCCAATACTAGTGGGCTCGCTACTCGGTAGTATGGCGTGTGAGGTTATTTCCAGCCGCAGTACAACTCCGGACCATCATTATATAAAAACTCGATAATAGCCAGCAGGTCAATCAGATTAACCTGGCCGTCCCCGGTGACATCACCGCAGACATTATTCAAATCGCATACATCCCCGATCCCGTCGCCGTCGGCATCGGCCTGATCCGGGTTGGGAATATTCGGGCAATTATCGACATCGCCGCATATCCCGTCCTGATCGATATCATTGTCCGGATCGAAAGGACAGACATCGCATACATCCCCGATCCCGTCCTCGTCGGAATCAAGCTGATCGGGATTGTAATCCGCCGGGCAGTTGTCATCGGGACAGGTGTTCTGGGCATAGCCCGGATCACCCGCACCATCGCCATCCATATCGATACACTCATCGCAGACATATCCGGTCCCGTCGCCGTCAATATCCTCCTGATCGGAATTTCCAATATCCGGACAGTTGTCACACACATCACCCCATCCGTCGCTGTCCAGATCTTCCTGCCCGGGATTGTACACATCAGGACAATTGTCCGGCGGACAGGAACTCGGTGTCGTCGGATCACCATACCCGTCGCCGTCGGAATCGACACAGATATATGATACTGTCCAGCAATATGGGCCGTTGAAATTTGGGGTATCTTCCGGTGGGTTCCATAACCAATCATAATTACTAATGGGATGATCCACCGAGTCGATACAAATGGTCCCCTCCTGGTTTATCTCAAGTGCTACACGTATGCGAACATCTTCGCCCGGCTCGGGCGGATCATTATAGATTTGCAGGCCAACGTGGGAAAAGGTATCGGGCAGTATTCCATCCCAACTCCAGTCAACTATTGTCGTCAACATGTCGAAGTGCCCCCCGTTTTCGAAACCGTTAACCAACAAAATTGAGCTGTCGGATGCATATCCGCTCACATTACGATGAACAACTTCGGTAATACTGACGTCCGGGCTATAGAGAACAAAGGGTAGATTGCTGTTGACCTGCTGTGAGAGTTCTGCATAGTCGACATAGATATCAATAAAGACATCGGCATCTTTGGGGATTTCGCCGGAGGTTAATTCCGGCCAGGCTTCCGCACGGACCGATGAGGCATTCGCGCCGGTCGCGATGGATAGCATAAAGACGGTTAGCAGCAACAGGTAACAAGTCTTCATAAGGTTACTCCTTTTCATGGATTGCGTAAGAAGCGATTATTTTTCTTTCTATATTATTATTGTCATGGCCGAAATCGCCGACACGAAGTGACATGGCATTTTGATAGGCATAACCATGCCGGTTCGCTATCAAATAGTGTTGAGATTAAATGATCAGATCGCTGATTCAGACCGACGCAAATTAAAAATGCCATTACACTCCCAGAACACACGCCGTCCTCTATCAAATTATCCATTAGCCCGTATTTTGTCAAGGATAATGCCACCCGTGAAATGATACATATTGTGGGTTCATGAAATTGGCGACGAATTTATCGGAGAAGGGCAGGCAGTCCTATATTGGCTGGTTTGCATTTACTCGGCATGTGAAGGCCGGTGGCACATACCTCCGGCCTTGGTGCCAATACTAGTGGGCTCGCCACCCGGTAGTATGGTGTGTGAGGGAATTAACCATTCTGGAGTAATATCTCGGTATGACAGATTTCATCAGCATAATCTTTCCCAAATTCCGCTTTCTTAAAAATGCATCAAGCGGGATTCACTTTTGAAGGGCCTTTCCATACAATTGATCAATAAGCGATATAATGTCAATAAGATTGATATCGCCATCCGAATTGACATCACCGATATGGGACGGTTCAGGCGGATGACCGGGTGGTTCTCCATACAAGAAATCCACCAGATAGAGAATATCCAAAAGATTAATACCGCCATCTCCGTTTGCATCACCTGTCAAACCGGGCAGGTCAACCGAAAGGACAAATAATCCGCATTCATCACCAAAGTAAACAAATGAATCTTTCACGGCAACCGCCCTGCCATTATTGTATGGCGTGCTGAATACGCCTTCCAGTTTCATGCTGTCGGGGTGAGTGATATCTATAACGTGCATGGTCGTATGGCACAATTCATTGGCGGTAAAAGCGTAGTCTCCATACAGAACTATATCCCGGGGGACTAAACAATATGTATCATAAAGCCCAATCTGCGTCGGATTATCCGGGTCAGAGATGTTGACCGTCTGGATTCCCGTCATGTATGTGCACAAGTAGGCAATGCTGTCTCTTATCTTTACCCGGTCGACCATATTGCCGGCGTTGAATTTGCATTCCAGTTCTTTGGGATTTGCCGGGTCGGATACATCAAGAATGACCATCCCGCTCCAGTCTCCCAGGTACGCGAAATCACCCTCGACATTAACACTATATAACTCCTGCCCACCGGTATAAATCCTGTTAAAACACCCGACCGTTCTTGTGTTAAATGGATCGGTTATGTCTATTATTTGCAGTCCTGATGTGTCCGCCGCCACGTATGCATAATCTCCGACAACATCGACATCCCAGGCATATCCCGGGGTGTCATGATTTGATAGTATAACCGGATTGGCCGGATCGGAGATATCATCAATTCGTATTCCTTTGCTTCTCTGGGCAATATAGGCATAATTCCCCTGGACTTTGACATTGTAAGCGACCACGGATTCGTCGCATCCCATGGGGATTGGCGTTGTCGGATTAGAAATATCTATTATGGATAAAGCGCCATCATGGGCAAGATAAATATAATCATCGACCAGTTCCATGGCTATACAGTTCAGTGTTGCACTGTTATATCCATTGGCGCCCTGGCTGTATCCTCCGATAAACTGCGGATTATTGATGTCTGAAATATCCATGATGGCCAGGCCCTCACTTCCACCCAAGTATGCATAATTCCCGATAATATCAATGCCCCATGTACCTTTGATAGACAAATCTCTCATCCATGATATTTCCAACGGGTCGGTGATGTCCAATATTGAAACATAGGTGTTAGAATTTGTTACCATGAGGTAATCGTCGGTTATTGCCATATTGTGTGGGTATCGAAACATCAATGGGCTATAGGTATGGGTTTCAACCACGGTCGGTTGAAACGGATCTGAAACATCAACGACTTCAATTTTGGAAGGCTCATCGTCAAAAGGATTCACCTCCTCGCCAACAAAGACAAAATCATCTTTTATGGCGAGACCCAGGGCGTTTTGTTGCGAGGCAATGCTCCCGTATCGCCAGGGATCTGCGGGATTGGACATGTTCAGAATCGTCATGCTTTTGTACGTGTCATCTGTGATGTACACCAGAGAATCTCTGATTCTGATATCACATGGTTCACGGAAGAAATAGTGACCCAGCGGGTAGATTTGTGAGTAGTAATCGGGATTGAACGTATAAACGCCATCCAGCTCGTAATCGCCACGCGTCAAAATATACCCGATGTTGTCACCGATCGCCACATCCCAGCCGAATAATTCGCTGAGAAACGTATCGGCAAGTGCGGGCTGATAGGGATTGGTTATATCGATTTTCATTAGCGCGGCACAATCGTCGTCCCTCCCGCATGCCATATATGCATAGTGTGACTTCACATCCAGGCCATTGGCATAGCCGGCGGTATAAAAATGAGAAGCCAGTTTCGGATCTGACGGATCACTTACTTCAATAATGGCTAAACCGGTAGTTGTTGCACAATAGGCAAAATCTCCGACGACTTTGACATCCTTGATAAGTCCCCAGAGGATGCTGGTTACATATTCCGGGAAGATTGTTTTTGTGATTGTATCCTCTCTGCAATCCAGATCTGTTTCATCGAACATCTCATAATTCAGGATTACATTTGGTGTGTCGGGTTCCAGATGGTAAATACGACCGGTGTTGTCCGATATTGATAAAACTACAACGCTGTCATTCTCCGGCAGATTTGAGGGGGATTGACGCATCTCGCCAACAGAATTCGTAGCCAGACAAGTCACAATCATAAGAGCACAAATTGCAACAATCGCTAATTTGAAGTCGATGTAGTGTTTCTTCATAATGTGACTCCTACTGCGAAATGGTTAAAGGCGAGTATTCTTTCTATTGTTTATATGCTATGACCTGAATCACAGAAAATGAATTGGCACAGCATGTTTTTAAGTAAGCTCATGCCGATTGATTGTCTTTTATTGCCGGGATCATACATCCGAATACCCGTGTATTAAAAGGCCTGAGGCATGTGCCGCCGACCTTGCAGTGTCGTTACCAATAAAACCTTATCCCTATAATCTCATGTCATAATATCGCCTACCAGCCACAATGCAGGTCCGGACCGTCATTGTAGAGATACTCGATGATGGCCAACAGGTCGATTATGTTGACCAAACCATCCCCGGTCACATCGCCACAGACATTGTTCAAATCGCAAAAATCGCCGATTCCGTCACCGTCGGCATCAGCCTGATCCGGGTTGGGAATGTTCGGGCAATTGTCGACATCACCGCATATCCCGTCCTGATCGATATCATTGTCCGGATCGAAAGGACAGACATCGCAAACATCCCCGATCCCGTCTTCGTCGGAATCGAGCTGGTCGGGATTGTAATCGGCTGGGCAATTGTCGTCGGGACAGGTATTCTGGGCATAGCCCGGATCACCAGCGCCGTCGTTATCCATATCGACACACTCATCGCAGGCTACCCCAATCCCGTCGCCGTCAAGATCTTCCTGATCGGGATTTCCGACATCCGGGCAGTTGTCACACACGTCGCCGATTCCGTCCCCATCAACATCCTCCTGGCCGGGATTGTAAATATCCGGGCAGTTGTCCGGCGGGCAGGAACTGGGTGTTGACGGATCACCGTAACCGTCGCCGTCGGCATCGACGCAATTATAGGCTACCGTCCAGCAGTATGGTCCGTTGAAGCTCGGGGCAATACATTGCGGACCCCAAATCCAGTCATATGAATCATTGGGATGATCGATGGAATCAATACAAATAGTTCCTTCCTGGTTGATCTCCAGTGCCACCCGAATTCGAATCATCTCTTCAGTATCAGGAGGAATCTGGTAAAAACCCACTCCCACATGGTTGAACGTATCCGGTAAAATTCCGTCCCAACTCCATACCGCAATGGCGCTGAGCATATTGAAATAACCACCCGCCCCATACCCGTTTATCAACAGAAAAGAACTATCGGGACCATACTCGCTATGGACGTTACGATGTATGACCTCCGTAATACTCTCGTCCGGGCTGTAAATGGTGAATGACATGCTTTGGCCGTTATCCAGGCAGTCCCCATCATAAAAAGCCCAGATATCAATGAAAACATCGACCCCCATAGGGATTGTATTCGGGGCGACCTCCGGCCATGCCCCACCGCGGATTGTTGTCGCATTCGCGCCGGTCGCGATGGAAAGCATAAAGACGGTTAACAGCAACAGGTAAACAGCCTTCATTGCGCTACTCCTTCCTATGGAATATTTTAAGGGTGGGTTAAATTTGCACCTCGAAAATTGATGTATTTCCACATTCGACCGGCCAAAAGCGAGAGTCGCAATCAGGTGAGATAGTGCCGGTTCATTACATATCTTAGCCGGGATGACTGTGGCCAAAACAATGTTCAAGGATGACGTCGAATGAAGAGACCATGCCATCTCCCAGAACACACGCCGTCTGATATAAATATATCCACGTTATTGATTTGTGTCAAGGATAAAAATGTCTATAAACGGACATAATGGGTCCGCTTTATGGCTGTGCAGATTTACTTGATCAAACGGCGGATGATGTCGTCAGCCACCGGGATGCCGGTTTCGGTCAGTTTGATATAATCTTTGTCAATCGCTATTAGGCCGTTGTTTTTAAGGAGACTAAATATGTCGCTGTTGAGCGCCTGCTCCACCGGCATACCGAAACGATGCCTGAAATCCTTGCGCGAAATACCCCGCGAGGTTCGCAGGCCCAGCATAACCGCTTCGGTAATGCGGCCTTCCGGGCCGACCGCATCGACTACCAGCGGGCGGGCTTTGTTATCCAGGCTTTTCAGGTAGACCGCCAGGTCGGCGACATTGGCGAAGCGCCGGTCACCAATAAAGCTGTTTGCCGCCGGGCCGAGGCCGAGAAAATCCCCCCCCTCCCAGTAGCGCAAATTATGGCGGCATTCAAATCCGAGACGGGCAAATGAGGAAACCTCGTAACGGGTGTAGTGATATTTGGTCAGGGTTTGATTGATGGCGCGATACATCGCCGCCATCAGGTCGTTTCCCGGCATCCTGATTTTTCCTGTGGCCACGTTTCGAGCCAGGGGCGTATTCGGTTCCACTGTCAATTGATAGTATGAAATATGCGGCGGCGCCAAATCGACCACCTGGTCAAGATCATCCGAAAGCAGTCGTGAGGTCTGCCGTGGCAGGCCGAAGATCATGTCAATCCCAAAATTGTCAAAGCCGGCGGCGCGGGTCTGATACACCGCGCGATAGGAATCATCCAAAGTATGCCGCCGATTGAGTCGTTTAAGCAGATTGACATTAAAACTCTGCATCCCGAAAATCGGGCGGTTGACTCCCAACTCACGAAGTCGTAGCAGTTTGTCCGCATCGATTGACTCCGGGTTGATCTCGAATGAAAACTCCAGGTCAGTGGCAAGGCTGAAATGTCGATGCAATTCGTTTAAAAAACGTTCGAGGTGGGGGAGATGTGCCAGTGAGGGAGTCCCGCCGCCGATATAAATCGTGTCGAGCTGGCGCGCTGTGCGCTCAACGTCATCAACGGCCAGAACCAGTTCCCGCTCCAGCGCCGCAAAAAACCTCTCCTCCAGATCAGGCCGGTAGGTTTCTTTATAAAAATCGCAATAGCCACAGAGATTGGAACAGAAAGGAAAATGGATATAGAGCGAAAGGGCCATAGTTTACAGCGAGGTAATCAGCCGTTCCCACCTGGTGTGCGATGGGAAATTGGTCAGAAAATACCAGGCCGAGGCAAATGCGGTATGGATATAGGGAAAACTCCAGGTGAGCGTCGTTTCATCCGGGTCCCACGACCAGTACACCATCATGGCCTTGCCCCTGATGTTGTCGGCGGGAACAAAACCCCAGTGCCGGCTGTCCTCGCTGATATCGCGATGATCACCCAGCACGAAATACTGATCCGGGGGAACCTGCACCGGGCCGAAATTATCCCGCATCGAAAGTTGCGCGGGCATAATTTTCGGGTCGATATTCTTGGCGTCCGCGAAAATCTCGGCCAGTCGATTGTCGACGTAAATTATCTTGTCAATAATTTCCACCGTCTGGCCCGGGGTGGCAATGATGCGCTTGATATAGTCCCTGGTAGGATCAAGCGGGCACCTGAAGACGATTATGTCGCCAAACTGCGGATCGCTGAAACTGTACGCCAGTTTGTTGACGAAAATATAATCGCCCTCAAGGAGTGAATCCTCCATCGATGCCGAGTCAACCCGGTATGCCGAAACCACCAGGAGCCGCAGAATAATCGCCGCCGCCAGCGAAAGCAGGATGACCTCAACATATTCCCGCCAGAGCGGTTTGGGCTTTTTACGCTGAACCGGTTTCCGAACCACCTTGGTCGTCTCAGTGGTTGTCCGGAATTGTTCCAGAAGAATGTTCTTATCCATACCTTTCATTGTATCGGACTGCAACACCGTTTCCTTAACTTACGGCCCATAGGATAATTACCGGGACCGCGTCGGACAAGGTTGAAAATGATAAATCGTCCGTCGACTCATCCAGTTTTAGTCTTGACAGCATCCATTTGGGAATACTCTATATACGATAGGAATGATGAAATGAAAGGATCAATAGCATGAAAAAACTGATTACAACGACCGATGCCCCCGCCGCCGTCGGACCATATTCTCAGGCCGTGAAAGTTGACTGCGGGACCATGATCTTTTGCTCCGGGCAAATTCCGCTTGATCCCCAAAGCGGCAAAATCATCGGCACCACCGCCGCCGAGCAGGCCGACCAGGTGCTGAAAAACCTCACCGCGGTGATTCATGCGGCTGGTGCGGAATTGAAAAATGTCGTCAAAACCACGGTCTTTCTGACCAGTATGGGTGACTTTGCCGCTGTCAACGAGGTCTATTCCAGGTATTTCACCCTGGAACTCCCGGCCCGCGCGGCCATAGAAGTGGGCCGACTGCCGAAAGATGTCAAAGTCGAAATAGAAGCAGTCGTGATGATATAACGTGTTTCGCCGAAATATACCGCTCTTTTATGTGCTGGAAAGCATCGCCGCCCTCTTTGGAGGCTTGATTCTTCCGGTCTATGTACTCTATTTCCGGCTGTACGAAATCAGCCTGTTGCAGGTAGCAATCCTGGCCGCGGTATTTGAGGCGACCGTCGTTATCTTTGAACTCCCGACCGGTCTCTTCGCCGACCATCGCGGACGCCGTCTTTCGGTTATAATGGGCTTTCTCGGCTTTGGTTTCTCCGGTCTGATTTTCTTGCTGTTCAGGAGCTTCGCCGGTTTTCTGGTCGCCGAGATCGTGTTTGGCATCTCCGAAACCTTTATCTCCGGCGCCCTGGAGGCTTTGGCGGTCGAATCCCTGGATAAGAAAAATCGCAACGATTTCCTGCCGACTCTGTTTGCGCGTCGCACCGCCTACAAAAACGCCGCATTGGTTATTGGTATGATTGCCGGTGGCCTGCTGGCCGGGAATTTTCTCTCATATCTCTTCCTGCCGGTGACTTTGATTGCGTTCAGCGGTGTTCCGGTCGCACTGTTTTTGCGCGAATCGAAAAGGCCGACTGATGGGATCGCGACAAATAAAATACCCCTGCGGTCGATGATCTCCTCAATACTCACCCGAACCGCCATGCCAGCGCTGTTTGCCGTGGGATTGTTTGCCAATTTCACCTATGAGGGTGTCGATCAGTACTGGCAGATCCTGTTTGCTGAACTGAGGGATGTCGATCCGATCTCGTTCGGGTTGATAACCTCCGCCGGATTACTGCTGGTGGTGTTTTCAGCCAATTACCTGCGCCGTTGGTACACTCGAATCTCAACCTATCTCACCGTTTGTTTTCTGCTGATGGCGGTCGCGCTGTATCTTGCCGCCGCCGGTCCTCTCGCCGCGGCCGTCGCCGGAATAATTCTCTTTTTCGCTCTCAAAGAACTTATCCGCCCCGCAATTTCCACCAATATCAATAATGCGATTGGTGACCACCGTCGCGCCACCGTGCTTTCAGGTTATAATCTCACCTGTTCGGTGGGCGAGGTCCTTGCAGGGATCGGGGTTGGCCTGCTGGCTTCACGATATGGCGTCGTGACGGTATTTCATATTGCCGTCTTTGGTGCCGTCGGTGTATTATTGGTTTATCATGTCGTGATGTTCGCCGGTGGCACCCGTAAAACCGCCTGAACATGACTGAGTGAAGATTTCTTCCTCCTGGTCCGATACATACAAGCATAATGATAATTACCTGATTCAGGGGCTAAACAACCATAAAGGAGGCATCTATGTCAGCCAAACGCGCCATGACTACCGCCATGTTACTGGCCGTGGCATTACTCGGACTGAATGTCGTCTGTTCTGATGACGACAGCACCACACCAACCGGGCCCGGCGACGGCTGGACAGCGGTAAATTTCGCTGATTATAGTGATTTGATCGGTGATATCGCTCCGCCATTGTATACCGAGCCGCTCGCATCCCCCGCGGACATTGATCCGATGTGGACATCCACGTTTTTAAATAAGGTCTTCAGTGAAATGGAGCCGATGTCGCTTTACAGCAATCTTGAATATTTCGATGCCCTGGTTCAGGAAATCGAAATGTTCCTGGTCATGAATGAAGAGGGCGATGTCGCCGTTGACAGTTCGATCTCAGAAGGGGACATCCACAGCTATGATGTTTGCGAGATTACCGAACTGGCGGCCGCCGTTCCGATCCCGACCGCCCTGCAGGATGTTTTCGGAACCACCGTGACCGTGGAGAACCTGGCGACCCTGGATTTTCCCGAAATGGCCGAAAGCGATGTTCTGCAACTTGGGTTTACGATTAATGACGAGGAACAGGCGATTCTGGCTTTCGAGCGTATGGATGAAACCGAATCCATAACCATCTCGACTCTGTACTACTTCTGCATGGATATGGCTGATTCATCCATCCAGATGCGAGGTGCGGTGTACAAAGATTATGGCGATCAGACCAGCGCCCGCTGGGTATATGACATCGAGTCCGTTAATACCTCCGAATTCGCGTACCGCATGAGCTGGTATTCCGATCCCGAGGGCGAGTTGACCCAGACCATGCTGGGGTGCATCATAGGAGGCGGCGACAAGGATGTGGAATTCGCATTAAAATACCGGGAATACAAACCCGCCGATTCCACCGATTTCTTTGCCGATCTTTCCCAGGAGCAGGTGTTCGGTCCCAATTATGCCGAAGGAACCGGCCTTATCAGTGCTTTCAGCGCCTTTGTGGATCCGGCTTTATTCATTGTGTATGACGACATGCCGTCAATGTTGATGAGCAGTCCGTTTGCCATACCGTAGCAATTTTCCGCGACGACCGCGAAAAATCCCGGCACCGGCCGGGATTTTTTTTGACATTTACCGCCGCCTGACTTGACATATCTTATCATTAGAATATAATGATCATAATTGTTGACGAAGTTGTTTCCCGTAATGAACTTGCGTCAACACCACAGGGTGAATTCTACCCAATTCCAAAAGAAGCGAAAATATTTTTATAAAGAACTTGACAAATCGTTAAAAGGGCATTTCTTACAGCCAATATTTTGTGATTTATGTCACAAACTTGTTGACAGCAGTGAGGTGCAGATAAATGGCTTCCTATGCGGCAGTCTTGGTTTTCCTCCTTCTGGGCATCGGGCTGGTCCTGGTGACCTTCTTAACGGCCCGGTTAATCCGTCCCGCTAATCCCTATAAGGCAAAAAATCAAACGTATGAGTGTGGCGAAACACCATACGGTGATTCCTGGGTCCAGTTTAACAACCGCTTTTATATTTTCGCGTTGATGTTTGTCATTTTCGACGTGGAAGTTGTTTTTCTGTTCCCCTGGGCGGTGGCCTTCAATCAACTCGGCCTGTTTGCGCTGATTGAGATGGTTATTTTTATCGCCATCCTGATTTTCGGCCTGGTCTATGCCTGGAAGAAGGGGGTATTGAAATGGGTATAGTCAAAAAGGTCCCGGTTTACCTGGAGAAAATTCCCGGCGGTAGTTTCGTTACTACGACTTTGGATTATGTCTTCAGCCAGTCCCGGGCCAGTTCTATCTGGTATATGCTGTTTGGTACCGCCTGTTGTGCCATTGAGTTGATGGCAACCGGCGCCTCGCGTTATGACTTCGACCGGTTTGGTATGATCTACCGGTCAACCCCGCGACAATCCGATTTGATTATCACCGCGGGAACCATTACCAAGAAAATGGCGCCGCGACTGAAACTGCTGTATGATCAGATGGCCGAGCCGAGATATGTTATCGCTATGGGCGGCTGTACCGTCGGTGGCGGACCCTTCTATTATGATAGTTATGCCGTGGAAAAGGGCGTCGACCATATTATCCCGGTTGATATATATATCCCGGGATGCCCACCGCGACCGGAGTCATTGCTGGAAGGGTGCCTCGCTTTGCAGAAGAAAATCAAACGCGAAAAAATGAATGACTGGAGCTGACTCTGTAATGACTCGCGATGAGTTGGTGACATATATACAGGATACGTTCAAAGATACGGTCGGACTTCTTGAGACGGGAAGGGCTGAGCCCTTTTTCATGATCAAGCCCGAAGACATTCTGGAATTCTCCCGCGCCATCAAAGATGACCCCAAACTGCGGATGGACTGGCTTAATTGTATCAGCGGTGTCGATACCGGAGAACATTTTGAAGTCGTATACACCGTGGCGTCGGTGCAGACGAAAATCCGTTTCGATTATAAAACAGTCCTGGCCTATGACAACGCCGAAATTGAGTCGGTGCAGTCTGTCTGGCCCGGTGCCAACTGGCATGAGCGTGAAGTATGGGAGCTGTACGGGATCAATGTCAAAAATCACGGCAATCTGACCCGATTTTTACTTCCCGATGATTGGGATCAGGGGCACCCCATGCGCAAGGATTGGGATGCCCCCGATTTTAAGAGGATGCCTGAGAAATGAGCGAACCGCAGGGATTGCATACCAAGGAGTTTACGCTCAACGTCGGACCGATCCACCCCTCGACCCACGGGGTGTGTCGTTTCGTGGTAAAAATGGAAGGTGAAGTCATCACCGAGTTAACCCCGGTGATCGGCTATCTCCATCGCGCCCTTGAAAAAATCTGCGAAAATCGCACGTACGAACAGATTATACCGGTTACCGACCGTTTTGAATATTGTACCGCCATGTCATGCAACATGGCCTTTTCGCTGGCGACTGAGAAACTGGCCGGCATCGAGGTCCCCGAACGTGCCGAATATCTGCGAGTTATCATGCTGGAACTCAATCGTATTGCCAGTCACTTGATCTGGTTTGGTACCACCGCCCTGGATTTGGGTGCCCTGACGCCGTTTCTGTATGGATTCCGCGAACGGGAGGATATTCTTGACCTGTTTGAGATGACCTGTGGCCAACGCCTGACCTTCAACTATATCAGGCCCGGCGGCGTATCCAAAGACATCCCGCCGGAGTTTATTCCGAAATGCCGGGAGTTCCTTGACGGTTTTAATACCAAAATAGATGACTACGAAAAAGTCCTGACCGGAAATCCGATTTTTATCACGCGTAATAAAAACGTTGGCATTATGCCGCCTGATGTCGGTATTGCCTATGCCGTCTCGGGACCGGCCCTGCGGGCTTCCGGAGTGAAACATGACCTGCGTCGCGATGATCCCTATTCAATTTATGACCGTTTTGAGTTTGACCTTCCCACCGGCGAAACCGGCGACTGTTATGACCGGTACCTGGTTCGCATTCAGGAAATGCGCGAGTCAGCGAAAATCGTCCGGCAGGCTATCGAGCAGATTCCGGAAGGCGAGATTCGCGGCAAATTCAACAAGATGAATTTCAAACCTCCGGCGGGCGAGGTATATAGCCGCATTGAAAATTCCCGTGGCGAAATGGGGATTTATATTCAGGCGGCGGAAAAACAGAAAAAGCCGCTCCGCGTAAAAATGCGCGGCGGATCATATAATCAGCTACAGGTGATGCCGGTAATCTGCAAAGGCGCCAAAATTGCCGATTTGGTCGCGATTATGGCATCGATGGATATTATTATGCCGGACGTGGATAGATAATGGAGCTTAAAGGACTATTCAAATATCTCTATGAATTGCTGGCGTCGACCGGACTGCCGCAGGGATGGGTTGACCTCATCGCCATGGTTGCCCTCGCCCTGGTTGTCTTTGGATTCATTGCGCTGGTGGTGCTTTACCTGGTCTGGTGGGAAAGAAAAGTCTCGGCCCATACGCAACAACGCCTGGGACCGATGCGGACCGGCTGGCACGGCTGGTACCAGACCGTTGCCGATACCATTAAACTACTGCAAAAAGAAGACATCCGGCCGGCTTTGGTGGATCGGCCTGTGTATTTCTGGTCGCCGGTCGTGATTTTTGTCGCGGCCTTCATGGCCTATGTCGTGATGCCGTTTGGTGATGGCCTGATCGTCGCCGACCTGAATATTGGCATTCTATATATTGTCGCCATTACCAGCTTTACCATTATCGGCATGCTGATGGCGGGATGGGGATCAAACAATAAATACTCACTGCTCGGCGGAATGCGTTCCGCGGCTCAGGTGGTCAGTTATGAGATCCCGATGGTGGTGTCCATCTGCTCGATCGTGCTTTTTGTCGGATCGTTGTCGATGGTTGATATCGTGCAATCGCAGGCCAAAATATACCAGTGGTTTATTTTCCGCCTGCCATTCGGACCTTTGGCTTTCATTATTTATTTGATTGCGGGAGTGGCCGAAACCAATCGTACCCCGTTCGATCTGCCGGAAGCGGAGCAGGAGTTGGTCTCCGGATTCAATACCGAATATTCGGGAATGAAGTTTTCCATGTTCTTCCTCGCGGAGTTTATCAATATGTTTACCGTGGCCGCCATTGCCGTCACCCTGTTCTTCGGTGGTTGGCACGGGCCGGTCCTTCCGTCCTGGATGTGGTTTATCGGTAAAACGCTGGTGCTGGTGTTTGTTATCATGTGGTTCCGCTGGACCTACCCGCGTCTGCGGGTTGACCACCTGATGGAATTTGCGTGGAAGTTTCTGATCCCCGTAGCCTTTATTAACCTGATTCTGGCGGCATTGATGAAATATTCAGGGTGGTTTAACTGGTGATTAAGTTGATTGACGGCATAAAAAACTTGGTGATCGGTCTGATGACGACCGGCAAACACCTGCTACGGCACAACGTTACCGTGCAATACCCCACGCAACGCTGGGAGATGCCGGAACGCTCGCGCGGTATTGTCGTCCTGCTTTCGGATAAAGAGACCGGCGAGTTGAATTGCACCGTCTGCATGCTCTGTATGCGCGCCTGCCCGGCCAGCGCCATTACGATTGATTTCGAAAAAGGCGAAAAAGGCAAACGCACCCTGATCGACTTTACCGTCGATAACACTATCTGTTGCTTTTGTGGCATGTGTGAGGAGACATGCAATTTCGCCGCCATCAAAATGGCGACCATGTATGAGTTTGCCACCGAAGATAAAGAGAGTTTGATCTGGCATAAAGATAAATTGCAGGAAATGGGACGCGACGTCCCGTACGAGAAACCGGTTCGCAAGAAACCGGCCGCCAAACCAGTCGCCAAACCAGCGGCCAAACCGGCCCCTGACAAACCGGCCGATGACGCTAAACCGGCCGCCCCGGTTGAGACCAATCCACCGCAGGAGAAAAAACCGGAGGAAGAACCAAAACCGGCGGAAACCACGGCCGCGCCCGAACCGGAAAAGAAGTCTGAAGACCAAAGCCCGGATGAAAAACCGCCGGAGGATCAGAAGTAATGGAAACGGTAGCAAATTTCATCAGCGATGTGTCCGCCAATCCGCTGTTTTATTTCATTGCGTTTGTCACCATTGCCTCCGCGCTGTGCGTGGTAACCCTGAAAAATATCTTTCATGCCGCACTCTTTTTAATCCTGACCCTGTTTTCCGTGGCCGGATTGTACATCCTGTTGCATGCCGAATTCCTGGCGGTGGCGCAAGTGCTAATCTATGTTGGCGCCGTCTCGGTTCTGATCATCTTTGCCATCATGCTGACCTCACGCCTGGCCTCCCGGAAAATTGTGCAAAGTAATGAACAGGTGACGGTCGGTATCTTTGTCTGTTTTCTCTTCCTGCTGGTCAGTATCGGGTCGTTGTACAATACCTACTGGAACGGCATCGATGCTCCTTTGCCGGAAAATAATATCCTGACTATCGGTAAACTGCTTATGACCGATTATGTCCTGCCATTCGAGGTGGTCTCAATCGTCCTGCTGGCGGCTTTAATAGGAGCCATTGTCCTGGCCAGAGAGGAGCGGTCATAATGTTGCAATATCTGGCACTGGCGGCCATTTTGTTTACCATCGGTGTTTTCGGTGTCCTGACCCGTCGCAATGCGGTCGGTATTTTGATGTCGCTGGAATTGATGTTTAACGCCGCCAATATAAATCTGGTGGTTTTCAATAGATATATCGGACCCGACAATCTGGTTGGTCAAATCTTCGCCCTCTTTGTCGTGGTGGTCGCCGCCGCCGAGGCGGTGGTCGGCCTGGCTATTGTCCTGTTGCTTTACCGCAACTGGCGGGGTATTGACGTTGACCATATTAATATTATGAAGTGGTGATATGCTGGAGCATGCGTATTTTATTCCGTTTTATCCGCTGATCGCGTTTATCGTGATTGTCTTTTTTACTCGCTGGAAAGAAAAACTGTCCGCGGGTATCGCGATCTCAATGATCATAATGGCCTTCGTGCATTCCGTGTTCGTGCTGATCGCCATGCTGGGACGTCACGGCCAGCCGCTGGAAATGTCCATGCCGTTTCTGGAGCATCCCACCATAACGCTTGAACTGGGGATGTGGATCGACGGTCTGACCGCCGTGATGTTAATGGTGGTAACCATTGTCAGCGGTTGCGTGCATGTTTATTCACTGGGCTATATGCATAACGATCCCCGCTGGAGCAGGTACTTCTCATACCTCTGTTTGTTTACCTTCTCCATGCTGGGACTGGTGATCGCCAATAACTTCTTCATGATATTCATCTTCTGGGAACTGGTCGGTCTGACCAGCTATCTCTTGATCGGATTCTGGTTTGAGAAAAAATCCGCTTCGGATGCCGGCAAAAAGGCCTTTATCACCACCCGCATCGGAGATCTGGGCTTTATTGTCGGACTGCTTATTCTCACCTTCTATGTCGGGACCCTGAATTACCAGGAGGTATTTGCGAAAGTCAATTCCGGGGCGCTCTCGGGTGGACTGCTCGCGGCGGCGGGAATATTTATTTTCTGCGGTGCGGTCGGCAAATCGGCGCAGTTCCCCTTACATGTCTGGCTTCCGGATGCCATGGAGGGTCCGACGCCGGTTTCGGCCCTGATTCATGCCGCCACGATGGTCGCGGCGGGCGTTTATCTCGTCGCAAGGGGCATGACCCTCTTCGCCGGATCGGAAACCGCCTCAATGGTCATTGCCGTGATCGGCCTGATCACCTCGTTCATGGCCGCCACCATCGCCCTGACACAAAATGACATCAAACGCGTGCTGGCGTACTCAACCGTCAGCCAGCTCGGATATATGATAATGGCGCTGGGCTTGTACGGCGTCGATCTCGCCCACGGACACCACTCCGCCGGGTATGTCGCCGGAACCTTCCACCTGATGACCCACGCCTTTTTCAAGGCCCTGCTCTTCCTCGGCGCCGGCTCGGTGATTCATGCCGTTCACACCAACGATATCAACTTCATGGGTGGACTGTCCCGCAAGATGAAGACGACCACGATTACTTTCTTTATTGCCTCGCTCTCGATTGCCGGGATATTCCCGCTCTCGGGCTTCTGGTCGAAGGATGAAATTGTGGCCGCCACCACCGGGCATCCCCTGTTCATGATCGTAACACTCCTGATCGCGTTCATGACCGCGTTTTACATGTTCCGTCTCTGCTTCCTGACCTTCACCGGTGAGCCGCGCGACAGGGAGCGCTTCGAGCATGCCCATGAGTCGCCCAAATCCATGACCGGGTCGTTGTCGGTGCTGGCGTTTCTGGCGATCTTTGCCGGATGGGTCGGCCTGCCCTGGTTGCATAACGGATTTTCATCATTCGTTTTCCATGATGAAGTGCACCATGCCGGTCCGAATTATATCCTGATGATCGTCTCAACCATCGTTGCGGTATCCGGGATCGGCCTGGCCTACCTGATCTATTACAAAAAGGCAATTTCGGCTGATGCCATCGCCTCGCGTTTCAAACTGCTCTACAATATTTCTTATAATAAATGGTATTTCGATGAAATCTACGACGCCATTATCATCAGACCCCTGATGAACTCCACTAAAATACTCTGGTGGTTTGATGCCAACATTATCGACGGTTTGGTCAACCTGATCGGATGGTTGACCGTTAAGTGGGCGGCGCTCAAAATGTTGTTCGACAAATATGTCATTGACGGTATCGTTAACGGCCTCGGGCGTATCTGTATGGCCGGTTCCTGGGTGATCAAGTTCATTCAAAGCGGCTCGCTTCAGTTCTATACGCTGATCGTGATGGCCGGGGCGATTGGTATTGTTTTATATAGAGTGACCTCAATCGGATTTTATTTCTATCTGATCGGGTTGGTGATTGTGGCCCTGTTAAGCGTCGTGGTGAAAATGACCCGTTCCGATCGGGTGGATGCGGAACCGAATATCGAAGGGTAGGAGGATAGAGTAGGCTATGTTTGACTACGTATTAAGTTCGTTAATATTTATTCCGCTTGCCGGATTTCTGGTGATTCTCTTTTTACCAAAGAATAACTTCAACCTGGTCCGATGGATAGCGTCGATATTCTCCTTTGTGCCCATGATTATCTCGTTCGTGTTGACCTATGATTATTATTTCGCCTATTCCGGATCGGCCGACATGGTCTATGTTGAGGGTCCGTTCAAGTGGATCAGCGCAATCAGCGCGGAGTATTTTCTCGGTGCCGATGGAATCTCGGTGCCGCTTCTGGCCCTGACCGGCCTGTTGAGTTTCATCTCGATCATTGCCTCGTTTAATATTGTCAACCGCGTCAAAGAGTATTTTGCCTTTTTCCTGCTTCTGGAAACCGGCATGATGGGTGTTTTCTGTGCCCTTGATTTCTTCCTCTTTTACGTTTTCTGGGAAGTTATGCTGGTCCCGATGTATTTCCTGATCGGTGTCTGGGGCGGACCCCGCAAAGAATACGCGGCGATCAAGTTCTTCCTGTATACGCTCTTCGGGTCAATTTTCATGCTGGTCTCGATTTTGGTGCTCTATTTCACCAGCGAACCGCACACCCTGAATATGTTGACCTTAATCCAGACCGCACCGTCACTGGGACACTCCCTGCAATTGATGTGCTTTGCCTTCCTTTTTGTCGCCTTCGCGATTAAAGTCCCGGTATGGCCGTTCCATACATGGTTGCCCGATGCCCACGTGGAAGCACCGACCGCGGTGTCGGTCATCCTGGCCGGTGTCCTGCTGAAGATGGGCACCTACGGTATGTTGCGGATTTCCTGGCCGATGTTTCCAGAGGCCACGCGTTTCTTTGCAACCCCGATTGCAATCCTCGGATTAATTGCGATTATTTACGGCGCATTGGTGTCGATGGCCCAGAAGGATTTGAAAAAACTTGTTGCGTACTCATCCGTCTCCCATATGGGCTATTGTATGCTCGCGCTGGGCGCGTGGGGGTCGGTGACCGCGATGGCCGGGTGTATGTTTCAGATGATCAGTCACGGATTGATCACCGGCGCACTCTTCCTTTTGGTGGGCGTCCTTTATGACCGCGCCCACACCCGCGAAATTGCCGCGTTCGGCGGTTTGGGCGTTAAGCTTCCGGTGTATACCGGCTTGATGGTGCTGTTCTCGATGGCGTCGCTCGGTTTGCCGGGGATGTCGGGATTCGTTTCGGAATTTATGGTCTTTATCGGGGCATTCTCCAGCTTTAAGATTATTGCCGCCCTGGCGGTGCTTGGCGTCGTCTTGACCGCGGCCTATATGCTCCGCATGGTGCAACGGGTGTTCCTCGGTGAGTTCAATATGGCCAAGTGGGGCGGGTTGTCGGAAATAAACGTTAGAGAAATATTGATGGTCGCGCCATTGGCGATTCTGACCATCGTGATCGGAGTCTATCCCTCGCCGCTGTCAAATATGATGAAAGCGACGCTGGAAAACCTTGTTAACCTGATGGCGCGGTAGGTGTGTGAGTGATGCCGGACTATAATCTTAGCATAATCATTCCGGAAGTATTCCTCTTTTGCTGGGCGATCGTGGTGATCCTCTCCGATCTGGGATCGCGCCGCAAAAGCCCCCAGACCATCGGATACATGACCATGGCCGGAATCGCCGTTACCGGTGTCCTGCTGTATTTCTTCCGGGGTGGTATCTCGTTTAACAACATGTTCCAGTCCGATACCCTGGCGGTCTTTTTCAAGATCATTTTCCTCGGCTCGGCATTTATGGCCGTCGGTTCATCATTTGAGATCACTTCGGAACGCATTAAAAATCATCGCGGTGAGTATTACGGTTTGATTCTGTTCTCCACTGTGGGAATGATGTTTTTGGCCTCGTCAAGCGAGCTGATATCTCTATACATCGGTTTGGAATTGACCACCATTCCGCTGTTCGTGCTGGCGGCATTCTACAAGGATGAGCGGTTGTCGGTCGAAGCCGGACTGAAATACTTCGTGATCGGTGCCTTTTCATCGGCAATCCTGCTCTACGGTCTGTCCCTGCTCTACGGCCTGACCGGTACCACTGATATTCTCACGATGAAAATAAATCTGTCGCTCCTGTTTTTGAAATTCGGTAAAATCGGTCCCGGGTTTATTCTGGCGATGGTGATGATTATCGCCGGGATCGGGTTTAAACTCGCACTGGTGCCGTTTCACATGTGGGCGCCGGATGTCTACCAGGGAGCACCCACACCGATTACCGCCTTTTTATCGGTTGGCTCCAAGGCCGCCGGATTGGTGGCCCTGCTTCGGATTTTCGTCAACGGCCTGTGGGCCTTTGTCTCGGAGGTTATGCAACCCCTGGACTGGGGCATTATTCTTGCCGTGCTGGCGTCGGCGGCCATGATTCTCGGAAATATTGCCGCACTCCGGCAAACCAATATCAAGCGCATGCTGGCGTTTTCGTCGATCGCACAGATGGGATACGTGATGGTGGGCGTGGTTGCCGCCACTGAAATTGGTGTGGCCTCGGTGGGCTTCTATATGTTTATTTATCTCTTTGCCAACATGGGAGCCTTTGCCATCGCTACCGTATTCGGAGACAAGACCGGTTCAGACAATATTCTGAGCTATGCCGGGTTGTCCCAGTCATCACCACTCTTTGCCGCGGGGATGGCTGTCTTCATGTTGTCGCTGGCAGGCATTCCGCCCCTGGGCGGTTTTGTCGCAAAATACCTGGTATTCGCCGCCGGTGTTCAGGCCGGGTATACCTGGCTGGTTATTCTGGCTCTGCTGACCGCGGTCGTGTCCCTGTACTACTACGCCAATGTGATCAAGACAATGTATTTCGCGCCCGGCCAGTCAACCATCAGGATCATACCGTCATTCCCGGCCAAACTGGTGCTCGTACTGGCGGTCCTCGGTGTCTTCATCTTCGGTATCTTCCCCGGACCAATTATGGATTTGGCTCTTGAGACAGCTGTTGTATTCGGTTTCTGATTGACACAAGTGGTTTCAAGTTGGATTATTGATCATAGAGATTTTGTCTTTGCTGGATAATTGGCGAAATTGGCCGATTATGTATAATGGAATGGCAGGACAATGTCAGTGTTGAAACTGATTAAGGATATTATACGACGACAGTTTGTTTCAGGCGTGCTGATTGTAGTGCCCCTGATTCTGACATATGTCGTCCTTCGCTTTCTGTTTGAAAACATCGACGGCATTCTACAACCTGTCGTTCAGCGAACCCTCGGATACCATGTGCCCGGGCTGGGCATTGCCATCACCATTCTCATTATTCTCCTGGCCGGTTTCTTCACCCGGGGATATGTCGGTGCCAGACTCTATCGCTACGGGGACCGCCTGCTGACCCGGACTCCCATCATTCGCGTATTCTACCTGGCGGCGAAACAGTTAATCGAGGCCATCACCGTTCCCCAGATGGATTCCTTCAAACAGGTCGTCATGTTTGAATATCCCCGACGCGGCGCGTATGCCATGGGATTCGCCACCAATCGGATTAAATTACAGCAGAGCGATGGAAACGTCCGTTGCCTCGCGGGAGTCTTTGTGCCATCCACTCCAACTCCCGTGTCGGGAATTGTTATATTTGTGCCGGAAAATGATATCATTCCTCTTGACATTTCCGTCGAGGAAGCTATAAAACTAATAGTATCAGGGGCGATTGTGGCGCCCCCGTTAGTGAGGACGGTTGAGAACAGAACCACCGAGGAAGTAGAGGATAACAATGCGCCTTGCTAATATGCTCAAGGAAGAGTACATCGTCGAAAATCTCGAGGCAACCACCAAGGAAGCCACGATCGATATCCTTCTCAAGATTTTGGCAAAAGACAAGCCGGGAATTAATGCCGCCAAAATCAAGGAACTGGTAATGGAGCGCGAGGAGATTGAAAATACATCCTATGGGCGCGGCTTTGCCTTTCCCCATGCCAGGACCGACGAAGTTGACGATATGTACGTCCTGGTCGGGATTTCCCGCGCCGGATTGGAAGATAAAACCCGCGATAACGTCTCGCTGAACGTCATCGTGCTCCTGCTGACCCCGTCCCATATCTCCAAACTATACCTGCAAACCCTCTCTGCTTTTGCCACCTTTGCCAGAATGGAGGGTAATCTTGAAAAAATCGCAAGGGCCAGCACCAGGGCCGATGTGATTGATGTTATCTGGCGAAGCGGCGTGATGATTGAGAAGGAGTTGACCGTCAAGGATATCATGCGTCGCGACGTCGCCACCGCCACTCCCCGCCATTCCCTGAAAATGGTTGCCAATATTATGTTCAAAAACCGTCTCTCGGCTCTGGCTGTAATCGACGATGATGGCAACCTGCTGGGGCAGATAACCGACAAGGATTTAATCCAGGCCGTCCTCCCGGACTACAAAACCCTTATTTCAAACCTGACCTATTCCCGCGAAACCGAACCGTTTGAGGAATTACTAAAGCAGGAAGACAAATTGACCGTCGAGCAGGTATATACCAAAGATCATGAAATAGCATCGCTGGACACCCGTATTGTGGAAGTGGCCGGGATGATGATATTCAAAGACCTCCGGCGGGTGTTTGTCACCAAAGGGAAAAAATTAATCGGCATCCTGCTCCGCAAGGACATCGCCAACATGATTATCCGGGGATAAGGCAGAACATTAATATTTGCACAACCTGTCCACACTATTTCCACATATGTCGGGCTGATTACACCCGGCCCCGTGTCTATCCTTCCACCAAAATAGCTTGAGATTAGGTTTTTCGAATGAGTCCGGCCTAATTCGCCTTCGGCACCGATTCCGGTTTCGGAATTTCCTCAGTTTTCTTTTTGGGAGGCCAGATAAGCGATGCCACAATGGCCATTGCCAGTAACCCGATAATAACACCCAGCGCCACGCCGATCGGGATTTTGGCAAACGATGAAATCAGCATCTTTACCCCGACAAACGACAAAATCAAGCCCAGCGCATACTTGAGATAGTAAAACATGTCCATCAGTGCCGCCAGCGCGAAATAAAGCGCCCTCAGGCCAAGAATGGCAAATACGTTTGACGAATAGACGATAAACGGATCATGCGTGATCGCAAAGATCGCCGGGATGGAATCCAGCGCAAATACCACATCGGTGGTTTCCACCACCACCAGAACCACGAACAGGGGAGTCGCCATCTTTTTGGCGTTCTCCTTGACAAAGAAATGCCCATTGCGGTAATCCGGCGTGATCGTGATCATCTTGCGCATGAGTTTCAAAACCGGATTTTTTTCCGGTTCGATTTTCTTGTCCTTCGCCAGCGCCATTTTAATCCCGGCATATATCAGGAAAGCCCCGAAGATATACAAGACCCAGTGGAATTGCGCGATCAGGATCGCTCCCAGAGCAATAAACAGCCCGCGTAGCACCAGCGCTCCCAATATTCCCCAGAACAACACCTTGTACTGATATTTGTCCGAAACACCGAAATAGCTGAAAATCAGGATGAAAACGAAAATATTGTCAATACTCAGCGACCGTTCGATCACATACCCGGTAAAAAACTGCAGGGCGGTTTCCGAGCCGCGCCAGAAATAAACCACCACATTGAAAATCAGGGCCACGATTATCCAGATAATACTCCAGACAATGCTTTCTTTCATGGTGATGCGGTGGTCTTTGCGGTGAAAAACACCCAGATCAAGCGCCAGCATGAACAGGACGAGCAGATTGAACCCGCCCCAGAGGACGAATTTATGGGTAAGTAGTTCTGTCAGTGTTTCCATTGGTTTCCGAATATACGGGTGTTTCCGGTCTTTGTCAAGACAACGGCACTGGCTCGTGTTTGGTTCCCGATTTCGGGAAAATTGCGATGTCAATCAAGTGTGGCAGGAGCATCGGGATGGTGTCCTCACCGACCGCTGGAAACGACTATTCTTCTCGAAATCCAATTCGCGGAAAAGGATTCACGATGGAACTGGCAATATTGGTCAGGTGGGCGGCAATGCGTTTCAAGTATCTGAAATACAGCGCCAGCACCACCGCATCGCCCGGCGACAGCGAGCTGTCTTTCCCGGCGATAATTCCCGCCAGGGCAGTGTCGGACATTTTGGCAATATCCTTGTGTGAATCCATAATCTCGCGGGCCATTGCGATGTCCTTTTCCATGATGGCCCTGGTCAAATCACGGAAGCGCGTTTGCACTGTCTTTTCGATTTCCGCCAGGTCATCTTCGAATACGCCGCCGAGTAGGCGTTTGCGGTGTTCCGAAGCCAGTTCCGCAATATTCTTGGTATAGTCTCCGATTCGCTCAACATCGATAACGATTGAAATCAGCACCAGCCCCGCATTAACGTTCTTTTTATCCGAGACAGTCAGATGGGTCAATACATTGCGCCTGACCTCGCGCTCGAATTTATTAATCTGCTGATCCTTCTCATAAATGTCAAATGGCAGTTCAGCGGTATCCTGACGCCGCAATGAATTGACCGACGCCTCGAACATCTCCTCGTCGGATTCCAGCATCTTCACCGTCGTCTTAAAAGCCTGATCAAGAAGATTCTCTTTTCCAAACAGTTTCAATAGTTCTTCAAACATGACGGATTACCTCAACAGATAAATCAAACTAAGAGGAATTACGAAAAATAGCAATACTATAAATGCAATCGGCAATAACCGTGATTTTTTAATTGTTGCCGCCATCTTCTCGGCGAGCCGGATTGGAATCCTGGCAAGGGGAAGAAAAATCACGATACCGCAGATATTGAATATGAGATGTGCCAGCGCCACCGCCAGCGCCGCGCTCTGCGATGTTACCAGCGCCGCCAGGATCGCCGTCACCGTCGTGCCGACGTTGGCCCCCAGGGTGAACGGGTATATCTGCCGAAGCGACAATACCCCCGCGCCCACCAGTGGCACCACGATTGAGGTCGTAATTGACGATGACTGGACCATGGCTGTGACGAGCAGGCCCAGCATCAGGGCCCGGAACGTCGTCTTGAAAATATATCGGTTGAAGAATCCCTCTACCCGTGAGAGAACCAGCGATTTTAAAATTTTAACCATGTATCGAAGGGCGATAAAAAGCAGGATAATGGCCACCACGGCGGTTATCCAGCCGTTGCCGTTACAGACATCGATGATGACATTGATCACCGGCTTGGTAATGGTCTTGATCGGCGAGGCGAATTTCAAGCCGCCCGCATTTTCCAGCATTTGCTCGATAAATAAAGCTGTCCGGCCCAGAAAATTGGTTAAAATCTGCAAAGGTAACAACAGAGCAACCGTCAATACGTTGAAAATGTCATGCACGATTGCCCCGGAAAACGCCCGCGTGTATTCCGACGTATTGGAAATATGTGTCAGTGAAACGATGGTGTTGGTTACCGTGGTGCCGATATTGGCCCCCATGACAATGGGAATGGCGCCATCGATTGACAACAGCCCTCCGGCCACCATCCCGACCACGATTGTCGTCGTCGTGGATGAGGATTGAATGATGGATGTCGCCAGGATTCCGATAAATAATCCGACGATGGGATTCGAAGTCGATTCCAGCAAAGACTGCGCGAACTCACTCCCGAACAGTTTGAAAGCATCTCCGAGCAGGCTGATGGAAAGAATAAATAAATAAAGAAAAAAGGCCAGGCCTATCGGCCTGAGCACCGCCAAAAGCATCTCTCGGCGGCTGTGGAGTGGGGGCACCTGCAGAAAAGCCGATTTTTGGTCGACTGCCTTTCTGTTCAATTGTTCTCCCGATCTGAACATGCAAATTTGGCCCAATATATTTTCGGAAGGGGGTGTTGTCAAGTTTGTTCGTGCCGGAGTTACAAAAAGATCAGTATTCTTCCTGAAGAGGAAGCAAAAGCAGGCCGATTTCCTCGTCGTCGCGGATGGCAATGAGATATACGCCCTCGGTGTCGAGCTTGTCAAGAATTCGGCCCATTAATTCGCGGGCATTTCGGGCATATTCTCCGTTGACGCGCCTGATTTTATCACCCACCATCAAGCCGTTGGCATATGCCAGGCCGGTGGTATCGATATCAACCACTTCCAGATATCCCTTCACATCGCGGATTACCGAAAAGCCGAGCCGCCCGCCGCCCGCCGAAAGGCGTACCTGTTCCGGCAATGGGGCCTCGCTGTCAGGCGTGCGACGCACCCGGGGGGGAACGGTCAGCGCCACCAGGGGTGAGTGATACGGCTCCCGTGATATGTAATAATAAAGCGTGGAATCCGCGGTCAACTGCCAGGTGTCGCTGAAATTGCGCCGAAATAGATCCCATCCGGGATTGTGACGCTTCCAGGAATCAGATGAGTATATTTCTTCAAGGCTGTCGGCGGGGAACAGCAATTCTGCACATCGAACCGCCACGAACAATGACATGATGTCAAACCGGTAAATACCACCCTCCATCAGCGGGTGCCCCGAGAAATAAATGTCCTGGTAGCCGCTGTACCGATATTGATTAAGGTTCCGTGCCGCCAGTTGTTTGAATAGGTTCAACAGGCGATAAATACCGCGCGGCGCCGCCTCGATATATCCCTCGCGCTTGATTCCCTCCATCGGAAGCACCAACGGTTCGGCCAGCCCGTCAACCGGCAGATACCTGACCAGGTGGACGGTTAGGGAGCGTTCCTCCCAGGGAATGCCGGAAAACAACTCGATCAAACCCAGCGCCGTAACCCCGAGGCTGTCCCACTGCGCATACAGCGTACTGTCGCCGCGTTTCACCAGGCGGATGTCGCGCTTGATCCGATAGTCATTGTCATAATGGTCGGGATAGAAAGAACGAAGCAGGTAATAATTATTGACCTCGAATGTCACCGTCGGCTGATTGGGATCAAGCGGCAAGGTGTCCTGCCAGGCAATACTGTCAGGCACAATCTCAATCTCGGTAAGCGGATTTGTCTCATCACCGGTTTCCTGCGCCGCGAGCGGCAAAACCAGCAGACAATAAAACGCCGCCATGTATATTAACCGTTTCATTGCCGCTAAATCTGCGAAGAAACACGTCGAAAAGCAAGATAATTATGTGCGGAATCTTATGCTCAGACCGATGGGTTCGGATTGACATCCGGCGACGTGGACGGAGAAAGCTTGCGCAGTTCCAAATAAAACAGCGTGAATAACGCATTGAAAAAGGTTCCCAGACATCCCTCGACAACAATCGCAATGGCCAGGAAGACCGGAACCGCCACGATTAATGCGATCACCAGGGCCAGGGTGGAGGTGGTCGCAATCAGAATAACCGGAATCGCAAACACCGCCAGCAGGAGTACCCCGACCAGCATGATACCGATTCCCAGGAAAAACGTTATCAAAAACATGATAATATTGGGGCCGAGGTGGTGGGTGATCAAACCATACGCCTCGCTGATGGCGTCGAAAACCGGAAGACCGCTGACGATGATTTCCCGTTGCGCCAGGGAGTACATGTTTCCGAAGAAAAATATCACCCCGAATAAAAGCGGAAGCACGGGAATCAGAACGACAAAGCCGAACATTCCCAAAAAGACAAAACTCACCATTGTTACTCCGACCAGCAGGATAACAAGCGATCCGATCAGCAGGAAGAAGATAAAGAACAGGCCCAAAAAACGCCAAAAATGACGGATGCCGACTTTGAACATCTCACCCAGCTTGAATCCCTTGCCGTTTTCAATGCGAACCACCGCTTCGATCAACCCCGCCACTGATATCAATTGCATGATAAACAACAGCATGCCGATGATAACCACCGCCGTTACCGCCAGGATGATAATAACCAGGTGCAACTCGGTCCAGTTTTCCCAGGGACGGTTCTTGATATGTTCGTCAAGACCGCTTCCGGAGAAAAAAAACGTCGATGCGAAAAATCCAAGGATCCAGAGTATTTTGTGTTTCCAGGATAGTTCGAATGCGTGGTTTACAAGTTTCCCGTAATCCATAAAAGAATACTACTTCTTTTATTTTTTCAATGCAAGTTTAACTTTTGGACGGCGGAAACGTTTCTCGGCGACCCGCTCAAGTCTGCGGTGTCCCGTTGCCGTTGTGAATCATCCCGTCCTTGAGCTTGATAACGCGTTGGCAATGATTGGCTATGTTCATGTCGTGGGTGATAATAATAACGGTGTGTCCCGTTTCCTGGAGTTCGTCAAATATCTTAATTATTTCCGTCCCAGATTTGGTGTCCAGATTGCCTGTTGGTTCATCGGCCAGGATCAGTTTCGGACGGTTGGCCAGGGCGCGGGCAATGGCGGTGCGTTGCATCTCGCCACCTGACATCTCGGTCGGCTTGTTGGCCATTTTGTCGCCCAGCCCGACCTGGCTTAACAGCTCCGTAACCCGAAGCCGGCGTTCCCTGCCGCGCATCCCGGCGAACAACAACGGCAGTTCCACGTTCTCGAAGGCGCTGGCGTAGGGGAGCAGGTTGAATGCCTGGAACACAAAACCGACTCTGGTATTGCGGACCTCCGCCAACTGATTTGCCGTAAGCTTGTCTACCCGTTGCCCTTCAAGCTGATACTCTCCTGACGACGGTGTGTCAAGGCATCCCATCAGGTTCATCAGCGTGGACTTGCCCGACCCCGATGGGCCGACAATCGCGATATATTCATTATCCGCAATATCAAGATCGACCCCGCGCAGGGCTTCGAATGAAACGTTGCCGGTGTTGTAAACCTTTTTGATATATGACATGTTAATCATCGCGCACCCTGCCTGCTTCCTGTTTTATTCATACCTCAGAGCGTCAACCGGGTTGACCGACGCCGCCTTCAACGCGGGGAACAGCCCCGACACCAATCCCATAACCCCCAGGATCAAAACCACCGCCAAACCGATTTCCAGCGACACCGTCGGCTTGCCCATAATGTCGAAAATTTCCGATTCAATCGGCACCAGCTTGAAACACTCGGTCAGGATATACGATATCGACATCCCCATAAAACCACCCAAAAAAGTGATCCCCAGCGCCTCGATGAGAAACTGCACCACGATATACGACCGTCGCGCCCCCATCGCCATCTTAACCCCGATTTCACGCGTCCGCTCCTTGATCGACACGTACATGATATTGGCCACCCCGACGCTGGCGATGAGAAGCGTCAATGCCCCGATAATGCCGAGAAAGATTTCAATGCCCAGCATGATATTTGTCGTGGTTTGTAATGATGCGATCACATCCCAGAATCCCAGTGCACTATCGTCATCGGGATGGAATTTATGCTTGCCCGCCATCGCTTCGGTCACGCGCCGTTCGGCATACTCGGACTGATCCGGGTTTTTGGGGGCATACACGATATTGTCCAGCCAGGGATCACCGAAGATGACGACAAAGGTTGAGGCCGGCATGACGATCACGTCTTCATCCTGTCCCTGGTAACTGTTCATCTGCGTCTTGTGTTTCATGACCCCGATGATTGTGAATGGCAACGATTGAATGTACATAGTTTTGCCAACCGCGTCCTCGCCGCCGAACAGGCGTTCCTTGACCGCATCGCCGATAAATGCCACCCGCCGTTTTTGATCGATATCCAAATCGTTAATCATCCGGCCACCCATCTCCGGAATCATGTTACGTAAATCCCGATAGGGAGGAAAAACTCCGTTAATACGCTCGGAGAGAACCTTGTCCTTATACTTAACTTCCACATTCCAACGAATGTACTCACCTGCCACCTCACGAAGCTCGGGAACATTCTGCTTGAGAAAATCAATGTCCTCTTCCAGCAGATGGATGCGCCGCCCCCGGCCAAACCCCTTGTGCGGGATCGAGCTCTGCCCGCCCCAGAGAATCACGATCCCTTCGCCCAGGCCGTTACTGCCACGGATGAACTGGTTTTTCAAACCCTCGCCGAAAGCCAGTAACAGCATGATTGACAGCGTTCCCCACAGGATCGCAACCAGGGTCAACAGCATCCGCTTGCGTTGCTTGTTGAAATCCCGCATGAACACGTTATAAATGACCGAAAATCGCATAGTCTCCTCAGAATAATTTAAGCGCCTTCACCGGCTCCAGGTTTGCGGCCCGCCGCGCCGGGAAATATCCAGAGATCAGCGCCACGATACCCAGCAATGCCACCGCGAATACCGCCCCCTCTATATTCAGCGACGGTCGCCCGATAAACTCTTCAAAATCCGAGGGAAATGCCTTGATAATGGCTGTTGCCAAACCGAATCCCAGGATTCCACCGATAGCTGTCAGGATAATGGTCTCCAGCAAAAATTGAAACATGATGACCGCTTTCTTGGCGCCCACCGCCATCTTGATCCCGATTTCCTTGGTGCGCTCCTCCAGTACCACATTCATGATGTTGGTTACCCCGATCCCCCCGGTAATCAGCGTCATACAGCCGATTCCGACCAGAAACGCGGTAAAAGCCTTGAAAAAGTTCATCATGAAGCGCATCCCCTCGGTGGTGTCCCAGATTGTGAGAGCTTCCGAATCTCCCGGATCGAAAGAGTATTTCAAGCCCATATATGAATAGATTTCATTCTTGATGACTTCCATGGAATACGGGTCCGATGCCTGCACGATTAAATTATCGGGATATCGATACGACCACATTGTCTTGAATGTTGATGATGGTATCCAGCCCTGGCGATTGTCGCGTCCGCCATACGATGAATTCTGGTTCTTTTCATTCATGACGCCGATCACGGTAAAGGGCACGTTATTAATCAGCACCGTTTTGCCAACCGGATCATTCTCCCCGAACAGGTCGGTGGCTCGGCGATTACCGAGAAATACCACCCGGCGCTTCTCCGCAATATCCAGCGCATTGATAAATCGTCCGCCCGGAGCGGCGAGAATATTGCGCATCTCCCCGAATTCCGGCCATACTCCCGATACTCGTGTGGATTTGATTGCCTGCGCGGTTTTTATATTGGCTCCCCAGCGAGTATATTCGGGTGAAATACGCACGATAGATGAAATTGAACTCTTCATCTTGGCTATGTCGTCCTCGGTGAAACGGATCCGCCGCCCACGGGGAAGACCCTGCCAGGTTTGCGAAGTGATCCCGCCCCAGACAATGGAGATGTCTTCACCGAGTCCTTTCATCTCCTTTATCTGATGATCTCGGATACCGTCCCCGAATCCCATTAAAAGAATGATCGCAACCGTTCCCCAGAGAATCCCGAACATCGTCATCAGTGTGCGCATCTTCTGATTGCGCACATCGCGAAAAAACTGCTTGAACGACAATAGCGGAATCATGCTATTCGATCTCCCGGGGCGGGCGCTCAATTACCTGGTCGCCCTCGGATAAACCGGAGATCACCTCGATTTTAATACCGTTGGAAAGTCCCACCTCGATCGGAATCTTGTTGACCACGCCCAGCGTGTCCTGGGTCTCGACAAAAGCCGTGTCTTCAATAAACTCAATCAGCCGCTCCGGAATTATCAGGATGTCCTCTTTTTTGCTAATGATAATGTCGGCATTGGCCGAATAACCGGCGCGCAAAAGACTGGTGCCCATTTCTATCAGGGTAATTTCCACGTCAAACACGGTCGAGCCCTGTTCCTGGCGTGCCTTCGGTGATATCTTGCGCACTACACCCCTGACTGTGTCTTTCGGCAAAGCCCCGACCTTGATTACGGTCGACATGTTAGTGCTAAGTTTACCAACGTCGATTTCATCGACCGTGCCCTTGAATATCAAATCATCCATATACGCCAGCGTCATCAACTCGGTGCCTTCCTGGTACGACGTTAATGGCACCACCGGATCACCCTCGTCAACCAGCCGCGACAGCACCATCCCGTCGACCGTGGAGCGAATGGTATTGTCAACCTTGAGATCGGCGATTTCGGTATGGCCTGATTCGATCAGCGCCAGTTTCTCTTTGGCCAGTTTCATGCGTAATTCGGCTTCATCATATGCGGCCTGCTTGGATTCCATGTCCTGGTTGGAGATCAGGTCTTTTTCGCGAAGTGTCCTGGCCCGGTTAATTTCCCGCTCGGCATTGTCAAATGCCACCTGGTAGATTTCTACATAACGCTTGGCCTCGGCGTATTCGATCGGAGTGGGATCGGGTTCCACATCAATCAACGGATCGCCGATTCTGACGATGTCGCCGATATCAACATAGATTCGCTGAACAAGGCCGGATATCTTGGACTTGACTGAAATTTCCTTTTTGGGTTCAATCTGACCGACCGCCAGGGCTTTGTCGACAATTGTCCCTTTTTCCACCGCAACTGTCTGAAAACTATCGTCTTTTTGAGCTGAACCGTTAACGGCAAAGAAAAGCACCGCCGCAACGAGAATGACTAAAAATCCGATAAAGAGAATTTTCTTTACCATCTGATCCACCCGTATATGTGTAATGTTTGTTTTCGTTCTCTCTGATTGGTTACGCGGTTTAAGAACAATTGTTTCGCCTCAATCGCATAATGCCGTGTGACTTGTCAGTGATAATGTCCCCGCCGGGCGCGACCGGGGACGGAGGTCAAAATTGGAAGCCGTTGTCAATGGAGAAGATAGCATCCCGGTGGAAATCTGTCCTTTGACTTTCCGGCCCCAATATCATATCTTAGCGCCGATTATAACAATTAGGAGATGGGATGTCATACCGGCTAATCGGACTGGGTGTTCTGGCAACGGCTTTGATAATAGCTATGATGCTCGGATGCGACAAGCAACAGGATCACAACGAGCCGGTGGCCGAATCCCCAGAATATACCGACAGCCTGGTGATTGAACTGACCGGTGTTGATGGCGAATCGGTGCTCGCGATCACCGGTGAAAGCTATTCTGTCGAATATACTGAAAGCGCGATGGGAGCATTCGTCACGGCCATCGATTCGGTTGAAAACGGCGATGGATACTGGTGGCTGTTCATGGTGAATGATTCCGCCGCGCAAATCGCCTGTGATAAATATATAACTGCCAGCGGTGATAAAATCACCTGGAGTTTTAGAAAACAATGAAAGCACGGTACCGGCATGTACATTGATGACATCGTTCGCGGCCCCCGGCTGTTTTTGATCGCCGGGCCTTGCGCTATCGAATCTGAAGAAATCTGCTTTACGGTCGCCGAGAAACTCGCCGAGCTAAGCCATAGGCATGATATCCCGGTGATTTTTAAATCATCGTACGCCAAGGCTAACCGCCTATCAGCCGACTCTTTTTCCGGACATGGAATGAAATTCGGCCTGAACGTCCTGGCCGAAGTGAAACGGCGCTTTGATCTGCCGTTGTTGACCGACGTGCACGAAACCGGCGAAATCGAAGCGGTCGGCGACGTTGTCGATATTATACAAATCCCGGCCTTTCTCTGCCGCCAGACCGAACTGGTCCGGCGTGCCGGGGCAACCGGCAAATGGGTGAATATCAAAAAAGGGCAGTTTATCGCACCGGAGGATATGGACAAAATTGCCGCCAAGGCCGGAACCGATAAAGTTATCCTGACCGAGCGCGGGGCCTCGTTCGGCTATCACAATCTCGTGGTTGACTTCCGCTCGTTTGTAATCATGCGCAAATTCGGCTATCCGCTGGTGTACGATGTCACGCACTCCCTGCAACTGCCCGGAGGCGCCGTAACCAGTTCCGGCGGACAACCGGAATTCGCCGCGCCGATGGCCCGCGCCGGCGTGGCGGTTGGAGTCAACGGGCTGTTCATTGAAACCCACCCGGAACCGCAAACCGCACTTTGTGATGCCGGCTCCATGCTTCCGCTGTCGCAGATGGATGACCTGATCGCGCAGGTCTTAACCGTTAAAAATAGTATACAGGCGTAATACCGATGGCAGTAAAAAAGACCGTGAAAAAACACCTGACCGCAAAGCAGTTGGTCAATCGTTTCAAAAATATCAAATTACTGGCGCTTGATGTCGACGGTGTTCTCACCGATGACCGCATCTATTTCGGTCCCGATGGTTTTGAGATGAAACAATTTCATATTTCCGACGGCCTCTTTATGGTGCTGGCCATGCGGGCCGGGTTGGAAGTCGTCATCGTCTCCGGTCGGCGTTCCGAGGCGACCACCACTCGCATGAAAGACCTCGGCATCAAACATGTCTTGCAACAGATGCTGGACAAACGCAAACAACTGGCGCCACTGTTGAAAAAGTTGAAAGTTGCTCATGACGAAGTCGCCTTTGTCGGTAATGAAATTCTCGATATCGGACTGGCCCGGGAAGTTGGTCTGTCCGTGGCCGTCGCCGATGCCGCCCCGGAATTGCTGGATGTCGTCGATTATGTTACCAAAGCCAAAGGTGGGGGCGGTGCGGTCAAGGAAATCGTCATGGCGTATTTTAAGAGCCGGGGACTTGACCCCGCATCGTTTTTGCGATAGGTTGCCATTATGATTCTGGATACCGGAAAAGAGGTGATTCTCAAGGAAAATGAGGCGCTCGCCGCAATGGCTGAACGGCTCGATGAGCATTTCACCAACGCCGTGGAAATGATCCTGGCCTGTAAGGGAAGAGTCATTATTACCGGTCTCGGTAAGTCCGGTTTGATCGGGAAAAAAATCGCCGCCACCCTGTCGTCGACCGGCACCGCATCGTTTTTTCTGCATGCCGCCGAGGGGGTGCATGGCGATCTCGGCCTGGTTCGTTCCAATGATATCCTGATTGCCGTGTCCAAATCCGGAGCCACCGATGAACTGCACCAGATCCTGCCCGCGGTCAAACGCCTGGGCGTAAAGACAATCCTCCTCACCGGACAGGTCGACTCGCCGTTGGCGGCCCGGTGCGATATCGTGCTGGATTGCTCCGTGAACGCCGAGGCCTGCCCCAACAACCTGGTGCCCACTTCGTCATCGACCGCGGCGATGGTGATGGGCGATGCCCTCGCGGTGGCCCTGTTGACCGAGCGCAATTTCTCACCCGAGGATTTCGCTTATTTGCATCCCGGCGGATCACTGGGACGTCGACTGTTGATGCACGTCGAGGAATCGATGCATGTCAATTCCGAAATCCCGGTGCTCAAACCCGATACCAGTATGCGTGATACCATCCTCGAGATGACCGGCAAAAGACTCGGATGTACTATTGTGGTTGACAATAACGGCCGCCTGACCGGAATCTTTACCGATGGCGATCTGCGTCGCCTGGCCCAGCACGATGAGCGCTTTTTCGAGCGCACCGTTGGGGAGGCTATGGTCGCCGATCCCAAGACCGTCAGGCCCGGCGATATTCTCGACAAGGCGCTGGCCGTGATGGAAAAACATTCCATTACCGTGCTTCCGGTGGTCGACGACAACCATCATCCGGTCGGGATTGTTCATCTGCACGACATTCTCAAATCAAAACTGGTGTAACTTCCGTGATGTTTCCGCAAGCGTCCAAACGAACTCTGGTCTATCGCTTTGTCCTCCTGTTGATCGGGTTTTTTAATGCTATCCCGCGACGGCTGGCGGTGTTTTTGGGGGCGTTTTTGGGACAGGCCGCGCATGGTTTTTTGACCAGAGACCGCCTCAAGGCCCGCCGCAATCTCAAGCTGGCCTACGGCGACAGCCTGACACCGGCGCAACGCCGTACCATTGTCCGCAATCTCTTCGTAAATTTCGGCAAAAATGCCGTCGACGTCCTTCGCACCAAAAAACACTATGATACCGAAATCAAGACCCTGATCGACGTCGAAGGGCTGGAACACATCGACCGCGTCTACCGGCGCGGCAAAGGCGTCATCGGAATCACCGGACACATCGGAAACTTTGAACTTCTCGCCGCCTGGTTCGTTAGATCAGGGTACAAGGTGGCGGTCATTGGACGGGAGATGTATGACCCCCGCATGAATCATTTATTGGTGGATAATCGAGAATCGCTGGGCATGGTTAATATCGACACCAAAGACTCGGTGCGCCGAATCGTGAAAGTGCTCAAAGACGGGTACATCCTCGGTGTGCTGATCGATACCGACTCCTTCCGGGTGCGAAGCGTGTTCGTGCCGGCCTTCGGGCGGCTGTCGCACACCCCGGTCGGGCAGTCGCTTCTGGGGCTGAAAACCGGTGCCGGATTTGTGCCGGTGGCATGCGTGCGCGACGGGGCGCGGTATAAAATTATCGTGAAACCCGAAGTCACCGTCGAGCGTACCGGCGATATCGAACGGGATGCTTTCCTGATGACCAAAAAGTGCACCCGTGCGCTGGAAGAAATTATAACCGAACACAAGGACCAGTGGATCTGGATTCACAACCGCTGGCATAATCGACCGGAAGTGTCGATAACATAACCGGAGAGACAACCATGTATCGAATCGTAATTTTATTTCTTGTGCTCGTATTCGTGATCGGCTGTAGCGATAAGAAGGAAATCAAGGCCCCGGGCGTTACTGATGCCAATAGTGCCGCCGATACAATCGTTCGGCCCGATCAGGAACTCCGCGACGCCCGTATCTCGCTCTATAACGGCGCGGTCAAAACCACCGACGTCAAGGCCGATTACATGGAAAAATACGAAAAGCTCGATTCGACCCTGGCCTGGAAACTTGATGTGTATTTTTATGATTCGGTCGGGGAGCAGATGTCCCACCTGGTTGCCGACAGCGGCCTGGTCCGCGAACAGATTCAACTGATTGAAGTCTTCGGCGATGTCCACGTCGACTCCCACGACGGGACCAGCCTGATCACCCGGCATTTACTGTGGAATTCCCCCAAAAACCGTGTCGAAACCGACAGCTTCGTGACTTTCGTGCAACCGGGCGGGGATACTCTTCGCGGCTATGGTTTCGAGGCCGATAAAAACCTCAACCACTGGAAAATCAAACACCAGTCATCCGGTGTCATGCAAAACACCGACGGCATTATTGAATAGCGAAATATACCGCTAGCGTTTGTTTCTTTTATTGCCAATCGGAACCGATTCCGTTTTGTTATGTTTCATATGCATGATATGACCATGAACAAACTCAACATCCTCTTTCTCTGTACCGGGAATTCATGCCGGTCGCAGATGGCCGAGGGATGGGCCAGGCATTTAAAAGCCAGTACTATCCAACCGTACTCCGCCGGGATCGAAACCCACGGCCTTAATCCCTTTGCGGTCAAAGTCATGGCCGAGGCGGGCGTCGATATCTCCTGGCACGCCTCCAAACATGTCAATGAGCTTTCAGACATTTCCTTTGACCATGTCATCACCGTCTGCGACCACGCCTCCGAACACTGCCCGGTCTTTCCCGGCGATGCCAAAATTTTCCACCGGGGTTTCGATGATCCCCCCAGGCTGGCGGCCACTGCCGCTTCCGAAGATGAGGCGCTGGAGCATTATCGCCGCGTTCGTGATGAGATCAAAGCCTTTGTCGCAACCCTGCCCGAGGTCTTAACCGATGTCACCAACGATAAATAATCGCGAGGAGCAAAATCCATACCACGAAGGATAAAACAGGCATATTATTGTCAGGCAATATCCTCGGTCGGGATATTGATCGAGGTTCCGCTGATGCTTATACTGGTGCGCATCTGCCTGCGCACAAAATCATGGTTTTCGACTTAATTTTATGTTGCACTATATAAAATTTTTCTGCATTTAGTAGCCGTGACGGCATTACTGTAAAACAGCGTTTGACAAACACGTCCGCCGAGTTTATTATTTAGCCGAATTGTAATCAGGAGTACCGATGGATCAAGCATTACAGGGAAAGATCGGTCGTTTTACACTTCCCGAGATATTCCAGCTTGTGGCCAATAGCCGCGAGACCGGAACCCTCGGGATTCAGCGCGATGATGACATCGTAATGGTATATTTCAAAGAGGGGCGGATTATCTACGCGTACGGCCCGCGTCAGACATACCATCTCGGTCAACTGCTACGTGAGAAGGGGCGTATTACCACCAGCCAGCTTGATGATGCCGTGAAAACCCAGTCCCGGGTGAATACCTCAAAACGGCTTGGAAAAATACTTGTCGAAAAGAAATACATTGATCGGGCCGACCTGCAGGAGGTCGTCCAGACCCAGATTGAAGAATTGATTTACTCACTGCTGTCATGGGATAAGGGGACATTTAAATTCTATGACAAGCAGTACCCCACCCAGGAGGAAATAACCGTTTCGCTATCGGTGGAAAACGTGATTCTCGAGGGATTGCGGCGGTTCGATGAAATGAATCGAATCCGCGAAGCCCTGCCGGATTTCAGCAAAGTGCTGGAAATTGCACCGACCCCGCAGAAACGTATCAAAGATATCTCCCTGCAGGCGCACGAATGGAACCTGCTGGCACTGGTCAACGGACAGCGAACCATCGGCGAAATCGCCGAAATGTCCGAGATGCCGAAAATGGATGCCCTCGCCAAACTGGCGGCCCTGAAACTGGCCGGTCTGGTGAACGTGTCAACGAGAAACATTGATCATGCTGACCGCCTGGCGACGATGGTCGACCGGGTCTCGGGACTCCTTGAAGAGTACCTGGCCCGCAAATCCAAAACAAGGGAAAACGATCACACCACCACCGAGGTCATCGGAGAAAATCAGTGAATCGCCTTGAGGTCCTTAAAAAACTGGAGACGACCCTGGAAATGTTCATTGCCGGGGTCCTGGAATCGGAAACAACCCGCATTGCCACCCATAAAAGTATCGACGTCCTTGATGATATCGCCCGCGATTCCCTGCGCGGCCGCCGAGTCCATGCCCGCCTGGGTAACTGGCTGGCCCGCAGTGATATCGCAAGCAGAAAAGACCGGCTGGCCGAACCGGATATTACCCGCATCGGCAATCTCTTCCAGGAAATACAAAGCGGCCTGGATCGCACTGACCCGGAGGCGAAGAAGCTGGACGATGAAATCAGGGGATGGCGCAAAAGCGGTGTTGTGCCCAAACGGAAATTGGTTGTAAAAATGAAAAGCCCCGTGCAATCCATAAATACCGCGGAAAACTTCACCGAGCTCCTGAAAAAGGAGAATGCCTATCTGACCGATGAAAGCGAGCGAAATCCACACCTGCTGTCCATCCTTGATGACGCTCTGAAATCGGCCGCGGCCAAAGAAGATAAAATGTATCTCCATCTGGCGGGAGCCATCGTATACTATCTGAAAATCAGCGGCTATAAAATCGGCCCCTACGCCAAACGGCTCAGGGAAATTGAACTGGCCAGACAGGATGTGGAGCATGTTGCCTGATAACGAAAAATCCTATTACAAGGCGCTGGTGGCCCTGCAAAACGAAGATTATCTTACCGCTTCAGCTTATTTTAAAAATGCCGAAAATCTGGTTGCGGAGGACGATGATTTACGTATATTACACGAGGCGACCGAATTGCTTGTGGCCGTCAAAGATGAAATTGCGGAATTGGAGAATTCCAAAGGTAACGGAGATAGGTAAGAATGGCTAAGAAACAGAGTTTTGCTGACAAGGCGTCAAAGAAGAAACACAGTATGACCTGCCCGGTATGCGAAAGCCCAATCTCATTCGTGAAATATGTGAAGGCGGAAAAGACCCCGACCGGCTGGAAGTTTCGAACCACCAATGTCGGCGTTTGCGAATGCAATCGCAAGGAAATTTATACATAACGGATATACCGATATGTCTTTAATCCCGCTTGTATCAGGCGGGATTTTTTGTCACTTGTATGAATATAAAGCACCTTCTGGAAACCAGATTCTTTCCCCACGTCATCAAACCCGGACGATATACCGGTGGTGAGCCGGGACAGATAATCAAATCTCCCGATAACAGATTAACGATGGCCGTTGGCTATCCCGATAAGTATGAAATCGGCATGTCATACCTCGGCCTGCAGATTCTCTATCACTTGGTCAATACCGATGACCGCTTTGCCTGCGAACGTTTCTTCGCCCCGGATCGTGACGCTGAAGAAATTATGCGTCGCGAGAATATTCCAATGTTCAGCCTGGAGTCGCACCGGCCCCTGGGTGAATTCGATGTGATCGGTTTTACCCTGGCCTATGAGATGGTCTATACCAACATGCTCAACATTCTCGACCTGGCCGGAATTCCCCTGCGCGCGAAACAACGTACCGATCAGCACCCGCTCATCATTGCCGGCGGACCGGTCGCTCATAACCCGGAGCCGACCGCTGACTTTATCGACGCCTACTATATTGGCGACGCCGAAGAAAATATCATCGGAATACTGGATATCCTGCGACAATCGCGCGCGCTCGGGCGCCGCGAAAAACTGGAACGGCTGGCACAGGAAACGACTTCGGTCTATGTCCCCGAACTCTATGACCCCTCCGCCCACAAGCCGTTGATCGAGTTCGCCCCCGAAATCATCCCGAGCCATCGCGTCAAGGAACTGCGACGAGAATTCTATCCCGCGACCCAGATCGTCCCGTTCATCGAGACTGTGCACGACCGCCTGACGGTCGAAATCATGCGCGGGTGCCCGCGAGCCTGCCGTTTCTGTCAGGCCTGTGCCGTCTATCGACCGGTCCGGCCCCGACCCAAACGGGAAATTATCGAGCATATCAATTCCATGCTGGCGCAAACCGGCTATGATGAAGTATCGCTCCTGTCGCTATCATCCAGCGATTATCCCGAGATTATCCCGCTGACCCTGCAGTTGAACCGTGAACTGCAGGCAAAGCATATCGCCTTGGCAATGCCGTCAATGCGCCCCGGAACCTTCACCCAGCAATTGGCCGATGCCTTGCAAACTACCCGCAAGACCGGGTTGACCTTTGCCCCCGAAGCGGGAACCGAACGGCTCCGCGCCTTTGTTCGCAAAGACATCACCGATCAGGACCTGTACGACACCGTTCATCTGGCATTCAAGAACGGATGGAACCTGGTCAAACTTTATTTCATGCTCGGACTGCCGACTGAAACCGATGAAGATATCGACGGCATCGTGCAGATGATTCGCAACGTCTGCCGGATTGCCCGGGACTACAAGGGCAAACGGGTTATTAATATCACCCTGTCACCGTTTTCGCCGAAGGCCCATACGCCATTGCAGTGGGATGCTCAACCGTCGCCGGAATACATTCGGGACAAAGCGGACTATATCAAACGCCAGGCCCGCAATCCCTTTGTGAATTTCAAACTGCATGATCCGGAACTGGCCTTTCTGGAAGGAGTGCTGGGACGTGGGGGGCGGGAAATGGCCGCTGTAATCGAAAGCGTGTTTCGTGATGGCGCGCGTTTCGACGGCTGGTCGGAAGGATTTCATTTCGAACACTGGATGCAGGCCTTCGATCAAAACAACCTTGATCCGCGAGACTATCTGCGCGAGCGTTCGTATTCCGAACCGTTACCCTGGTCGCACATTACCCTCGGTCTGACCACCGAGCATCTGGTCCGGCAACGCACCGCATCGGCCATGACACTCAAGGAAACAACGGAAAAAACTCCCGCGTCCGACATCCCGCCGCCGCCGGCCGACGGCGATTTTGGCTTCGGACGCACCCCCAAACGAACCCTGCGCAGTTCCTCGGTGGCGCCGACCCGGTCTGTTTTGCGTATTCGCTGGGGACGCCGTGGTCTGCGTCGCTTCCTGTCGCATCTGGATAATGTCCGCGTCATGGAGCGCGCCATCCGTCGAACCGACCTGCCGGTGGCCTACACCCAGGGCTTTCATCCTCATATGAAAATATCATTCGGACCGCCACTGACCCTCGGATACACCTCGGAGGCCGAATATTTTGACATCAATCTGGACCGACCGGTGCATAACGATCTGGTCGATAAATTAAACGCGACCCTGCCTGATGGATATTTCATCGCCGCCGCCCAGGGCGTTATCAATACCAAAGTCTCGCTGTCCGGCAAGCTGAACCGGGCAATTTATGAACTGATTGTTGACTGGGATCAGACCTCTCCCGACAAAATAAAAGCCATGCTTGATAAAAAAAGCCTGGAAGTGCAACGCGTTGGAAAAGACAGCTCCAAAACGATTGATATCCGCCCCGCCATTTACGCCATTACCTGGCAGGAGGAAACCGATAATATGCCCGGTAAAGCCAAACTCTCGCTTGAATTGGGAGTGGGGCAGGCCGGCTATGCCCGGCCTACCGAGGTTATGCTGGCGTCGGGTCTTGTCGATGAACAGGAAGTGCCGGCGCTGGTTATCCATCGCAAAGAATTACTGTATATTGACGATGATGGCAACCGCCTGACGCCGCTGGAGTTTTAAATATGGCTGAAATTAAAAAGGGATTTGATCCGGTACGGGCCGCCGCCGTGGAAATTCTCGGCCAACTCGAATCGGGTAAACACGCCCTTGAGGAAACCGTCCATGCCGCGATCAAAGACAAGGGATTCGATGCCCGCGATATCCGTTTCCTGCGCCAGTTGGTCAACGGCACCGTCAAATTAAAACGCCGGCTGGATCATGATTCCCGCTTTTTCCTGAGCCGACCATCCGAAAAACTCCCGCGACGCTTGATTGATATTCTCCGCCTTGGTTTCTTCCAGCTCTTTTTTACCGACAAGATTCCACCCGCCGCAGTTGTCTCCGAATCGGTCAATCTGGCCCGGCATTTTTGCGATGCTCCGCGCGCCCGGCTGGTCAATGCCGTCATGCGCAATGCCCTTCGGCACCCGGAACGGGTCGTGTTCGTGAGCCGGGAAGTCGATCCGGTTGCCTACCTGGCAAACTTTTACTCCTACCCGGATTGGTTCGTGTCGTATTGCCTGGATGAATTTAAGGCCGACCGAACCGAACGACTGCTTCAGGATATGAATCAGCCACCCCTGTTGAGCTTTCGCGCCAATCACTTTCGCGCCAAACCCGATGAAATAGCCAAAATACTGGATGATGCCGGTATTCACTATCATCGCGGTGAATACCTGGATGAATTTTTCCACCTGGAGGAGGGCAATCTCTCGCTGATCGATGAACTGGTGCGCGATGGAAAAATATACATTCAGGATGAATCGGCTGGTATGGCGGTCCGCCTGCTCAATCCCCGCTCAGGAATGCGAGTGCTGGATATGGCCGCCGCCCCCGGAGGAAAAACCTGCTATGCGGCAACAAGAATGCGCAATAAAGGCATGATTACCGCCGTCGATCGCTCCCGACCCCGACTCGAACTGCTTACCGAAAACTGCAATCGCCTCAATGTGAAAATCGTTAATCCCGTCCTGGCCGATAATCTGAACTTCACCTCCGAACCGTTTGAGCGCGTGATTGTCGATGTCCCCTGCACCGGGTGGGGAAATGCCGGCAAGCATAGCGATCTACGCTGGGCAAAAACCATCGAGGATGTCGAGCGCCTTCATAAAATCCAGAGTATGATGCTGGATCGGGCCGCCAAGCTGGTCAAACCCGGCGGCATCCTGGTCTACTCCACCTGCACGGTGATTCGTAAGGAAAACGATGAGGTCGTGGAGGAATTCCTCCTGCGACGGCGCGACTTCGCCCTGGAATCCGCTATCGAATACTATGACCGCGACGTCGTCTCCGAACGGGGTTTTCTCAAAACCTATCCCGTTATTCCCGGTCTCTCGGGTGCTTTTGCGGCGCGGCTGATTAAAGTCTTAAAATAAAAAAGTTGATGCAAAGCGATGTTGAAGTACATACAATAGAAGTATGGTGACTCCGATTGTAAAACGAAGCCGACAAAAGACCGACCGACTGACCCGATTCTTTCCGAAAGGAAGCTACCGGAGACGGCTGGCCCAATTTGTCATTATTCCCGTTATCATCCTGGCCTTTCTGTATCTTGCCGCGGATTATGTCGTTATGCCCATTGTCACCCGTCACGGTAGCGAATTTGAACTGCCCAACGTCATTGATTACCAGAAACAGGATGCCGAATATCTGCTGGACAAACTGAAATTGCGACTCGAGATTACCTCCGAAGAGTACCATCCCGATAAACCCGAAAATACGGTCCTGTCACAATATCCCCCGGCCGGAACGAAAGTGAAATCCGGGCGTATTATCAAGGTCGTGACTTCCTTCGGACAGAAAATGGTGGCCATCCCGCCCCTGGCTGGGTTTTCCGTGCGACAGGCCAAACTCAATATCGAATCCGCTGGCCTGATTCTCGGCGATATCGCCTGGACCTTCTCCGATTCTCTCCCGGAACGCGTCGTGGTTTTTTCCTATCCGCCCACCGGGACCGAGATTCCCATCGGTTCTCAGGTCAACCTGATGGTCAACCGGGGCCGCCTGTCCGGTATTGTCTTCATGCCCCGCCTGGTGGGACGATCGTTCGAGGAGGCCGACAGCCTGATGCAACAGCTGGGACTTCTCATCGGCCTGGTGACCGAGGTCCGCAATGAAAACTACCTGCCGGGAACCGTGCTGGAACAGTCGGTCGAGGAAGCCACGGAGCTTGACGTCGGTGAGGAAATTGATCTAATTGTCTCAACCACGGAATAACAAGGATATTACCCGTGCTGAAATTTGCCCCCTCGATTCTGGCCGCCGATTTTTCCAAACTTGGTGAGCAGGTTCGTGATGCCGAAGCGGCCGGAGCGGACATGATTCACCTGGATATCATGGATGGCCATTTTGTGCCCAATCTCTCCTTCGGCGTCGATATCGCCAGGGCCTCAAAAAAGGCCTGTTCACTGGTGCATGACGCCCACCTGATGGTAACCCATCCGGAACACTATATCGACGATTTTGTCGAAATCGGAGTCAAATTCATCACCTTTCACCTTGAAATCGGAGCGGTTAGAAATGATCTCGGTGAAGGGCGATGGGTCTATGAAATCCCCGGCGATCTCAATGCCAACCGTATTGTGGACATCATTCGGCGCATCAAGGCCGCCGGAGCCAAAGCCGGCTTGACGCTCAATCCGCCGACCGATATCATGCGAGCTCTGCCGTTTCTGGATGAAATCGATCTGCTCCTGCTTATGTCGGTCAATCCGGGCTTTGCCGGGCAGGGATTCATGGACAATGTCTATCAGAAACTCAGCCTTGCCGATGAATTTCGTCGGAATAATGAGCTGTCATTTGAGATTATGGTCGATGGGGGAGTGGACCTTACCAATGCCGCCGAACTGCATACCGCCGGTGCGGATATCCTGGTGAGTGGATCGGCTTTCTTCAAATCACCTGATTTCAAGGCGTTTGTGCGCGAGCTAAAGTCTTAGAAAATCGCTTGCGGTTTCCCGCCGTTTTTGTATATTTCCTTGCTTTGGACGGGGCGTGGTATGCCCTTTTGTAATTTTGGACGAGAAATATTTGGCAATGTTTGGCGAATTAGTCGACAAATTTGATGATATCTTCAAAAAGCTTCGCGGCGTCGGGAAGTTATCCGAGAAGAATATCCGCGATGCTTTGCGCGAAGTCCGTCGGGCCTTGCTCGAAGCCGACGTTAACTATAAAGTCGTCAAGAATTTCATAAAAGCCGTCGAGCAGGATGCCGTCGGCGAAAAAGTTCTCAAAGCCATCGAGCCCGGACAGCAGATTGTTAAAATCGTCAATGATAAATTAATCGAACTGCTCGGCACCAAAGCCGAACCGCTCGCACCGATTGATAAATCCCCAACTGTCTATATGCTCTGTGGCCTGCAGGGGTCAGGCAAAACCACTCTCTCCGGCAAACTGGCGCTCCAGGCCAAACGCAAAAATAAAAAGCCCCTGCTGGTGGCCGCTGATATTTACCGCCCCGCCGCTGTCGAACAGTTAAAAGTACTCGGTGGGCAGATCGGCGCGGAAGTGTTCAGTCTTGACGGCAAAAAGCCGCCGGAAATATGCCTCGAAGCGAAAAAATACGCCGAGAAAAACTTCTTTGATCTGGTTATTCTGGATACCGCCGGACGGTTGCATATTGATGAAGAATTGATGGCCGAGCTGGATCAAATCAAGGCGAAGGTGACTCCCGATGAACTGCTCCTGGTGGCCGATTCCATGACCGGACAGGATGCCGTCAATCTCTCCGAGCAGTTTCACAACCGTCTGACCCTGACCGGGGTGGTGCTGACCAAGCTCGATGGTGATGCCCGTGGCGGCGCCGCGATTTCAATCCGCGCCGTAACCGGGTGCCCGATTAAACTGGTTTCGGTTGGTGAGAAACCATCCGACCTGGAGCCGTTTCATCCCGATCGCATGGCCTCGCGTATTCTTGGTATGGGCGACGTCGTGACCCTGGTGGAAAAAGCCCAGGAAGTGGTCGATGAAAAACAGGCCGAACAACTGGCCGAACGATTGCGTAAGAACGAGTTTACCTTCGATGATTTTTTCGATCAGATGCAACAGTTGAAAAAAATGGGCCCGCTGGATTCTCTACTGGGAATGATTCCCGGTGTGGGCAAGGCCCTCAAGGGTGTGCAGATCGACGAACACGGACTGGTGCGGGTGGAGGCGATTATTCAGTCAATGACCCCGGAGGAACGACAAAATCCCCAGCTTATCGACGGGAGCCGGAAAAAACGAATTGCCGCCGGGTCAGGGAATTCCGTCCAGCACGTCAACAACCTGCTCAAGCAGTTTTTTGCCATGCGCAAAATGATTAAAAATGTAAGTAAGTTTAAGTTCAAGGGTATGCCGAAGGGATCTTTCCCTTTCCAGATGTGATACCATAAAGAGATGGAGGTTAATACCATTGTCAGTACGGATTAGGCTAAAACGAATGGGCGCGAAAAAGAGACCGACCTACCGATTTGTTGCGACTGACTCCAGAATGCCCCGTGATGGACGGTTTATCGAAACCCTGGGCTATTATTACCCGATTGAAAAACCGGCCGTGATTAAATTGCATGAGGAGCGACTGACCCATTGGCTCAACGAAGGCGCCCAACCTTCAAGTACCGTGGCGTCGCTTTTAACTCAGGTCGGATTTACAAAAAAATACGAAATGATGAAGCGGGGAGAGGACGTGTCAACCGTCACCCTCGCCGAAACCATTACCGAACGAGTTAAAAAGCGCAAAAAGACAAAGGAGGCCAAGCCTGAGTAGTTGACCCAATCGTATTCATGTTCACACAGATAAACTAGGTTCGCAAACGCTGCTAGTAAAGGAGATTGAGGTGATGAAAGAGTTCATCGAAACCATCGTCAAAGCCTTAGTGGATAATCCTGATGAAGTCGACCTTACGGAAGTGCAGGGAACACGTACTACGGTGTACGAATTGCGAGTCGGACCCGGTGACCTGGGTAAAGTCATCGGAAAACACGGACAAACGGCAAAATCGATTCGGACCTTGATTGCGGCTATCTCGGCCAAGAAGGGTAAACGCGCTGTTTTGGAGATTCTCGAATAGTTGACAGAAAAACCGGAGTATATCGTCGTGGGACGGTTCGGACGAACCCGTGGCGTCGCCGGAGAAATATATGTCCAGCCGCTGACTGATTTTCCCGATCGTTTTAAAGGATCGACAACCGTATGGGTTGAATCGGAGAAGGGCTGGGAGGAACTGATGTTGGTTTCGTCCCGATGGTTGTCGGGAAAACTGGCCGTGAAGATAAATGGGGTTGACTGCCCGGAAGAGGCGAAACGGTATACCGGCTGGTACCTGTATATCAAAGGCGCCGACTTGCGGGAACTGCCCGAAGGAGAATACTACCACTTCGAACTGGTCGGATGCCACGCGGTTGATACCAACGGTGAAAACCTGGGAATCGTGACCGCCGTGGAGCAATACCCGGCCAACGACGTGCTGGTGATAGAAGACAAACAGGGAAAACAATACCTACTGCCGATGATCGCCGCCTTTGTTGCGAAAGTCGATCTCGAGCGCAAGGTAATACACTTGGATCCTCCGGAGGGGATATTTGAATCCCCGGATGAAAATTGAGATTGTAACGCTGTTTCCGGACTATTTCGACTCGGTCATCAACCAGTCGATCACCGCCCGGGGACAGAATAAACGGCTCTTTGAAATAAAAATAATCGACCTGCGGGAATACACCCTCGATAAACACCGCACTGCCGACGACAAACCATTCGGCGGTGGCGGTGGGATGGTGCTGAAGGTGGAACCGCTGACCGCATGCCTCCGTGATCTGGGATATGAACGCACCTGCCGCGAGGGAGAACGGATTATCCTGACCACCGCGGCGGGACGAGTGCTGACCCAGGCCCGGGCCGTGACCTACTCGCTGTGCTCACGGCTGACCGTCATTTGCGGGCACTATTTGGGCGTCGATGAGCGCCTGCTGGCGCTGTTCGAGATCGATGAGATCTCTATCGGTGACTATGTGCTCACCGGCGGCGAACCGGCCGCGGCGGTGCTCATGGATGCCGTCACGCGCCTGATTCCGGGAGTGCTGGGAAACTTCGCCTCGGCTCTCACCGACTCGCACGTCGAAACCGGGCTTGGCCCGCCGGTCTACACCAGGCCGGAGGAATACGAAGACCTGCGTGTCCCGGATGAACTGATCGGCGGCAATCACCGCGAAATCGAACGGTTCCGGCGACAGCAGGCGTTGAAGAAAACATATAATAACCGGCCGGAGCTTTTGCAAAAGCTGGATTTGGACGATAGTGATAGAAAATATATACAACAACTGGAAAAAAACGATAACGAGAATAAAGAAGAGGTTTGACCGATGAAACGGGTAATGCAAATCGAACAAGGCGAGATGAAGGATCAGATTCCTGTGTTTAAATCAGGCGATACGGTCAAGGTTCATGTCAAAATCAAAGAAGGCGACAAGGAACGTGTCCAGGTGTTTCAAGGCACCGTGATCGGACGCCGCGGGTCAGGAACCGGCGCGACTTTCACCGTCCGCAAAACCACCTACGGCATCGGCGTGGAAAGAGTCTTCCCGCTCCATTCGCCAAATGTCTCCAAAATCCAGCGTGTCCGCCAGGGCAAGGTCCGCCAGAGCAAGCTTTACTACCTGCGCGATCTGACCGGCAAGTCCGCGCGTATCGAGGAAAAACTCGAGGAAAAACCGGCTGAGAAAAAAGCCAAAGCCGAAAAGAAACCCAAACGAGGCAAAAAAGCCAAAAAGGCTGAAAAGGCTGAAAAGGCGGTCAAACCGGAAATAAAAGAAGAAATCAAAGCCACCGCCAAAACCGAGGAAAAAGCCGAAACCAAGGCCGCTACCCCTGAAGAAAAATCCGAAGAATAAAGCCTCAGTCCATGTGCAAAAAAACCCGCCCCACGGCGGGTTTTTTTATCTGTCTCTTGAATGTAAACCCCTGATTCAAGTCCTTTCTCCGACATTACATTTGACAGCCCCGACTTAACTTCGTACATTGGCCTGACTTATGAATATGCCGAATAAATTGACGCTGTCGCGAATTATTATTTCGCCGATCTTCATGTCGTTCTTCATTGCCGAAAACGCTTACAGCCGCGCCTTCGGCTTTTTTCTGTATCTGGTTGCCGCCCTGACCGATATCGCCGACGGACACTATGCCCGCAAATACGGTATCGTCACCGGCTTCGGCAAATTCATGGATCCCCTGGCCGATAAAATCCTGGTCGCTACCGCCTTTATCGCCCTGGTCTACCTTCATCTCGCGCGACCCTGGATGGTCATGCTGATTATCGCCCGTGAGTTCTTTGTCACCGGCTTGAGAACCATTGCCGCCTATAAAGGGCTCATGATCACTCCGACCTTTCTGGCCAAAACCAAAACCGTCATACAAATGACCACCATTACCTTTATTCTGCTTCTCATCACGCTGGATGTGATTTTCCAGCAATTGCAAAGCCCACTGGCCGATCTGCTGGTATTCAACCGGCAACTGGTCTATGACATCCTAATCGGCATAACCACGTTTATTACGCTATACACCGGGCTGGATTACACTATCAAATACTTTTCAATGATCAGGAACACGCTACGATGAAAGACACCATGATTAAAATGCTCGCGACCGGTTTCTATACCGGTTGCTCCGGCTTTATACCAGGAACCACCGGCACCATCCCGGCCTGGCTGATTGCCTGGTTTCTCCTGCGCGGAGACCTCGTCTGGCTCGGCATCGCCACTGTTGTCATGACCGCGCTCTCGGTTATCCTGGCCTCCGCCGCGGAACCCATTCTGGGCCACGACGCCAAAAAAATCGTTGTCGATGAATGGGTGGGGATGTTTATCGCACTATTGTTTGTACCATACTCATTGCTCAACTATCTTATCGCCTTCGTCGCCTTTCGCGGTTTCGACGCCATCAAGATCTACCCGGCCAATATCGCCGAAAAACTGCCGCGCGGATGGGGGGTCACCGCCGACGACGTTATCGCCGGGGTGCAGGCCAACCTTTTGACACAGATTATTGTATATGTAATATATATGCTGAAATAACCTCACCTGAGGAACAGCGGGAAACGATTATGAATGTTGAATTAATATCCATCGGCGATGAGCTGATTACCGGCCACACGGTTGATACCAACTCGGTCCATATCGCCCGGCGGCTGGCCGATATCGGGCTGACCGTGCAGTACAAGACCGCGGTCGGCGATGATTTGCCACGCATGGAAGAAGTGATCTACCAGGCCCTCAAACGTGCCGATATTGTCATCGCCACCGGCGGCCTGGGGCCGACCGATGATGATATCACCAAGCGCGCCATCGTGAAAGTCTTCAAACGCAACCTGGTTTTTCACGAGAATATTCTCGAAGATATCAGGCAACGCTATGCCGCGCGCGGTATCGACATGCCCGCCATCAATCAGAATCAGGCCCTCCTGCCCCAGGGGGCAACCTACCTGGCCAATAAAACCGGCTCAGCCGTCGGCATTGTCATTGCCGAGGATGGGAAAATCTTTGCCTCCCTGCCAGGAGTCCCGCGCGAGATGAAAATCATGGTCGATGAGGAACTCCTGCCGTATCTGCAGGGACGAATCAAGCAGGAGGCAATCCGCGTTATCAAACTGCGCACCACCGGAATTATCGAGTCGGAACTGGCCGAACGCATTACCCCGCACCTGAAACTGCCCGAATCGGTCCGCTTTGCCTACCTGCCGTCATATAGCGGGGTCGACCTGCGCATTATCTCTCAGGGGCCGAGCCAGGAGGTGGCCGATGACAATGCCGAGAAAATCGCCGCCAAACTTACCGACGTCGCCGGCAGTTACATCTTCGGGCGCGATGACGATACCCTCGAAATGGTCATCGGGCGCCTGCTCAACCAGCGTAAGGAAACCCTGACCGTGGCCGAGTCATGCACCGCCGGCCTGCTGGCCGGACAGATTACATCGGTCCCGGGATCATCGGAATACTTCGAACGCGGGGTGATTACCTATTCCAACCGCTCCAAGGTCGAACTGCTGGACGTCCCGGAAGAAATTATCGAACGCCACGGTGCCGTCTCCGCCGAGACTGCCGAAACTATGGCGCTCGGCCTGCGCGATAAATTCGGATCGGACTACGGCATTGCCGTTACCGGTATTGCCGGACCCGGTGGAGGTACCGAGGAAAAACCGGTGGGAACCGTCTATGTCGCGGTGTCGTCGAAAAACGGCGTGGTCTCAAAACTGTTGCAATTGGGTAAAGACCGCGAGATCAACCGGAAACGCTCGATCTATGCCGCCATGGAACTGCTCCGTCGCACCATCCTGGAGATCGCCTGATGAGGCTCTTTATCGCTTTGCCACTCCCGGCTGAGGTCGAGGAGGAACTCGGACGGATTATCTATGCGCTCAAACAAAAGGGACGACGGATCAAATGGGTTACCCCAAAAAATATCCATCTGACGGTCAAGTTCCTCGGTGAGACGGATGATGACCAGGTTGATTCAATCAAAGAAGCGGTTCGGCAAACCGCCGCACGGCATCAGGTCATTTCCTGTTCGACCTGTGGTCTCGGCGCCTTTCCCGATCTCAAAAGACCGCGGATTTACTGGGTTGGATTGGCCGGGGAAATCGACCGACTCCGCACCATCGCCCGCGACATGGATCAACAAACCGCCCGGTTCGGCTTTGAACGGGAAAAACGCCCGTTCAAACCCCATTTGACTTTGGGAAGAACCCGCGATAGCTACGGGTTGGAGGAATTGGCCGCCCATATTGAAAGCTATGAATTTGTCCCGCAACCGGTTGTGCTTGATCGGCTGGTGTTGTTCAAGTCAACATTGACCCCGCGTGGCCCGATTTATGACCGCCTGTGTGAGGCCGGACTGAAGGCGTCGTGACTTTTTTGGCTTTTTCCGTCGATTATTCATTTTTTATGACAGGGTTTGACAGGGGGAGTTGTTATTATTTTATTACATCTGCAAAATGTGATAGCCGGGCTTACGACAATTGTCTACTTTGATATCTAGGGATAACAACTATGACAAAAAAGAAATTACATATAAAAGGAGAAAGCACCATGGCGATTGGAACTCCCGATCGGAAGAAGGCGCTGGACAGCGCCCTGCACCAGATTGAGAAATCGTTCGGCAAGGGCGCGATTATGCGCCTGGGCGATGATGCCGTTCAGGCAATCGAGGTTGTCCCGTCCGGTTCGCTCGGGCTTGATTACGCCCTCGGGGTGGGTGGTGTCCCGCGTGGCCGAGTGGTCGAGATTTATGGCCCGGAAAGCTCCGGTAAAACCACCCTGGCGTTGCACTTTATCGCCGAATCGCAAAAAGTTGGAGGTATTGCCGCCTTTATCGATGCCGAACATGCGCTCGATGCCGTCTATGCCCGGGCACTGGGGGTCGATATTGACAATCTGCTCATCTCCCAGCCCGATACTGGTGAACAGGCGCTGGATATAACCGAAACCCTGGTTCGCTCCGGCGCCATTGACCTGATCGTGATCGACTCGGTCGCGGCCTTGGTGCCCCGCGCTGAGATTGAGGGCGAAATGGGCGACGCCCACATGGGACTGCAGGCGCGGTTGATGTCCCAGGCGCTTCGCAAGTTGACCGGTGTGATCTCCAAATCAAAAACGGCGGTGGTGTTTATCAACCAGATTCGCATGAAAATAGGTGTCATGTTCGGAAATCCGGAAACCACCACCGGCGGTAATGCCTTGAAATTCTATTCCACGATCAGACTCGATATCCGCAAAATCGCCACCATTAAAGACCAGCAGGAAGTGGTCGGAAGCCGCACCCGGGTGCGGGTGGTGAAAAACAAAGTCGCCCCGCCATTCCGTGAAGCGGAATTCGATATCACCTATGGCAAGGGGATTTCACGTTTCGGAGAACTGCTCGACCTGGCCGCCAAGTACGAAATCGTCGACAAATCCGGCGCCTGGTACAGCTATCAGAGCGACCGGCTTGGGCAGGGGCGTGAAGCCGCCAAACGCTTTCTCGAAGATAACGACGATATCAGCGCCAATATCGAAAAAGCCGTCCGCGAAAAAATGGGATTTGGTGTTACCGCGCCCGCGACCGATGAATCCGCCACGGAGGAAACGGCCAAAGCATCGAATTAGCGATGATGGTGTTGTCGTGAGATTATTAGATATTCAGCAGGCCGCTGGGACCCATCAGTGACGTGAATGCCTTCAGGAGCTCGTCGTCGTACTCCCCCTGCAGGTGGAACATGTTTTTCAGTGCCGGGAATGTCTCCACCGCCTTTTGGTAAACGCGCGCGGTGGTCATGGCGTCAAACGTGTCGGTGATCGCCACGATTCGGCTGAATTCATGCATTTCATCGAGCGACAGGCCGTTGGGATAACCACTCCGCGAGCCGCGTTCATGATGTTGCAGGACCGGGTAATATGATGCCGCCTCGATTAGGTCGGAATGCGCCAGGATTTCCACGCCCCACTTGGGATGCTTCTTCATCAGTTCGTATTCAACCGGGGACAGTGACGTGCGCTTGTTGAGGATGCGTTCCGATATACGCGATTTGCCGATGTCGTGCAACAACGCCCCCAGACCAAGTTCATACAAATATTCCTCGTCGTTACGCCCGATTTGCTGGGCCAGCGCTATGGAGAACGTGCACACGTTGACCGAATGGGTGTACGTGTAATAATCGAACGAACTGATCTTAAGCAGGTTGTGAAATGCCTGCTGGCCCTTCAGAACAAAACCCACCGTGTCCGCCACCAGGTTTTGTGAACGCTTGATATTGTCGCCGAACGAGGGATTGTCAAGCACGTCTTTCATCAGCGACTTGGAAGTCTCGTACAAAATACCAGCCTTGCGCTTTTCGGGAATGGTTTGGTCGTTGAGGATGTTGGTGAGATTCTGTTCAATATAATGCTGGTAGTGCTTGCGATCGCCGTCGCTTACATAAAGGCGCTTGACATTGTTCGTCAACAGCATCTGTCGGGTTTTTCCGGTGAACGGAAGGTCCGCCGAGCGGTACAATACCATTTCCTGGCCGATTTTAATATAAAGATCAAAATCGAGAACCGTGTCAAGGCGGAGCGATTCAAGGTATATCGGAAGAAAACGCGTGCCCGCCTTCGTCTTCACCTGGCCAACCGGCATATGTCAGTTTAATCCTATTGTCATGTTAACAGACTTTATATCGGCCAAATCATGCTTTTTCTTGAAAAAAACCCCCGGCGGGAGGAAAATACCGGGGGTTTACCTGTAGGAGGGAGGAAGAGAACCTAATCAAATGATTAGGCACCGTAATTCTTTATTTGCACGAGCACCGAATTAAGAGAGGTCGTGATATTTGAAAGAACCTTGCTGTACCGTTTCAGTAATTCGCTATACTGCCAGCGCATCTTGAATGCCTCTGGCGGGAAATCGAACAGATCCAACAAAGTCTTCTTGTAGATTTCATCGATGTACCTGATAACATAATACGGGTACTCCGGCATCTCGTCGTCACCCACCTCACCCCGCGAAAGCCGTCCCCGGAAAATCTCAACCTTTTCCAGCAATACCGTGCCCAGGCACCAGGGAGTCATGACTACTCCGAAATTGGTCCCGTCAACGTAAAAATTGCGCGTTGTTTTGAGAACCAGTTCCACGATGATTTTCTTGGCGTAATAGCAGGCCCGGGTTTCGGTGTACTCTTCGGAAATCTCATCAAGCTTGCCGTTAATCTCGTCAAGTTCGTTTTGACAGCGATCAAATACGTTTTCAAGAAACGCATAGTAATCGTCAAAATACACCTTCACGTTTTCTGAAAAGGTATTAATGTAAAAACCACCGGAATCATGATGAACTTTCGGTTCCATCGTCGATTTCAATCTCTGGTCGCTGAACCCGCGCTGAAATTTGCCGTCTAACATGTTCATGCTCCTCGTTGCTTCACTCTTCTGGCAGGGTATAAAGCAAAGGGTATGCCCTCCGGAAAACATCACTGTTTTCGTGATACCAGAAAATTAAAAGAGAGTCGCAAGTCCTTGCAAGTGTCTGTCGGACTACATGATGTGATCTGTCGTGAGGGGCTGGGCCTATAGTTGAGTGCCTGAAAATAAAATTGTGCAGATATCTGCCGGTTGTCTCCACAGCGCCGAATTGATGAAATCAGTTTCACATTTGCAAACTAAACCAAAAATCACTTAATTGTTCAGGTGTCGTTCATATATCCGTTATATACCCAAATTTCGGAAAACAAGAGCTATGCAATCTTTAAACATGTCCATGAAATTCAATCTTCTTAGCTCAATAAGGCTAAACAATTTAGCTCGGTCGTCGATAAAATTATTGTTTAAAAGGAATTAAGTCGGAATGGGCTTTTCGACTTAACAACATTCACTTGCATCTGTTGAAGGGAGGATCGCACTCATGCCCACCCGGACTACTAAAAGACGTGCGACTACAACCGGTAAAAGCACCACCCGGAAATCTCCGGCCAGGAAAGCGACAACTCGTAAGACCAGCACGACACGCAAAAAAGTAACGCGCAAGTCGCCGGCCCGCAAAGCCACGACCCGCAAGTCACCGGTCCGCAAAGCCACGACCCGCAAGTCGCCGGCTCGCAAAGCCACGACCCGCAAGTCACCGGCTCGCAAAGCCACGACCCGCAAGTCACCGGTCCGCAAAGCCACGACCCGCAAGTCACCGGTCCGCAAAGCCACGACCCGCAAGTCACCGGCTCGCAAGGCCGCGACCCGCAAGTCACCGGCTCGCAAGTCACCGACTCGCAAGACGACCGCCCGCAAGTGGTCGGCCAAAAAGACCACGACTCGCAAGTCACCGGTTCGCAAGG
>Ga0272441_10000528_pt1 | contig 87135 bp, 93 predicted proteins | sample SSMProp6N_FD_193582 | JGI IMG/M metagenome (GOLD analysis project Ga0272441, IMG submission 193582) | Marine sediment archaeal communities from Little Sippewissett salt marsh, Falmouth, MA, United States - SSM-Prop-6N | ecosystem: Environmental > Aquatic > Marine > Wetlands > Sediment ... | reverse complement strand
GAACGGCTACCAGTTCGAGGACTGGGACGAGGGATGGTATACCGAGCACATAGAACGGTCTGAGGCAGCCTGGTGCCGATCCATGAGTGAGTACCTCTACGTCCAGGAGCACGAGATGGTGCCGCAGATCAACATAATGACACTCTACGGGAAGCCGGTAGGAGGAGGCGCAGGAAACCCGGACCACGACTGGATAGAGGCCACCGAGACTCAGATAACGCAGCACAGGTTCGGCATCGGCTCGGCCCTCTTGGGGGACGGCTTCTACGAGTTCGACCTATGGGACTGCCGAAGCGCGCCTACCTGGTTCGACGAGTTCTCAGTAGATGAGGCGGGAGTGGCCGTCGAGGACAGAGCCTACAAGGGCTACCTGGGCATGCCCCTCGGGGACCCCATTGAGCTGGCTTCAGCTTCGACCACCGTGTGGGAGGAGGACTTCGAGGCTGGATCGATGCCCTCATCCATCACAGGCGAAACGCGGCACGTCTACGTCAGCCAGGACGCCGAAGACGTTATCACGGGCACGGGGAGCTTGGTTATCGACAACCCGGACCACTCGACGAGCATAGACTACGTCGAGGCGACCACAAAGGCCAGCGTAGTTGCCTTGGATTCCGGGAAGACCTACGTCGTCGAGTTCGACTGGGAGACACTGGAGACCCTCGACGACACCTTCGTGGTGGCTATAATCGGCTCCGACGGCATCGTAGACTCGTACTGGCACACCAGTGAGGTAAAGGGAGACGCCGGAAAGACACGCTTCCACGTAACGCTCCCGACGGGCAACAACTATAAGATATGCTTTCAACTCATGAGCGGCGGCGGGAAAATAGCGATAGACAACATAAGGGTAACGGATGGCGGCGCAGGCCCGTGGAGGCGGGACTTCGAGAACGGCTTCGTCCTCGTGAACCCAATGAACAAGCCCTACACGTTCAACGCCGAAGAGCTAGCCGGAGCCTATAGCCGCACCGGCATCAAACGCATATTGGGCACACAGGCACCTGAAGTAAACAACGGCGAACCAGTTACCGACACGTTGACGCTGCAGCCCTTCGACGCCATAATACTGCTCGCGGATCATATATCAAGCCCATAACATTTTCACCCTTTTCTACTCGAGCCCCCGTTCAACATCTTTATGCCTGTGAAGGAAATGCGGGAATAGAATATCCTGTTAACCTGTTTTCTCTAACACGAGCCTCGTCGAAGAAACGTCGACCTCCGCTATCCGCGCGTCTTCGACCACCACCGGCTTCCCAAGCACGTCCCTGAGGGTGACCCTTCCACCCTCAACCTTGGCGTATATAATGTCCTCGGCCACCTTCTCGTCACCCAGCCAGACCTTGAACTCACACATCTCAACGGCCTCCCAGGCACCCAAGCGCCTTCCTAAGGTGCACCGAGACCTCATCCGCCTTGCCGGCCGCTAGCTTCATCTCGGCCGCCGCCTCGTCGAGCCCCAGCCCCTCCGCCGCCTCAGCCTCCTCCAGGAACCTGTCCCTGTGATCGTCGTTATGGTGAGCCCAGTGCTCTATGAGCCCCCTGAGCCTCTCCTTCTTTTCACTCAAACCATTCACACTCATTATCTAGCTTGATCCATCCTTAACGTTTACCCGGAGCAGTCCCTCTCTCAACGCGGTGGATGCCCGCCCAGTCCAGCTGGCCGTAGCCCTCACCGCTGCACGGCAGACAGTAGTACCCGTCGGGCCTCTTCACCGCCCTGGTCTCCATCACCTTCTCGCCGCACCCCTTGCATACGTGGCTCTCGAGGAGGCGGCTGTAGCCCGGCAGCTCCGCCTCCACACGCTCCAGCTTGAAGACCTTCTCCGCCGGTATCTCCAGCACCGAGAAGCAGTGCCGCTTGTTTAGCTCCATCATGCGGGCCTCCTCCTCGGGGGTGGCGTCCCTCTCGTTGACGATCCTCCTGTACAGCCCCTGTGATTCCGGGTTCTTGTCCTTGAGTAGGTCCCCCAGGTCGGGCCGCGCTGAGACCCTGACGCCGGCGCCGTTTCTCTCCACGAGGCTGAACGCCGTCTTGCCGAAGTCCCTGTAGACTAGGCTGTTGTTGCCGAAGCTGCAGCCCGTCACCATCTGTACGCCGTCGCTGAAGCAGCTGTTGGTCTCCACAATGGCTATCAGGTGCTCCATGCCCGTGCTCTCGAAGACCCCTAGGGTCTTCATGGCTAGGTGCCCCGCCATGACGCCCATGGCGCTTCCCACGCAGTGGTGCCCGTGCATGAGGGCGGTCATCCTGAGCAGCCCGGCCAGGTCGTCGTTCCGGATCATCCCCTCGATCTCCACGCGCGTGTCGTTCGAAACCATCCCAGTAGAGTATTACCTTTAAAATAAAAAGTATTATTATTTCGTGTTATTTGCGTCCATTCCCATCCTACGGGTGAAGATGCGGCGTCACGTAACGTTGAACGAAGAGAAGCCGCCTGCCGCTTGGCACCCATTATAAAAGAGTGGAGCCCTGATTTACAGGCCGTGAGAACGATGGCTTCAGGAGTCGTGTTTGACCACGTCCTAATAGTCGTGGAGAATCTGGAGCGCTCCATGGGGTTCTACAAGCTCCTGGGCTTCCGCCACGTGGAGACGATCCAGAGGCCTGAGGACAGGGTCGCCGTCATGAGGCTGGGAGAGACCAAGCTGGAACTCATGTGCCTCCCCGAGGGGAGGGAGACGCGCCGCCCAGCCAGGAGGCTGACCGACATAGGGTTCAGGCATATGGGGTTCAGGGTCAAAGACATAGACGAGGTGTACAGTAGGCTCAAGGACAAGATCAGTTTCGAGTCGCCGCCCACCCCCATGCCGGGGAGGGCTGGGCGCATGACGGTGTTCTTCTCCGACCCCGACGGGGTCGAGCTTCACTTCGTGCAGGAATAGCGGCTAGTCACTATGAAGATTCATTTGCAGTGATATATGTGACCTGAGGGCCACCTTATCCGTGGATGAGTGTTTGAGGCCTACTCTTCCTCGGGGTTGTCGTCCGGCTCTTTTTTCTCCGCCTTCATGTCCTCAAGTCTCGTACGGACGTCTGACTCCACTCTGCGGAGCTGATCCATCAGCCGCGATCCACCGGACTGAACCCTGCTCTGCACCGTCAGCAAGCCGTCCTTGGACTTCACTACCACGTCGTCAAGCACGTCCTTGGATCGAACCGAGTAGTCCGACAGCTTCTCCTTCATGGAGCTGGCGGCCATGTCCAGCGTCTCCTTAAGCTGCGGCTCCTTGTCCCGATACTCCCTCAGCAGATGTAGAACGAGGTCGCTCTGGGATTTCCCCTCGTTCTCCTCGCTCCACTCCTCGAGAAGGGGGTTTATCCACTCTAGATCCTCTTCCTCGAAGGTGAAGTACTTCCTCTTAAGCTCTGACATGTCACAAATGTCTTTCATTTATCCTTGTAAAACGGTTATGAAGCCCCGGTATGGTTTTGTGATATGTTTTTGGCGCCGGGAAAGGGATTCGAACCCTTGAGTCCGTGCGGACACCAGCTTTCCAGGCTGGCGCTCTTCCAGGCTAAGCGACCCCGGCAGCACCGACAAACTCTATCGGGGCCGGGATTTAAATCCTCACCTGTTCCACACAGTTTAATACGGGCCGCCCCGTAAATCACCCGAACAAGATGAACGTAAGCTGGATCGACCGAAGCCAGAAGACCTTGGACATGCTCAAGGAGCTACGCGGGAAACGCGAACAGGACCGCCTCGACCTCGTCAGGACCATGAGGTACGGCTTCGGCGCCCTGAGCCAGAGCCTCGGCGGCTGGATGCAGTGGGTAAACAGCCCGGAGGTAATGAGCCAGTTCACCCAGGAGGAGCTTCAGGAGATGAGCGACAACGTCCTCGACATGGTCACCAAGTTCGTCGAGTACGACCGGGACATCACCGACTTCGGCATGCAGAAGGGTCTAGGCAAGCAGCGCGACGAGGAGCCCAGCCGATTCGTAATATAAAATCGAGAGCTAGGCTAGCCTATCCCCCGCCCCCTTTCCTCCGCTGCTCCGATAGATCTCTGAGACCTTGCAGACCACCGCCGACCTTCCCGGAAGCGGCCTTTCACGATTCGTCGCCAACTCCCGGGCCTTCTCGTAGAGCGGCCCCTCCGTCGCCTCCTCGGCCAAGCACTTGATCTGGTAGCTACCGTTGCCGTAGCACACGAAGCATACGCGTCCGTTTCCTCTGATGTTGGCGAGGGTCTTGTTGAGGTAGTTGTTGACCACGCACAGGGTCTCGTCGTCCTCCCACCACCAGACGCCGACGTAGATGACGTTGGGCACGCCGTCGCCGTTCACGGTCGCCATGGGGATCACCCTCTGGGCCTCGAAAGCCTTCCTGATGTTCTCAGAAACCTTTACCATTAAACCACGCCATAAGGGGAGCGTATGACGTTTATAAAACCAGCCCACCGATATTCATCTATGAAGTCAGGGGATGAGAAGCCTTGGACGCCGTGAAGCTGCACAGGGAGGCCGTGGTGGTTGACACCCACTGCGACACTTTGAAGTGCCTCCTGCCCGAGTTCACGCGCAACCGGGACTCCATGTGGGACGACAGAAGCGACCTAGGCATGTGCGCCAGAAGCAACCTCGGCCACGTGGACGCGCCGCGGCTCCTTGAGGGCGGGGTGGACTGCCAGGTCTTCGCGGTCTCCAGCGAGCGCAGCAGGACCCCCAGGCACCCCCTCAGGACCGCCTTGGAGATGATAGAGCGGTTCCACAGGGAGTGCGAGGCATGCGACATCCTCACCCCGGTGACAAGCAGCGGAGAGATACTGGAGGCCAAGAGGAACGGCGTAGCGGCCGGGCTGCTGAGCATCGAGGGAGCCGACGTCATCGAGGGCAGGATAGAGATGCTGGGCGTCTATCACCGCCTCGGCGTCAGGATGGTGGGCCTCGTGCACAGCCTCAGGAACCAGCTGGCCGACGGCGTAACGGACAGGCGCACCGGCGGCGGCCTCAGCGAGCTCGGCGTCCAGGCCGTCGAGGAGCTTGACCGGCTCCGGATGATAATCGACGTGAGTCACATCAACGACGAGGGCTTCTGGGACGTCCTCGACCACGCCAAGCATCCGGTCATCGCGAGCCACAGCAACAGCCGCGCCGTCTGCGGCCACCCCCGGAACATGACGGACGAGATGATCGTGGCGCTGGCCGAGAACGGAGGCGTCATGGGGATGAACTTCGCCCCAAGCTTCGTCCACCCACGAAAGGCCACCCTGAATCGTGTAGTGGACCACGTAGACCACATCGTGGACCTCGTGGGGCCCGACCACGTGGGGCTTGGCAGCGACTTCGACGGCATCCCATCGACCCCGGCCGGCCTTGAGGACGTCACCAGGATGCCGGGGATAACCAGGGAACTCGTGAACAGGGAGTACAGCGAAGCGGACGTGAAGAAGATACTGGGCGGGAACCACCTCAGGCTGATGATGGACGTCATCGGCTAGAGTAGGATGCTCTCCCAGCGGAGCCCGCCGCAGCCGCAGCTCTCATCGTCAGGGTCCATGGCCTTCAACGCACCGAGCAGCGCCTCCGCCGCCGGCCTGCTCCACCTTCTCTGGAACTCGCTGAACGCCGTGGAGCCCTCCCACCGGGGGTCCACGAGGCCCTCGCCGTAGTTGGAGACCAGCTCCAGCGCCGCGTAGCAGGCCCCTATCTCCCGGGCGAAGAAGACCTCGGGCACCAGATTCATGGTCACCACGTCAATACCCATGTTCATATACCTGAGCCTGATCTCGGCGGGGCTCTCCAGCCTCGGCCCCTCGGCCACCCCCACGACGCCCCGCTTGAACACCCGGGGGAACCCGGCGTCCATGCAGGCGTCCACAAGGTGCCTGCTGAGGGTTGGGCACAGGGGCTGGCGGAGCCTGTAGCTGTACCTGGGCGCGTCCAGCCCCTTGTCCTGTAGGCTGGCCATGAGCATCTGGGGGCGCTTTGTGGTATAGTCCACGAAGTCGTCGGGGATCACGGCGTCCCCCGGGTCCAGCAGCCTGTTGGTGCTGCCGCAGAGCGCCGTGCCCAGTATCTTCTTGACCCCCGCCTTCCAGAGCACGTAGAAGACTCGTTCGCCGCTGCTGTCCGGCTCGGTGTTCCTTATCCCGCGGGTTATCCCGTGGAAGCCCACGTACAGGAACTCCCTGCCGTCTACCTCGGCGTGGGTGAAAGGCGCCGTGGGACCGAAGGGCGTCTCGAAGACCAGATCGTCCGCAATCACTTCTACGCCTTCGTATCCGCGGGGGAAACCCGATCCCATCGTCGTGGAGCCCCCCAGCACCGCGATCTTGGCCGTCGGTATCTCAGCCATGGGTGAAGTCATGTCTCTAGGGGTTAAAACGGTTGCCCGAGTCGCCAAAGATGTACTGGGAGATGGGCTGCTGACCCTTGAAACCCTTGGTCTATACCTAAAACAGGATTACATACTAGATTTTACGTCCATTTTCACCGAATCTATGGTAAATATAGGCGAAAGGTATATATACCTGAAAGGTGCTGTATCGCTGCTCTGTACGCTAATAAATATTCCGATGGGATTCGGGGTATTCCTAGCGCATCAGTCTCAAAAAAGGTGCACATGATATGATGTTAAAACCCAATAGGCGGGTAGTGAAGATGTTTGCCCGGAATGTGGAAGCAAACACATAATTATTGACGGTGGCTCCGGGGAGAGGATTTGCGGAGGATGCGGCCTCGTCATGGCTGACTCAATGATAAACGAGGGCCCCGAGTGGAGGGCCTTCAGCCAGGAGGAGCGGAACAGCCGCAGCCGCGTAGGGATGCCCCTAAGCTTCAGCGTCCACGACAAGGGCCTCAGCACGATGATCGGCCAAGTGGGCAAGGACGCTTTCGGCAGAACCATCCCCACCAAGACCATGTTCCAGATGCTCAGGCTCAAGAAGTGGCACATAAGATCAAGCTACCAGTCCAGCGTTGACAGGAACCTGAGCCACGCCATGACCGAGCTCAGCAGGCTCAGCGACAAGCTCCACATACCCAAGCCCGTGAAGGAGCGGGCCGCGGTAATATACAGGAAGGCCTTGGACAAGGGCTTGGTGAGGGGGCGTAGCATAAGCGCCATCTCGGCCGCCAGCCTCTACGCCGCATGCAGGATAACCAGCACGCCCAGGACCCTGCGCGAGCTGGGCACAGTGAGCACCATCGACAAGAAGGACCTGGCCCGCTGCTACAGGCTTCTGCTCCGTGAGCTGAACCTGAGCATGCCCATCCCCAAGGCCCAGTACAGGGTGCCCAAGATAGCCGCCAAGGTGGACATCAGCGAGAACACCCAGCAGACGGCCGTGGACATACTCAGGAAGGCCGAGGAGCTCAAGACCACCGCAGGCAAGGACCCCATGGGCCTCGCCGCCGCGGCGCTCTACATAGCGTGCGTTATGAACGAGGAGAAGCGGACCCAGAAGATGATCGCGGACGCCGCAGGCGTCACCGAGGTCACCATCAGGAACCGCTACAAGGGCCTCAAGGAAGCCCTGCACATCCAGCTCTAGCCTAAACCCCCTTCTTGAAACGTTTTTAAAACCACACACCATTTTTCCGTCAACTGGTGCAATAGATGAGTGAACCCGTAGACTACCTCACAGAGGAAACTTACCGCCCATACTGGCTGGAGGACGGGGTGACCGAGGAAACCCTCACCGCCGTCGCCGAGAAGAAGCCCCTGCTAGTGGAGCTGGGGAAGGAGCTGTCAGGTTACGACCGTTACTACATGGTGGGCAGCGGCGGAAGCTACAGCGTCCAGCTGCCCATCGAGTACCTCGCGGACAAGCACACCCGGGTGCCGGTGAAGGCGTACAGCGGCGGCATGTTCCTGGAGCAGCGGCCCGCAGCCGTAGACGAGGACGCCGTCGCCGTGCTGATAAGCAGCAGCGGGACGACTAGGGAAGCCGTTGAGGCGGTGGAGTGGTGCAACGAGAGGGGAGCCGTAACCGTGGGCCTCACACAGAAAACGGACTCCGTAATCAACGACAAGGCGTCACACGGGCTCGGGTGGGACGCCCCCGGCGTCACCCTCGGCAAGCTCGGGAGCCTGTACACGTTGTTCGGCTCGATCCTCTCTGAGAAGGGCTACGAGATAGGCGGCAGGATGGTGGAAACCGTCTCCAGGCTGCCCGAGACGCTGCCCAAGATGATCCCGGAAGCCAAGGAAACCGCGAGGAGGCAGGGTCTGGAGCTCAAAGACCATGACGAGATTTTCGTGCTCGGCGGAGGGATAAACTGGGGCCTAGCCTACCAGTACATGCTCAGCACGCTCATGGAGATGTGCTGGATACACGGCACGGCCATCGACTACAGCGAGTTCAGGCACGGCGCACTGGAGATATTCACAGAGGGAAAGGCGGCCATATTCCTCCGCGGCCGTGTAGGCCAGCGGGGGCTAGAGGAGAAGATAATAGAGTTCAGCAGGGGCAACGGCGTCAAGTGCTTCGAGTACGACAGCCAGGGCCTCGACGTGGACGAGCTGATGACCCCGTTCACCCTCTTCATAGAGCTTGAGTGGCTCAGCTACTACCTGAGCCTCGCCCGGAACCGCAGGATGGGTGCCTGGCGGTTCTACGACAAGGTAAGCTTCTAGCTATCCGCCGTACTTCATGGCGAGGCCGTCCACGTAGCCCAGGGTTTCCTGGCTGAAGCTACTCAGGCCCCGCATCTTCGCGGCCTCGTCGTACGCCCTGAAGAATGAGAACGGGTCCCCCACCGTCTCAAGGAGCCGTTCCTTGCCCAGCGCCTCCATTATGGTGTCCGTCATGTAGTAGCCGGTGGGGTGCCCCGCCCTCGGCGGGGTCACGCGGAGCATGCTCGAAAGCTCATCCGTGTCTTCGGTTATGGCTATCCTGCGTATGAGCCTGTCCATCTCCTGGATCACCCAGGGGGAGTCGGCCACGTGCTCGTCGCGCGACGGGTACTCCTGGGCGTATATCTGGTCGGCTATCCCCTCCTCGTTGAGCTGCCTGAGCACCCACATGATGTCCCGGTCTTTAGCCTCCACCCTGTCCGGGTCGTACGCGTAGAGCCTTCGGGCCATGCTGTGGAAAAGCTCGTGGGCGAGGAGATCGCCGAAGTCTGACCCCAGGCTCACCGCGTAGAGGGGGTCGATGACGACGGTCTCGTAGCCACGGGCGTCCATGTCGAACACGGCGAACGCCACCACGGGGCATCCCTCCACGCCGGATGGCAGCCACTCCCCGGCCTTCGACGCCGGGCCTTCCATGAAGCCCTCGTCTTCCCCGAGGCCCGCCGCCCAGGCCTCCAGCTCGCGTCTCCGCTCAGCCACTTCGACGTAGTGTTCGATGTACCAGTCGCCCCTGGTCACGGACTTCTCCCGGCCCTCAGCCGAGGAGGGCTTGTAGGCCAGCCGGTATTTCTCCTTGAAGAAGCTGGGCTTGAACTCCGTGGATAAAGCCCTGTAGCCGGGGGACTCCAGCAGCCCATCCCACTGGTGCCTCGGGGGCTCCCCGTCTGCCCGGAGCACCTCCACTACCCCCCAGAAGGCGGTCAACCCGCCTAGCTCCAAAACAGGGTCCACGCCGTCTCCCCCCAGTCCTATTCAAGAGGCTGTAGGATGCCTATATGTTATGTGATTTGTGGAGTAAGGCTCTGGTCACCCGCCATGTCTACGCTAAAGTAATAACACGGGTACAGCACAACGATCCACAGGAGATGAGGATAGCAGTAATCGCCGACGACCTGACGGGGGCCCTGGACACGGGCGTCCAGTTCAGGCAGTGGGGCTACACGGTCCAGCTCACGGACACCCCGGAACGCAGCTCCGCCGAGGTGGCCATCACCAACACGGATACCCGCAACAAGAACCGGGAAGAAGCATACCGGGCCACATACGACGTGGCCGTGAAGCTGCGAGGCCACGACATCATCTACAAGAAGACCGACAGCACCCTCAGGGGAAACCCCGGACAGGAACTACAGGCCATACTGGACGCCACCGGGGAGACACGTGCCGTGTTCACGCCCGCCTATCCGTCCACCCGGCGAAGGGTCGAAGGCGGCCGCCTCTACGTGGCGGATATACCCATCACGGAGACCGAGTACGTCCACGAGCATCGCCGGAAGACAAGCAGGATACCGGAGATACTCGACACGGTGACACCGATACACTGCGTCGAATCCCCCGCGGACATCCCGGAGACGGGTATAGCCGTGGTCGACTCCGAGACCGAGCAGGACCTGCTGAGGATAGCCGCCAGACATACCCGGGTGATGGCGGGCTCGGCTGGCCTGGCCGACGCCCTGTGCCAGACGCTCAGAAACCCGCCGCCGGTGCTGACAGTCATCGGAAGCACCCGGACCGAGACGAGACACCAGGCAGAGCTACTCGTTCAGAGGCTGGGCGCGGCTTCGATCCCCCTTGACCTCGATAAAGCACTGAGCCAGGCTCCTCAAGAAGGGGCGGTGCAAACGGCGAAAAACGCACTAAACGAGGGACATGACGTTATACTCACCTCGGCCCCCACCCCGGAGACCGTAGAGCATACGCGGGCAGAGGCAAAAAGGTTGAACATCACGCCCCAGATACTGGAATCCCGAATCACGGCGGCCCTGGCGGAGGCAGCGGAAAGCCTGCTAGCCGTGAGCCTCTCAGGCATAGTCATCACGGGCGGCGCAACCGCCCTCGCCGTCACCCAGCGACTCGGAACGAGAAACATCGAGATACTAGACGAGGTTCAACCCGGGGTGCCCGTCATAATGCTGGACCACCTACCGGTCGTGACCAAGGCAGGGGGGTTCGGCCAACCAGACACCCTCATCCAGGCCACACAGTACCTCAAGAGGAGACACCGATGAACCCCGTGATAGCCATAACCCTCGGAGACCCCGCGGGCATCGGCCCCGAGATAATCGCCAAGACCCTGGCGGACCCGGAGACCTACAGGATATGCAGGCCGCTGGTGGTCGGTGACAGCCACGCCATGCGTATGGGGGTGGAGGTAGCCGGGGAGAGCCTCACCATAAACCCCATAACTGAGCCCGGGGAGGCAGGGTTCAGCCACGGAGCCATTGATCTCATAGACCTCAAGAACCTCGACCCGTCGAGGATCGAGATGGGTAAGCCCGCGGCAATGACCGGGGCCGCCAGCGTCGAGTACGTCATCCACGCGGCGGACCTGGCGCTGGCGGGTAAGGTGGACGCCATGGTGACGGCGCCGCTCAACAAGGAGGCCATGCACATGGGAGGGTACAGCTACCCGGGGCACACGGAGCTGCTGGCCGAGAAGTCGGGAACCGGCGAGTACGCCATGATGCTCGCCACGGGGAACCTCAGGGTGGTCCACGCCACCACCCACATACCCTTCAGGGAAGTCACGGATCACCTCACCGAGGAGCGGGTGTTAAGCACAATACGCATCGCGCGGGACGCTTGCCTGAGCCTGGGCATAGATGACCCGCGGATAGCGGTGGCGGGGCTCAACCCCCACGCCGGGGACGGCGGCATATTCGGGGACGAGGAGATACGCATCATCGAGCCCGCGATAATGAAGGCGGTGGAAGAGGGCCTGGACGTGGATGGGCCGGTGCCGGCCGACACGGTGTTCGCCAAAGCCGCAGGCGGACAGTACGACATAGTGGTCGCCCTCTACCACGACCAGGGCCACATACCGGTCAAGCTCCTGGGCATGAGGTACGACGAGTCCACCGGCAACTGGCTGAGCGTCAGCGGCGTGAACATAACCCTGGGCCTCAGCTTCATACGGACCTCCGTGGACCACGGCACAGCCTACGGCAAGGCGGGCAGACGGGAGGGCACCGCAAACCCGGAGAGCCTCAAGGAGGCGCTCCGCGTGGCCGTCCAGATGGTTGAGGCACGGAAAAAACAATAAGCCCACAAGGCTTCATCAAGCCATGCAGATCCCCAAGATGGCAAAGGTCAGGCAGGTATTCCAGCAACCAGAGATCGAGGACATTCCCGCCAAGATACGGGAAGAGCTTGCGAAGAAACGCTTGGGGGACCGGGTGAAGCCCGGGCAGCGGATCGCCGTGACCGCGGGCAGCAGGGGAATAGCGAACATACCCCTGATCCTCGGGATGGTCGTCGCCGAGCTCAAAGCTGTTGGGGCCGAGCCGTTCATATTGACGGCCATGGGGAGCCACGGGGGAGCCACCCCGGAGGGCCAGATCGAGGTTCTCCGCAGCTTGGGAATAACTGAGGAAGCGGTGGGGGCGCCCATTGAGGCCGGCATGGAGGTGGAGGCCATAGGGTCGCTCCAGGACGGGGTGGAGATATACCTCAGCCGCATAGCCTTGAAGGCGGACGGGATATTCGTCGTGGGCAGAGTCAAGCCCCACACCGACTTCAAGGGGGAGATCGAGTCGGGGCTCCTCAAGATGCTGGCCATCGGCCTCGGCAACCAGAAGGGCGCCGAGATGATCCACTGGCACAGGTACGACGGCTACCACCGCATACTGCCCGAGGCGGGCAAGCTCATCGCGGAGAACACCAACGTCGTCATGGGACTAGCCTTGCTGGAGAACGCCCACCACATGACCGCCGAGATACACGCGTTGCACCCGGACGAGTTCTACACGGAGGAGAAGCGACTGCTGGATAAGGCGAAGATCCTTCTCCCCCGGCTCCCTTTCAACGACATCGACGTGCTGGTGGTCGAGGAGATAGGGAAAAACATCAGCGGCGTGGGCATGGACACCAACGTCACGGGAAGGTTCTGGATGCCTGGCGAACACGACCCACGGGCCCCCACCGTAAAGAAGCTGGCCGTGCTCGACCTCAACGAGGATACCCACGGCAACGCCATAGGCATAGGGCTGGCCGACGTGACCACCAGGAGGGCGTTCGAGAAGATCGACTACCACCAGACCTACGTGAACTGCCTCACCCAGGGGAGCGGCGAGACGGGCAAGGTGCCGCCGTTCCTCGCCAACGACAGGGACACCATAGCCACAGCCATCAGGATCAGCGGACCCATAAAGCCGGAGACGGCGAGGGTCATACGAATAAAGAACACCCAGGAGCTGGAGACGCTGTACATCTCTGAGGCACTTGTAGACGAGCTGAATGCGAGCCCCGACCTCCAGAAACGTCTGGTGCTCGTGGACGAGCCCCGGGAGATGCAGTTCGACGTAATGGGGTACCTAGCGAGATAACATCAACCAGATTTATAGAAGGGCGCTGGGTACGTCTACACGGTGTACGGTTTGGAGCTGTTAGACGCCATCAGGGGCAGGAAGAGCATCAGGCGGTTCAAGGACAAGCCTGTCCCTGTGGAGCTGGTGCGGGAGGCGCTGGACGCCGCCAACTACGCGCCCTCGGCTAAGCGGGGCGAGCAGTGGAGGTTCACGGTCCTCACAGGGGGCGCCAAGGACGCCTTCATAGAGATGTTCGACGCCGAGCTGGATAGGTTCATAGAGGAGCATGGGGCCGAGGAGGCGGGGTCTTCCAAGAACTCGTGCAGGATCATGGTCGAGGCCCCGGTGCTGGTCGTCGTATGGAACAGCGGGATGCACGGGTGGACCACCGAGGAGCACAGCGTGGCCGCCGCCATACAGAACATTCTCCTCCGCTCCTACGACCTGGGTCTGGGCAGCCTGTGGATAGGGGACGTCTACTACGCGTACGACGCCATCCGGAGGTACTTCGGGAAGGAGTGGAAGCTCAGCGGAGCCGTGTCCCTCGGTTACCCGGAAGGCGAGGGAGCCAGCTTCAAGAGGAAGACCGTGGACGAGGTCTCAGAGTTCCTCCAATAACCATTTTATGGTTAACAAGTCTTATATCCACACCCGGTCCTTCCGATGGCACCTAGCTTGCTAGGAGGAAGAAGTGTGTATCACTTGGACTGGATGAGAGCATCCTCCGATCGGAGGATGTAGCAACCGAATATAGTTTTAGTTCCACAACCAGCCTCCCGATGATCAGGAACCCTCCGCGTTATGGGTACCCAATTGGCACCCAGAGAGATCATCATGAGGCGTGTCACCTGAGAGGCGTGTTGAAAGAGACCCTCCCTATAATGGGGAGAACCACACCCGATTTGATAAACATTGAAGTCCGTAGGCGTTTTCGCTGGAGCCTGAACTTCAGCCGGACCTATATCAGCCATCGATGGCGTGAGACCCCCACTCTGGAAAGATTTCACAGCCATTGTGAGGGGAGGACGATCAGAATCAACTTCATGGAGATGTGACCCCGTGTTCAAACATTTCATCGAGAAGCTGGTTGGAGGAAGAGATCTTACCTACGAGGAGGCCCGGGAAGCCATGGGCGAGATCATGTCGGGAGAGGCCACGGACGCCCAGATAGGGTCGTTCCTCACGGCTCTCAGGATGAAGGGAGAGACCATCGACGAGATATCCGCCTTCGCCTCGGCGATGAGGGCGCACTGCCAAAGGATCAACCCCAAGGTGAGCGGACGCCTAGTGGACACCTGTGGAACCGGGGGCGACAGGATCGACACTTTCAACGTCAGCACGACCGCTGCCTTCGTCATTTCGGGAGCCGATGTTTGCATAGCGAAGCACGGGAACCGCTCCGTCACGAGCAGCTGCGGCAGCGCCGAGGTACTCCAGGGGCTGGGGCTCAACCTAGTCCTCGACCCGAGGGAAGTCGAGCGCTCCATCGAGAAGGTGGGCATCGGGTTCATGTTCGCCCCCGCGTTCCACCCGGCGATGAAACACGCCGTCGGCCCTAGAAGGGAGCTGGGAGTAAGGACCGTCTTCAACATCCTGGGCCCTCTCACGAACCCTGCAGGGGCGTCGGCTCAGCTACTAGGGGTATACGACCCCCGCCTCACCGAGCCTCTAGCCAAGTCTCTGGGGCGTCTAGGCAGCGAGGAAGCGATGGTGGTGCACGGCCTCGACGGCATGGACGAGATATCGAACCTCGGCGCCACGAGGGTGTCATGGCTGAGGGCCGGCGAGGTGAACACCTTCGAGGTGACCCCCAAGGACTTCGGCTTGGGATACAGCAACGTGGAGGAGATCAGTGGCGGAGACCCGAAGGAGAGCGCCGAGGTCACCTACGGGATACTCAACGGGAACGGAGGCTACGAGGACCCGAGGACCGAGATAGTTCTGATGAACAGCGCAGCCGGGATAGTTGTAGCCGGCAAGGCCGACGACTTCATGTGCGGGATGGAGCAGGCTCGAGAGTCCATAAGAAGCGGAGCCGCTTACAAGAGACTCAGATCCCTCGTCAATGCCTCAGGCGGAGACCTATCAAGACTAGAGGAGCTTGAACGGAGACATGGCTGACTTCCTCGACCAGCTAGTGAAGGACGCCGAACAGACCCTGAGGGAAGGGTACTACAAAGCCCAGCCTTCTGAGCCCCACTCTACGATCAGCCTCAGGACAACGATAGAGAGCTGCAGATGTAACCCGGTGATCGCCGAGATGAAGAGGGCGTCGCCCTCCCTCGGCTCAATCAGGATGAACATCGACCCAACCCAGATTGCCCACGCCATCGAGGCGGGCGGCGCGTCGGGGATGTCGGTGCTCACCGAGCCCAAGCACTTCAAGGGAAGCCTGGAGTATCTCCGGCAGATACGGGGCATCACGGGGCTTCCCCTGCTGATGAAGGACATAGTAGTAAGCCTAGAGCAGGTCGAGTCCGCGGCGAGACTCGGCGCCGATGCAGTCCTCCTGATAAAGGCGATATACGACAGGGGCAAAGGACACGTCAGCCTAGACGCGATGATCGAGAAGGCTCACGCGCACGGTCTTGAGGTGCTACTTGAGACCCACGACGCCGACGAGTTCAACGCCGCCCAAAACACCGGAGCCGACCTCATAGGGATAAACAACCGGGACCTCAGAACATTGAAGGTGGACCTAGAGGTAACGCGTCGCATTCTGGAATGCCACACCAAGGGTGATGCCCCCATCGTGAGCGAGAGTGGGGTAAAGACCCCGGGGGACCTGCTCTTCCTCAGAGGCTGCGGCGCCCAAGCCTACCTCATCGGCTCATCCATCATGGCCTCCGGAGACATAGAGGAAGCAGTCAGGGGATTCGTCAGGGCATGAACGCGGTGAAGGTCAAGATTTGCGGTATCACCAGAGAAGAAAACCTGGAGGCGGCCGTTAACGCCGGAGCCGACGCGGTAGGCTTCGTAGTCGGTGTCCCATCGTCGCCAAGGAATCTTTCGCCGGAAAGAGCCGCAGAACTCGTCAAGAGGGTTCCGGTCTTCACCAAGACGGTTCTGGTGTTGGTCCCCGAAGACGTAGATGAGATGGTCGAAACGTATGAGACTATCAGACCCGACGTCCTCCAGATCCACGGCGAGGGGACACCGAACGCGAATGTGTTGAAGAGGATGATGCCCGGAGTAGGCCTGATCAAGGGGATCAGCCCAGAGCCAGATAGATTGATGAGGGCGGCCGAGGAGACAGGGGCCTATGACACGCTGCTTCTCGACACCTTCGTCCCAGGCAAGCTTGGGGGAACCGGAGTCCAGCGGGACTGGGGGATGAGTGCGATGCTCAGGGAGGCCATCCACCCCAAGAGGATGATACTGGCGGGAGGCCTTAACCCGATGAACGTCGAGGAGGCAATCCGGATCGTGAAGCCCTACGCCGTTGACGTAAGCTCCGGCGTCGAGTCAAGACCAGGCCTCAAGGACCCCGATAAGATAGCGTCATTCGTCATGAACGCTAGGAAAGTGAAGCCGAGATGAAGGGCAGATACGGGAGGTTCGGAGGCCAGTACGTCAGCGAGATGCTGATGCCTGCCCTGCAGGAGCTGGAGGAAGCCTACGAGAAGATGCTTCCAGACGCCGGCTTCCAGAATGAGTACAGGAGACTCCTCAGGGACTACGCGGGAAGACCCACACCCCTATACCACGCTGAGAGGCTCAGCCATGAGGTGGGATGCAGGGTCTACCTTAAGAGAGAGGACCTCGTCTGCGGCGGGTCCCACAAGCTCAACAACACCCTGGGTCAGGCCCTCTTGGCAAAAAGGATGGGGAAGAAGCGGATAATAACGGAGACCGCCGCCGGACAGCACGGCCTCGCGACGATAATGGCCGCGAAGGTATGCGGCTTGGAGGCCGAGATATTCATGGGGGTCAAGGACATCAAGAGACAGGCGAGCAACGTCAGGAAGATGAGGCTCCTCGGAGCCACAATCACCCCGGTGGACATCGGCTCAGGCGTGCTCAAGGACGCCGTCTCGGACACGCTGAGGGAGTGGGCCTCCTGCTCCCAGGACACCCTCTACCTCATGGGATCGACCGTTGGACCCCACCCGTTCCCGGCGCTGGTCGGAGCCTTCCAGAGCGTCATCGGCAACGAGGCCAGAAGCCAGTTCCATGAGAGGGAGGGAGGGCTCCCGGACGCCGTGATCGCCGCAGGGAGCGGCGGCAGCAACGCCCTAGGGGCCTTCAGAGCCTTCCTCGATGAAGATGACGTGAGGCTCTACTTCGTCGAGGGGGGCGGAGAAAGCCTGGGAGCGGGGAACAGCGCCGCGGCCTTCCAGCTGGGCAGCCCAGGGGTGATCCACGGCGCCGTCATGCAGGTCCTCCAAGACGAGAACGGCCAGATAATGCCCTCAAAGACCAGGTCCGCCGGCCTCAACTACCCCGCCAGAGGCCCAGAGATATCCCACCTGTGCGAGATCGGCCGCGTCAAGGCCTGCTACGCCTTCGATAAAGACGTCTTTGAGGCCGTAGAGACGATGTGCAGGACGGAGGGGCTGATACCGGCCTTGGAGACCGCGCACGCCATAGCCTACGTCGTGAACCATGGAGAGGAGTTATCTGGGGACGATGCCATCATCATCAACTACTCCGGCAGGGGCGACAAGGACATGGAAGCCATAACGAGGCACGTCTATGGATCTTGAGGAGACGCTACTGGGGCTGAGGCGGCGGCGCGAGGGAGCGTTCATGCCCCACGTATACTACGGCGACCCCGACGCCCACTTCTCCCACAGGCTGATTGAGACCCTAGCCGAGAGCGGTGCAGACCTCATCGAGTTCGGGATACCCTTCTCAGACCCCACGGCCGACGGCCCCACGTTTCAGGCAGCCTGCGAAAGGGCCCTGAGGAACGGAACCACGCCGTCGAGCTGCATTAAGGGCATGAGGGAGCTGAGCGAAGGGGGCCTCGATGTTCCCTTCATAGTCACCACCTACTATAACATTCCCTACGTAGCGGGCGTGGACGTCTTCCTCAGGGAGATCAAGGCGGCGGGAGCCCATGGGATAATCGTGCCCAACCTGCCCTTCGAGGAGGCGGGTACGCTTCTTGAAGAGGGGGAGAGGCAGGGGGTCCACGTGATCCTCTTGGTAGCCCCGACCACGACGGAGGAGCGGCTGAGGAAGATCGCCGAGATGGCCTCGGGATTCATCTACGTGATGAACGTTGAGGGAGTCACAGGCGCAAGGGACAGTCTCAGAGACTCCACTCTCAGGTTGGTGGAGAGAGTAAGGAGGCACACAGATGTCCCAATCCTCGCAGGCTTTGGCATATCAAGGAGGGAGCAGGCGGAGGCGGTGGTCTCCGCGGGGGCCGACGGCGTCATAGCCGGCAGCGTATTCACCAAGATTTACGAGGCAAACCTAGAAGACCCTACGGAGGCCCTGCCTGAGATAGCTGATCTGGTTCGAGAGCTTAAACTTGGATGCATCAACGAGCATAAGCAGAGAACGAGTTCCCCCGTCTAACCATTTTATGGTTAACAAGTCTTATATCCACACCCGGTCCTTCCGATGGCACCTAGCCTTGCTAGGAGGAAGAAGTGTGTATCACTTGGACTGGAAAGGACTATCCTCCTGACGGAGGATGAAATACCCAAGAAATGGATTTCTATAACCCCTGATCTGCCGAGACACCCATACCCCCTGCTCGACCCGGGCACACGTGAGCCCGTCAAGCCGGAGGCGCTGCTCCCCATATTCCCGAAGGAGCTGCTCATGCAGGAGGTCTCCGAGAAACGGACCATAGACATCCCAGATGAAGTAAGAGAAGCCTACAGGCTCTACAGGCCCACGCCCCTCATCAGGGCGCGGCGGCTGGAGAAGACGCTCAAGACCCCCGCCAAGATCTATTACAAGTACGAGGGGGTGAGCCCCACGGGCAGCCACAAGCCCAACACGGCCATACCACAGGCGTATTACGCCATGCGTGAGGGAGTCAAGAAGCTCACCACGGAGACCGGAGCAGGCCAGTGGGGCAGCGCCCTCAGCTTCGCCGGCATGCTCTACGGCCTCGACATCGAGGTCTACATGGTGCGCGTCAGCTACGAGCAGAAGCCCTACCGTAAGGTCATGATGAGGCTGTTCGGCGGCGAGGTGTACTCCAGCCCCACCACCCGGACCGAGGTGGGCAGGAGGATACTCGCGGAGGACCCCGACTGCACGGGCAGCCTGGGCATCGCCATAAGCGAGGCCGTTGAGCAGTGCCTCAAGGACGAGGACACCAAGTACAGCCTCGGCAGCGTGCTTAACAGCGTGCTCATGCACCAGACCGTCAACGGCCAGGAGTCCATGAAGCAGCTGGCCAAGGTGGACGATTACCCGGATATGGTCATAGGCTGCGTCGGCGGGGGCAGCAACTTCGCCGGCGGCGTCTACCCGTACCTCAGCGATAAGCTGAGGGGGAAGGCCGAGAAGGAAACCGAGTTCATCGCCGTCGAGAGCACCGCGTGCCCCAGCCTCAGCAAGGGCGAGTATCTCTACGACCACGGCGACATGGGCCGCATCACGCCGCTCATGAAGATGTTCACCCTGGGCCACGAGTTCATCCCCGACCCCATACACGCCGGGGGCCTCAGGTACCACGGCATGGCACCCGCCATAAGCATGCTCGTCGAGGAGGGCCTCGTGGAGGCACGGGCGTACAACCAGCTGGACGCGCTGGGCGCCGCCGTGGAGTTCACGAGGGCCGAGGGCCTCATCCCGGCGCCGGAGACCGCCCACGCAGTGAAGGCGACCATGGAGGAGGCGCTACGGTGCAGGGAGACCGGCGAGGAGAAGACCATACTGATGCTTTTCAGCGGCCACGGGTTCTTCGACATGGCGGCCTACGAGGCGTACCTCGGCGGCGGCCTGCAGCCCTACGAGCTGCCCGACGAGAGGATACGGGAGACCGTAGGTAGACTGAAGAAGCTGTATCCCTTCGCGTAGGGGCATCCACCCCCATTTATTATTTCTAACCAACAGTTACTCTAGATCTTGATCTCGAGAAGTCTCTCGATGTCTTTTTCTTCCACGTTCTCCGGCTCAAGCACCATGGTACCGCCTTCCGCTGTGAATATGGCCTTGCCGTGGGCCCTGACGATGGGCATGATTACGTCGGTGTGCCCCGTCTCCACTATGGTCTTCAGGTTGTAGGCGCAGATCGCGTCCATCGGCATGGAGAGCACCTTATGGAGGGCGTACTCGTACCTGAGAAGCTCACGCACCTTTCCCTCCCTGAAGAAACATGACACCTCTCCTGCAGCCCTTAACCCAAGCCCCTTGGACTGGAAGGCGCTGCTGGTCTCGTGCCACTTGTTGAGTATCCTCAACGCCTCGGCTTCCCCGTCTACTATGTAGAACTCGTCGTACCTCGGCGTCAATATGTTCCCAGAAGCAATGTTAGGCTCCACGTCTATGCCGTGTCCGGCCAGACCTTCGTGGATGTCTTGGGGCGTCTCCTCTGTATGTATGAACACGATGCCTTTACCCTGTTTCAGTCCTTCAGCCAGGTAACGGTACAGTATTCTCCTTTTACTTTCCAGCGTGTCGTAGAACAGAAGGACATGGTCGGTGGTATCAACACCTTGTATGAAGCTGTCAATCTCCTGGGTTGAAAGCATGGTGACAAAGTATTCTAATTTGAAACTTAATAAAAGTGATCATTGAAAATATCTATGGCTGACCCCCTCTATAGAGCTTCTAGGAGTCTCTCGACAAGCCCAAAAGCGGTGTCTGACTGGATCAAGGTTATTCCATAGAGGTCTCCGAGGCTGATGACCTCACCTGGGAAAGGCTTCATCGAAGCCAGCACCACCCTGGCGTTGACGTCCCCCTTGCTCGCGCTCAGTTCGAAGACCTGGCTGAAGACGTCTTCGCCGATCAAGAGGTTCAGGCCACTGAGGTTGGCGGGTTTCTCCGGATCGCTGATAACGATGTTGAAGGAGTACTCGACCCCCGAAGAGCCTTTTATGGTCGCGTCCCTCTCAACCGATAATCCCTTCTCCATCAGCAGCTCGGTCATCAGATCCAGCACCTCGTCGAAGTTGTGCTGCTCCACGGCTTCACGGTAGACCTCCTGAGCCGGCTTCCCACTACTCCAGTAGCCCTCGAAGACGACCCTCATGGTTTCCACGTAGGATTCCAGGTTTGACCATATAGCCTGCCCCCTAAGATCCTGGCCGGAAGTAGCCAAAAGAGTCTCCCTACCGTCAACGATGAGCATGGAAAGATTCGTCGCTGCTCCAAGATTCTTGACTTCACTGCTCTTCATCATGTTAGACAGCTGGGCGCTGTCGCTTTCCGTGACCCTCGTCAAGACACGCACGATTCTACCCGACTCGTCGCTAGGGACTGGTGCAGGGAAATCCTGGATGCTCTGCACGATTATGTCTACGCTCTCGTTGCTTCTCTCAAGCATCTCCCTGAACGTTTCACGGTACTCGTCGAAGCTTCTGATGGTTATGAACTCGTTGGGCCTCTCCCCGGTGATTATCGCGTTGATGATGGTGGATGCCTCCGGGGCCATGCTCCACAGGGCGTCATAGAAGGTCTTCATGGTTGACACGAAGCTCTGGGAGTTGGTCCAGAGCCCCGTGTCGTTCTGAGTTGTCATGCTCATGGAGTCGTCCATGGCGACGGACGACAGGGTCTCTTCTTGGTCGATCAACGCGAAACGGATGGGCGTCGGGATGGCCATGTGGCGCACATCAATGCTGCTGGACAGTTCCTCGATCTCGCGAAGGTTCTCCTCGTTCACCGTGGTCAACAAAGAAACGCTCTTTCCGGCCTCGGTTAGATGGGAGAACCTCTCCTCGAACCCCCAAAGAGAGAGCCTCAGCAGGTCCTGGGGCGTCGTTATCAGCCGTACCTCTTCTTCAGCCCTGTCGCACATGGACGCCAGCAGCTCGTAGACCCTCTGCCTGCCCTGGTACATGCTGAAGCGGGGCTCCCCTTCCTCGCGACGCTCCCTGGTTTCCAGCCTGCCGATCTCTTCGATCACCTTCGACCGGCTTTCCTCTAGCTCGCTGAGCCTCTTGGAGGCTTCATCGATGCGGGTGTCAACGATCTCCTCTATGGGGACAACCACGTATCGCACGGGCCTGCCCACGATGCTGTGGACCAGCCCTTCCTCCTCCAGGCTTTTCAGTAGGCGGTAGGCTTTCATCCTGTTGTGGTTGAACCTCTTGGCGACGGTTCCAGCCGAGGTCGGCCCCATGGCGGCGAGGAAGACGTAGGTCTCTGCTTCCTCCTCGGTGAACCCGTATTGGTTGAGCCTCTCGTTTAGGCCGTTGAGACCCATGTATCTGGTGATCCTCTGCTCTATTATAAGTTGAACGTTCAAACGTTACATATACTTTGCACGTACAAATGTTACAAACTTATCGTTATGACCCTGAATACACCAAGAAACGTCCATGAGAAAATACTTCACCAGATCAGGCGACAGCGTCTGGCCAACAGTCATCTGGCAGGGGACCCAGATAGTCGTCTACTACCTCAACCAGGACGACGAGATCAACGACATAGCCGAGACTCGGGGCATAGACTTCGACCGTCTGCTTTGCCACATAGACCGCGGCGGATCTGTGTTCATAACCACGAAGCCTGTGGAGAACGAAACGACGGCTAAGAATGAGGAGACTCTGGGAGGCAGAACCATTGTACAGTGACGCCCAGATAAACCCGGCGGACGTGGGGGACACAAAGCGCTGCACTAAATGCGGCGGCACCAACATAATCATCGACAGCGAGGTGGGTGAGGAGGTCTGCGGAAGCTGCGGCCTGGTGCTCAACGAGGGCCACATGGACACGGGGCCTGAGTGGAGGGCCTTCACCGCCGAGGAGAGGAGCAGCCGCAGCCGCACAGGCATGGGCTACTCGTACACCCTCTACGACAAGGGGCTATCCACCGTCCTCTCGGGCTACCGCGACGCCAACGGCAAGACCCTGAAACGCGAGACCCTCCGCCAGATGGACAGGCTCCGCCGATACGACAACCGGAGCAAGTTCGACGACACTTGGAGGAGGAACCTGAGCATCGCCATGGCGGAGCTGGACCGAATGTCGGCGCTCCTACACATACCCGGCTCCATAAAGGAACGGTCGGCGCTCCTCTACAGGAAGGCTCTCAGAATGGACCTAATCCGGGGCCGGAGCATAGACGCCTTCGTGGCCGCGAGCATATACGCCACCTGCCGCCTGGAACGGCTGCCCAGGCCCCTCAAGCAGATCAGCGTGGCGTCCACACGGGAGCACTCGGAGATCGCGCGGACCTACAGGCTCATGCTGCGGGAGATGAACCTGAAGATGCCCATCGACGACCCCATGAAGTTCGTGCCCAGCATAGCGTCGAAGCTGAACCTGAGGAGAGACACCGAGACCCACGCCATAGAGATACTGAGAAAAGCCAGGAAGCTGCACGGTCTATCGGGCAAGGAACCGAGGGGCATAGCGGCGGCCTCTCTCTACAAGGCGTGCCTCGAGAAGAACGATAAGAGGGTCCAGAAGGAGGTGGCCGAGGCCGCGGGCACCACGGAGGTCACTCTCAGGAACCGCCTCAGAGGAATCGAGGCGCTCTTCGCAGAGGCCCAGTCAGGCAACGGCTAGACACCCTTTTCAAAGGCTGAATACCACTTTCACCGGCGTCACGATAGACGGTTAGAGTAAACGATTTAACGGGAACGAGACCCATACCGCGTGAGTTGAACCCCCGCGCCTACAGGCAGGTGGTCAAGGCCATCCTCGCTAAGACCCAGTCAGGCGAGGCCAACCTGGACGAGGCGCGGGAGTCCGTGAAGGTCACCAGCGAGGCGTTCGACCAAACAGTAGAGTCCATGGCCCAAGAGGGAACCATAACCCTCGAAGGCGACGCCGTCAGGCTCTCCACCGGGCAGAGGGTGAGGCTCGCCGTCAAGGCGGTTGAGCTCGGCTTAGACTTCCAGACGGTGAGCAACAGCCTGGGCTGGCTGGAGTTCGAGGAACTCGCGGCCCACGTCTTCGAGGAGAACGGCTTCAACGTGCTGAGGCGGTACAGGTTCCAGGCGGAGGGGCGGCGGTGGGAGATGGACGTGCTGGCAAGCCGGTACCCGTACATAGTCTGCGCAGAGTGCAAACACTACACGAAGGGCATGGGTAACAGCACCGCCAGGAACATAATAGAGACCCACCTTGAGAAGACCGAGGTCTTCGCTAGGAACCTATCGGGGCAGGCTAAGAAGATAGGCGTCCACAGGTGGAGGGACGCCGTGGTGGTCCCCATCACGCTCACCCTAAGCCCCACCGAGATGAGGATATACAGGAGGATGCCCAGCGTCTCGGTGCTGGCCCTCACCAGCTTCCTGGCCTCGTTCGAGGGTTACATGGAGAGGATGGCCCACTTCAGGGTGGAGCTGCCCGAGTGGAAGCCCAAGCCTAGGCAGACCCGGCTCCGCTGAGGCGCTATTTTTTTAGTCTAGCTAAAGGTAACCCCTAAAAGCGAGTTCCGTGCATGGGTGGAGGATGGATAAACGGGGTATGGCCGCCACGGCTTTCGTGGGCGGCGTGGCCATATTCGGCATAAAGCTCTACTCGTACATCATATCCGGCTCCGTAGCGCTGCTTTCCGACGCCCTAGAGTCCATAGTGAACATCGTCGCGTCCCTCATGATGTACATGAGCGTCGTTATAAGCGAGCGTCCGCCAGACGAGAACCACCGCTACGGCCACCAGAAGATAGAGAACCTCTCATCCCTCGCCGAGGGGGGACTCATACTGGTGGCCGGGGCGTTGATCGCCAGGGAGGCCGTGGGGCGCCTGTATCAGCCCGTGCCATTGGTGAGCCTCAACGCGGCGATCGGCCTGTCCATCTTCGCGACGCTGATGAACGGGGCGCTCTCGTGGATGCTCATGTCCAAGGCTAGGGAAACCGGCAGCATGGCGCTGGAGGGTGACGCCAAGCACCTCCTCTCCGACGTCGTCTCTTCCATGGGCGTGGCCGTGGGGCTCTACCTGGGCCAGTTCTTCGGGGTCCCCTTGCTCGACCCCGTCATGGCGTTGATCGTCTCCGCCATGGTGCTGAGGCTGGGCGTCGGGCTGGTCTGGAAGTCTGGCGGCGGCCTCATGGACGAGTCGTGCCCCGAGACCGAGGAGAAGATCAGGGAGCTCATGGATAGGCACGAGACCAGGTTCGTAGACTACCACGACCTCAAGACCCGTCGGAGCGGTAACAGGGTGTTCGCCGAGCTCCACCTCTCCCTCGACGGCGGCCTGTCTGTACAGGAGGCCCACGACTTCACGGATCACCTGGAGTGGGACGTGGAGAACGAGCTCCCGGACGTGGACCTCATCATCCACGTGGAGCCGCCTAGCAGAAAGAGTTAAAAAATTGATAAATAGAGGATCGATCAGCCTTTTCTGGCGTACACCAGGTATGCCGCTACGGCGAGCACCACTAGACCCGCCGCCCCATACAGGAGGTAGTTGGGCCCAGAGGGCTCCTCAGGCGGCTCCTCGGGGACGGTGGACTCGGGTTCCTCGATGACCGACCAGACGCTGAAGTGGTCTGTCTCGGCCTCCAGTATGTTTTCGTCCGTCAGCGTGCTCTCCACGGGGTCCCAGTGGGTGCCGTTCCAGTACGCCCACGTGAGCCTCTCCATGGCCATGTCCCGGGCCTGGACCTGCTCGGGATCGATCTCGACGCCCAGCCTGGCCCGGGTTATGGTTGCGTTGGGCTCGATCTCGCAGTAGAAGCCCATGTGCTTAACGGGCTCCTCCACATCCGCGGGTCTGCTGGTCCTCATGTGCATCTCCAGCTTCAGTGCCTCACCGGGCTCGACCTCCAGACTGAACAGGCGCTGCCTGAACTGGCTCTCGGCCGTGATCTCAAGCTGGGCCTCCCGGGTGCAGTTGAAGTACATGGCGGTGTTCTGGAACTGGAGCATGGTGCCCTGGCGCTGTTCCAGCTGGTACCGGAACCCGTCGGGGACCACGTCCGTGTAGTTGTACGCCCTCGTCTGCGCCGGCACCCCTGGGGTATCCGGGGTGGGCATCTCCCTCGGCGGCCTCTGCTCCTTTATGGTCCAGACGCTGAAGTGGGTGGTGTTGGCCTCCAGGAACCCGTCCTCCATGAGCCTGCTGCGCACGGGCTCCCAGTCGCTTCCGTTCCAGTAGCACCAGGTGAGGCGCTCCAGGTACATGGTCCTGTTGAGTTCGCGGCTCAGCTCGGTTCCGTTGATGTAGAGCCTGAGGGTCGCCCTCACGGGCCCGGTGGAGTTGGGCTCAATCGTCAGGTACTTCTCCAGCCCGTACCTGGGCGCCTCGATCTGGGCTGGCGGCGTAGCGTTCGCCCTCAAGTCGAGGTGCATGCTCCGGGTCATGTTCATGTTTATCCGGAGGTACCTGAGTCGGACGGCCTCGTCCGAGGAGACGTTCATGGTCATCGCCCTGTTGGCCGTGACTTCCATCACCATGTTCCTGTACCTTAGCACTTGGGGCGTGTCTGCCTCTATCAGGTGTCTCTGACGGCTCGGCACCACGTCTGTCATGTTCATCTGTACGCTGCCTGGCCCCGGCCTCGGCGCGGGCGGCTCCGGGTACCTGCCCGGCGGCGTCCTCGCCGACGCCAAGACCGGCGTCATCAATGAGACTATTATCAGACCGATAACTATCGCTGTTTTTCTTCGCATTCTAGGTCGCCAGTATTCTAGCATTGTCGTGTATTAGGAATTCCTAGGAACGACACGGAAAAGATGTTCCAAGAAGGGTTTATGGGGCTATTTTAGCCCCACGGTTTTAGCCAGCTGCTCAGCTTCTTTAGATAAGCCCAGCTTCTTCATGGTGGCCCTGGTGGGGACCCCCTTGTCGTCCCAGCCGCGTTTCTCGTAGTAGAAGCTCAGCAGCCTGTCGTACTTCTTCTTGTCCAGGTGTTTGCCTGCGAGGGCTCCCTCCGTGAGGGGGTGCTTGAACCACCGCTCCGGCGGGTAGTCCATGTGCCTCCCCCAATCGTCGCCATACTCCCGCGCCCAGAACGCGCGTATGAGGGCGTAGACGCGGTCTCCCATCAGCCACATGTCGTCGAGGGTCATCTTGACGCCTGTGGCTGCCTCGAAGTACTTGGGGTAGTCCTCCAGGGGGTAGCCCAGCTCGATCCACGGGAACCTGCAGCCCACGAGGGTCTCGAACATTCCTCCGCGGATGCGCTGGAACTCGATGACCTTGTCGGCCTTCTCTGGGCCGTACTCCTCGCGGATGCCGCTGCTTATCTCCCAGCTTATCACCCAGGCGTCCTTGTGGTGGGCGCCTATGGGGCTGGTGCCGAAGCTCAGCGCCATGCCGGGGCAGGCGTGGCAGTCGTAGGCGCTCACCTCCATGCCCTTGGCGTGGATGGCGAAGTCGGGGGCTTCGCCGCCGATCTTCTCGGCCGCCGCCCTGGTTCCTAGCCCGAAGAGGGCCCCGTCGCCCTCCATCATGGCCATCTCGCGGAGCAGCTTCTTGGCCCCCTCATAGTCGCCCCACGTGATGTCGATGTCGTGGAGGCCCTTCTCGGCGCACTCCATGGCGAACCCTATGGAGTTGCCCGCGCCTATGGTGTCGAGTCCCAGCTCGTCGCACATCCTGTTCAGGGTGCCTATCTGCTGTAGGTCGCCGAGGCCGATGTTGCTGCCCAGCATGGTGACGTTCTCGTAGTCCAGCTCGCTCTCCCTGCCCTCGCTGTCGATGATGGTGTTGCCGCAGATCATGTTGCAGTTGGGGCAGCCCCGCTGGGCGACGGTGGCCTCGTACACCGCGTCGCCGTTCACGTTCTCGATGTGCTCGAACACGCCCTCGCTGAAGTTCCGTGTGGGCAGCGCCCCGGCGGTCTGCATCATGTCGGCGGCCATCATGGTGCCCTCTCGCTTCCAGCCGGGGAAGGCGTCGAACTTGGGTATCTTGGCGAACCCGGCCTTGCCGAGCTCCTTGAGCTTCTCCGGGTCCGCGGCTGGGATCTCCTTGCTTCCCTTGAAGACCAGTGCCTTCAGTTTCTCGCTGCCCATCACGGCGCCCATGCCGGGCCTGCCGCCGGCTCTACCTTTCTGGGCCACCACCGTGGAGAGCCTGCACAGGTTCTCCCCGCTCTGCCCGATTATCAGCACCCCCGCCGCCGCTCCGTGCTCCTCGGTTATCCAATCCTCCGTCTCGTAGCTGTCCTTGCCCCAGAGGTGGCCTGCGTCACGGATCTCCGCCTCGTCGTCCTCGACGTATATATAGACGGGCTTCTCGGACTTGCCGGTCACAGCGACGGCGTCGAGGCCGCACTTTCTCATGTTGACGGCCGCCCTGGTCCCCAGGTTGCCGTCGCCGTAGCCGCCCGTCAACGGGCTCTTGGCGGCGACGACCATCTTGCCGCTGTTGGGGACCTGGAAAGCCGTGTATGGGCCAGTGGCGAACACTATGATGTTCTCGGGTCCGAGGGGGTCGACCCCCCTGGGAAGCTCGTCCCACAGGAGCTTCACGGCGAGGCCCCTGCCGCCGATGAACTTCTTGGCTGTCTCCTCCGTGTATGTCTCTATCTTCACCGTCTTTTTCGATAGGTCTACCCTGAGGATCTTGCCGTTCCATCCCTTCATAATTACCGTTTAACTGAACCGTAAAACGGGTTTAAGCGTTTTACCCTCGAGTTGAATGCATGATCACATCGACGGCCTGGTTGCGGTCAACCGCCGACGACGAAGGGCATGATGACCACGTCGGCCTCGTCGAATAGCTTGGTGTCAACGCCATCCAGGAGTGCGATGTTCTTCCCGTTGACCAATACGGCGAGGTCGGCGCCGCCCACCTTGAACCCCCCCAGGTAGCCGCGTCTGGTGTTGCCCGCCTTCATCTGGATGATGTTGGTCAACGACAATATGGTGGCGTCTTCGTTCAGCTCGACCGTGTGTTTGCTCCCTACGCTGGAGGCTGCGTCGCCGAAGACCCTGACCCTGACCCTCATCCCCCTGTGATACTGTACGGCGTAAGATAAGCTATTACTTGGAAACCGGGGGCCTCCCAGCAGGAAGGGGTTACTCTCTCCTGAGCACCTTCCCCGGCAGCGTTCCCGTGTGTTTCCCGTCCTCGACGACGAGCTCGCCGTTGACCACGACGAAGGGTATCCCTCCGGCGTACCTCCTGGGCTCCACCTGGTCTCCCCTGTCCGTCACGTTCTCCGGGTTGAAGACCGTGATGTCCGCGTACGCCCCCTCCCTGAGCACGCCACGGTCCCTGAGCCTGAACTTGGAGGCTGGGCTGCCGGTGACCTTCCTGACCGCCTCCTCTAGCTTCAGGGTGTCCGTCTCCCTCACCGCCCTCCTCAGGTAACGGGCGAAGCCGCCGTAGCTGTTCTCGTTGGGGTAGCTGGGCGGCCTGTACCAGCTCTCCCGTTTGTCGTCTACGGCGAAGGTGTCTACGCCGATCATCGAGTTGGGGTGCTTGTAGAACTCCAGCTTCACCCAGTCGTCGTCGCCCCTCCGCACGGCCTTGGTGTAGGGGTCCGCCATGAGGACGTCCATCAACGCGTCCAGAGGGTCGCCGCCCTCCGCCTCGGCGACATCCTGCACAGTCTTCTCCAGGTACTTCTCCTCGCTGCACTCCACTATCACCTTGCTCTTCGCCCAGAACCGGTCTATGTTGGGGTTAAACCTGTAGTGCCTGCCGTTCATTATCTTGTCCTTGATCTCCTCCCTGAAGTCGGGCATCTTCAGCGCCTCCGCCAGCTGCTCCGGGGTGCCCGCGATGTTGAGCCAAGGCCTCATGTTGTGGATCAGCCAGGGGGAGGTGCCTACGCCGCCGGCGAGGTGGTTGGGTATCTCGTCGAAGTGGACGTCTATGCCTTCCTCTAGGGCGTCGTCGATGATCTTCAACGTGGCTTCCACCGCCGCCTTAGACAGCTCATCGTCGTCTCCGGGCACCACGTCGTAGAGGACGCCTAGGTGGGAGACCTGGACCGGCATCCCCGTCTTCCTCCCGACGTCTATGGCCTCGAGGACGCCGTGGGTCTTTATGGGCGGGAACTCGCCCGGCCTCCGGGGCTTCCTGTGCCCGGTACGGAGGCTGTGGCTGGCGTATACGCCGCCGTGTTTGGCGGCTTCTTTGGCGCACGCGAGTATCTCGTCGAAGCTGGCCCAGATGCCGGGGTCGTAGTCCCTCCCGACGGTGAGGCCTATGCATCCCTCTTTCATGGCTTGGCTGGTGTGCTTCACCATCTGCTCTACCTCTTTCTCTGTGGCGTGCCGCTTGTAGTCGGGGCCCATGACGAGGCTTCTGATGTCGCCGTGGCCCACCATGGGGGTGTAGTTGGGGCTGACGCCCTTGGCATCGACGCGCTCCATGAAGCCGCCCATGGTGTCCCAGTCGATCTCCCAGCCGTAGACCTCCCTGTGGCGCGTGTTGAAGGCGTCCCGGGGCATGAGCCAATCATTCCCGTACATCACGGGGTTTATGTCCATGTAGATGTCGCTGTGGAACCAGGGCATGCCTATCCAGTCCCCGAAGGGTCCGGCGCTGTTGCCGCACTGCCCTCCGACGAACGTTGTTATGCCCTGGTGGAGGAATCCCTCCGCCCGGGGGTAGTGGAGTATGCTTATGTCGCCGTGGTTGTGGACGTCGATGAAGCCCGGGGAGACGACGTGCCCGGAGCCGTCGATTACCTTTGCGGCGTCGCCTTCGATGTGTTCCTTCGATATCGCCGCTATCCTCTCGCCCTTGGTCGCGAGTTCACCCTTGAACCCCGGGGCTCCTGTCCCGTCCACGATCAATACTTCCTTTACCAGGAGATCGTATTCGATGGTCATGGTTAAGATAGAAACGGAGTACGCTATACGTTTTACTCGAATTTGTTTAGCCGAGAATGTTCACTTGGTACATTTAGCGGGTTATTAATGAGAAAAAAAGTGGGGCCTGTTTCTGTGCCCTAGGATTCCTTGAAGTGGGGCATGACCTCGTTGCCGAAGAGGTTTATGGACTTCTTCTTGCTGGGCCCCAACGGTGAGCCCGTTATGAAGTGGTTTATGCCCGTCTTGAACAGCTCTTCTACCTGCTCCACGCACTGGTCGGGGTCGCCGCAGATGCTGAAGGCGTCGATCATGTTGCCGTCTACGGCGCCGAAGGCTTCTCCCCAGTTTCGTTCGGCGAGGTTCTTCCTGATCTCGTCGGCGCTCTCGACGGGTATCTCGTGCCGCTCAAGTATCTGTGGGGGGCTCCCAGCGACTATGTAAGCGACGACGGGGATGACGCTCTTCTTGGCGCTCTTCTTGTCGTCTGCCACCGAGAACGAGGTGTACGCGGCGACGTCGATCTCGTCCATGCTTCTGCCAGCCTTCTCCGCGCCCGCCTCGATGAGCGATACGGCTCTCTCGATGTCACGGGGGTGGGAGGCGTTTATCAGGGCGCCGTCACCTATCTCGCCGGCCAGCCCCAGCATCTTGGGCCCCTGGGCCCCGATGTATATCGGTATCTCGCCCTTGGTCTTGAAGTTGAAGCGGGCTCCCGCCGACGTCGAGAACATCCGCCCATCGTAGCCGCTCTTCTCCCTCGCTACTTGGCTCCTGATCAGCTCGACCGACTCCCTCATGGCCCGAAGCGGAGAAACCATCTTCTTGCCCAGCATCTCCAGCGTGGTCCTGTCCCCCGCCCCTATGCCGCATATGACGCGGCCGGGCGCCACCTCGTTTAGGGAAGCCACGCTCTGCGCCGTGTATACGGGGTGGATCAGGTACGGGTTTGTGACCCCTGGCCCCATCTTTATTCTGTCCGTGTAGTTGGCTATGAAGGCCAGGCTTACGTACACGTTCCTGTTGTTGAAGTGGTCGGTGATCCATACGCTGTCGTAGCCCAGCTTCTCCGCCTGCATACAGTAGTACGTGGTCTTCCAGAACAGCTCCATGGGCACGAACTCTATCCCGAAACTCCTCATCCAGCTTACTCCCCGTGGACGTCTAAGCTGGCTGGAGAGCCACCCTGAGCTCCTTCAGGTCGAAGGCGTCTACCACCTTGAGGGTCTTCTCCGGGTCTGCCTCGAAGGTCGCCTTGAGCAGGTTGGTAAGCCCCGCCTCGCTGTCCAGCTGGTCCCTCTGCCAGTAGTGGAGTATGGTCTTGGCCAGGGACGGTGGGATGGCGAGGCTCTCGTCGCCCTCCAGTATTATGTCTATGAGGTTCTCGGATAGAGGCCCTCTCATGGTCTTAGGCACCTGTTTTACGAACTCGTTGTAGTTCATTTTCATTCCAATAATGCTAAACGTGACGACTACATATTATTGATGGAATAACCGAAATACGGATTCCGTATAATCGATGCGGGAAAAACACCCCTTTCCATACTGAACCAGCATTGTTTCGTTGAAAAACGAGACACATAAATACTTTTTCCTTCATATTATATTTATAAGTAGGAAAGGGAAAAATTGTACAGAACCGGTAAAAACAGCAACGAAAAATCCCCTCTTTTAACAGGAAACAAACGAGAAAATGTCAATAGATCGCCTTGACCTGAGGATAATCAGGTCCCTGAGCCAGAACGCGCGGAAACCGTACAGCACCATAGCGAAGGAGCTTGAGGTAAGCGACGGCACGGTGCGGAAACGAGTCAACCGGCTGGTGGAGGAGGGGATCATCAAACAGTTCAACCTCCTCCTGGACTACCACCGTATAGGCCGCATAGTGAAGGCGTTCATCGGGCTGCGGGTGAACCCCAACAAGCTCATGAACGTCGTCGGTCACCTTCAGGATAACCCTGATGTCCAGGTGCTCTACAGGACCACGGGAAACGTGGACCTGTTCGTAGAGGTCATCTTCAAGGACATGGAGGAGCTGAAACAGTTCCTGGAGCAGGAGCTGAACATCGACGGCATATCCTATACCGAGGTAACCGTCGTCATCGGCCCATACAAACGGTGCCCCTGCACGGGGCTGTAGTTTCCACGCCTATGACTGGAATGGGTGTAGTATGATGAGTTCGCCCCCTTTCACCCTGTGGGCCTGAAACTCCACCCGGAACAGGCTCTCGAGGTAGCCCTTGAGGAAGGTGAGCGGTACGCCGAGGTACTCCACCATTATCTCGCTGCCTTCCCTGGTGAACTTCCCCCACCCCATGTTCTCCAGCTCGCTAAGTATTATGCCCCAGTTGTCCACGCTCGTGAGGTCCAGCTCAGGGTCCGCGGAGCGGAGAACCTTCCTCTTGAGCGCCGTAGCCCGCGCGACGTCGTAGAGACGCGACTCAGACATGGTGCTCAGTATGTCGTTGAACGTGCCGTGGTCCACGATGAGAAGCCTCTCGGTGCCGCTCCTGTAGACGTAGGGAAGCCATTCGTGCATGTTCAGCTTCTTGTAGATGCGGAGCGCCGCCAGCACCGCCTCCTCCTTGTTCTTTATGTGCTTGATGCGCTCAAGGAAGCTGAGGTACCGCCTGAGGTCGTCCTCAAGCTCTATGGTGACCTCGTTTTCCCCGGATAGCCTCCGGGCCGACACGGTCTCCTCTTCGTCGTTCAAGATATCATCACTTTTCGGGGGCGGCTCGCTAAAACTGTTACTGTGAACATCCGCCTAGCGGAAAAGGTCTTCCTCCAGCGGCCTCACGAGGTCCGAGGCTCGGCCATCACCCTCGGGGTAGTCGTAGCCCCTGATCACCACGACGGGGACGCCCATGGCTTTTCCCTTCACCAGCTCGGCTGCCGCCGCCAGCTCGTCCACCACGGCTATGTTGGTCACGTGCAGCGTGTGGCCCACCATGTCCTGCTCTCCTCGGTAGTCCCTGAACGGCGACATGCCTGCGACGCCTATGGCGAAGTCTACCTGCCCGAGGCGCCAAGCCCGCCCCCAGGTGTCCGTTATGATGACGGCCGGCTTGACGCCGTTTAACTCCCCCAGCCTTTCCCTTATCTCTCTGGCCGATGCGTCGGGGTCCACCGGGAGCAGAGTTATGTAGCCGTCCTCTACGTTGGAGAAGTCGACGCCGGCGTTGGCGCAAACGTGGCCGTGGCGGGTCTCGACTATGAGCGCCCGCCTCTTCATCCCGATTATCCTGGCGGTCTCCCTTAGAACGACCTCCGCCACTCGGGGGTCCTTCTCCATGGTCTCCCCGATGTGTCTGGCGAAGCTGGAGGGCTCGACCTCGTCCAGCTTAACCCTCCTCCCCTCGGCCTTGGAGACAATCTTCTGGGTGACGACGAGGACGTCTTTGTCCCGGAGGGACTCGCCCTGCCGCCCTAGGGCGTCTGCGATGAGCTCAGCTAGGTCGTCGCCCTGCTTCACCATAGGCAACCCCTTCACGCCGAAGATGCTTACTCCCATACTCTTCTAGAAACGTGTCTACCAATATATCTCTGGTGAAAAGCCGTATAAGCACGTGTATACTAAGAACATTGTATTCAAGTCAATCTATGATCGATGCCTGTGCTAGAATTTCAAGGCGGCCGTGGCACAGAAGAGCCCCGGCTTTTTCGACTGCGTTTCAATCAACTTTGCCATAAGTCCTCAACGGCAGGGGTTACATAGTCGTTAACGCAAACGCCGAGATCGATTTCATGGTAAGGCAGCGTTCACTTACTCCAGTGAGGATGCCTGGCCAACAAGACCTCAAGCGATGACGCTCCGACTTGCCGCCGCAGAAATTGAATATAATATTAATGGTTTCCTGAGAGCATGAGCCTGTATCTTACCACATAGCTTGCTCCGATTATGCTCAGTATACATAACAACACCATAGAGCCTTTCACCGCCGGGCTATATGCGGGTACAAGCATCCCGCCTACGATGGCACCGTCACTCGAATACAAAACGGAGCACGCAAACGACTCCACATCATAATTAGTAAAGGGTCCATATGCTACTCCAAGCTTTGATGCTGAAGGAACATCCTTATCGATAACCACCAGCCCCTCAAAAGGACTGCCCTCGATCTCACCTTCACTCCCAAGAGCCCCGACCAACACTCCATCCCATTTAAAGCAAATATCCTCGATATCCTCAGCGCCCGTATCCCCTACTACTGAAATCAAGCCAGTTGTCATGTCAATGGTGACAAGGTGGCTTGGGCCTCCCCAACCACTGTAGATGCCGTATAGATCACCATTCTTGGGGTCAAACGATATCCCGTCTATATGAGGGTCAACACCCGTAACAGGTGCTACTCCGTCAAAATATAGATCTACAAGCTTTGTTGCCACGCCCGTGGTCTTATCTACAAGCTGTAGTATTCCCGGTTCATTGTTGAATTTCTCGTACTTATTCACAGCGTACAATAGTCCATCGTGGGGGTTGAACGCCAAGGCGTCAACATCCCAGAGGGTGGTATCTTCGTTTACCTCAGTGATGGCTACAGTATCAGGGTCTATAATGATCAACGGGGTTTTCACGTAGGTGCTTGACGGTTCTCCTGCAATGTTATACACATATCCTGTCGAGGGGTCTATGGCCAGGTTTTCACCTCCGCCGTATCCGCTGGGTATAGATCCTACCCATGTTATCGAGCCGTCGTTCTCGACCCTTCCGAATACATCCCCGGTATCTGCAATAACGTAGCATGGGCCTTCTTCAAGTGATGGATTGTCTGCTCTAGCCGATGGGATGTTAAAGGTTAGCAGGATGGTTACGAGAATTAAGGCTATAATGTTAAGATCGTGGTGATGCATGGGTAGACTATTCTTTTTTCCTTATATTCATCAAACTGTAACTAAAACCTTTTTTTCTAGGACACACCCCATCTACCTGCTTCCGAATATGCGTCGTGATCGTTACCCATTACTCCACTCATCTGCTTGTACCCGCGGTGTTCCATCATTTTATTCAGGTTAACCTCCATCTCGGCCAAAACGTTGTAAAGATTGAACTCCTGAGTAATCTCCATCAAACCAAGCAGAACTCACGCACATAGAGTTGGTTACACCGTTTCTGGAAGCCGTTTTATACCCGCTCCCCTTGTCTCCTTCCCATGAAGGACAAAGTCAAGGCCGCAGTCGCCCAGGTGAGCCCCGTCTTCATGGACAAGGAGGCCACCATCGACAAGACGTGCAGGGCGATGGAGGAGGCGGGCAGGAACGGCGCCCAGCTCATCGTCTTCAGCGAGACCCACATCCCCGGCTACCCGTACTGGAGGGGCGCCAACCCCATCAGCAGGTGGAGCCTCAACCAGGTGGAGTACATGAAGAACGCCGTCAGGATCCCCAGCGGCGACACCGAGACCCTGGGCGACGCGGCGCGGGACGCGGGCGTCGTAGCCGTGGTCGGCTGCACCGAGATGAGCGACATCAAGGGAAGCAACACCCTCTACAACACCATACTCTTCTTCGACGGCGACGGCAGCCTCCTGGGCCGCCACAGGAAGCTCATGCCCACCCACGGAGAGCGCACCGTCTGGGCGCCCGGCGACGCCCGCGACCTGGCCGTCTTCGACACCGGCGTAGGCACCGTGGGCGGCCTCGTCTGCTACGAGCACCATATGACCCTCCTCAAGGCAGCCATGGCGTACCTCGGCGAGGAGATACACTGCGCCCTCTGGGACGGCTACTGGGTCATGGACTGGCACCCCGGCAAGAAGCGCCGGTACAGGGCGGGCGACGACTGGCACCTATGCGACATCGAGTACGCCTGCAAGGAGTACGCCATGGAGACCCAGAGCTTCGTCCTCAGCGCATGCCAGTACATCCCAGACGACGAGATGCCCGACGACACACGGGACTTCAACATCGCCTCCGGCGGCTCAAGCATACTCAACCCCGCCGGCGTCTACCTGAAGGAACCCGTCTTCGACAAAGAGACCATCATCTACGCCGAGCTGGACCAGGACGACCGCCGCCACACCAAGGCCTACGTGGACGCCCTCGGCCACTACGCCCGCTGGGACCTCCTCCGCCTCGACATGAGGGGAACACCCAACCAGCCGTTCACCCCGAAGAAACCAGACATACCCTACAGCAGGATCAAGGAAGTCGCCGAGAGACACGGAGCCGACCCCGACAGGCTGGAGAAGATGCTCAGGGACCTCGAGAGCTAGGCACACCCGGAGGCTTCGCTAGATACGTGGTCAGGCTCGCCAGAGCCATCATTACGCCCAGAAACAGCAGAGTCGCGTAGTAGCTGCCCGTCAAGTCCACCAGCCACCCCCCGATCAAGGGAAACAATCCTCCGCCCAGGCCCCCGGCGAGGGTCATGAGGCCGAAAAGCGTCGTGTTGTACCTCCTCCCAAAATAGTCCGTGGTGATTGCGGCGTACTGCTCCGGCGCCCCGCCGTAGGACACGCCGTAGAGCACCGCCCACGCGTAGAGCAGGGTGATGTCTGCAGGGATAACCGTGGCCACGAGGAACGCGACAGCCATCCCGCCCGTGGTAAGCAAAATCGTGGTCTTTCTTCCATACCTGTCCGAGACGACGCCGAACACGAAGCTGCCAACAGCGCTCATGAGGCCGATGACGCCGAACGCCGCGCTCGCCTCCAGCGGCGATATCCCGATCATAATCATGTGGGGAACCACGAAAGTCAGTATCGATATGATGCCGCCTATGGCGAAGAAATAGGAGACCGCCGTAAGCCTGAAGCAGGTGGTCCCGACCGCCTCCCTCGGCGTCCAGTTGACCTCCCCAGGGTTCCCATTCACCTCGTCAACCAGGATAAGCGCGTCGTCGCCGTCAGGGTGAAGCCCTAGGCTCTCGGGGTCTTCACGCAGAAACAGGTACCCGATGACGGCGGTGACGATCATCACGACGAGCCCCAAAGCCTTGATGGACGCCCTCCAGCCCAGGACCGGGATGAAGGACGCGACCACGGGTATCAACACGGCCTGTCCGGCGCTGACCCCCACGCTGCTCCAGCCCACCGTCAAGCCACGCTTCCTGCGGAAGAACTTACTCAACGCCATGGTGGGAACCACGTAGAGAGCGGCAGACCCCATGGCCGCCACAACCCCCCAAGCCACGTACAGCTGCCAGAGCTCCGTGATGAACGACACCATGGCCCCGCCTCCGCCGAGTAGCAGGCCCCCGAGCAGAACCGTCTTCCTGACCCCTATCCGGTCGGCGAGGTTACCCACGAAGGGGGCGCTCAACGCGTAGACCCAGAAGAAGATGGTGACGCCGCTCGCCGTCGCGGCGGTGCTCCACCCGAACTCCTGCTGTATGGGGGTGAAGAATATGCCGACGCTGTACCTGAGCCCGTACATGAACATGTATATCAGGAACGTCAACACGAAGACCACCCATCCATAGAAGAAGGGTAGCCGGGCCTCCCAGCGCTCAGCCATAAACCAAACCCCGCCGACGCCAATAAAAACCTATCAACAGGCTCTGTCCATACGAGAGACTAAAACGTGCAGAGGCTCCCCCCGGGGAGGAGGGGTGAGAAGGTTTCATTACGTAGACGCGTAAATGATCAGACACCATGGAAAGACCGGGGCTCTCTCGCGACGTCGCCTTGCTGAGCCTCGCTATCTTCTTCACCGACGCGAGCCACAGCACCGTCATACCCATATTCCCTGGGTACGCCCGAGGCGTCGGGGCCTCCCTGAGCATGCTGGGCTCCTACGGCTCCGTGGCGGCGATAGCCATGCTCATCCTCTCCCTGCCGCTGGGCAGGCTCTCCGACAGATACGGCCGCAGACGCATGATGGTGCCGGGCCTCATACTGTTCATAGTTGTCCCTCTCTCATACATGGCGGCTCGGAACCCATACCACCTGTACCCCATTCGGGTTGCCCTGGGCATCGGCATAGGGCTCATCTTCGGGAACGGCTTCCTGCTTATGTCCGAGGTCGCGGAGCCCGGCTTCAGGAACGTTGCCCAGGGGATCTACATGACTTCGATGGGCCTCGGCTTCACCCTCGGCCCCCTTGTCGGCGGCTTCGCGGCCAAGTTCGTCGGCCCGAGCCTCAGCTTCAAGCTTAGCAGCGGTTTCGCGGTCCTCGGGCTTTTTCTCCTGTTGATGGTCAGAGAGAAAAAGGTGGAGGCTAGCAGTGCCGGGGCACGGACGGGGCTCAGCGTTCTCGTCAGAGACCCTAAGATACTCGCGTCCGGTGTCGCCAACTTCGTCAACTCCGTGATGTTCAACGCCGTCACACTATTCTTCCCAGTGTACGGCTTAGACATTGGGTTGGACGAGGCCGAGGTAGGCATCGGGCTCACGTCTAGAGGCCTAGCCAGCACCGCGGTGAGGCTTCCGGTCGGCTCGCTCACTCGGCGAGTCAAGGCGTTAAACATGATGTCCGCAGGGCTGCTGCTCTCGGCGGCGACCATATTCACGGTCTCCAACTCGATGGGCCTGGTGCTGGTGAGCGTCCTGATGGGGGTTCAAGGCGTGGCCTACGGCATATACCTCACCTCTGGAAACGTTTACGTGTCAGAGGAGGCGCCCATAGACCGTAGAGCCACAGCTATGGCCGTCTATAGCATGTTCGGGAACATCGGCGGCATACTTGGCCCAGCGGTACTAGGCGTCATAGCCGAGAGAATGGGGGCGAACGGCGCCCTGCAATTCTCCGCGGCCGCCGCCGTGATAGGCGTGGCTTTGGCGATGATGCTTGCCCGCAGGGACGCCGGGTCACCTGATCTGGCTTCTTAGAACCTCGAAGGCCTTGGAGGCGTCCTCCTCCCTGATTATGAGGCTGGCCTCGTCGCCGCTGAAGAACGCGTCCACCAAGTGCACGCCGTTCCTGAAGAGGAGGTCGCTAAGGAGGGCTATCCTGTCGTACCTGTCGTCTCCCTGGGCCATGGATACGTTGAGCTCCGTGTAGCCTTCCCTTATCTCCGGCTCGTACTGCCACAGATCCTGCATTATCTGGGTCATGGCCTCGGACGTGGTTACTATCTTTAGGCTCTCCGGGAACTGGTGGAACCTCAGCTTGAGGCCCTGACCCTGCAGCTCCGTGAGCTGCTTGACTATCTCCACCTGCTCCCTCCGCGACGCCCTGATGGTCACGTCCTTTATGTCGGTCTCAAGGTTAAGCCGTGAGCCGTGGAGGGCCCCCCGGTGCTCCAGTGGCTGGGCCTCTATGGCTTCGCGCGAGAAACGCATGATCGCCGTTACTATGGTGTTGGGGTCCACGTCGTTGCCCGCCAGGCTCTCCACCTCTTCGTGGATGTAGCGGGCGGCTGCGCTGTAGTTGACAACCTGCATGCGGATGCCTCGGTAGAGGTAGGGGTTCTTGGTGATTATTACCCTGACAGCTTCCTGCACCGAGCTCCGTCTTGTGGACATCATTCTTAATGGAAAAACTGCGGCATATAAGAATTTATGACATACGGTCAGGTATGTTGCAATATCGGCGGTACATGTATAACACACGATGAATATGTCAGAAATATGACATTTTGACATAAAGTTTATATTGGGGTGTACTCCAGAGAACCCCAGCGAAAAATAATGTCATGGATAAACGACGACTTCGACAAGATCATCGATAGGATGTTCAAAAGGTTCGGGGTGGACCCGACCATGGACCCGGACGACCCCAACGTCAGGACGTGGAGCTACGGCTACACGATGACCATGGGGCCGGACGGCAAGCCAGTCGTCAGAGAGTTCGGCACAGGTCTCCCTCAGACCGGGTTCACGCTAGAGGAGCCCGCCACGATGGAGACACTGAGCCAGATAGACATAGACAGGGAGAACGGCAGAGTGAGGCTACTAGTCGAGATGCCCGGCGTCACCAAGGAGTCGATCAAGATCAAGGCGACGGAGAACCGTGTGAGGATATCCGCGAGGAACGAGACCAAGGACTACGACGCCGAGATACCCCTCGACGCGGAGGTGGACCCCGACTCGGCCAAAGCCACATACAACAACGGCGTGCTCGACGTCACGTTCAAGCTGGTCAAGGCGCCTGAGGACGATGGAGTCGACGTCAAGGTAGAATAAACGAGGAGGAACTTTCATGGATAAAATAACTTTAAGAGTGGCAGAGGCTCCGCCGAACCTAGTCGGCAGGGGCATAGCCGTGCTGGACCCCAAGGTCATGGAGGACCAGGGGTGGCAGAGCGGCGACGTGGTTGAGATAACAGGGACGCGCAAGACGTACGCCAAGGCGTGGCCCGGCCAGACCATCGAGTACGGCCGGGGATTAATCAGGCTCGACGGCCTTACACGGAACAACGCAGGGACTGGGATCGACGACAGGGTAGAGGCGAGACGCGTGGAGGCGCGGCAGGCGTCCAGGCTAACCCTGTACCCCACCGAGCCCCTCCGTATCGTCGGAGGAGAAAGGTATCTGGCTCAGCTGCTGGAGGGCAGGGTCATCAGCCAGGGCTCCGTCATCACCGTAAACATAATGGGCAGGAGGGTCGACCTCGTCGTCACCCAGACCCAGCCCAGAGCCGACGCCGTAATAGTAGGCCAGGGCACCCAGATAGTCTTCACAGACAAGGCGCCCCGCCAGTCCATGGGCAACATCCCCAAGATCACGTACGAGGACATCGGCGGCCTGGACCGGGAGATCGCCAAGGTCAGGGAGATGATAGAGCTGCCTCTGAAGCACCCGGAGCTCTTCGAGCGGCTGGGCGTGGAGGCGCCGAAGGGCGTGCTGCTGCACGGCCCACCGGGCACAGGTAAGACGCTGCTGGCGAAGGCCGTGGCCAACGAGACCAACGCCAGCTTCTACCACATCGGCGGCCCCGAGATCATGAGCAAGTTCTACGGCGAGTCCGAGGAACGGCTCAGAGAGATATTCAAGGAGGCCCATGAGAACGCGCCCAGCATCATCTTCATCGACGAGATAGACAGCATTGCGCCTAAACGGGAGGAGGTGAGCGGCGACGTCGAGAAACGCATCGTCTCGCAGCTCCTCACCATCATGGACGGCCTCGAGAGCCGCGGAAAGATCGTTGTGATAGGCGCCACCAACAGGGTCAACGCGTTGGACCCGGCGCTACGCCGCCCCGGCCGCTTCGACAGGGAGATCGAGATAGGGCTCCCGGACAGGAAGGGCAGGCTCCAGATACTGCAGATACACACCCGCGGCATGCCGGTCTCAGAGGACGTGGAGCTGCAGAACTTCGCGGACAGGACCCACGGCTTCGTGGGCGCAGACCTGGAGGCTCTGGCTAAGGAGGCGGCTATGGGAGCGCTGCGACGTGTGCTCCCGGAGATAAACATGGAGGAGAGCAGCGTCCCGGCCGAGATACTGGACAAGATCAGCGTCACCATGAAGGACTTCGAGGACGCCCTAAGGGAGGTGCCGCCGAGCACCATGAGGGAGGTCCTCGTGGAGAGCCCCAACGTCCACTGGGACGACGTCGGCGGCCTGGAGGAGACCAAGAAGGAGCTCAGGGAGGCGATAGAGTGGCCCCTCAAGTACAGGGCCATCTTCAACCACGCCTCCGTCGAGCCCCCGAAGGGCATAATGCTCTACGGGCCGCCGGGCACAGGCAAGACCCTCGTCGCCAAGGCGGTGGCCACGGAGAGCGGCGTCAACTTCATCAGCGTCAAGGGCCCGGAGCTCCTATCTAAGTGGGTGGGCGAGTCCGAGCGCGGCGTAAGGGAGGTGTTCAGGAAGGCACGGCAGGCGGCGCCCTGCATAATCTTCTTCGACGAGGTGGACAGCATCGTGCCGCCCCGAGGCAGGGACCTGGGTACCAACGTCACGGAGCGCGTCGTGAGCCAGATACTAACGGAGCTGGACGGCCTGGACGCGTTGAAGGACGTGGTGGTCATCGCGGCCACCAACCGCCCCGACATGGTGGACTCGGCGCTGATGCGGCCCGGCAGGATAGACAGGATGCTACACATACCCATCCCGGACCTCGACGCCAGGAAGGAGATAATTAAGATACACACCAGAAACAAGCCCCTCGCCGACGACGTGAACATAGATGAACTCGCGGAGCAGATGGAGAACTACAGCGGCGCAGACATCGCCGCCATATGCGGCGCCGCCAGCATGGCGGCCATCAACGAACATCTGACGAAGTACAGAGACCCCAAGAAAGCTGAAGAGCACAAAGACGAGCTGGAGATAACAATGGGACACTTCGACGTGGCCTTCCAGAAGGTGAAGACCAGCAGCTACCAGAAGGCCACCATCTACTGGGACAGCCAGAAGAACGCGCCGTCCACCAACATAATCTAATTTTTTTATAATCTCTAGGCGAGGAATAGTATCAACAACACGGACACGATGCCGGTGAGGTAGACGCCGTCGAAGGTGCCGGCGCCACCTATGCTTACAACCGGGCCCACGCCTGCCACCTTGTGCAGGTTCATGAGGTCGGCTCCAATCAACGCGCCGAGCGTGCCGCCGATATACGCGATCTGGGCGGGGCACGTCACAGGGCTAAGGTGGTTTATGATCATCACGACGAAGGCCGTCATGGTCGGCGGACCCCATGCGGGAGTGGTAATCCCGAGTCCCTCAACGATCTGAGCGCTCTGGTGCGTGCTCAGAGTCACGACCACCAGAACCACCATAGCCTTCAGATAGGTCATCAAGGGGTCGGGTGAACAGGCCGGTATTGAGAATATCAGGAGATACAGCGAGATCAGGGCCGGTATTATGGCTCCGCCCAGGTTCATCATGACGAGCGTCTGCTTCGGGCCCGCGTCGACCTCGGGGATCATCCAGGTGACGCCGAAGGAGTCCACCTCCTCCTTGTAGGTGACAGGCTTCTCAGATTCGAGGATTGTAAGCGGCAGGTTCACGTAGCTTCCTATGAGGCTCAGAAGGGTCACGGCCCAGAAGTACTCCTGGGGGATGCCCAGAGTCTCGACTAGGAGGCCCCGGAAGAAGCTGAGGAACCACGAGGCGACGGTGAACAGGACGAAGAATAGGAAAGCCATGTAGAGCAGGTTGAAAGGCTTATAGATCAGGCCCTTGACATTCCGCAACATCTCTACGTATTACCTGACTTTCATGAATAAAATAGTTACAAAGGGTAGTCAGATAGGTATATTAATCGTCTCAGGGTTCATAGAGCCGGGTGTTCAAGGTGCCTATGAGACAGCCTATAGTCTGCATGCTGGGCCACGTGGACACGGGGAAGACCAGCCTCCTCGACAAGATCAGGGGCACAGCCGTGCAGGCGAGGGAGGCAGGCGGATTGACCCAGCAGATAGGCGCCAGCTACTTTCCCCTCGACACCCTCGTGGCCATAACCCGGCAGCTGATGCAGAACGTCAACTTCGACGTCAAGGTACCTGGGCTCCTCGTCGTGGACACCCCGGGGCACGAAGCCTTCGCCAACCTGAGAACCAGGGGAGGCAGCGTAGCCGACATCGCCATCCTGGTGGTCGACGCGATGCACGGCTTCGAGAACCAGACCTACGAATCATTGACCATCCTCAAGTCGAGGAAGGTGCCCTTCATAGTCGCGGCCAACAAGATCGACAGGATCGACGGCTGGGTCTCAGAAGAAAATAGGCCGTTCATGAAGGCGTACAACGCCCAGTCGAAGTGGGTGAAAGAGGACCTCGACAACAGGCTCTACACCATGATGGGCACCCTCAGCCGGGAGGGCTTCAGCAGCGAGCGCTTCGACAGGGTCAGGGACTTCACCAAGAACGTCGCCATAGTCCCCGTCAGCGCCAAGACTGGGGAGGGGATAGGTGAGCTCCTCGCCGTGCTCATCGGGCTGACCCAGCAGTACCTCACAGAGAAGCTGGAGGTCACCGAGGGGCCGGCGCTGGGCACCGTGCTGGAGGTGAGGGAGGAGGTGGGTCTAGGCATCACCCTCAACGCCATAATCTACGACGGCACCTTGAACGCAGACGACACCATCGTCATAGGCGGCAAGGAGGGGCCAATAACCACGAAGATAAGGGCAATACTGGTGCCTCAGCCCCTCGACGAGATCAGAGACCCGCGTAAGAAGTTCAACAGCATCGATGAGGCCCACGCCGCGGCGGGCGTCAAGATAGCGGCGCCAGACATAGACGACGCCATACCCGGCTCCCTCCTACTCGCCGTCGGCGGCGACATGACCCTGGATAAGGCCGTCGACGAGGTGGCGTCTGAGATGGAGCGCCTCAGGATCCAGACCGACAACGTGGGCATCATACTGAAGACGGACACCCTGGGCAGCCTGGAGGCCACTGTGGAGAGTCTCAGGCAGAGAGGCGTCCCCATAAGGATAGCCGACATAGGCGACGTTAGCCGCAGAGACGTGGTGGAGGCCATGAGCGTGAAGCACGAGGAGCCCCTCTACGGCGCCATCCTGGCGTTCAATGTCAAGATACTCCCGGACGCCGAGAGGGAGGCCCACGACAACAAGATACAGGTGTTCTGGAACGACATAATCTACAACCTCATGGACGACTACGTCCGGTGGATGGAGGAGGAGCGGGAGGCCAAGGCCCGCAAGGAGTTCGACGTCCTCGTCAAGCCGGGGAAGATCGAGGTCATGGACGGATACATATTCAGGAGGGCCAAGCCCGCCATATTCGGCGCCAAGGTGCTGGGCGGCCAGATAACGCCCAGCGTCAACATGATCAACGAGGAGGGCAGCAGGATCGGCAGGATAAGCCAGATCCAAGACAGGGGCGAGGCCATTCCCCGGGCCGACGAGGGCCAGGAGGTCGCAGTCGCCATGCCCCAGCCCATCGTAGGTAGACATATTAAAGAGCGGGATGTCCTGTATGTCGACATCCCGGAGAAGCACGCCAAGCAGCTCCGCACCAAGTTCGCGGGCAGGCTCACCGAGAAACAGGCGGAAGCCTTAAAAGAACTCGTAGATTTGAAGCGGAGGACAGACGTGCTCTGGGCAGTATAGGAGAAGATGCAATGCCGGTACTCATCGTTTCAAACCCCGCCGACGGGACGAGCCAGAGGATCGAGATCGACGACCAGCAGCTACGTGCACTCTACGGCACCAGGATAGGGCAGGTGGTCGAGGGAGCCGTGGCGGACATGCAGGGATACAAGATTAAGCTCACCGGGGGCACGGACAAGGACGGCATCCCCATGCGCCCCGACGTCCACGGAAGCGCCAAGGCTAGGATAATCCTCAGCGGAGGCGTGGGCTACAAGCCCAAGGAAAAGGGGGAGAAGAAACGCAAGGTGGTGCGCGGCAACACCGTGAACGCGGAGATCGCGTTCCTCAACTTCGCCGTGGTCGAGGCTCCCAAGGGCAAGAAGAAGGCGAAGAAGGAGCCGGCGCCGGCCGAGGCCCCTGAAGCGGAAGAAATCGAGTAGCCCTTTATTCTGTTTTACCCGAGAGCAGCTGCTTCAGGTCTTCCTCTCCTTCGCTGTAGCCTGAGGCTATTACGTCGTCGCCGGGCAGCAGCACTGTGTTTGGTCTGGGCTTCATCCATCTCTCCCCGCGCCTGATGTAGAGTATCCACATCCCTGTCTCGTCGGCGATCCTCGCCTCCTTCAAAGACTTGCCCGCCACGGGCGAGCCCTCAGACACCGTCACCCTCTCTACAGTCTCCTCGGCGTCCTGGATGACCATCTGGAGTATGGGGTGGGGCTCGATTCCCCTGAGCACCACCTCTGCTATCTCGGACGCGGCGTCGGCGATGCGCTCCGTGACGTTGCCCATCCTGATGATGCCTAGGAGGCTCCGCGGGTCCACCTCCTCGTCCGTCCTGGAGAGGACCCTTGACTGGAACTCGATGTGTAGGTTGTCCATCTCCTCCTCCAGTGTCTGGACCTCCTCGGCGAGGTACCTGTTGTTGAGAAGCACCGCGGAGTACGCGAGGTCCATCATCATCTCGCTGGTGTTCTTAAGCTTCACGAGGTCGCCGGTGATCCGCTCCCAGTTCCGCATGTCGGCTTCACTCAAGGGTGGCCACCTCCCCCCGCGCGGCCTTTACGAGTATCTTCAGGCCCTCGTCCGTGCCCCTGGCCACCAGCACGTCCTCCGGCAAGAGTATCTCCTTGTCGGGGTTTATGTGCCAGTGCACGCCCCGCCTGATGGCGATTATGTCCACGCCCACCTCGGCGGCGAGCTCCAGGTCGTCCACCGTCTTGCCTGCGAGGATGGAGTCCTCCGAGATGACCACTCTCGCCAGGTGTTCCTCGGCCCTCTGAAACACCTCCCGCACCACGGGGTGCACCTCTATTCCACGGATGACGAGGCTCGCTATGTCCGCGGCGGCGTCGCTTATGGCGTTTGTGAGGCTGCCCACCTTGGCTACGCCCGCCAGGGTCTCTGCGTCGTACCTGTCCCTGGCCGCGAGCATGAGGTTCATGTTCAGCAGGTAGACGAGGTCGTCGATCTTGCACTCGAGCTCCATGACCTCCTCCGCCAGCTCCTTGTTATGGAACAGGGCCGCCGAGTACGCGAGGTCGATCATGAGCTCGGAGATGTCCTTCATCTGTATGAGGGTCTCGCGGACCGGGGCGGGCCTATACTCTGTCTTCTTCACCCTGCTCATATAAACGGCTCAACCTGATCACTGGCGGCGTCCACACCGTTGCACCCAACGAATCAAAATATGCAATACTCGGACCGTTCTTAACCTTTCTGGTCTATGAACATGATGTTCAGCGTGTTGATTGGGCTCAGGTGCCGTCGTCTGGGTAGTGGATCTTGTAGATCATGACGTACCCGTTTGGCGAGGCGTGGGCCCTCTCGAAGTACTGGCCGTCGGCTATCCTGTACATCAGGTGCGCGAGGGTTGACTCGAAGTACGCGTCCTTGTACTCTCCCGTGGTGGTGTTGAGGTACTCGCTTAGTTCGAGTCTTCCGATCTGGACCATCCACGTCCATTTGACGTCGTCGCCGACCCTGAGAGTCTCGTAGAAGTTGTTCGGGTTGAAGGCGTAGAAGACCACTATATAGTCGGCGCCGTACCTCTCGAGCATCTTGATGGACTCGTTCTGGGGCAGCATCATTATCTTTCCTATCGCCTCGAGCTGCCTCTCGGTCTGGGTGGCGCCGTCGGCCATGGTGGTCTTGCCGGCCATGGCCTCGATCCAGTACCCGTAGTCCCACCAGCTGCAAACTATCTCGTCGTCGCCCACGTTCTCCTTCATCCACTCCAGCGCCTCGGGCCAGTCCTTGGAGTACTCGCCGCCGATCCTGTAGGGTATCCCGCTGTCCGCTAGGCTCGTGGGGGCGTCAGCCGCACCCACGGCCCTCCATATCCCGGGCATGAACCCGACGACGATGAAGAGGATGAACAACACGCCGAGGTACTTGTTGACCCCGAAGACGGCTCTGCGCCTCTTTCTCCTCCTGCTGCCGCCCCCGGATTCGACGGTCGTGGCGAAGAACGGCTTAGAAACCTCGACCAGGCCGTAGGCGCCCATGATGCAGGCTGGGGCCGCGAGTATCTGGCTCAGACGCACCATCACCCCGGCGAAGTAGAGGGACGTCAGGAAGAATAGGACGCCGTATATGTTCTTCTCGTTCTGGTTCTTCACGGAGAAGAAAACGCCGGCGACGGCGAGGACGAGCACGGCGCCGAAGCTGTTGAATAGGCTGGCCCAAGCCACCACCTTGTTCTCCGCGACCGAGTTGTAGAGGGCGTTCTCTATGGATGTGAAGGGGTTGAGCACCCTGAGGAACTTGTAGCCCATGGGTATCCTTACCCCTATGGCTGGGAGGATGTAGATGGCTAGTACGCCGACTATGATGGCGGCCCCTGCGAGGTTCGCGAGGAGCTTGACGTCCACCCTGTCCTTGACGAGCTCGTACCCTATCATGACGGGCACCAGGCCGAAGGCGGCCAGATTGTCTATGGTGAGGAGCGAGTTTACTCCGAGCCTCGGAACCATGAGCACGATGAGGAACCCGAACCCGATGGTGAGGCAGTATGTGATGAGGTGCCTGGTCTCGAACCTCTCGGTGTATAGCAGCATTAGCATGTAGAGTATGAGGAGGCCGTTCATGTACCGGGCGGCGCCCCAGGAAGCGAAGATGTAGCCGAGGGTCAGCCCGGAGAGCACCCCGTAGGCTACGCGGTGCCCCAGCTTGTTATCCTCGTCTATGGACCTCAGGAAGAAGAGGCCGATGGTGACCATGGAGAATATTCCTATGGTCTCCGTGTCGAAGAAGCCCAGCGTGGACCGCCCGACGAACGCCGGGTTCACGGCCATGAATATGGCGGCGAAGAGCCCCGCCGCCTTGCCCTTCAGCTCCTTCCCTAGATAGTAGCTTGAGATGCATGTCAGGGACGCCATGAACAGGGGGAAGTAGAGGCAGACTCGGTAGACCGTTGCCGAAGGTATGAAGGGCTTGATGACCATGTACAGGAACGCCGCGCTGAAGGGTACGCCCGGGTAGGCGCTGTTGGCCACGTTCCTACCCATGGGATACCAGCTGAGGGTGTCGTGCCACGTCCTCCACGACCCGAAACCGTTCTCGACGACGTACTCGGTGGCCCTGTACTGGAACAGCGGGTCGTAGGCTGTGAAGTAGGACCCGTACTGTAGGGGCATGACCCTGATGAGCGCTGCGATCACCAAGACGAGCGTCAGCACGGCCAGCTCCATCGCCGTCGTCCGTGAAAACCTGATGGGTATGTTGGATAGGCTGGGCAATGCTTTGGAGGGGCTTTCCGGTGTGTCCTCTGTCAATTTTTCTCGGACTCCGCTATTTAGGATACGATGGGCTCTTATTTAAATTGAGAATACCCGGCAAATGGCGTACTGTCTTCGGGGATAGGCTTAACAGTAGATGCGCGTCTGAGAGTGTAATGAGCCTCCAGTTCTCCACCGGCTCCATAGACCAGGAAGGCGTCGAGGTGCACGGCGCGGTGGCCGAGCTAGAAAACGCCGTCATAGCGCTTATATGGGCGGGCGACAAGCCCCGCCTCGGCTCCATGACCGCCACGCTTCCCAACAGGGCCAGCAGCCAGCTCCTCGGGGACAGGGACGAGGTGCTGTCGCGGATGGTGGGGGAGAGGCTTGCTTCACGTTACGGGAAACTCGTGCTTGTTTCCAGTAACCTCCCCGCCGGCTTCCAGGTGGGGAGACCATTGCTAGAATTGATGGACGAGTTGGCTGGTGAAAGAGTTGAGTGATCTAAGGTCTTTCCTGGAGGAGATAGACGACAAGGTTATCCGGATCAAGGAGCCCCTCAGCGTCAGGTACGAGATACCGGCGGCGCTGCACAGGTTCGACGGCGGTAAGGTTCTGCTGTTCGAGAACCCCAAGGAGACGGACACCAGGGTCGTGGGGGGCGTATGCGGGGCGAGGCACAGGATATTGAAGGGGCTGGGCCTCAACTCCGAGAACCTCTACGAGAGCATGATCGACGCGACAAAAAACCCGGTAAAATGCAGGATCGGGGACGGCCCAGTCAAGGATGTCGTGGAGGAGGGCAGCCTCAAAGACATCCCGGTGCTGACTCATTTCGAGGGAGACCCTGGCCCCTACATCACAGCTGGCATAGTCTACACCAGAGTCCCCGGCGACGGACGCGAGAACGTGAGCTTCCACAGGCTCCTGGTGCTGGACGAGAAGAGGCTGGCTATACGCATAGTGCCGCGTCACCTCTACAGGTTCACTCAGCTGGCCAGAGACGCCGGGCTGAGCAGCCTGGACGTGAGCGTCAGCATAGGGCTCCACCCCGCGACCATGATCGCCGGCAGCCTCACGGCGCCTTTCGGTGCAAGCGAGTTCGACGTGGTGAACAACTTCCACGGAGGAGAACTGAAGCTCACGAGGTGCGAGCACGTGGACGCCTTGGCGCCGGCGGACGCCGAGCTGGTGCTAGAAGGAAAACTTAGGCTTAACGAAAATGCGACTGAGGGGCCCTTCGTGGACCTCTCGGGCACCTTCGACGTCCAGAGGCAGCAGCCCATCATAGAGGTGGTGGGGGTGATGCACCGCGAGGACTACATCTACCAGGGGCTGCTCCCCGCCGGCTCCGAGCACAGGCTCATGATGGGGATGCCCCAGGAGCCCAGGATATGGGAGTATGTCCGCGGCGTCGTCCCCAACGTCCGGGGGGTGAACCTGACAGTGGGCGGCATGGGGTGGCTCCACTGCGTGGTCAGCTTCGAGAAGTTCAGGGAGGGCGACCCCAAGAACGTTTTGATGGCTATATTCGCGGCGCACCCTAGCCTCAAACACGCCGTGGTCGTGGACAGCGACATCGACCCCTTCGACATGCAGCAGGTGGAGTGGGCCATCGCGACCCGGTTCAGGGGCGACGAGGACCTGCTCATGGTGCCCAACGTCAGGGTGTCCAGCCTGGACCCGGCGGCCGACCAGGAGAAGGAACTCGGATGCAAGGTGGGGATAGACGCGACGCGGCCAATGTTCAAGGACCCCGCTGGTTTCAGAAAGGCCGAGATTCCTGTGAGCGAGGAGCTCAGGAAGATCCTTAGCAAATACTCTTAATTTTATTGTGTTTTAACAGTAAATATTTAGTATGGGTTTAAGGTACGCAGAAAGGGGGGCATGCGTCAGCTCGGCGTAGCGGTTGTAGGATGCGGCGTCTGGGGGATTAACCACGCCAGGGTCTACGCCGGATTAGACAAAGCTAGATTGGTGAAGATCGCCGACACGGACCCCGGTAGGCGGAGGCTCGCCGAGAAGAGTTTCGACGCCCAGTGCTGCGCTGAACCCGGAGACGTCTTCAGGGACGAGGAGGTTGACGCCGTATCCATCTGCTCTCCGACGGTGACCCACTCCCGGCTGGCACGCGAAGCGCTACGGGCAGGGAAACACGTGCTCGTCGAGAAGCCCATGGCGACGGGGCTTCCCGACGCCGAGGGGCTCGTCACGCTTTCTGGGGGGAAGGGGCTCGTGTTGGCGGTGGGTCTGGTGGAGCGTTTCAACCCGGCGGTCTCTGAGACGTTGAGGCTGGTGAATGACGGCTGCGTCGGTCAGCTTCTCACCGTCCACGCGTCGAGACTAAGCAGACGCCCAGACAGGCTGGGCGACGTCGGCGTGGTCAAGGACCTGGCGATGCATGACGTGGACGTCGTGACCCGGATTCTGGGAGCCCAGCCGGTCTCTGTTTTCTCCCGCTGCGGGAGCCTGAGCCACAGCTTCGAGGACTACGCTTACCTCAGCCTTATCTATGATGACGTGGCGTCCGGGTTCGTGGAAGCCAACTGGCTCACGCCCAGGAAGGTGAGGCGCCTCACAGTGACGGGGTCTGAGGGCGTCATCAGGGTCGAGTACCTGTCCCAGCGGGTCAGCGTGGAGAGGCTCGACGAGTTCACGAGGATCGATAACGGGTACAGGGAGCCGCTGGAGCTTGAGCTCAGGGACTTCGTGGACGCCGTGCTCGACGACAGGGAGCCCACGGTGACAGGTGTGGACGGGGTCAACGCGCTAAGGGTCTGCGAGGCGGCGCTCCGCAGCTCCGCATGCGGCCGAGTGGTTCAACTCTCTGAGCTGGGGTGAGGGATTACTTTGAAGGTGGCGGTCGTGGGAATGGGCTACGTGGGGGTGCCGCTGGCGGCCGTCCTCGCCGACACTCCCGGATTCGATGTCGTTGGTGTGCAGCGTAGGTCTGAGAGGTCGGGCTGGAAGATCGAACTACTCAACAAAGGCGTGTCGCCATACGAGTTGGAGCCCGAGCTTGGTGAAATGCTATCCAGAGCCGTGTCCGGTGGAAGCCTCCACGTGACCGACAGCCTAGACGCCTGCGGAGACGCGGATTGCGTCGTCGTCACCGTTCAGGTTCCCCTAGACGAGGAGAGGAAGCCCATGCTCGGGAACCTAAGACGGGTATCCACTGAAGTCGGCTGCAGGGTGAGGCGGGGAGCCTTGGTCTCCCTCGAGTCCACGGTGCCGCCGGGGACCACGGAGAAGGTGGTTAAACCCGCGCTGGAGGATGCGAGCGGCATGGCTGCGGGGGACGGCTTCAACCTAGTATACAGCTATGAGCGGGTGACCTCCGGCAGGCTCGTACACAACATCAGACACCTGCCCAGAGTCGTGGGAGGCTACACGCCTGTGTGCGCGTCGAGGGGCGTCGAGTTCTATAGGAACATATGCTCGGCCGCCGTCCACGGCACGGACACGGCCACCGCCGAGGCGGCCAAGCTCGTCGAGAACGCGTACAGGGACGTGAACATAGCCTTCGCCAACGAGGCGGCCCTGATATGCGGCGCCAACGGGGTAGACTTCCACCGGGTGAGGGAGCTGGTGAACGATCTCCCCCACGTCGACGGCGAGCCCCGACTCAACCCCTACCGAAACGTACACCATCCCGGCGCCGGGGTGGGCGGCCACTGCCTACCCAAGGACCCCTGGCTGCTCCTCCACGGCTACCAGGACAAGGGATTCACGCCGACGCTCATCCCTGCGGCCCGGACCGTGAACGACGCCATGCCGGGGCAGATGAAGAGACTAATCGTCGATGCCCTAGGCGAGCAGGGGTTGAGCCTATGCGAGGCGAAGATCATCCTCCTGGGCTTGGGCTTCAAGGGGGACACCGAGGACGCCCGAAACAGCCCCACGCTCACCCTCTACGAACTGCTGAGACACGAGGCGGGGGACGTGGCGGTCCACGACCCGTATATCAAGCGCTGGGAGGGAGTCCCGCTGATCCAAGACCTCGACGAGGCGGTGGAGGCCAGAGACTGTCTGGTGGTGACGACCCGCCACGGCGTGTACCATGACATAGACCTGGAGTGGCTCAGGGACAAGATGAAAAAGCCGGTAATAGTTGACGGCAGAGACGTTTTCGACCCCGAAGAGTGCCGAGTAGAAGGCTTCACGTACAGAGGCGTAGGCCATGCCGCGAGGTGAACTGGCTCTACTCGGCGGATCACCCGCCTCAGAGGCCACGGTGAGGCTGGCCGCTCCCCATTTCGGCGATGAGTGTCTCGGACGGGTCCGCGACGTCCTTTCCTCTGGCATGCTCAAGGAGGGAGACGCCACGAGGGAGTTCGAGGAAAGGTTCTCCCATAGAGTGGGGGCGCGGCACGGCTCTGCCGTGTGCAACGGGACGGCTGCCCTAGCGGCTGCCTATTCATGCGCATTGGAGCCGGGCGACGAGGTGGTAGTGCCGGCCTTCACCTACGGGGCGTCGGCAGGCGCCGCCCTCCGGTGCGGGGCGAGGCCGGTGTTCGCCGACGTGGACCCGTCCACGTTCCTCATAGACGTGGACAGCCTTGTGGAGAAGATAGGCAGCAGAACCCGGGCGGTCCTGTCGGTCCACCTGTTCGGCAACGTGGCCGAGATGAATGCGGTCAACGAGGTAGCGGAGGACCATGGGCTATGCGTGATAGGGGACTGCTGTCAGGCCATAGGCAGCAGGTACAGGGGACAGGGGCTTGGCGAGGTCCACGACGTATGCTGCTACAGCTTCTACCCGAGCAAGGTGATCACCACGGGGGAGGGCGGCATGGTCACTTTCAACGACCCGGAGCACGCCCGGTGGATCAAGGGCTTCAAGGTACCTGAAGGACAGGCGAGGAGGCAGCTTGGCGTGAACTACAGGTTCGACGACGTGAGGGCGGCGCTGGGCCTGTGCCAGCTGGACAGGCTTGACTCTTTCATATCCCGTCGCAGGCGAGTGGCTCGTATCTATGATGGGGTCGTTGGGGGGCTAGGTTGTGTAGCCCCTCAACGTGTCGAGCCTCACGTCGATAGCTGCTTCAACTACTACACGGTCAAGCTGGACCTGGATGGGCTCAGTTGTGGTAGGGACAGGTTCGTCGAGGCGTTGAGGGCTGAGAACGTCGAGTGCGGCGTCTACTATCCCTCGCCGTTGACGCGTCACCCTTTGCTTGGGGACGGCTCGGATTGCCCCAACGCTGAGGATCTCAGCCGGAGCGTCTTGAGCTTACCCATGCACCCGTTTCTAGGCGAACGTGAGATCGAGGCGGTGGCCGAGGCGCTGGGCAAGGCGGTCAGCCACTTTCTTCGGTGACCTCCCAGGTCTTTCTTCGTTCGAGGTACTCGCTGTAGCCGTACCTGTGGGTCGCCGGGCTGCCGTAGTGGACCTCGCCGGCGGGCACGTCCCGGGTGACGACGGAGCCCATCCCGACGACGGCATGCTTACCCACGGTGACGCCGGAGAGGAGCGTCGCCCCCGCGCATACTATGGCGCCGTCCTCCACGGTGACTCCCTTGAGCCTCTTGGACGGCGGGTAGGGGTCGTTGGTGAACACGACGCCGGGCCCGATGAACACGTCGTCGCCTATGACGGTGCCCGGCGGCAGGTAGACCATGCCCTGGACGCGGCAGCTGCGGCCTATGCTGACGCCGGAGTCCACGTGGCAGAGGGAGCCTATGGTGGTCTCGTCGCCTATGCTGGTGTTGTCGCCTATGTAGGTGAGGTGCCATATCTTGACGCCTCTCCCCAGGGTGACGTTGCGGCCTATGGTGCTCGTCGATGACATACCTTCACACCTAGGTGAATAGTCGCCGTGGGGGTGTTTATATTCTCCCGGTTTCCTGTTCAAGTGATTCGATGATTCTCACGCAGGGCCAGGAGCGCATGCTTGAGGGGGAGGACGGGGACGCCGTCAGGAAGGGCATGGAGCTGCTCGTGGCGCTGGGCGAGGTCTTCGGCGCCGGGAGGCTGGTGCCCGTGGAGTCGGCTCACATAAGCGGCGTCAGCTACAAGAACCTGGGCGACGCCGGCACGGAGTGGCTTGAGGAGCAGGCTGAGCTGGGCTCACGGTGCCGCGTCAGGGCGACGCTGAATCCGGCGGGCATGGACATGGAGAAGTGGGCGGAGATGGGGGTGCCGCCGGAGTTCGCCGAGGGCCAGATACGCGTCATAGATGCTTTCAAGCGGATGGGCGTCGAGCCCACGTGCACCTGCACGCCGTACCTGATAGACCACGTGCCCCGCATGGGCGCCCAGGTGGCGTGGGCTGAGAGCAACGCCGTGTGCTTCAGCAACAGCGTCCTCGGGGCCCGCACCAACAGGGAGTCCGGCCCCACGACGCTGGCGTCCGCCGTCACCGGCCTCACGCCCCTGTACGGCTACAGGCTGGACGAGAACCGCAGGCCGGGGAAGATAGTCGAGGTGGCTACTGAGCTCAGGACGAGACTGGACTACAGTGCTCTGGGGTACGTGACCGGGAAGATGCTGGGCAACGCCGTCCCGTACTTCAGGGGGCTGGGACGCCCCGACGTGGAGAGCATGAAGACCCTCGGCGCCGCGTGCGCCACCAGCGGCGGCGTAGCCCTGTGGCACGGGGAGGGCGTCACGCCGGAGGCCGGGTGGGCGGCGGGGCATCTCGACGGAGTCGAGGAGGTGACGGTGGAGCGCGGCGACCTTGAGGAGGCGCGTGAGCGGCTGGTCTGCGACCCCTCGAACCCCACATACTGTGTGGGCTGCCCCCACTGCAGCCTGAGGGAGATGGCGGAGACCGCCGAGCTTGCCAAGGGCAGGGACCTCGGGGGCAGGCTCTGGGTGTTCACCAGCCGAGGCGTATACCAGGAGGCTGAGAGAGCGGGCCACGTGAAGGCCATAGAGGAGGCCGGCGGGAGGGTCTACAGGGACACGTGCATGGTGGTGGCGCCCCTCCGCGAGATGGGCTGGGAGGGGGTGGCCACCAACAGCTTCAAGGGCGGCCACTACAGCGTGGCCCACGGCTTCGATACAGAGATCACTACCCTGGACAAGCTGGTGGAGGGGGCGTCTGGATGATCCTCAGGGGACGAAGGGTGATGGGCGGCGTCGCCGTGGGCGAGGCCCTCGTAAGCGCGGAGCCTGTTAGCTTCTACGGCGGCGTAGACCCGGAGACGGGGTGCGTCACGGAGCCAGGGCACTGCTGCTGCGGAGAGAACATCAGCGGCAGGGTCTTCGTGTTCCCCACGGGCAAAGGCAGCACCGTAGGCAGCTACGTCATCTACAGGATGAAGAAGCTGGGCACCGCTCCGGTGGCCATAGTCAACGCGGAGACCGAGGCCATCATCGCCACAGGCTGCGTCATAAGCGACATACCGCTGGTGGACAAGCTCGACGGAGACCCCCTTGAGGCCATAAGGACGGGCATGAAGGTAAGGGTCAACGGCGACGACGGGACCGTCGAGACCCTTTAGCCGTCCACCGTTAATGACTTAACGACATATAGCCTAACCATGCCCGGGTGTCTGTTTGCTTGAGAAGCTTCAGCGGGAGCTTGAGCGCGTCGAGGTGTACAGGAAGAAGGCCATAGAGTTCAAGGATCGGAGGTTCCCCGACTTGGAGGGGTTCAACCTCATCGGGGGCATGCCGTACCACGTGGTGGACGGTGTCCCCCACTACTATTACATCGTCGAGGAGGTGAGCGAACGCCTGTTCCTCCACCACGCCCAGACTCTTGACGAGTGCGCCCTCGCCGTGATGGTGGTCACCGAAATGAGCAACGTGGACGTCATAGGAGCATTGGAGGCCATGGCCATACCCGTATGCACGAGCCTATGCCTCAAGACCAGGAAGCCCATGGCCGTCATCGGTAAACGGAGGTACGTGGACGACGTCTCCGGCTACACGCCCCCCGGCCAGATGGAGATAGTGAAGACGACGGGGTACAGCGAGACCCGCCTCTACGCCAACGACATCCCCCGGGGCAGCAACGTGCTTCTCGTGGAGCCCATCTCCAGCACCGGCGGCAGCCTCCGCAGGGTCACCGAGGAGTTCACGAGGAACGGCATCAAAGTCGCCGACATGGTCACCGTCATAGGGAAACCCGACTACGGTTACGAGGAGGAGATAGCCAAGTCCGGGCAGGAAGCCAAGACCCTCCTCAAAGTCCGGATCGAGAACTACGTGGAGCTGGGGGACGGCCACGGCTACTGCGAGACATCCGTTGAGAAGACTGAGTGGTTCAGGAAGGCGGAGCCCGCGGTGGATAGGCTTAGGGACCGGTACGGGGAAGCCATGACCCGGCTGCTTGAGACGTGAAAACCTAGCCGTGATACAGAGCCGGTTTATGGGTTCCATGTTCCCATCTCTAACAACATGCGCCGATTACAGACTATAATGTCATAAATGCTTTAACATCAATATAGAGTTAGTATCGATATGGGCAACTACGACCGCAGGCTTAACGGAATCCAGGCGAAGATGGAGGAAAACGGGCTGGACCTCGTCGTCCTAGGCGCCGGCCCGGACTTCGAGTACCTCACGGGCGCCCCCGTCGAGTGGCGGAGGTGGAGGGACCTGACCAACCCGGCGGACGCGGTCTTCGTGCCGTTGGATGGCGAGCCGATAATCCTTGCCGGGATGGGTTCGGCGAGGAACGCCAGGATGGGCTGGGTCGATGAGGTGAGGGGCCTCGGCATGTTCGAGAGCCCCGCGCCTGCGGTCAAGGAGATCGTAAAGGAGCTGGCGGATGAGCCGAAGAAGGTGGGCATCGGCGAGTACACCTGGGGGAGCCTCATGCTGACCGTGGCGTCCTTCTGCAAAGGCGCCTCCTTCAGGAGCGCCAAGGGGCTCCTCGACGAGGTGCGGATGATCAAGGAGCCCGGGGAGATCGACAGGCTCCGGAAGGCGGCGAAGCTCACCGATAACGTGATGAGCCGCATCATAGACCAGATCGACGCCGGGGAGACCATGAGGGGCGCCAGCCTGAAGATAGAGACCATGGGCAGGATGATCGGCGCCGGCGACGTCAGCTTCCCGGCCACCGCCGGGTTCTGCAAGTCGGGCAGCGAGCCCACAGACGAGGTCTTCAACTACGAGAAGGGGCAGGAACTTGAGCCGGGCACCAGCATAGCCTTCGACGTAGGCTTCGTGCTCGACGGCTACTGCAGCGACTGGGGCCGCAGCGTCTACTACGGTGAGCCCGAGGAGCACGTCGAGAAGGCCTACGAGGCGCTCCAGACGGCCGTGGTGGAGACGATGGACGACATAGGCGACGAGGTGCACAGGGTCAACGAGGTGTTCCCCAGCATAGAGATCATCTGCGACAGGGAGGGCTACGGCGAACAGCTCCGCGCCAGGCTGCCCCACGGAACGGTGGGGCACCAGATCGGCGTCGAGGTCCACGAGGACCCGTGGCTCAGGCCGGAGGAAAGCCAAGAGCTGGTGGACGGCATGGTTTTCTGCGTGGAGCCCAAGCTGTGGCACAAGGGCGAGTACTATCTCCGCGTCGAGGACATGGTGCTGATAAAGAACGGCGGAGCCGAGTTCCTCACCAACTACGACCGTGAACGCTTCAAGCTTTAATCTCTAATACTCCCCCCGCATCCTTATATCGGGAGACGACTTTACTTGGGAGCCGTGAGCCCAGCATGAGCCGAGGCTGCTTCATAGTCATAGAAGGGATCGATGGTTCAGGTAAGTCCGAGCAGTTCCAGAGGCTCACGAAGAGGCTTAAGAGGAGAGGCTACAATCTGGTAGCCACGCGGGAGCCGACGAAGGTTTACCCCGTGGGCCGCCTCATCGAGAGGGTGCTCAGGATGGAGGAGCAGGTCTCGGAGGAGGCGCTGGCGCTGCTCTTCGCCGCCGACAGGGCCGACCACACCGAGAGGAAGATAAAGCCCGCCCTGAGGGAAGGCGCCGTAGTCGTGTCGGACAGGTACGTGCACAGCTCGCTGGCCTACCAGAGCCGTGGAATGGGCAAGGAGCTGGACCTGGACTGGGTCAAGGAGATAAACAGGCATGCTCTGGAGCCCGACGCCGTCGTCTTCCTCGACGTATCCCCGGAGGTCGGGCAGGCCAGGCTGAGCAACGGTCAGGTACGCATCAAAGACCACTCCTACTTCGAGAGCATCAGCCAGCAGCAGAGGATCAGGACGGTCTACTTGGAGGTGCTAAACCTGGAAGACTCACCTCTAGGCTCAAAGAAGGTCGTCGTCAGCCAGGCCGGCGGGACGAGGGTCTACAGGGTAGACGGCTCTCTTCCAGTCGATGAGGTCGAGAAGAACGTATGGAGAAAGGTGTCGGGCCTCTTGAAGGAGCTGAGCATAGAGCCGGAGGATAGGGACGCGAAGGCGGAGTCCCTGACTAGGTTCATCGAGGAGTAGCCCGTCTCACCTCGATCTTTATATCCTTCCCGATGTCTGCTTGATGGATCAGGTTTGCAGGTTGAAGCCTACGCGTTGGTGACGGCGTTCAGCTTCGGGCTCTCGGCGGTGCTCGTGCGCAGAGGGCTGAGCGAGTCCACGGCCGTCACCGCGACACTAGTCATCAGCGGGGTCCAGGTGGTCGTCCTTAGCCTGCTGCTGCTGTTGTCGCCGCCGAGCCTCAGCTGGGCGGCGGTAGGCTACTTCGTGATCGCTGGGCTGTTGGCCGCGACGATGGGCAGGACCCTGAACTACATGAGCATCGACAGGCTGGGGGTGCCCATAAGCACGTCGTTGAGCGGCACCAACCCGTTGTTCACCATCGTGTTCGCGTCCATACTCATAGGCGACGCCGTGGAGACAAGCACCGTCGCGGGCACCGCGTTGGTGGTCGCCGGGATCGCGTTGATAAGCGGCTGGGGCGGAGAGAACGGCGTCAGGAAAGGCGACCTCGTCATCCCGCTGACCGCCGCGAGCCTCTACGCCCTCTCAAGCATAGTGAGGAAGACGGCCCTCACCCTTCTGCCGGAGCCTGTGCTGGGCGCGGTGGTCGGGGCGCTGGCGAGCCTCGTCACCTACCCCATCGTGCTTAGGCTTATGAACAGAGTGGGAGACCTCAGGCTCACGAGGGGCTCTCTTCCCTACTTCGCGGCGGCGGGCGTCTCCAACAGCGTCGCCTGGGTAAGCATGTACATGGCCACCCAGAGCGGCTCGGTATCTGTGGTCTCCGCCATAATCGGAGCCAACCCCCTGTTCGGGCTGCTCCTCAGCGCCCTATTCCTCAGGGACGTCGAGAGGATAACCTCTAGAACCGTAGCCGGCTGCCTCGTCATAGTCGCCGGTATAACCGTGATAACGCTTCTCTAGGCACCCATCTTCTTCGCCTTTTCGAGGGCCTCCATGAGCTTCATCAGGGTGTCCGTCAGCTCAACCATCGCTGCAGGGTCGTCCTCCTCGTCCAGCCGTTTCTGGACCTCGTCGATCTTCTTCCTCAGAGAACCTTCAAGCCTCTCCCTGTGGGCCATGGACTGCACGTCGGCGTCGCCTTTGACGTATCTCACCGGCCTGTTACACATGGGGCACACGACTTCGCCGTTGCTCAGCTGAAACAGGGGCGTCCCGCACTCCGGGCACGTGTCGCTGAGCATGCGGGCGCCCTGCCGCAGGAGCTCGCCCATCTTCTTCATGCTACCCTCCGACAAGCCGACACCAGAAACGGATACACGCGCATGCTTAAGAATCATTCAGGTCGGGAAGGGTGAAGGAGCCGTCATCCCCGGGCTCTAGGCGCTCCACCTTCACCACTGCATCCAGGTTTATGGGCCCGTAGACGTGGGGGTACAGCTCGCCGTCTCCCCCGTCCTCCTCGACCACCCTTGAATCCAGCCTGTCCGGGTCGATGTGGAGGAGGACCAGGCCCCGCTGCCCCCTGTAGACGCTGTTAGCCACCTTGACTACCTGATGCGGGTATGAGCAGTGTATGAAGCCTTGATCACTCAGCGAATCCGCCTTGTATACTCCGTCCATCTGGGCTCTCGCCCACTCGTCGCCGTGGGCTATGTGAAGGAGCATGGGGAAAACTCGGTTACGCACGTTAATAATACCCTCCACGGAACAGGGGGCGTCCGAGACGGCTTCGCTGAAGGATCAAGAAGTAACACTCGTGTTTCAGCGAATGGGCTACCTTAAAAACCGTTAATAGAACATAACGCCATGCCTCCGGTCGACAGGTTCAACAGGATGACCGGCCTCATTGTAGGCGCCACCCTGGGAGGCATCGTGGGTGACGCCCTCGGCAACCTCGGGCTAGGCATCGTGCTAGGCGCGTCCCTGGGGCTGCTGCTGGGGCAGTGGTGCCGCATCAAAGCAGAGCACAGGGAGCCTCGTTTTTAAGGGAAGCAACCATAGTTCAGGGTGCATGATCCAGCTAGAGGGAAGAAACCCGGTGCAGGAGGCGCTGAAGGCGGGGACCGTGACCCTCATCCGCGTGGAGAGGGGAAAACAGAGGGACCCCAAGATACAGGAAATCCTCGACGCCGCCGCAGCTAAGAAAGTACCAGTCGAGCCCGTCACGAGGCAGAAACTGGACAGGATAAGCGAGACAGGACACCACCAGGGAATAATAGCCGTGGCCGAGCCCAGCCCAACATGGAGCCTAGAGAAGGTCCTCAAAGAAACCGGGAGAGAAGCCTGCATAATACTGCTTGACCGGGTGCAGGACCCCCACAACCTAGGAGCCATACTCAGGACCTCGGACGCCGCCGGGGTGGACGGGGTGGTCATACCCAAACGGGGAAGCGCGGACCTCGGGGCCACAGTCCACAGGGTCTCCATGGGGGGCAGCCTCCACGTTCCCGTCTGGAGGCAGAGCCTCTACACAGCCATCAAGACCCTAAAAGACGACGGATTCAAGGTGGTCGGGGTCGACGCCTCAGCGGATACACCCTACTGGGGGATCAGCCTGACGGGAGCCGTGGCCTTCGTCTTGGGCGGCGAGGACAGGGGCATAAACCCCACCCTCCTCGACAAATGCGACACCCTCGTCAGGATACCCATGATGGGCAAGATACCCTCACTCAACGTGAGCGTCGCCACGGCCATAGTTCTCTACGAGAGGCTGAGACAACAAGAAAACGGGTAAGAAAAGCGGGTCAGCGTCTGCTGTAGGCATTACTGACTATCATGACACCGATGGCTATGATGAACACCGGCCAAAGCGTGTCCCATCCAGCCCACCAGAACATGTCCTCCAGCAGCGTCGAGAGACCCAGAAGAATGAGGAAAGCGCCTATTAGCAGGGGCCAGGTCATCCTGTTCCTGCCGCCGAAGCATTCGTCGTCGTAGTCCCAGTCTCGTCTCTTACTAGTCCTGTACGCCGGGGGACGGAGGCTGGTTCCGCAGTTCTTGCATACCTCCGCGTCTTCCTCGTTCTCGGTTCCGCATTTCGTGCAGTATACCAAAACCGTCACCTAGGACGCTGATCGTCGTCCTATTATAGAAACGTTACTCACGGAATGTTACCTGTAGCCGTCTGGGCAAGGCTCGGGGCAGCGGCTGCACACCCTCATATGCTCCTCCTGGGACACCCTGACGCGCGCCGCCACCCAGAACAATATCGACGCCAGCAGGTAGGCTTCGATGAAGAAGCTGGCGCCCATCTCCAACAGGGAAGCCGCCAACATGAACGCGCCGAAGACCAACGCGACGTTCAGCGCCATGTGGAACAGCGGGCTGCCAATGTCGATGAAGTGCTGGACGAGCCCCAGGGCGACGAGCAGGGCGCCGGTGTAGAAGACGGTGACGGGGTCACCGACGCTGAACCCGCCGAAGAAGCACAGGAACCCGCCTATGATGGCGGAGACGGCTCCCAGGGCGAGCCCCGAGCAGCCGGCGCACAGCACCCTGCCGAACACCCTTAAAACGTGCCCGCTGAACTCCGGGCAGTCCGGGTGGTGACCCACGAGCCTTGGGTTTCGATCCGCCCCATGACTCACACCCCTCAGCCTCCATGGAGCCACGGCAGCGACGAGCCCCACCGCGCATATGAGGATGAAGAGTCCGCCCGTTAAGAGATTCTGATAGACGAAAGTGATCCCAGGGACGTTTGGATTGAACGTAAGCAGCCCGAGTAGCACGAGAAGAAGCAGCCCGAGACCGACGTACAGCATCTGGGTCCTCCTCTCGGGCAGGGCGTTCCTGATGAATCCACGGTATAGCTTCCCCGGGTCCGGGACGAGGAACGGCGTCTCTTCCCTGTATCTGCGGTACTCGTCGCCGAACCTCTCCTCCAGGTCCGGCTCCTCCCTCAGCTTCACTATGGCAACGTTCAGCAGCAGGACCAGAGGTTTTATTGATAGTGCCATCCCCGGCGACTGGAGCAGCACCCCCATCGCAAACGGGAGCAGTGAGTAGCCCAGCACCATCGGGTTCCTCGTGTAAGCGTAGACGCCGGACGTTACCAGCCTGCTGGTCTTAGCGTCCTCGACGGCCTCGCCCCAAGGCAGACCCCCTCCGCGGCTGTACAGGAGACGCGTAGACCTCAAACCGACGCCGAGGCCGAAAATGAAGACTGTTACACCGATGTAGAGGTTCCACGGAAACGCTGGGATGCTCCGTAGACCAAGGACGATGTCCACATGCCTACCGATGACGTAGGTTAAGACGGGCATGGCGACGAATATCAATAGGTACAGCGCCAGCTGCCTAGCCTTCACGGACGCCGTCCGGGTCTTCTCATTGTAAGCCATAGCTGTCGCCTCAGAACAGGCTCTTCAGCTGCATGAGCAGCGTCTGCTTGGATAGGTAGGCGTAGGTGCGCCGGGTGACGGGGTTCCTGCTGCCTATCCCGCGGAACCTGCGGTCCCAGCTTCCGAAGAAGCTCTCGTAGCATTGGTAGAGCTCCTCCTGGACCTCCTCGCGTGTCAGGTGCATGGTTGGCATGACGGCGTGGACCATGTCGTAGTGGGCCCAGTTGTCGTCCATGATCCAGCCGCCTCGTCTCGCCTCCTCGTATACCTCGGTGCCGGGGAACGGGGTCAACACGAAGAACGAGGCTATGTCGGGGTCGAGCCTGTCCGCGTACCGTCTCAGAGCCTCGATGGACTCGTGGCTATCTCTCCTATCGCCTATGATGAAGGTTCCCTGGATAAACAGGTCGTTGGACCGCAGGAGCTCCACGGCCTTCATGGCACGCGCCTCGTCTATGCCCCTGCGCCTGAAGCTTCTGAGGGTGTCACGGTTTGGGCTGTCGAAGCCCACTAGGGCCCAGACGGCCCCCGCCTCGCGCATAGACGCCACGGTCTCGGGGTTGTCCACCACGTCGTCTACCCTGATCTGGCAGAACCACTCGATCTCGTCCCCGAGGCCCCGCTCTACGAGGCCCCTGCATATCTCCCGGGTCTTCTCGCCCATGCCGAAGTTGTCGTCCGAGAACCAGAAGAAGCGGCTGCCGTACTCGTTGTAGAGGTGCTCGAACTCGTCCACCACCCTCTCGGGGGACTTGTGGCGGTGGCGCCTGCGCCAGAACCTCCACTGGCTGCAGTAGCTGCAGTCGTGGCGGCAGCCTCTGGAGCCTTCGACTATTGCGAAGGGTTTCCCCTGGTCGGCCATGAGGGAGAAATAGTAGCCCGCCATGTGCTCCGCAACCTCGTGGTAAGCCGGGTACGGGAGCGCGTCGAGGTCGCCCATGAGGGGCCTGTCCGGCTGATGATGGATATTCTCACCGTGTCTCAGTGAGACCCCTGGGACGGCTGCTGGCCTCCCTTCATTGACGGCGCGGAGTAGCTCTGTGAACGTCTCCTCCCCTTCTCCCCGCACGACGTAGTCTATGAACGGGTAGGCTCTGAGGGTCTCGTCTGCGAGGGCTGTGAAGTGCTGGCCGCCAAGAACCGTGACGGCTTCAGGGTTCACATTCTTGGCCGCCTCGGCGGTCCTGACGGCGTAGAAGGCGTTGGCCGTGGCCATCCCGGAGGGGGCGACGACGTCCGGCTCAGCCTCCTCCATCCTCGCCTCAAGGCCATCCCAGTCCAGCCCCTCGCTCTGGCTGTCCACGACCTCCACCTCCGCCCAGGGAAGGCGCTCCTCGACGTATGCGGCGAGGCAGAGAAGACCAAACGGTGGCGGGATGTACTGCCCCATTATGAACCAGAAGTCCTTGGGAGGCTCGACGAGAAGCACCTTCATGGCGGCTCACTATTTAAGAGACAAGTTGATGGGTAAACATGTTAGCCAAGCCTTAAAAAAGATGGACATCGAGAACCATTTTATTCCGCCTTTCCCTGTGGCTTCCTGCTGATCCAATGATCCAAAAGTCTGAGGGGCTGCTGTCCCCCATCAACGTCATCGTTTTAACCGTCCTAGTGGACATGACCGGGTTCGGGATAATAATACCGCTCATACCCTTCTACGCGCAGAGGCTGGGCTCGGGGCCCTCCGGCATCGGCGTTCTCCTCGCAAGCTTCAGCGTCATGCAGCTCATTTTCTCGCCGCTCCTAGGCAGGATATCGGATAGCAGGGGCCGTCGGCCAGTCCTGCTCTTCAGCATACTGACCTCCGTCGGAAGCTTCCTCCTGTTCACGTTCGCGGAGAGCTTCCTCCTGCTCCTCCTGTCAAGGCTTATCGCGGGCCTAGCAACCGAAGGCGCCGTAGCCCAGGCGTATGTGGCGGACATAACAACGGAGGATGAGCGCTCCAAGGGAATAGGCATGGTTGGGGCCGCCACGGGCGTGGGGTTCATCCTCGGCCCAGTCATGGGGGGCCTCCTCAGCCCGTACGGGCTCAGGGCTCCGGGTTACGTCGCCGTCTTGCTGGGGGTGCTGAACCTCTTCTTCGTGATGTTTTTCCTGCCTGAGCCTGAGGGCCTGAGGAGCGCCGAGGAGCCGCGTGGGCTAGCCGAGTCCCTGTCCGATGTACTTGACGCATTGAGGGCGCCCCTGACCGGCCAGGTGTTGACCATATTCTTCGTCATAACCCTCTCGTTCGCCGCGATCCCGGTGATAGTGCCTCTGCTGGCGATAGACTTCTACGGATTCACAGAGGTCGAGATGAGCTACATCTTCATATTCATAGGCATCGTCCAGGTGCTCCTGCAGGGCTTCGCGATGAGCCGGCTCGTGAGGACGCTTGGAGAGGAGAAGCTCATAGTCTTCGGTCCGCTGCTGATGCTCTGCGGCGTGTTGCTGATGCCTCTGCTCAAGGGCATAGTATTCTTCGGCCTCAGCATAGTCCTCGTCTCGGTTGGGGTGGGGTTGACCAACACCAGCGTACCCAGCTTCATCTCCCTCATGGCGCCTCCGGACAAGCAGGGAGGGGTGCTCGGGGTGACCCAGTCGGTGGGCAGCGTGGCACGCATCCCCGGTCCGCTCATCGGAGGGGTGGCGATAGAGCTCGGCGGCATAGGGCTCCCCTTCTACGTGAGCGCCTTCCTGCTGCTCATCCCTTTCCTGCTGGGCTGCAGGGTCTTCAGGGCGTGCACCGTCAAAGGCTTACTAGAGCCCTCTAGTAGCCGTCGGCGTTTCCCAGGCGGCGTGGATCGGCCGTTCCACTGAAAGGATACGCAGCCCTATGAAGCCAGTGAGGACGCGGGAAACCTTCATTAAGAGATGAAACGGAGTCGATACCATGCCGGAAGACGAGACCATGCCGGGCTGGGTCTACAAGGGCAGGAGGCCCACCACCGACCGGGAGTACTTCGAGAACATGACCAGATGCATCTTCCAGGCCGGGCTGAACTGGCAGATGATAGCCAACAAGTGGCCCAACTTCAGGGAGGCGTTCGACGGCTTCGACCTCGACAAGGTGGCCGCGTATGGGCCAGACGACGTGGCCAGGCTCCGCGGAGACAAGGGCATCATCAGGAACAGGCAGAAGATAGAGGCGACCATACGCAACGCAGAGGAGTTCAAGCGCATCGCGGCGGAGCACGGCGGCTTCCAGAAGTGGCTGGACGGAATGGACAAGGGCAGCAACTACGACTACGTGGTGAAGAGGCTTAAGAGCAGTTTTAAAAGGGTGGGCACCGGCACCGCCCACATATTCCTGTGGAGCGTCGGCGAACCCATAGAGTACGACCCGAGCGTCCACAGTAGACGGCCCACGAAGATCGCGTAACCCCCCATTATTCCAGGTTAAATGGATTTAACGCCGCTTCTTCAAACGGATCAGGGACCGGTATCACGTCTATAGTGTACGCCTAGCTATGGTGCGTCCGCAAACCCCATCTATGCAGCGGCATCATAGATCATCCGCCCGGGGACGGTAATATCTTTAGAAGGGGAAGGAGAAAAACCGCCCCCGTGCGCCTTCCATTAAAATAACTACGCCGTGGAGGCTTCTCTAAATATTCTCGAATGAAACTCGCTTCTATGTTTAAAATAAAAAGGTCACTGCGGCTTGGTGAATAAGCGCCGTGCTTCACCCATGAACTTCCTGATGGGCAGCTCCTGCGGGCACTGCTCCTCGCAGACGCCGCAGGAGACGCACTTGTCGGCGTGGGCCTCGGGCCCTATCTTCTCCCAGTACCTCTCCTTGACCTCGTCGCTCTGGCCGCTCATGTAGTACTCGTTGTACATGCCCAGAATCCCCGGGATATCGACGCCCTGGGGGCAGGGCATACAGTACCTGCACGCCGTGCACCCGACGAAGCCCAGCCTGTTGTAGGCGTCCTTCGCCTCCTCTATGAGCCTCAGCTCATCGGCTGTGAGTGAACCTGCGCCGCTTCGGCGGGCGTACTCCACATTCTCCTGAACGTGCCTCATCTCGCTCATGCCGCTGAGGACGACGCTCACCTGGGGGTGGTTCCACACCCACTGGAGGGCCCACTCCGCGGGAGTCCTCTTGGTCTCGGCCTTCGCCCAAACCGCCTGGACGTCTTGGGGCGGCGTCACGGCGAGCTTACCGCCCTTGATGGGCTCCATTACGACGACGGCGAGTCCTTTCTCCGCGGCGTACCGTAGCCCCTCCAGGCCCGCCTGGTACTCTGTGTCCATGTAGTTGAGCTGTATCTGGCAGAACGTCCAGTCGTGGCTGTCCACTATCTCCTTGAAGAGGCCAACGTCGTCGTGGAAGCTGAAGCCCAGGTGCCCTATTTTGCCTTCCCTTATCTTCTCGTCGGACCAGCTGAACACGTTGAGGTCCCTTATGGTGGGCCACCTGGTGTGCCTCAGCCCGTGGAGCAGGTAGAAGTCGATCTTGTCCGTCTGGAGCTTTTCCAGTTGCTCGTCGAGGTACCTGTCGAAGTCACTCCGCTCGTTTATGAGCCACGTGGGCATCTTGGTGGCTAGCCTGATCTTCTCGCGGTAGCCGTCCTTGAGGGCCTTGCCGACCAGCCTCTCGCTCTCGCCCTGGTGGTAGGGGTAAGCCGTGTCCAGGTAGTTGACGCCGTGGTCTATGGCGTATCTGATCATCTCTATGGCTCTGGGCTCATCTATCTTGCTCGTGTCGCCCCCTATCGCGGGGAGCCTCATGGCGCCGAACCCCAGCGCCGAAACATCCCAGTCCAGTTTACCGAATTTTCGGTACTTCACGTTATCACCTAAAATTACGTGAAGACATCGAAACCATCATTTATAGGAGTTTAGGGTGAACGATTTTTTATCCCGGGCACGCATAATTGTGGTTGAACACTATGGAGTCTGAGAGATTCGAGAGGGTCATGGCGGTCATGCGCCGCGAGGTGCCCGACAGGGTGCCCTGGAGCATCTGGGGCCACTTCCCCGCCGTGAACTGGCTCGACTACTACAGCTGGGAGCTGGCCACCCGCAGCGGCGAGGAGTCCGCCAAAGCCCACATGGCGCTGCTGCGCGAGCTCGATTACAAGATGGACATGCTCAAGGTGACGCCCTATTACAGGTTCATGGCCATGAAGTGGGGGAGCAGCTTCGACTTCAGGGACAACGAGGAGGAGGCGTACACCCTCAGAACCACGGTCAAGGAGCCAGGCGACTGGGAGACGCTGTGGGTCCTCGACCCCATGAAGGAGCTACGCGAGTACGTGCGCTGCAACGAGGTGCTGGCGCGGGACCTGCGCAGGATGCCCTTCATCTACACCATCCCCAGCCCCATCATCCAGGCCATGAACGGCGTCGGCACCCCGGAGCGGGTCATGGAGGACATGAAGAACAGCCCCGACGCCCTGAAGGAGGGCATGGAGACCATCACGGAGACCACCATCGAGTTCGCCAAGGCGTGCGTCGACGCCGGGGCCACCGGCATCTTCTACGGCATAGGCGGAGGCGGCAGAGTCTGGCGGGAGCTCTCCAAGGAGCAACTAGAGAAATACGCCTACGGCTACGATAAGAAAGTGCTGGACGCCGTGGACTGCCCCATAAAGTTCATGCATATATGCAGCACGCCCCAGGGCAACCCCCAGGACAAGAACCTCATGGAGGGCGGCTGGTTCAACAAGTACCCAGTGGACTGCATCAACTGGGACGCCCACGAGTACACGTGGCTCGACAAGGCCAAGAAGGTGTACGGGGACAGTTTCGCCATATGCGGCGGCCTAAACAGGGTGACGACTCTGCGGACGGGGACGCCTCAGCAGGTGGAGGCCGAGGTGAAGAAGGCCATAGAGGACGCCGGCGAGGGAGGCGGATTCATGATAGGCCCAGGCTGCACCGTCTACCAGGACATGCCCAGGGAGAACTACAACGCCGTGGGCAGAGCCGTCATCAAGCACGGCTACTACAAGAAGTAGTGAATAACCCCTCTTCTACCAGTTTCTTAGGACGTCCAGCATCAGGCGAACCCCGGGGCCCTTGCTGCCTTTGGGGTTGTAGCCCTTGTCTTTTTTCTGCTCCATCTGGCCGGCGATGTCGAAGTGGGCCCACGGCGTGCCGTCCACGAACTTGCTGAGGAAACGGGCCGCCGTTATGGCGCCGCCGGGTCTGCCCCCGGTGTGCTTCCAGTCAGCTACGTCGCTCTTGAGCTGCTCGTCGTAGACGTCCCAGAGGGGCATCCTCCACACCCGTTCACCGCTGGTCCGGGACGCCTTCTCTATTCGCTGCGCCACGGCGTCGTCGTTGGCGAAGTAGCCTATGGCGTGCTCCCCGAGGGCCACCTGCATGGCGCCGGTGAGGGTGGCGAAGTCGAACATCGCAGCAGGCTTATGGTTCCTAGCGACGTAGGCCAGGGCGTCGTTGAGCACCATCCTGCCCTCCGCGTCTGTGCTGATGACCTCCACCGTGAGGCCGCTGTAGGTGTCCACAACGTCGCCGGGGTGGTACGCCTTGCCTGAGGGCATGTTGTCGGTGGCAGCCACGACGCCCACGACGTTGAGGGGCAGCCTCAGCCGAGCCACGGCCTTCATCGCTCCGATGGTTATGGCCGCGCCCGTCATGTCCGTCTTCATGAGGGGCATGCCTTCGCGGCTCTTCAGGCTGATGCCGCCCGTGTCGAAGGTGATCCCCTTGCCGATGACGGCGACCGTCTCCGCCTCCTCATCGCCGCTGTACTCCATGACTATGAACTTGGGCGGCTCCTCGGTGCCCCGCGCCACCGCGAGGAAGCTGTGGAGCCCAGCCTCCTCGGCGTCATCCCTGTCCAGCACCCTGACCTCTACGCCGAGCTCCCTGAGCTTCAACGCCTCCTCGGCGAGCACCGTGGGGGTGACCCGGTTCCCGGGGCCCCACGCGAGCCTCCTGCACATGTTTACGGCCTCGGCTATCACCACTCCCTCCACGGCCCTCCTCTCATGCTCCTCCCCCGCCTCGGAGGAGACTATCTCGAGCTCCTCTATGGCCTTGAACTCGTCAAGCTCCCTGGTCTTGTAGTAAGGGTCCTTGAAGCCGCCCAGCATGAAAGCCTCGACGAGGGCCTCAGCCGCGTCGCCATGATCCAATCCACCAGCGACGTGTTCCAGGCTTACAGCGACGTATTCCACGCCAAGGTCACGGACCCGTCTGGACGCCTCTCCCAGTACTTTTCTCAGGTTCTCCGCGTCGTGGCTATCCGCGTCGCCGAGGCCGACGAGCATCAGCCTCTTGGCCGGCAGCCTTCCCCGGGTGTATATTAGGGCTTGCTCACCTTTCTTGCCCTTGAAGTCACCGAGGTCCATTACTTCCTTCACCATCCCCTGGATAACCGGGGGCAATCGAGCCGAGCCTTCGGCTACCCCCATGACGAGGAGAGGGGCATCCACATCTTCAGGCTCCTTCTTGACTACAACCGTCTTCATGGATGAAGGATTAGGGACGTGGTTATTTAAACAGAGAACCCCCTCTCACCGTCAGACGCGCCTCCTTTTCTTGTTTCCAACGGCCTACAAGCCTTGATGACGTAGCTGTTTGACGCAAAAATGGAGGCCGCCTGAACGATAATTTAATGATAGAGGACAATTAAGTTGCTAATGCGAATAGACATGAAATCCCGGATGATTCAATAAAAGAGATATGATTTTATAATGATGTTTCCTATGTCTGTGTGAAAACCTCTATTGGTGAAAAGATGGCGCAGGGCGACTCGAAACTTCGGGGCGTAGTCAGCCAGGTGGGGCTGGAGAGGGACGAGGATGAGTTCCGTAGCTTCAACCTCACGCTGGGGATCAAGGTGAAGACGGGTAAGAAGCTTAACCTGAAGGAGGGAGAGCGCCTCATACAGCAGATGAGGAAGGATTTCCTGGGCAAGAACATCCAGTTCGAGGCCACCGCCATCCCGTGCCCGGTCTGCGGTAAGACGTTCAACACGGAGGCGGGCATGAAGCAGCACCACAGGATTATGCACAAGAACGGCGCAGAAGAGACAAAGTCAAAGAAAAAGAAGCCTTCATCTAAGAAGAAAAAGAAGAAACCCAGTAAAAAGTCGTCTAAAAAGAAGTCCTAGCCGCTCTCATCGAGGCTCTTCTTGAACTCGATAAGCGCATTTACCTTGGGGTTGTTTCTGTCGAGCTGGTAGACCACGGTGACTTTCCCTACCTTGCAGCCCGTGACCAGTCTCCTTTCGAGTAGCTCGGGCATGACGGGGCTCACGGAGCCGGGGTTCTTGTCTATTCTCCTTGCTATCTCTCTGAGGTTCATCCACTGGCAGGGGTTGTCTATGAGCATGTCTAGAACCAGCATCATTATGGATGGTCCTAGGAGGTCGTTGATGGATGACTTCACAGGATTTAACATGCGTCTGGAAATATAAACGATGGCCCCTATATCAAACATATAACAAAATATTCCAATGAATGTTTGATAATACAAACATTTATATTTTTATGGTGTCCCCTGATACAGAGATAGATTCTGATCAAATCTAGGAGGTACCAGTTTGAAGAAGGTGAGATTGGGTAAAACTGGATTGATGGTCTCTAGGGTTGGGATGGGAGGCATCCCTATCCAACGCCCTCCGCTGGACAAGGCGGTCAAGGTGATCAACAGGGCGCTGGACCTCGGCATCAACCTAATCGACACAAGCATCGGGTACGGTGACAGCGAGCTGATCATCGGGAAGGGCATTGCCGGGAGGAGGGACGAGGTGTTCCTTGCCACCAAGGGTAGCTGGCGAAACAAGAGGGCCTTGGCGGAGCACATCGACTCCAGCCTGGAGAGGCTGGGAACCGACCACATCGACATATGGCAGATGCACAACATCAGGGACCGGTCGGCATTCAAGCAGGTTGTGGAGCCCGGGGGCTCCATAGAGGCGGCCCATGAGGCGCTTGAAGAGGGAAAGATACTGCACCTCGGGTTCAGCACCCACAACCTGGAGGTCGCGCTCTTGGGGGTGGATTCCGGGCTCTTCGAGACGGTTCAGTTCCCGTTCAACTTCATCGCCAGGGAGGCCGCAGACGAGCTCATCGCCCAAGCCAAGAAGCAGAACGTCGGTTTCATAGGGATGAAGCCGTTCGCCGGCGGCAACATCACGGACGCGAGGCTCGCCATCGGGTACGTGTTGCAACATGAGAACGTTGTGCCGGACCCGGGGATCGAGAGGATGGAGGAGATCGAGGAGATAGTCGGCCTCGTGGACGAGGGCATCGAGATAACGGACGACGATTGGGTCCGGATGGACGCCCTCCGTGACGAGCTGGGCAGCCGGTTCTGCCGCCAGTGCATGTACTGTATGCCCTGCCCCAACGGGGTGGAGATATGGCTCCTGACCTACATGGAGAACCTGTTCAGGCTCTGGCCCAGGGAGCGGGTCATACAGGTGTTCGGGGAAGACGCCGAGACCGCCCTGAACTGCGTCCAGTGCGGCGAGTGCGAGGAGAAGTGCCCCTACAACCTGCCCATCAGGGAGCTGATCCAGGAGAACTACGCGTTCTACAGGAGAGAAGTCGGACAAGGTGCGTGAAACGAGGCCATGATAGAGGTCGAGGATCGTCTGGAAATCCAGGACCTGATCTCCATGTACTCTTATGCCTACGACGAGAACCTGATCGACGAATTCATGTCCCTTTTCGCCGACGACGCAGAGGTGGATCTGCTGACCTACTCCAAAGGCCTGGATGAGATCAGGGGGCAGATCGAGGAGAGAAGACATTATCTCCGAAACAATGGCATCCACCCCAGGCATCACCAGACTGTCACGGTCTTGAAAGACATATCAGACACCAGAGTCCAAGGTAAGACATACATCCTTCTTACCTGGTATCGGGAAGATGCGTCAGAGCTTGAATTGAGATTCTCAGGTATGTACGACGACGAGTTCGTTAAAACTGATTCGGGCTGGAAATTCAGGAAGCGGAAGGTAGAGAGGACGCCTAAATGAAAATCGGGGATGGATTGCCCACTTCCGGGGCGGCTACCAGGAGAGGTGCCCCCGAGGCCTTTCCGTCAGGGAGATGATAGCCGAGAACATGGAGTATCACAGGAAGTATATGGAGGCGATAAGGTGAAGCTAGGTTTCCAGCTCCCATACTTTGACTGGCCGGGATCACCCGAGACAACGGCGTCGAAGCTGCGGGAGATAGCCGAGGCCGTGGAGGGTGCGGGGTTCAGCAGCTTCTGGGTGATGGACCATCTCTTCCAGATCGGCGGAGCCTTCGGGAGGAAAGACGCGCCTCTGCCCGAGGCCTACAGCACTCTGAGCTACGTTGCGGGGCTCACGAAGAGCATAAAACTCGGCGTTCTGGTCACCAACAACGTCCTCAGGCATCCCGGCGTGCTCGTCAAGATGGTGACCACGCTTGACGTGCTTTCGGGGGGCAGGATGTACCTCGGCATAGGTCCGGGTGGCATGGTTGAGCGTGAGATCGTGGGATACGGCGTGCACCGTCCACCGCTCAAGGAGAGGATCTCGCGTCTGGAGGAGACCCTGCAGATATTCAAGCACATGTGGAGCGACGACAGAACCTCGTTCGAGGGAAAGTATTACCGCTTGGAGGAGCCCATCTGCAGCCCCCAGCCCCTCAGCAAGCCACACCCACCGATACTCATAGGCATGTGGAAGGGAGGATCTAGGATGCTCAGGATTTCAGCCAAGTACGCGGACGCTGTTAACCTCCAGTTCGGGACGCCGCTCCCCGAGTTCGCGGACTGGATGCATGAGAAGTACGAGGAGCGCAGGGAGTTAATCCCGGATAGGCTGGGCAAGCTGAGAAGGCTATGCGAGGAGTACGGGCGAGACTACGACGGCATCGAGAAGACCATCTTGGGCACCGTGAGGATCGCGCCCGACGCCATGACAGCGGAGGACGTGCTCGGCATCTGCGTGGAGCTGGGCGAACTCGGCATAGAGCAGGTGATCCTGAACATGCCCAACAGCCACGAGATATCGCCCATCGAGGCTATCGGCGATGAAATCATCCCTAAGGTTAGGGACTTGTGAGGATGTCATGATGAGTGGAACTGAAGCCCGCGTCCTCGGGGTGGTGGGCAGCCCCCGTAGAGGGGGCAACACCGAGACCCTCGTAGACGAGGTGCTGACGGGAGCCATGGAGACAGGCGCCCACACGGATAAAGCCACCCTAAGCGAGTTGAACGTCCAGCCCTGCAGGGCTTGTGACGCGTGCAGTCGCGTTGGTCACTGTGTCGTCGAGGATGACATGGCGGCGCTGCTTGAGAGGATGAAGGCGAGCCGTGTCTGGGTTCTGGGGACGCCTGTCTACTGGTGGGGCCCCACCGCCTGGATGAAGGCTTTCATCGACCGCTGGTACGGTGTGGACAGAGCCATGTTCCGGGGGAGAGGGGTCGTGCTGGTGGTCCCCTCAGGCGGAGGCTCAAGCTATGCGAGACAGACTGTGGAGATGCTTGAATCCATCGTACCGTATCTGGGGATGAAGCACATCCGCACCATTCAGGCGCCCGGGATGTCTGGGCCCGGCTCCGTTAAGCGGAACGAGGCACTCATGAACAGGGCGCGGACAACGGGACGCGAAGCGGTGAAAGACCTATGAAGGTAGGGCTCCAGGTACCCCGTTTCAGCTGGCCGGGAGGCACAGCCAACATTGGCTCGAAGCTAGGCGAGATAGCACGGGCCGCTGATAGATCGGGTTTCCAAAGCATCTGGGTGATGGACCACTTCTACCAGGTTGGGCAGGGCTACGGGGCGCCGGAGGAGCCCATGCTGGAGGGATACACGGCACTAGCCTACATGGCCGCCGTTACGAGGAACGTCAAGCTCGGCACCATGGTGACCGGCTCGTTCTACAGGCATCCCGGCGTCCTCGTCAAGATGGTGACGACCCTCGACGTGCTGTCAGGGGGCAGGGGCATACTCGGGATAGGGGCCGGATGGTACGAGCTGGAGAGCAGGGGGATGGGCGTCCCCTTCCCCTACTCAGTCAAGGAGCGGATGGGGCGCTTCGAGGAGACCCTGAAGATAGCCCACCACATGTGGAGAGACGACAGAACGTCGTTCGAGGGAAAGTATTACCGCTTGGAGGAGCCTATCTGTAGCCCCCAGCCCGTGAGCAAGCCCCATCCCTACATCATGATAGGCGGCTCAGGGGAGAAGAAGACCCTGCGCTACGTGGCGAGGTACGGCGACGCCTGCAACCTACACCTAGGCGCCCACCCCAAGCTCAGGGGCTACTCCGAGCGCTCATACATGAACTACAGGACAAGAAAAGAGAGGCTGGGGCACAAGCTGGACGTGCTTAGGAGGCACTGCGAGAGCGTGGAGCGGGACTATGAAGAGATCGATAAGTCGGTGCTCACCCCATTGGAGGTCTCGCCGGAGGCGTTGACCACGGGCGAGGTGGTCGGGGTGTGCAGGGAGCTCTCGGAGATGGGGTTCAACTACGTGGTGTTCAACATGCCCAACGACCACGAGATAACGCCCATCGAGTTGATCGGGGAAGAGGTCATCCCCGAGGTAAGGGACATGTGAGGCCGTGAGAATGAGTAGCGACACTGAACCCGAGAACAGGAGCCTGATCCTGCCGACGCTCATAGTCTCCATCTCCTCCATCGACCCGCCGGGGCTCATCATAAGCATGAGCCTCATCGAGATCGCCACAGGCTTCGGCGTCAGCGTCGGCCTCGCGGGCCAGATCAGGTCAATCGGCTCCGTCCTCGCCATAGCCGTAGCCCTCGCCATGGGCGTCCTCAGCGTCCGCTACAGCTACAAGACCCTGCTCCTCGCCGGGTTACTCGTCAACCTGGTCTCGGTCGTGTGCTGCGGCTTCGCCCCCACATTCAGCCTGCTCCTCGTCTGCTTCTCCGCTGTGGGCCTAGTCACCTCCCTGGTGACGCCCATGGTGTTCTCCTACATCGGCGAGACCTACGCCGAGGATAGGCGCCCTCAGGTGGTGGGGACCGTGACGTCGGTGCGGACGGTCTCCTACCTCGTGATGGTACAGCTCATCGGGGTCGTGGTCTCGGGCTGGGGCTGGAGGCAGGCGTTCCTGTTCCTCGTAGCCCCCCTGACCGCCCTGGGGCTCCTCCTCTCCCAGAGGGTTCTGCCCAGCATACGCAGCGGGTCGGCAGCGAGCGGGTCACACGTCCTTGAGGGCTACAGGGGCGTGTTTGCGTCGCGATCCGCGTTGGCGTGCCTCCTCGGCAACCTGCTGGCGGGAGGCGCGTGGGTGGGGGGCGTCGTCGCGTACTCTGTCACCTACCTTCGGGAAGACTGGGTGCTGCCCCTCCCCGAGGCTTCCAGGATATTCTCGCTTCTAGTCGTGGGGGTCCTCGTGGGCAACTACGCCGGGGGACTGCTGGCGAGGCGGCTCGGCGGCAAGAAGGTGTTTGTAGTCAGCTCGCTGCTCACCGGCATACTCATCGTGGGCTACATGAACTCACCCAGCCTCGCGTTGACCGTGGTCCTTTGCGCTGCAATGAGCGTCGCGGCGGGGGTCATCCTGACCTGCGCGAACACCCTGGTCCTAGTCCAGGTCCCACAGTACAGGGGCACCGTCACGTCGCTGAACTCGGCGGCTACCCAGCTGGGTCTGGCGCTTGGAGCGTCGCTGGGCGGCATCATACTTGACTTCTCCGGCTGGGGCGTCATGGGCTTGGTCTACGGCGGGATGCACGTCGCCACGGCTCTGATCTACCTCGCAGGCGTCAGGGATATAGAGATACCCTAGTCGGGGCTTCGATAAAGTTTGGAGCCTCGGGCGGGAATTGAACCCGCGACCAACAGCTTACAAGGCTGCCGCTCTGCCACTGAGCTACCAAGGCACGCACCATGTAAACCCGGAGACGCCAAATAAATTTTTGTCTAGCGCAGTAATAGGAAAGGGTAAGGGCAGGAGCAGAGTGACATCAAAGCATTCGATGAAGAAGCATACTGGACGAATATTCATAGTCCTGTTACTCGCGTACACACTCTACCCACCCACGGCTGCGGGAGGTCAACCCCCGGAAGCCGCGGTCAACGTCGTCGAGATCGGGGGCGTCGAGGCTGCTTTAGTTAACAGCAGCCTCTACAGCGCCGACGCCGCCGAAGAGATAAGGACGTTGATCGAGACGGGTGCCCCGGTTGTATTCTACGGAGACCGGCCTGAGCAACTCCTAGACGTCTACATGCCCCGGATATACATGGAAGGCGCGTCAAGCGAGGGGTCTAGGCTCTTCGCTCTCGGCGTCATCGCCGCCTCCGGGAACAGATCAGGGGATTCGGTGCTAAGGGTGATGGGCAGGATGTTCACGGAGGACATGCTGGAACACGCCGTCGGCTGGGTGGAGGACTGCCGCGGAGAAGCTGAAGGCAGCCCGTCTGACGGATACGAGCGGGTGGGGCTGCTCCGGGAGGTGGAGAGGCACGAGCCCTACGGCGTCGTCGAGTCCACCGTGGAGCTGGTGCGCGTGCTTGGCGACGACTCTGAGACATACGACTGGTACGACGTCACGGTTACACAGACGGTCTCTTCGGGAAGGCACACGGGTGACTCGGGCTGGGGCTGGAGCTGGCTAGAGTACACGATGAACGGCTCCGCGGACGGCGCCAACGTCTACCTCTCGGACTACGATGCGCCGCCCCTGGGGGAGCCGCCCGTCGGGTTGTTCAGCTTCCTCTGGAGGATCATGACGTTCAGGTGGGACGAGGCGTTCCCGTGGCTCAGAGAGGAACCGGTCGTCCAGGGCCTTGACATGAGCGACTTTAGCCGGGAGCTTTTCATGGCGAGGTACGAGAATAGTGGCGACGCCGGCGCGCAGTTCACCGTTAGGCACCGCTACGTGTTGCGTGTGGGGGAGGGCCGGGCGCCCATGTTCTGGCACCAGACCCAGGTCAAGTACGTCAAGGGCGCTGCCTTCAACGTCGAGAGGCACATAACGCCGCCGATCCTCGACGGCCTAGTTACGGTGAACCCGTAACCTGCTTATTCCGTCAAATCATTGTACTGAGAATAAGCTTGAGGCTGGGCTAGAACCTCTTACCAGTCTCCCTGGCTTCAGCGAGGAGTCTCGCGTTGTCCCGTGCGGGCCTATTGTGGCTGCCGTAGCCCTTGATGGAGCCTATTATCTGCATCTTCCAGTAGTTCTTCATCCTGCCGTTCATCCACTCCTGCACCTCGTCGTAGGCGTTGGGGTGGTCCCAGCCGCAGGTGATGACGTTGACGCATTTCACGCCTTCCGGGAAACGCTTCCTGTACTCGGCGCCGTGGCTCATGCTGTAGTAGTAGAGGCGGTCGATGAACAGCTTGGTGCGGCTGCTCACGTGGTCGTAGTAGATGGGTGTGCCGATGACTATGCCGCCCATGGTCTCCAGGTGAGGCATCAGCGACTGGAAGTCGTCTTCAGGGTATACGTAGCCGCCTTCACCGTATTCTAGGGGCCTGATCTCCATGTCGCTGAGGTAGAAGATGTGGGTCTCGTTGCCTGCCTCCCTCCCGCCGGCGAGGACCTCCTCGACGAGCCTCGCCGTGTTGCCGTCGCGGCGGGGGCTGCCCACTACGCCGATGACTTTCATGGTGGTACCGGATCAACGTAGGGATATAAAGGTTCAACTCCTGTGGTTATCCTTATCCGATCCTAGTCTGATTCACCTCTATGAAACGCTTTAACGTTGAGGGGAGCTGGCCGGCCCTCGTCACGCCCATGACGCCCGAGGACGAGGTGGACTACGAGGTGCTGCGGCAGCTAGTCGGGTTCCATGCCGAGAATCAGAGCGCGGGGGTGCTGTTGCTGGGGTCCACGGGGGAAGCCATAATGCTGACGGCCGATGAGCGAAAGAAGATCATCGACACCGTACTGGACGAGGCGAACGACAAGACCCCTGTAATGGTGGGTGTCGCGGCGGTCACTACCAGACAAACCATAGAGAACGCGAGATACGCGAAGGAAGCAGGGGCCGCTGCCGGGCTCATAGTTCAGCCGCCGTACATCAAGCCGTCGCAGGCCGCCCTCTACCGCTACTTCAAGGACGTCGCCGACGCCGTGGACATGCCCTTCGTCATCTACAACAACCCGGAGCGGTGCGGCGTCAACGTCGAGCCAGAGACCATCGCCCGACTCGCCCAGCACCAGAACATAGTCGCCGTCAAGGAGGCCGGCCCCAACCCCTACGGCGTCATGCGCACAGTAGAGCTCACCCGGGGCGAGTTCAACGTGCTATGCTGCGACTGCCCATTCTACGCGCTGATACCCGTCGTCATGAGCTCAGGCGGCAAGGGAACCAGCAACGTCACAGGGAGCCTGTGCCCGACGGAGATGGCCAAGATCAGCAAGCCCTGGGAGAGCTACGGGGACGCCGAGACCATGCGGGAGTACCTCTACAGGTACCTGCCCCTCATGAGGATGATGTACAGCGAGTCCAACCCGGTTCCCCTAAAATGGGCGTTGAACCAGATCGGGGCGAACGTGGGGAGGCCCCGTAAACCATTGCAGGAGCTGGGTGAGGCAAACCAGCGCGCAATGCTTCAGACCATGGAGCGCCTCGGCATAATGGCTGAAGACAGCTACCAGCGGGAGTATTTCGCCAGGAAATAACCGCCATAAACCTCTGAAAAAATGGGAAGGGTTACTTCAGCTTCTCTATGAGGTGGTCGATGGTCACGGCGGGCATGCTCAGTATCTTGATGGTGCCCCTGCTCCCCAGCTCGACGCTCATCTTGAACACCGAGTCGTTGTCGGGGGCCTCAACTATGTTCACGAAGTCGTAGGGGCCTAGGACGGCGTACTGCTCCACAACCTTGACGCCATAGGCCTCTATCTCCTTGTTGACCTCCTTTATGCGCTCGGGCTTGCTCTTCAGGGTCTTCTGTCCGTCGGGTGTCAGCGTTGATAAAAGGATGTACTTGGCCAATGTATACACCAAGATGACGTTGAAGAGGGGCACTGATATGAGTATCGATCGTTACGTCGACAGAAACATCCCATGTCCGGGCTTCGCTGCGACCACAATCATCACCGATGTTCTAAGAGAGCTCGTACTATCTTGATCATCATGTCGATAAACTCCGGCTCGGAGCCGAACGTCGCCTCAACGTAGACGAACCGGTGCACGAGGACGTCGATTACCTTGTTGACTCTCGCCTCATTGCCGTCGAGGCTTAGACCTTCCTCTGGGTGCCTCTCCAAGAGGATTTCAAGAACCCTGGTCACGGGCTCCGCATCGGATCTCATCATCTCCTCCACCTCGATGGACTCGGCGACCCGGTCGTACGCTGCCAGGTTCGACAGCACCTCGCTATCCATTGCGGCCAGGACCAGCCTTTCCTCACGATGGATCTCTATCAGGGTCTCCAAGAGCAGTTCAAGCCCCTGTTTGAGAGACGCCGTCTCCCTTAGACGCTTCTGGGGGAGTCGTTCCTCGAATCTCCTCAAGTATTTATCGGCAATCTGTTCACGTATCTCCATGAGCATGGATGTCTTCCCGTTCGGGAAGTGGTAGTAGAGGGTCCCGATGCTGACCCCTGCCTCGTGGGCTATCTCGTTGACGTTGAGGCTGGCGTAGCCCACCCGGGTGAACATCTCGTCGGCGACGCGGAGGATGCTATTCTTGGCCTTGGACTCCCTCATTGTATAGCTCTGTGTGGTTTCCACGATTTAGATATTTCGAGTTCGAGTCGAAATCGACATGTTTATATCAGATAAAACCCCCTAAAATTCGAGTCTGACTCGAATAATGTGAACATCATGGCCCAGAGAAACCATCAGAAGGATACCGAGCAACACTTCTTCGATTTCGCCGCCGAGGCGGGCCTGACGAAGCACTTCGGCGGCCTCGAGGCGACGGATGAACTCGTCGAGCTATGCAGAATAGGGGAAGCCAGCTACGTCCTGGACGTCGGCTGCGGCGTCGGGCAGACCCCCTGCTATATCGCCAAGAGGTATGGCTGCAGGGTGGTCGGCGTGGACATCAACGAGGGGATGATCGAGAGGTCCCGCGAGACGGCGGAGAGGGAGGGAGTGGCGGACAAGACGGAGTTCAGGGTCGCGGACGCTCAGGACCTGCCCTTCGAGGACGAGACCTTCGACGAGGTCATCACGGAGTCCGTGACCGTCTTCCCCGAGGATAAACAGAGAGCCGTCAGGGAGTACGCACGGGTAACGAGGCCCGGCGGCTACATCGGGCTCAACGAGGCGACGTGGCTGAAGACGCCGCCTCCACCAGAGATAATCGCGTGGGCGTCCCAGGACCTGGGTGCATGCGTGAAGCCTCTTACATCTGATGAGTGGGTTGGTTTGATGGAGGAAGCCGGGCTGACAGGGATAGTAGTGAACGTCCGTGAAGTCAGGCCACGGAGAGAGGCGAAGGGGCTGGTCCGCAGGTACGGCTACGGGGGGATGCTGCGAAGCCTCTACAGAGCCGCTTCTCTGTATCTGAGGAGTCCAGCCTACAGGAGGTTCGTGAATGAAGTGCGGAAGGAAGGGATCACCCCCGACAACCTTGAAGAATATCTAGGGTACGGCCTGTTCGTAGGGAGAAAAGAGTAGGTGGAGCCTCGAGCGGGATTTGAACCCGCGGCCTACAGCTTACGAGGCTGCCGCTCTGGCCACTGAGCTACCGAGGCGCCCTTGAAGGTATGAAAGAAATAGAATTTAAGAGATATGGTCGAGCTAGGCGCTGTAGGATATGACGCCCTTCTTCATGAGGTCCCTTATCTTCTCGTCGTCGAACCCCATGAGCTCCTTCAGCAGCTCCTCGTTGTTCTGCCCCAGCACGGGCGCCGGGGTCCTCAGCACGGGCTGGGTCTCGCTGAACTTGAGCGGGAAATTCACCAGCTTTATCCTTCCCGCCAATGGGTGCTCCAACTCCACGAACATGTCCCTGGCCAGGACGTGCGGGTCCTTCACCGTCTCGTCCACGTGGTAGACGGGGGCGCAGGGGAGGCCGATACCCGTGAATGTCTCCACGGCCTCGTCGCGGGTCATCCCCGCCACCTTCTCCTCCATCATCTCCTGGCTGATGTCGTCGAGCTCAACGCCCATGTGCTGGACTATCCTGTCCAGTGCCCTGGGCCCGAACGCCGCGATCCTGACATAGCCGCCGTCCTTGGTCTTGAATATGCCCCCCGCTCCCCTGCCTCTAGGATACTTCTCCCTGAGCTCACGGGGCTTCATCCCGGATAACAGGTACCCCGTGATGGCGGTGTTGTATGCGACCATGCAGTCAAGCTGGGCGACGTCGATCATCTGGCCCTTCCCAGTCTTGTCCCTGTACCTTAGCGCCGCGAGTATCGCCATGGTCGCCATAGTGCCGGGGCCTAGGTCCCCATAGGCCTGGGCCATCTCTACGGGCGGCCCCTCCGGATCCGCGTTCTCGCCGGTGAGCATCGTGTGCCCACTCATGGCCTCCGCGATCATAGCGTAGCTCCTCCACTCCCTGTAAGGGCCGGTCTGGCCGAATCCGCTGAGCGCCGCGTAGATTATCCCCGGGTTCAACTCCTTGAGAACCTCGTAGCCGAGGCCTAGGCTCTCCATGGTGCCCGGGCTGAAGTTCTGGACGACCACATCGCTCTTCTTCACCAGCTCCTTGAATATCTCCAGACCCTCGGGGTCTTTCAGGTTGAGGGTGAGGTCCTTCTTGTTGAGATTCAGGTGGTGGAAAGTGTAGCTGGCGCCGCCGAAGAGGGCTCCCTCTGCGAGCCTGTCTATCGCCCCCCAGGGGGGCTCGATCCTTATCACTTCGGCGCCCAAGTCGGCCATCATCATGGTACACCATGGGCCGAACCACACGTGGGAGAGGTCAAGCACCCTTATGTCTTCAAGAGGCATATTCATTCTGTTTCGACTCCGATCACTATACGACCGCTGGTCATAGTATATTATGTTTACCAAAAAACTGAAAAACTAAAAGCCTGACAGGCAACAAGGTTCATGGCAGGCATGTCTAAGGTCTCGGACGTCGGGGAGAGGAGGCTCATAGAGCGGATGATGCTTCATCTGACGCGGATGCCGGGGATGCCCATACCGTTCTGGGACGACGCTAGCGCCCTTAGCCTCGGCGACGGCCGGGCGATGGTGATTAACACGGACATGCTGGTCTGGGAGACCGATATACCGAGGGGGATGACGCCCTTCCAGGCGGCTCGTAAGGCCGTGGTGATGGGCGTCAGCGATCTCGCCGCCAAAGGCGTTCAGCCCATGGCCTTCATGCCCAGCATAGGGCTTCCACGTAGCTATCCCGTCGCCAGCGTCGAGGACATGGCGAGGGGGTTTGAGGCCGGCGCCCGCGAGTACGGGGCCTACGTTGTGGGCGGCGACACCAACGAGGCGTGCGACGTCGTGATCTCGGGGACCGCGCTGGGCATAGCCCAGAAGTCCAGCATAATGAAGAGGGACGTTGGAGCCCGTCCCGGCGACCTGCTCGCCACCACGGGGGCCTTCGGCGTCACCTCGGCGGGCTTCAAGCACTTACTTGAGGGGCTTGAGACACCCGACGGCACGGAGAAAACCATACTTGACAGCATCTACATGCCCCGGGCCAGGGTCAGGGAGGGAGTGGCGCTAGCAGAGACGGGGGCCGTGACGGGGTGCATGGACTCCAGCGACGGATTAGCGGTTAGCCTCCACGACCTGGCCAGGAGCACAGGCGCAGGTTACAGGGTCACGGATCTTCCCGTGGACCCCGCCGCGGCGAGGTTCGCTGGGCTACACGGCCTCGACGCAGCCGAGTTGGTTCTCTACGGCGGGGAGGAGTATGAGCTCGTCTTCACGTTTAGGCCGGGGGATGAGGGCAAGGTCAGGAGAGCGTTGGACGGCGTCGGCTGCAGTCTCCATGTGATCGGCGAAGTCACTGAGGCGCAGGACATTTTATTGGTTGTAAACGGGGCGGTGAAACAAATAAGGCACGGCGGCTGGGAACACTTCACTGGCTAGCGGTCAAACTTTATCTAACCAATAGATACCAGTAACCTCATGGAGACAGACGGCCTCGTATCGAAGCCCCTCGCCCTAGTCATCATCGGCCTCATCCTGGGTGCCAGCCTGGGGCTGGGCTCAGGCTACGCCGTTTTCTACCCCGAGATGGTGGCGCAGAGCAACAGAGACCTTGAGGACCGGATAACGGACTTGGAGGACAGCATAGACGAGGTAGCGGTTCAGGTCGAGGACATGGACGGAAGCCTGGGGTCGATACAGGACAGCCTCCAGTCCATAGTCACACTGAGCCAAGCCATCAACAGCCTCAACACCCGGCTCGGGCAGGCTGAGCAGGACGTGGTTGAGGTAAACGACACCATCGACAGCACGAGGAGCAACCTGGAGGAAAGCATAGACAAGTTGCTTGACGGCGTAGAGGAGCTGAATCAGAGGTACGACGATCTCCATGGAGAATGGGAGGACACCTTCGAGGAGCTGGACGAAGTATCGTCCACCCTGGGCTCGCTGAACGACAGGCTACAGGAACTCGACGAGAAGCTAGAGAAGGAGGAGGCGCTGGAGATGTTGAAACGCCACCTAGCGAACCCGGGCACAGACGCCGTCACCGCCATGACAGACGAGCTGTTCGAGGCGCTTCTCAGCGACTCCGAGTTCAACGAATGGGTCACCTCTTTCGGCGAGGTCCCCGCGAAGAGCCTGCTGAAACAAGAGATCGTGAGGATGACGGGGAGTCTGGTCTGGTGCAAGGTTTCCGCGCAGAGCCTGGGAGCCGCAGAGTATCTGGTTAAGGTGGAGACGTTCTTCGAGTTCGAGTTCAGCCCGGCGTCTGTGTCCATACCCCGGATGCGGATGCAGATGAGGGGCACCGTGAACGTCGCCGTAGGGGAGTTCAGCCAGGTGCAGGTCGACGCCGTGGAGATCCTCTAGAATTTGGCGCCGCCATTCGGATTTGAACCGAAGACCAACTGCTTAACAGGCAGACGCTCTACCGAGCTGAGCTATGGCGGCCCGCGACTCTCCAAATATGGGCTGACAGATATTAATCTTTGTTGCATGGGCTTTACGCGTCACTAGATGGACGGCCTCGACACGGCGTGTAGCCTCCAAGATTTTTAACCGGATAAAATGAAATAGTTGCCATGAGCCGGGGCTACACCGAGAAGTCAGGTAAGGAGTTCGGCAAGATAGCGAAGGAGTACGACAAGGGAAGGAGCAGCGAGAACGTGGAGCTCTGGGCCGCGGAGACGAGGAGGCTCGCCGAGCTCAGCGAAGCCTCGATCATACTGGACCTCGGCTGCGGCACCGGCCTATACACTGCGGGCCTCTTGAAGGAGACCGGTGCAACGACCTGTGGCTTCGACCCCGTACCCGGGATGGTGGGGCAGGCGAGGAACAAGTCGCACGACGTGCACTGGTTCAACGCCATTGGGGAGTGGATACCCTTACGTTCCGGTGTGCTCGACTGTATCTTCAGCAGTCAGGTCTGGCACCACATCGATGACAAGCAGGGCACCGCTGACGAGTGTGGCAGGGTGCTTAAGACGGGCGGCCACGTGGTTATTCGCACCATCAGCCACGAGCAGCTCCACGAGAAGGTCGTCTTCAGGTACTTCCCCGAGATCAAGGCGAACCAGCTCAAGGTCTACCCGAGCAACGACGAGTTCAGGCGCTACTTCGGCGACGCCGGGTTCAGGGAGACGGTGTTCCACGCCTACAGCCTCGAAAGGTACCAGCCCGTGGAGGAGTTCGTGGAGATAGCCGAGAAGAGGCTGTGGAGCATGTTCAGGCCCATCTCGGAGGAGGGGCTCATGAGGGGCGTCGAGGCCCTGCGGAGGTACCGTGAGGAGTCCGGCGGCGAGCCCGTGCGGAACGACGAGCTAATCACCCTGGTGATAGCCTCCAAGTAGGCTTATGGACCAAAGATACTACTTTGTAATTCAAAGTGTTTAAATATTACAAAGTAATTTATGTTGCACAGTTGATGTGGATGGACGAGAAAGTCAACATCAGGGAGATCCAACAGAAGATCCACCGCGACAGCATGAGAGACGGCGTCACGGAGATGCTCCTA
>Ga0272441_10000527_pt1 | contig 87260 bp, 85 predicted proteins | sample SSMProp6N_FD_193582 | JGI IMG/M metagenome (GOLD analysis project Ga0272441, IMG submission 193582) | Marine sediment archaeal communities from Little Sippewissett salt marsh, Falmouth, MA, United States - SSM-Prop-6N | ecosystem: Environmental > Aquatic > Marine > Wetlands > Sediment ... | reverse complement strand
GGCGCCGGCCGGAAGGTCGGCAACCTGACCAGGTTCCGCGGGACCTTCCCCAAGCTGACCTTCTGCGACCTCAACGACGACGGCTGCATGGACGTGATGTACTCGGGCGGAGTCTTCGCCAAGCTCGACATCACTAGGGTCTACGTCATGTACGGCAAGGTGAAGAACGTCGCAGGACGGAAGCCCGGCACTCGGCCAGTGGCCGCGGCCGGGACGGCTCCGGGGCGGCCCGCCCCCGCCCCCCCCGCCCCCCCCGCCCCCGCCCCGAGGGAGGTCGCCAGGGCCGGGGAGAATGCCGAGCCCGAGGACGAAGCCGGGGAGGTGGCCGCCATCCCGGAGGGCTTCGCGCTCATTCACATGAAGGGCGGCAAGAAGGTATTGGCGAGGAACGTCAGGCCCTGCACGAGTCGCGTCTGCTACACGACTCCCGACGGCAAGGAGCGGTCGGTCAGCTTCGGCGCCGTTGTCAGAATCCAGAGGCCCTAGCAGGCATGGAGGTCGAGACGATGGCACGAAGAACGCTTCTTCTTGTTACGGCGGGAGTGCTGCTGGGCCTCTCGGCCCCGGCGGCCGAGAAGCGCAAGCCGCCCGCCTACTGGCCCGAGGGCGTCGCCGACCGCATGGAGATGCATGAGCTCCTCGCGAAATACAGAAAGGAGGAGCTCATCATCAAGAACGCCGTCGAAGACGGAAACGCCCACCTCGGCACCTACGTCGTGGGGGATGAGCTGCCGGTCAACATCGTCGTCGGCCCGAAGAAGAACAGGCAGTTCGGCTCGGCGAAGCACGGCCGCGATGGCGGCGATCTTCTCATCAGGACTTACTGGATGGACGAGGGCTTCAAGAAGACGCTCGGGGAGGGCATGAAGACGATCACGGCCGGATGCTGATCGGGCAGCTACTCGGGTGCCGTGAGCATCCCCACGACCGCAGTGACCGGCAGGCACCGCATCCTCTTCACCTACGTGAACAAGAGGAAGAACTTCGATCTCTCGCGCGAGTTCACCTTCAACGTCGTCAACGACGGCACATGGAACGACACCACCGTCCGTGATCGCATGAAGGCAAGGCACGGCCAGGTCGCCGTGCTGCAGCACGGCATGCCCAGCGGCATCGCCGGCGTCGGCGCGTACGGCGGAGCGTCGGACACGTACATGCACGCGACGCACAAGGTCGGCGACCGCAACACCGACTTCGTCAATTACGGCACCACCGAGAACCTGGCGGTCGGCAACTACGGCCAGGAGAAGCGCGCGCTCATCCGGTTCGACCTCTCGAAGCTGCCGAAGAAGGCCGTGGTGGGCGAGGCGGCCCTGCAGATGTACCTCTACGGGTGGGCCGGCCGCGGCAACGGCAGCGCCACCTTCGAGGTCTACGAGGTCCTGAAGCCCTGGGCCGAGGGCCGCGGCAACGGCAGCCGCTGGGTCAAGCAGCCGGTGCTGCCGAATGAGGCGTCGTGGAAGTGCGGCCGGCATCCCGCGCGATGGTCGAAGCCCGGCTGCGGCGGCCCCGGCGAGGACCGCTCGGCATCGCCGATGTCCACCGCCAGCGTCAACCGGAAGATCAAGCTCTGGGTGACCTTCAAGCTGGACCCGAAGCTCGTCAACCGCTGGATAGCAGACCCCGCGAAGAACCACGGCGTGCTGCTGGCCGTCATGAAGGGCGGCCGCCACGCCGACTTCCGCTCGAGCAACTTCGAGGACGCCGGCATGCGGCCGCGGCTGGTGCTGGGGTTCAAGTCGGGGGTGAAGGTCGCGGCCGTCGCTGGTGCTGCCGGCGCGGCGGGGGCGGGGGGCTCGGTCGCCCGCAAGTCCGTCAGCAAGCCGGCCGCGAAACCTGAGCCGAAGGTCGACGACACCTTCACCGTGCCCGACGGCTACGGCGTTATCCACCTCAAGAGCGGCAAGAAGATCATCGGCAAGAACATCGTTCCCTGCGCGAAGGGCGTCTGCTACGTGACGCCCGACGGCAAGGACGCCTCGGTTTCCTTCTCGGCCGTGAAGCGGATCGAGAGGCCGAAGTGACCGGTGCCCGTCACTGAGCACCGGCGCGGGGCCGCTTCCGGACGCAGTCGCACTTCTCCCCTTTATTCCGGGCATGGCCCGCCATATCATCACGCGCCGGGAGGACGCGATGAACGAGGTCATACAGGAGGCGCGCGACGTCGCCCTGGGGATACTCAAGCCCACCAAGGCCGAGCTCGAGCACGGTCTGGAGCTCCACGCCGACGCCGTCGTCGTGGAGTCCTACGGTTTCGCGCCGCGGACGGCCCCCGACGCCGACGCCATGACGAAGGCCTTCGAGGCGGGGGCGTCGGAGACCGAGCTCCGCGACCTCGCCGAGTTCGGCCGCATGACGCGCATCGTCACCGAGGCCGACGAGACCCCCGAGTTCAAGGAGGCCTTCGACGCCTCCGGCGTCACCTGCATCCTCCAGAACGCCGGGCAGGAAGGGCAGGGCATCACGCGGCTCATCCGCCGCATGGCGCACTACACGTACGTCACCGACATGCTGCGCGACTTCGTCTTCAAGGCGGTGACGCCCGACGACATCGAGCGCGCGAAGGCCGAGGGGAAGCACTGCCTGTATCTCACGTGCAACGGGGTGCCCCTGACGGAGCTGTGGGAGTCCGCCGAGGAGGGGCTGCGGTACGTCCGCGTCTTCTTCGAGCTCGGCTGCCGCATGATGCACCTGACCTACAACCGCCGGAACATGATCGGCGACGGCTGCGCCGAAGAGGCCAACGGGGGCCTCAGCGAGTTCGGCCGCACCGCGATCGCCGAGATGAACCGCGTCGGCATCATCGTCGACGTCGCGCACTCGGGGTGGCAGACCAGCAGGGAGGCGGCGGAGGTCTCGGCCTCGCCAGTCGTGGCGAGCCACTCGGCCTGCTCGGCCCTGTCCGATCATATGCGCTGCAAGCCGGACGAGGTCATACGCGCCATCTGCGACTCGGGCGGCTTCATCGGCATCTGCTGCGTGCCAGCCTTCCTGCAGGGCACGGGCGACATCCGCGCGATGCTCGACCACATCGACCACGTCGCGAAGCAGTTCGGCACCGACCGCCTCGCCATCGGCACCGACGTCGCCTACCAGTCGCGCCTGGCGAACCGGCACTGGGAGCGAATGCCCAAGCGCCGCCGCCACCGCGCGCCGTGGGAGATGCTCTGGCCGCCGGGGGACCCGCTGCACTCGCCCGAGTGGCGCAAGCCCGAGATGCGAAAGAGCATGGCCTGGACGAACTGGCCCGTCTTCACCGTCGGCATGGTCCAGCGCGGCTACAGTGACGACGACATCCGCAAGATACTCGGCGGCAACGTGCTGCGCGTCGCGCGCGAGGTGCTGGCAGCGTCGGAGATGAAGCCGGCGGAGTAGCGCTCGTGGCCAAGGACCTTATGCCAGAGCAGCCCGAGCACGGGAGCGGCGAGGCCGACGCCCCCCCGCCCCCCGCGCCCCCCGAGTTCAAGATCCGGCCCGCCGCCGACTTCGTGCCGCCCGAGCCCCCCCCCCTCCCTGAGCCCGCCGAGCCCGTGCTCTCGGCTGACGACGAACTCCGCAAGCTCCTCGGCACGGCCGTCCCCGACCCTGAGCGGGCGAAGCCGGGGCCGTCGGTCGTCGCCGTGGCCGCGAGGATACTCCTCGCGGCGGCGCTTCTGGTGCCCCTGCTCGGCTCTCTGCTCGCGCTCTACTGGGCCGAGACGCTCCTCGGCCGCTGTGCCGCCGCGGCGCCGGCCATCATCTCGGCCTGCGCGATGATCGCGGCCCGTTACGGCTGGCCGTGGCGTTTCAGGCGCCGCCGGAGGAGGGCGCTCTTCGCGATGGCGGTGGCGATGGCGCTGGTGATGGCGGGGGCGCTGGTGCTCGCCGCCCCGGAGGGCACGGGCGGCGACGACGGCCTCGTCGTCGAGCACGTGTTCGTTGTCGGCGGCTTTCGTCGCCATGCGCTCAGCAACATCGTCCCCGAAGCCGACCAGGTGGCGATGGGCATCGGCCTGGCCGGCTGGCTGGACCCGCTCCTCGGCAGCCCCAAGGCGACGCGGGTGAGGCGCCTGGCCATGCCGCTCTACGAGTCGATGGCCGGCGACGTGGCCTTCCGCGAGATGGGCTCCGTCATGGGCCGGGCGTACGCGGAGCTGCGGGGCCGGCCGCCCGAGGCGGGGCATTACGTCGCCGTGGTGCCGCGCACGCCGATGGGCGTTGCGCCGCCGGCGGTTATCTTCCTGCACGGGAGCGGCGGCAACTTCTCGGTCTACTGGCACGTGCTGGCCCGCCTAGCGCGGGACCACGGGATAGCCGTTGTCTGTCCGAGCTTCGGCTGCGGCAACTGGCAGCGCGAGGGCGGCGTGGCGTGGGCGCTGGCCGCGGCGGACGACGCCACCGCGCGCTTCCGGCTCGACCCCGGGCGCATGTACGTCGCCGCGCTCTCGAACGGCGGCCGGGGAGTGACCCGGCTCGTCGCCGCCAGGCCGGGGCGCTTCAGGGGCGTGATACTCATCTCGCCCGTGCTGGAGGAGGCCCCGATCGCGCGAGGCGCCGAGGCCGGCGCGTGGCGCGGAATGCGTGTGCTCCTCTTCCAGGGCGCGCGGGACGAGCGCGTGCCGATGGGCCAGGTCCGCGAGGAGTACCGGCGCATCGAGTCGGCGGGGGCGACGGGCACCCCCGTTATCTTCGCCGAGGAGAACCACTTCCTCTTCTTCTCGCAACGGCGCGCGGTGCTTGACCGGATCGCGTCATGGGTTAAGGTAGGCGAGGGGGACGAGGTGGACTGGGGCGGCGACTCCGGCTACACGGGGCCGACGATGCGATAGGGAGAGGCGCGCGATGCTGACCGGACTCCATTTCCTCCTCACCTACACCTGCAACTGGGAGTGCGACCACTGCTTCGTCTTCGGCTCGCCGAAGGCGAAGGGCACCTTCACGATCGCGCAGATACGCGAGGTCCTCGCCGAGGCGAAGAAGACGGGCACCGTCGAATCGGTCTGCTTCGAAGGCGGCGAGCCCTTTCTGTATTACGCCGTCATGCTGGAGGGCATCCGCCTCGCCGCGGAGGCGGGCTTCAGCGCGGGAATCGTCACCAACACCTACTGGGCCCGCGCCGACGAGGATGCCCGGCTCTGGCTGGCGCCCCTCGTCCGGGCGGGCCTCGGCAGCCTCACTGTCAGCGACGACTCGCTCCACTTCGGTGACGTCGAGGAGACGCCCGCCAAGCGCGCCATTCGCGCCGCCGAGGCTCTCGGCATCAGGGCGAGCGCCATCGCCGTCGAGGAGCCCTGCGTCGTGACGGGCGACTCGGGCGGCGAGGAGCTCTCGAGCGGCGTCATGTTCCGCGGCCGCGCCATCGAGAAGCTCTCGGAGGGGCTGCCCCGCAGGCCGGCGGGGGAGTTCACCGAGTGCCCCCACGAGGACCTGGCCGACCCCGGCCGCGTCCACCTCGACTGCTACGGCAACGTGCTCCTCTGCCAGGGGCTGTCGATGGGGAATATGTGGAAGACGCCACTCTCGGAGCTAGTCGCCGCATACGATCCGCAGGAGCATCCGGTCGTCGGGCCGCTCGTGCGCGGAGGGCCTGCCGGGCTCGCGCGCGAATACGGAATCGAGACGGAGGACGGCTACGTCGACGCGTGCCACATGTGCTACGAGGTCCGCAAGGCCCTTGTCGACCGCTTTCCCGAGTATCTCGCGCCCCGGCAGCTCTACGGGCTCGAGTGAGCCCCACGGGCTCGAGTGACCACAGGAGGCCGCGATGAAGATCGACGCCGAGTACATCGACATCCACGTCCATATGGCCTACAAGTGCGACGTCGGGCCGATAGTCGAGGCCGCGCGGAAGCTGGGCCTCGCCCTCGCGACCAACTCCTGCGGCCCGTTCTGGGGGCAGGACGATAACGACGCCGTCGAGGCCGCGGCCAAGCAGTACCCCGACACGATTATCCCCATGGGCTACGTCGCGCTCGGGCGCGGCGACGGGCCCGAGACCGTCGAGGACCTCAAGCGGCGGGGCTTCCGCGGGCTGAAGATGATCGCGCCGACGAAGGACTACGACGACCCCGAGTTTTTTCCCATTTACTCCAGGGCCGAGGAGCTGGGGCTCCCCATTCTCTTCCACACGGGCGTCGTCGCGCGCTCGGACGAGTGGCTGAAGGCCCTCGAGGCCGAGGGGAAGCCCGTGCCGCCGCACCCGGACCCGCGCACCTTCAACATAAGCTCGAAGCGCATGGAGCCGATGTGCGTCGACGGCATCGGCCGCGCCTTCCCGGACCTCAACATCATCATGGCCCACTTCGGCTCGACGGGCCGCCGCGACGTCTCGCAGGGCATCATCCGCTGGAACCCGAACATCTACGGCGACATGACGGAGTTCTCGTGGGCGTTCGAGCTCGACGATTCTGCGCAGGGATGGCACATCGAGCCCAGGCACGTCGAGATGTTCCTCGGCATACTGAAACCGCTCGCCGCCGAGAAGATGGCCGACAAGCTCCTCTACGCCACCGACGTCTCGACGGACGCCCCCGAGCTCCTCGACGCCAAGCTCGAGTCGCACCGTGCGGTGTACAAGGCACTGGGGGTCGACGACGCCGGCCTGCGCCTCATGATGCGCGACACGGCCGCGAGGCTCCTGGGGCTGGAGTGAGAGCCATGAGACGACGCGCCGCGCTAGTCCTGCTCGCCGTGGGGCTCTCCGCCCGGCCGTCGGCGGCCGTGGACGCCGAGCTCCGCCGGAAGGCCGCCTCGACCCTCAGGCGGAGCTGCGAGTTCTTCCGCGAGAAGGTCGCCTGCGAGGGCGGCTGCCTCTGGCGATACAGCGAGGACCTCCGGAAACGCGAGGGCGAGTCCAAGGCCTCGGCGAAGACCGTCTGGGTGCAGCCGCCCGGGACGCCGACCGTGGGCCTCGCCTTCCTCGAGGCCTGGCGCGCCACGGGCGACAGGTACTACCTCGAGGGGGCGAAGGCGGCCGCCCACTGCCTGGTGCGGGGGCAGCTGCGCTCGGGCGGCTGGGACTACCGGATCGAGTTCGACCCCGCCAAGCGCAAGGGGTACAACTACCGCGTGGGGCCGCCTCCCGCGGGCGGGCGCGTCCGCAACACCACCACGCTCGACGACAACAACACCCAGGAGGCGCTGCGGCTGCTTATGCAGGTGGACGAGGCCCTCGCCTTCAAGGACGAGAAGTTGCATGAGGCGGCGGGCTACGCCCTGACGAACCTGATGAAGGCGCAGTACCCCAACGGCGCCTGGCCGCAGCGCTACGACGCCTTCCCTGATCCCGCCCAGTTCCCGGTGAAGAAGGCGTCGTGTCCCGAGTCCTGGTCCCGGGAGTGGACCAGGCCGAAATACAAAGGCTACTACACGTTCAACGACAACCTTATGCGAGACATGATCGACGTCTTCTTCGCTGCGGCGCGCGTTTACGAGAGCAAGCCGTGCCGGGACGCGGCCGCTCGCGCCGGCGGCTTCATCCTGCTCGCCCAGATGCCCGAGCCGCAGCCCGCCTGGGCGCAGCAGTACGACGCCGCGATGCATCCCGCGTGGGCCCGCAGGTTCGAGCCGCCGGCCGTCACGGGGGGCGAGTCGCAGGGCGTGCTGCGCACTCTCCTCCGCCTCTACCGCGACACGGGAGAGCGGAAGTACCTCGAGCCCGTCCCGAGGGCAATCGCCTACCTGCGGAGGTCACGGCTGAAGAACGGCCGGCTCGCGCGCTTCTACGAGCTTCGGACCAACAAGCCCCTCTTCTTCACGAAGAAGTACGTTCTGACCTACAGCGACAGCGACACCCCCACGCACTACGCCTTCGAGGTCGGCTTCGGCGTGGAGAAGATCGAGAGAGAGTATAAGGCGCTCGCCCGGATGAGCCCGGAGGAGCTCGAGCGCTCGCGCTCGGCCGTGGCGCAGCCGAAGCTCTCGGGCCGGACGGTCTCGCGCGTGAAGGCGGCCGTCGCCTCCCTCGACGGGGAGGGCCGCTGGGTCGAGGACGGGCGGCTGAAGTACCACGGCTCGGACGACCCGACTCGGCGCGTCATCGACTGCCGGACGTTCGTGCGCAACGTGAGGGCGCTCAGCGAGTACCTGGCGGCGACGCGCTAGGCGCCTGCGGCCACCTCCTCCTTCGCCGCCGTCGCGACGAAGTGCCACCCGAGGCGTCCCATCTCCCGGCGGGCGGCGCCGAAGAGCTCCTCCATCGCCTCGGCGTATGGCCGCTCCGGGTCGACGTGGTGGTAGTTGAGCCACCTGATCGCGAGGCGCCCGACGGCGCCCAGCTGCCGCATCGTCCCGAAGTCGACGACGACGAGCGTGCCGCCGGGCGCGAGGTGGGCGTGCGAGCGCTCGAGCGACGTCCGCCAGCCCTCTATCATGCTCAGCGAGTAGGAGTAGAGCACCGCGTCGAAACCGAGTTCCAGCTCGAAGCTCGCCGCGTCGCCCTCGTGGAGGTGCACGTTCGTCCACCCGCGCCGCTCGACCTTGCGGCGGGCAACTGCGAGCATCTGGGGCGAGAGATCGAGCCCGTGCACCTCGCCGCCCGAGCCGACCAGCCCGCGCAGCCGAAGGAGATTCGCCCCCGTGCCGCAGCCGATCTCGAGGACGCGGCCGCCCTCGGAGAGCCCGAGGCCCTGGACGGCCCTCCGGCGCCCGCGCAGAAACACCCACCTGGTGAGGTCGTAGAGGCGAGCATGGCGGCGGTACATGCGGAGCGCGCCCGCGCTGCTGGCGATGCCGGTCCCCAGCGCGGGATGGGCGCCGGGCCGGTCCATCACTGCCCCTGGAACTTGGGCGGAGGGTCGCCGCAGAACTCCAGGATGTCGTAGTCGTTCTTCATCGCCGCATCCCTGCTGGCCCTCTGGAAGGTGAGCCAGTCCTTGTATCCCTGGCGGACGAGTATCTTGCTCTCGAGCTCCTCGGGCTCCCCGTCCTCGGCGGTGTAGGCGGTGACCGTCACCTTGTTGATGACGTGGTCCCTCTGCATGAGGTCGGTGAAGATGGTGGTTATCTCCTTCTCGAGGTTGGACCTTTCCCGCGTGTCCTCGGGGTCGTACTTCTCCGAGACGTAGAGCTCGACGGTGATGTGCTTCCTCTTCACCTCGCCCTCGAGCTCCTCGTGGGCGATGCCCTTGAGGGCGTCCTTGCCCCACCGCTTCTTGCCAGAGAGCTTCTTGGCCAGAGCGATGTAGAGCCCGGCGTCGTAGGGGTCGTCCATGCCCGGCGGGGTCATTTCCTGGCGGGCCTTCGCTTCGAGCTTGTCGATGAGGCCCCCGTGCTTCTTCCTGCTGACGTCGAGTTTCAATATCCCGGCGACCTTCCGAGCCCGCGTGATCAGACTCTCGATCCTCTTCCTGTCCTTCTCCTTGATGGCAATCTCGATGGGGGGGTAGTACGGTTTCATCGCCGCGTCGTCCCGGGATCGGTCCTGAGCGACACGGACGAAACCGTGGACGTAGAAGCAGACGATGAAGGTCATCAGGCCGATGCCGACGATCATGAGGCGGGTCTTGCGCTCCCACCCGCCGTAGTAGGCGCCCGTGATGATGGCGAGGACGGAGAAGACGATGAGCGCCATCAGCACGTGCGCCGGGTACAGGTACAGCAGCGCGAGGGCCACGAGGCCGCTGCCGGCGAAGACCGGAACGAGCCCCAGCCCGCCGCGCTTCTTCAGGCAGGCCGCGCAGACCGGCTGTCCGTCGACCATGACTATACGCTTGGCGGCGATGTCGACTTCGAAGAACCGCTGGCCGCAGTCGACGCAGGTCATCGTCCGGACCGACTCGCGTCTGGAGCTCTCGGGCTTCGCAGCGGCGGCGACGCGGCGGCGCCCGCTGTCCCTGGCGCGCTTGGCGGCCTGCAGTTTCTTTATGCACTCGAGGCAGACGCCCTGCTGCGAGCCCGCCCCAAGATCTCCACCGCAGCGCCTGCAGCGACTCGTCTGCGCACTCGGCATTTTCGGCCTCCCCGGGTGGGTCGGACGTAGTCCGGTAGGATTATGCCGCCCGCCGAGCGTCTTGTCAAGCATAGCGGCGGCCACATGGAGGTGACGCCCGGCGGCCGATGGTGTAGACTGGGCGGAGTCGGCCCGGAGCACGGGCATTGCCCGGGAAAGGGGGCGGCAAGTGGCGGATCCTCTCAGTGTCGAGAACACGAAGGTCAGGGAGTCCCGGTTCAGGTGCGTGGACATGTCCGGCACCACGTTCGAGGATGTCAACCTCTCGGGCTGCACGTTCCGGAACGTTAACCTGGGTAAGTGCAGCTTCCACGACATTTCCTTCGGGAACACGGTCATCACCGGCTCGTGCTTCGAGGGGTGCGAGATCCCCCACGGCAACATCGGCGGGCTGAGGATAGCCGGGGTGCCGGTAGACGACCTCCTCGAGGCCTACAGGAAGGTCCACGGCGAGCTCCCCGAGACGCCGCATCCCGACCGCGCGTCGTGGCCGCATCACTGAGCGCCGGCCGAAGGACAGATGCGGGCCGCGCCCGCCCGACGGGACGGATATGACGAGCGATATGCACGAGGCCAACCGCGCTCGCTGGGACGCGGGCTCCGCCGCGTGGGCCAGGGGCGCCGACTCCCGCGGCATCTGGCGCCGATGTCCGGCGGAGCCGGAGCTCGTGCTGAGCGAGCGTGAGCTCGCCCACCTCGGCGATCTGTCGGGCGAACGCGTCTGCGTCCTCGGCAGCGGCGACAACCAGGTCGCCTTCGCGCTCGCCGGGCTGGGCGGCGAGGTGACGTCGGTCGACATCTCGCAGGAGCAGCTCGACGTTGCCGAGGGGCGCTCGCGCGAGCTGGGTCTGTCGATGGCCTTCCTCCGCGCCGATGTCACCGATCTCTCCGCGATCAGTGACGCAGCCTTCGACGTCGTCTACACGGGCGGCCACGTCGCGGTCTGGGTCTCGGATATCCGGCGCTACTACTCGGAGGCCGCGCGCGTCCTCCGCCCCGGCAAGCTCTTCATGATCGCCGAGTACCACCCCTTCCGCAGGATATGGCGGGAGTCGCCCGACAGGCTGGCCGTCGAGTCGGGCTACTACGAGCGGGGGCCCTTCGAGTACGACGTGTCGGAGGAGATACTCCGCGCGAAGCCGGGCAGCATGAAATCATACGAGTTCCACTGGACCGTCGCCGACCACGTGAACGCCGTCCTCGAGGCCGGCTGCCGGGTGGTCGAACTGGGCGAGTTCGGCGAGGAGGTGGCCGACTGGGAGGGGGCGCCCCTGCACGGCCTGCCGGAGTTTCTGCTGATAGTCGCGCGGAAGGCATAGCCGCTCGTCCGCGCGACGTTGGGCGCAGAGGGAAGAGATGTCGCTTCCACAGGAAACAGTCATTGTCAGCCAACCCGTCAGGGCGTCTCGCGCCTTCAGGGCGCCGGGATGCTCCCGGCCTCCCCCGCCCTTGACATCCCGCATGCTCGCGGGGTAGAATTCGGTGTGGAGCGCCCCCGGCTGGCGCTTCATGGGAGGGAGACACCATGGACCTCGACCGCCTTCTGCAGGAGCTCGGCGAGCGCGGCGGCAGCGACCTCCATCTGAAGGTCAACCGCCCGCCGCTCTTCCGCATCGCGGGGGAGCTCAACCCGACCTCCTACCCCGAGCTCTCGCGCGCAGAGGTCCAGGAGTCGGTGTACCGCATCATGGGCCCGACGGTTCAGAAGAAGTTCGAGGAGTCGCTCGAGGGCGACTTCTCTTACGAGATCCCCGGGCTCGCGCGCTTCCGCGTGAACGCCTTCGTCCAGCGCGGCGACATGGGCGCCGTCTTCCGCCTCGTCCCGCTGGACGTGCCGACGATCGACTCGATGGGGCTTCCGCAGGTCTTCAAGAGCCTCTGCATGCATCCGAACGGCTTGGTGGTGGTGACGGGGCCGACGGGTTCGGGCAAGTCGACGACGCTCGCGTGCATGATCCAGCATATCAACACGACGCGCCCGGTCCACGTGATGACGATCGAGGACCCCATCGAGTTCGTCTACCAGGACGAGCTCTCGACGATAAACCAGCGCGAGCTTAACATCGACACGTTCAACCTCTCCAAGGCGCTGCGGGCGGCGCTCAGGCAGGACCCCGACGTGGTCCTCATGGGCGAAATGCGCGACCTCGAGACGATGCGGTTCGCCGTCACCGCGGCCGAGACGGGCCACCTCGTCTTCAGCACGCTCCACACCAACGACGCCAAGCAGACCCTCGACCGCGTGCTCGACACCTTCCCGGCCGACCAGACGAAGCAGGTGAGGTCCCAGCTGGCGCTGGTGCTGCGCGGCGTCATCAGCCAGAGGCTGGTGAGGCGCTCGGACGGCACAGGGCGGATCGCGGCGGTGGAGATCATGATCAACTCGCCCAACGTGAGGCAACTCATCGAGGACGGCGCCGTCCGCGACATCGAGAAGGCGATGGAGAACGACACCTACTACGGGATGCAGACGTTCAACCAGGCGCTCCTCGAGCTGGTCCAGAACGGCATGCTCACCGAGGAGGAGGCCGTGATGAATTCCGGCGCGCCGGACGACCTCAAGCTCGGGTTCCGCGGCATCACGAGGGGGAGCACCTCCGGCGAGCTCGACATGGACTTCTCGGTCGACGCCAAGAAGGCGGCGAAGAAGCCCTCGTCGGGTTCCCAGAGCGCGAGCGACTCCAAGGTCTCCCGGGGATTCGACTTCTAGCCGGGGGGCGCGCGGCGCGCCTCCCGGAGACGGAAGCGTGGGAGGGAGAACGCCATGCGACGCCATGCGGCGATGTGCCTGGTATCGGTGCTGCTGGCCGGCAGCGCGTGGGGGGCGGCTTCGACCAAGACGCCTCCGGAGCCCCAGGTCAGCTTCGACAGGCCGCCGGCCGAGTTCACCTATCAGCCCTTCATGAAAGGGCGCGAGCCGCAGACTCCGGGGGTGCTCGCGAGCACTTCCCGGCGGGAGCTCGACCGCAAGGCGTCCGACCAGCCCCTGAAGATACTGATCCCCGCCAAGGGCGGGACGACGATCCTCGCCGACTCCAACCGCCGGAGCACGATGTTTGTCGACGTCGACGGCGACAAGAAGTACAGGGGCAAGCAGGAGAACCTCAACCTCGGCCGCGAGGGCTACTACGGGCCGACGCACGCCGTCATCAAGTGGCCCGACGGCACGCGCATGTACTACGGCTTCGTCATATACCCGCCTCCCCGGGACTCGTCCGGCGGGCGTTACAACATAGAGCGCTACGGCGCGATGACGGGCAAGCTCGAGGGCGAGATAGTCCAGATCGTCGATGACGATTCGAACGGCATGTACGACGACTACGGCACGGACGTCATCATCGTCGGCAAGAAGCCCCCCGTCTACCTCGGCAAGATGATCATGCTGAAGGGCGAGCTCTACCACCTGAAGGTCTCGCCCGCCGGCCACCGCGTCTACTTGGCCAAGTACAAGGGGAAGACGGGCAAGGTCGACCTCCTCTCGGGGTACAAGGCCGCATCGGGGTTCAAGCTCGTATCGGCGGCTATCAAGGAGGGCACGCGCTCCTTCGACGCCCTGGGCGATGCGAAGAACCCGGTGGTCGCCGTGCCCGAGGGGAAGTACGAGCTCGCCACCGGCGCCGTCAGGAAGTTCAATATCGACGTGCCCATCGTCACCGGGAACATGAAGCCCGTCGAGATCAAGGCGGGTGTTCCCGCGGCGGTGCCCAAGTGGGGCAAGCCGTTCAAGCTCGACTTCAAGGTCGAGTCCAAGATCATGGGCATCACGCTGAGCGAGGTCGGCATCTACGGCGCGGGCGGCGAGAAGTACCTCACGCCGAAGGACCCGCCGCCGTTCGTCGTCATCAGCGGGGGCGGGCGGTCGATCCCGCCGAAGCAGATGACGTACGGCCCCGACGGCCAGCTGGCCGAGTTCTTCTTCGACCCGCAGCGCTCCGGTAACTACCAGGTGCTGGTGATCCAGCAGAGCAAGGTTTTCGGGCGCCTGTCGAGCGACAAGAAGCCGGTGCGGTTCGTGAAGAAGTTCTGAGGCCGCAGTGCGCTCCGCCTGCGGATTGCGCCCATGACGGAGACTCCCGGGGCCCTGCCGGCGAGCGGCACCGACGGTCTGTCCGCCGGCCGGCGGGTCCGCCTCGGGCTGATAACGGCGGCGCTGGCCGTCTTCTTCCTCGCCGTCTTCGCGATCTACACGTGGGTGCAGCTTCATCCGGAGTTCGCCGGCGAGCCGCTCGTTGTCAAGGTCTGGTTCTTCGTGGCGGCCGAGCTGACACTCGCGTGCGGGGTCTACTGCGCGCTGCAGAGCCTGGAGATCTGGGTGGGTCCGGGCACTCGGGTGACAACCTGGGCGCGCTCCGCCGGGCGGAAGGTGCTCGTTGTCGGGGCGGTGGCGATGGTCTTCGGGGTCCTCTGGCTCGTCTTTCTGTACGGGCTGATCGCCGGGCAGACGTAGCCCCGCGGGCGCTACTCCCCCGCTTCGCAGACGATTCTGAAGCCCGTCGCCGGTCCGCGCGTTCCGCGAGGCACCGTGCGGGCGGGGCTGATCCGGAATAGCTCGGCCTCGAGGCAGAGGTGCGAGCCGCCCATCTGGAAGTCGACGTCGGGGAGTCCCTCGTCGGGCGCCGCCCACTCGGCGACGTTGCCGCCCATGTCGAGGGCTCCGTAGGGACTCTCGTCTTCCGGATGGCTGCCCGCGTCGGCTGACCCGCGTCGTGTTTCTGCCGCCGAGCCGCCGGCGACCCAGCGCTCGTCGAAGTACCACCCCCACGGGTAGGGCCTGCCGTCGGCGCCCCCTGCGGCGTGCGCCCACTCGCTCCGCGTCGGCAGCCGGAAACGCCGTCCCGTCCGCTTGGAAAGCCACCGGCAGTAGGCCTCGGCCTGCGCCGCGGTGATGCCGGTCACCGGCCCGGGGCCCGCCGCGCCAGCCAGGGGGGCCAGGGGGGCCGGGTCCGGCGCCATCAGCCGCGCCTCGGCCGCCGGCAGCGACTGGACGAATCGCAGATACTGCGCCATCGTCACTTCGGTCCGGCCTATCAGGAAGCCTCCGCCCTTCGGCCCGCCCCCGCCCCCGTCCCGCCGCGCCTCGATGACGCTCACGAAGACCAGCCCCGCGGGCGTCGTGCTGGAGCGAGGAAGACGTATCTCGACCCGCAGGTTCTCTCCGCGCCCGAGCGTGACGGGAACCCTCGACGACACGTGGCCCGGGGCTTCCACGGCCAGCACGAGCCGCCCGGCCTCCAACTCCAGCGGCAGGACTGGTGCGGTGCCCAGGTCGCGCCAAAGAGCGGGAGCCGTGAGACGCCCGCCCTGCTCCACCCATCTGGCAAGCCGGACCGTGGCGCCGCGGGGCACCGTATCGACGCGGAGGGTACCCGTGGCGGAGAGTATGTCGTCGAGCCGCGCCGGGCAGTAGGCGCGGGCGAGCTCGCGGACCGTGGCGGCCTTGCCGCGCTCCCCCGCCCTCTCCGCGTCGTGGAGCCCGTCGTCGAGTAGCCCGGCCAGCTTCGCGCGGACGATGGCCTTCTCACTTTCGGGGGCCGCCTCGAGGGCCATCAGGTAGCAGCTGAGCGCGCTCGCGAAGTTGCGCTCCGCCCGGTCGGCCGCAGCGTCGGACGCGTGCGTGCGGGGCCTCGCCCTGGCCGCCGCGAGCCGGGCTCGCCACTTCCGGGCGCTATCGTCCGCCGAGGAGACCAGTTGCGATAGGCGCCCCTTGCGGGCCCCCTCGCGGCTCTCGTGGAGCTCGGCCCGCGCGCCCCACACGGCCCACGCGAAGGCGGCCACGACCAGCGCGCCGACCGCGACCGTGGCCGCGCCGACGCGATGCCGCCAGACCCATCGTGGCGCCTTCTCGGTGACGCCCGGCGGAACGGCCTCGATGCGCTTGCCGCCGAGGAAGGCCTCTGCATCTCGTCCGAGCTGCTGCGCCGTGGCATACCGGCGGGCCTTTGTCCGCTCCATCGCCCGCAGGCATATCGTCTCGGCGTCCGGGTGCACGTCGGCGTTCAGCGAACTCGGCTTCGGGGGCTCGGCCTCGCGGACCTTCTTCACCAGAAGCGCCGTCGTGACGGCCGCGAACGGCGGGTGGCCGGTGAGCATCTCGTAAAGAATGGCTCCCAGGGCGTATACGTCGGACTGCTCGTCCACTTTGCTTGTCATCGCCTGCGCCTGCTCCGGGGGCATGTAGGCCGGGGTGCCGACGATTTTCCCCTCGGTGCCGTCCTCGGAGTTGGCGGGGGCGCTCACGTCGCGCGCGAGGCCGAAGTCCATGATGCGCGGCGAACCCGACTCATCGAAAAGAACGTTCTCGGGTTTGAGGTCTCTGTGAACGATGCCCTGCTCGTGGGCGTGCTGGACCGCCGAGGCGAGCGAGGCGACTATCGCCATGGCCGACCTCGTCGGCAGGGGGCCGGCCTCGGTGCGGATCGCCAAGGTCCTGCCCATCACATAGTCCATCACGATGTAAGGTTTGCCCGCCTCCTTGCCGACGCGATGTACGGCGACGATGTTGGGATGCCGCAGGCGGCTGGCCGCGCGCGCCTCGCGCTCGAAGCGCTCGAGCTCCTGCGCACTCCCCTCCCCTTCGCCAGTGAGGACCTTCACGGCGACGGGGTCGGCCGTGCTGGAGGCCCGGCCTCGATAGACGATGCTGCGCGAGCCCTTGGCGACGACCGCGTCGATCTCGACGCCCGCGAAGGTCGCGCCGACCAGGTTCAGGTCCGCGCTGCCGGGGACCTCGAGCTGCTTGCCGCACGAAGGGCACGGCACACGGCGCCTCTCCGGGCCCCGCGGGGCTTCGAACTCCGTCTCGCAATCTGGGCAGTCGAGTCGCATCGCTCCCTACCCCCGCAGCCCCCCACCCGTTTCTCGCGAGGCCGGTGCAGCAGCGCGCTTGTACTGCATTATAGCCGCCGCGCCCTTTCGTGTCGAGCAGCGGCCCGATACGACAAGAACCGGATTCTCGGCGTGACAAAACCGGTCGGCGGACGACTTGCACACAGCGCTGGCACGGACTACAGAGAGACTGGAGGGTGTGTCATGACCGAGAGGGCTGGGTTGGCTCTGGCATTGGTGTTGATGGTTGGCGGCCTCGCTTTCGGAGAGGGGCGCCGGCCCGCGCGCGTCACGCTGCCGGAGGGTCTCCGCGGTTTCAGCGGCCAGGTCCGCGGGGTGGTGACGGCCAGGGGGGACGGCCATTTCCTTTTCAAGGTCGGCCGCGTCCTAAAGGTGTGGGAGGGCAACAAGGCCAGGACGCCTCAGGCCCTGGTCGGCCGCACCGTCAAGGTCGGTCCGCGCTGGGAGAAGACGAAGCGCGGCAAGTGGAGGAAGGTCAAGCTGCACGTCATGTTCATCAAGAGGCTCAAGGCGGGGGCGGAGATGACCCTTGAGATCAGGCACGCCGAGGGCGACGTCTTCCAGATCCTCGAGCTGAGCGACGAGCAGCGGAGGTCCGCGCACGGTGGCGGCGACGCTGATCGTCCTCCGGGCGCCGAGCACCGCGAGGGGGAAGGCCAGGGCGAGGATCAGGATCCGGTGTCGTTCTGACGTCGGGCCGCACTAGCTACAGCAACACGGTAGGGCCGGGGTGACCGCGAGAGCGGGCGCCCCGGTCCTTTCTCCCTTGTGCAGCGTCAAGGCCTTCTGAAGGGCGTCCCTAGTCGTGCCCGCCGGCGCGACGGGCGTCAACCTGCTTCACCTTCGCCGCAATAGCGGGCTTAGCCTCCTCGAAGAAAGGCTCGGCGAATTCGCGCGTCCAGGTGCGGTCCTCGAACTCACGTTCCCTTACCTGTTTGAGGAATCCTTCCTCGAACGCCTCGAGGCGGCGACCATATATATGGTAAGAGTCGGACATGTCGACGTAGCGGCCGAGGTGCACCTCGCGGCCGGCGCGGTCCGATATCCGTCTTGCCACATCCTCCATCAGGCAGACGAACGCGAAGCAGTTCATGAAGGCCGCGTCGTAGGCGTCGCGGCTCCGGAACCGGACGTTCATATTGAGGTGCCAGACGCCGGCTTCGCCCTCGATGACCCTGAACCAGAAGCTCTGCAGGCATGGAGGATCGTAGCAGTCCGGGTCGCACCACGGCTTCCACGTGACGGCCTGGGCGCGCCTGGAGAATGGCACCTTCGCGAGGCGGGTTACCACGGCCTCGATCTGATCCACCGGCGTGGCGGCGGTCCCAGGGGGCATGTAACGATATATACGCTCATGGTACGTATACTCCCAGCGCTGATCGTCCGCGTCGTCGGGGTCCCGCACCCAGTGGTCCTTGATCCCCTCCATTACTTCTTGCCGGTACTCCTCGAGGTCGTCGAGGCCGCCCGGAAACGCGCGATGGATCATCGGCTCCGAGGCGGGCTGCTCGACCACCATGGTCATGGTCGCGTCCTTGCTGGGCCGTGCGCCCTCGTCGCGGTCGTATTCGGTGCTGACGTTGCAGCCGTGCTCATAGAGTGTGAGCAGCGAGTTCTCCCAAGCCTCGGCGAGAGACTTGCCGCTGGCCATGAGGACGGGAATGCTTCCTGGTGTCACGATTGCCTCCACTTCGCGGTTGATCCATTCGATATGGCTAACAGTATGAGTATATCGGATATAGCGGCTATAATCTTAGCTCCGGGTTAGTCAAGGTCGGAGCCCAGGCCTACGACTTGGAGGATGCGCTCGAAGTCGTCATTTGAGTAGAACTCGATCAGTATTCGGCCGCGGTGGCGTGCCTTCTCCTCGCGGACGGTGACCTTGGTGCCGAAGCGGGCGGAGAGCGATTCCTCGATCTGGCGGATGTGGGCCGGCTTTAGGGCAACGGTCTGGGATCCCTTTGGGCGGCCCCTGGGCTTGGCATAGGCGAGGGCCTCGAGCTCGCGGACGCTCAAGGCCTTGGAGGCAGCGCGGCGGGCGAGCTCGAGCTGGCGCTTGGTGTCGTCTAGGGCGAGGAGGGCTCGGCCGTGCCCGGCTGTGAGCTGGTTCTGGCGGATCATGTCCTGGATGGTGGCAGGGAGGTCGAGCAGGCGGATCGCGTTTGAGATGGCGGCGCGGCTGCGGCCGAGGCGTTGAGCGACCGAGTCGTGGGTGAGGCCTGCGGAGTCGCAGAGCTGGCGGAGGGCGTGAGCCAGGTCGATGGGATTGAGGTCGTCGCGGAGTACATTCTCGACGAGGGCGAGCTCGAGCGAGCGGTCGTCGTCGGCGATCTGCTCGATGGCGGGGATGGCTGCGAGGCCCGCGATCTTGGCTGCGCGCCAGCGGCGCTCGCCGGCTATCAGCTCGAAGCCTGCGGAGTGCTGGCGGACGAGGACAGGTTGGAGGAGGCCGTTGGCCTTCATGTTGCGGGCGAGCGCAGCAAGGCCGTCCTCGTCGAATTGCCTTCGGGGCTGGCGGGGGTTCGGCGTGATCTGGTCGACGGGGACTACGCGTAAGGGGGAGTCGCCGGGCGGTGTGCGGGGCGTTGTGGGTCCGCCGAGCAGGGAACCGAGCCCGCGTCCTGGTTTGGCCACGTGGGATGCCTCCTATGCGTTGAGGTGGCTTGTTTCACGTGAAACGGCGTGGCTGCGCGGGTCGGGGTTTCACGTGAAACGCGCCAACGGCGACCGGCATTATAGGCCTAATCCCCGTAAGTTCAAGCGGAAAATTTGCGCTTGACCCCCCGACCTCCGGCAGCTACAATCCAAGGGTATGGATTGACGGGGGGCCCACGTGGCAGATGACGTCCGAGCGCGCGCTGTGTTCCGCGGCACAGTCCAGGGGGTAGGTTTCAGATATACGACAAGGCGGCTGGCAGCGGCCCGCTCGGCCTGCGGCTTCGTGCGGAACCTTGCTGACGGGACAGTGGAGCTCGTCGCGGAGGGGCCTCGGCACGAGGTCGCGTCGCTGCTGGGCGAGGTCGAGCGTGCGATGGCAGGGCACGTCTCGGCGATGGATGTGACCTGGTCGAAGTCGTGCGACGAGTTGGCGGGATTTGAGGTCAGATTCTAGGTTGGCAATGAAGACCACGTTCGCGATAGCGGTCACAACCTGGCGGCAGGCCACCCGCCAGCCGGCGTACTGGATCGTCCTCGCGCTCGGGGGCGCGGTGATCGCGACCTCGCCCCTCTTCGCGCTCTTCGGTTTGGGAGAGGAGGAGCAGCTGATCGCCGACCTGGGGCTGCCAACTATCCTTCTGTGCGGGATCTTCGTTGCGGTCTCGTCGTGCTGGACGACGGTAACCGCCGAGCTTGAAGATGGGCGGGCACTGGCGCTTCTCGCGACGCCGACGCGTCCGATAATGTATGTGCTAGGGAAGTATCTGGGCGTGGTTGCTGCGCTGGCAGTCGTCGCCGCGTCGCTTACCGTGGTGTTGCTGGCGACGCTGCGAGGCGTTAGCCGGCAGCCGCCGCGGTGGTTCTGGGCGATCTTGATGGTGTCGTGCGTGCCGGTGGTTGTTGGGCTTGTGGCCCGACGGAGGGGTGGGGGCTCGGGGGCTGAGACGCGGGCGGTGCTGGGGCTGGCGGTGGGGGGAGTGGTGCTTTTTGCGGCGTCGGCGCTGGTCGGGCCGGTTGAGTGCTGTGGGTCGGCGGAGCATGCTCACGGAGTGGGCGGGTGGCGGTGGGATGTGGCGGCTGCGGGGGTGCTGGAGTGGCTGGAGCTGCTGGTGATAGCTGCGATCGCGGTTGCGCTTAGTGTTCGGCTGCCCTTAGTCGGGACGGCTTCGGTGATGGCGGCGACCGTGGTGGTAGGGAGCCTGAGTAACGCGATGTTTTTCTGGCTTAGGTCGAGAGTCGGGGTGGTGGCGTGGGTGGCGAGGGTGGCGGTGCCGAATCTTGACAATTTCCACGTCGCGAGCGCTGTGGCGCGTGGGAGGGCCCTGCCTGCCGAGGCGTTTGTCTGGGCGGGGGCGTACGGGGTGCTGTATGCAGGCGCCATGCTCGCGGTGGCGGCGTGGCTTTTCTCGGGGCGTGAGGTGAAGTAGAGGCGACGCTTTTCCTTGCGCGTGACCGGCCGGCCTGTATAATCGCGGTGGGTTCTTTCTCGCGGGGGGGCCGGTGCGTTACGCGGTCTTCGGTGATATCCACGCGAACTACGACGCGCTGGACGCGGTGTTGGCTGACATCGCGGAGCGCGAGATCGACGTAATGCTGTGTATCGGTGACGTTGTGGGCTACGGGGCGGAGCCGGGCCGGTGCATCGCGCGGGTCCGGGAGACGGGGGCTCTCTGTCTCGTCGGGAACCACGACCACGCTGCGACGGGGAAGCTCGGGGTCGATTTCTTTAACCTCTACGCGAAGCAGGCGGCGCTGTGGACGCGGGAGCAGCTTGGCGAGGAAGACAAGCGGTTCCTGGACGGTCTTGGGTTCGTGGAGCACTTCCAGGATTTCGCGGTTGTGCACGGGTCGCTGCACGGGCCCGAGATGTTCAACTATGTTCAGACGATCTTCGACGCCGAGCTCTCGTTCGAGGCGCTGGATAAAGCGGTGCTCTTCTACGGGCATACGCACATCCCGCTCAGCTTCTTCGACACCACGCCGATGACTTACACGATGGACGCCGAGGTGACGGTGGACCCGGATATCAAGACGCTCGTCAACGTTGGGAGCGTCGGGCAGCCGCGGGACGAGAACCCGAAGTCGTGCTACGGGATCTTCGACGACATTGCCATGACCGTGGAGCTCAGGCGGGTGGCCTACGACGTCGAATCGGCGGCAGCCAAGATACGCGAAGCGGGGCTGCCCGAGGCTCTGGCGGTCCGGCTGGAGCTAGGGAAGTAGTCATTCGGCGTCAGGGGCGAGGGGGCGGTGACCGCCTGGCCTCGCGGGCGGTTCTCTCCAACATGCGAAAAGAACTCAGCGCGGTGGTGGGGGTGGCGCTTGCCGCTTTTGCGGGGGCGTGCGCCGTGGGGGCCGAAGGCGGGGCCGCTCTTGTCCGGGCCGATGGGGCGAGCTTCGAGTTGCGGCGGCGCGACGTGGCGGTCGCCGCGGTCGATGTCGTGGTCGTAGACGCGAAGGGGCAGGCGCACTCGTCGAAGGATCTGGCAGCCGAGGACATTGCGGCGGGCGGGCGCAAGGGGCGCTACTCCGGGAAGCTAGCGGGCGTGGCGGTGACGGTGGGTCTCGGGCGGAGACGGCTGCCGGGCGGCGCTATCTCGAAGGAGTCGCCGCTCTTTGCGGAGGTCGAGTTCCCGGGCGGCGCCGAGGGCATCATGGACGTGGCGGTGGCGGTGACGCTCGACGGGCGGCGATGGGCCGGCGGGTCGGTCGCGATTGGGGCCGCGGAGGCCAGGCCGCTCCCGAAGCAGCCGGCCGGCCGGACGCTCCTGACGGGAGGCGAGTCGTTCCGCGTGGTGGCCACGTCTGCGGACGGCAAGAGGCGCGTCTGCATCGAGAAGTCGGGTCCCTGCCGGATCGAAGTGGAGGATCTCCGCCGAGGCGGGACGCAGGCCTTCCGCGTGCTTCTGTATCTGCCGAAGCCGGAGGGGTGGGCCGGCCCTGGGTCTGTTATCAGGAGCATGGTGCACGTCGGCGACGCCCCGTACCGCGAGGGCGGGCCTCTTCTGGTCCGGGTCTCGAAGGCGCCGGAGCAGGTCGACTGCTACGGGCGCGTGGACCTGGAGGCGGACATCTTCGCGCCGGGCCGGGACGTCTTCGATCCCAAGGACGTGCGGCTGGTCGCGAGGGTGACGGGGCCGACGAAGCTCCGCTGGAACGTGGACGGCTTCTTTTCGAGGCGTTACTCGAGAAGGCTGGTCGGCGAAGGGGACGCGGAGCGCGAGGTGCTGCTGTCGGCCGGCGAGGGGCGCTGGCGGGTGAGCTTCGTCCCCCCCACGCCGGGCGAGTACTCGGTGGCCCTCATGGCCGCGACGCCGAAGGCCAGGGAAATCCACAGGGTCTCCTTCATTGCGAGGGCCTCAGGGCGCAAGGGCTTCATCCTGCCCTCGTCGACCGACGCGCGCTACCTCGAGCGGTCGGACGGCTCGGGCTTCTTCCCGATAGGCGTCAACCTGGCCTGGCCGAACAAGCGGGGCCTCTACGACTACGAGGATTACTTCGCGGAGCTCTCGGAGGCGGGGGTCAACTGCGTCCGCGTCTGGTCAGCGAGCTGGTGGTGCCCGCTCGACGGGGACCGCCCGGGGAGGATCGACCTCGAGAGCGCATGGAGGCTGGAGGAGCTCTTCCGCCTCGCGGACGAGAAGGGCATCGCGGTCAGGCTGTGCCTCGAGAACTTCTGGGACTTCACGCGCAACCGCGACAAGAACGTCTTCTTCGACGCGGCGCGCGGCGGCATGTGCCGGGAAGAGAAGGACTTCTTCACGCTGATGTCGGCGTGGGAGGCCTACAGGCGCAAGCTCGGCTACCTCGTCGCCCGGTACGGCCCCCAGACGAACCTCTTCGCCTGGGAGCTCTGGAACGAAATGAACTACTGCCTCGGCGACCGTGTGCCACCGCGTGCTCTCGAAGAGGCGAAGACGGGCTTCCTCGTGCCGTGGACGGTCCAGATGGCCGCGCACCTCGGCAAGATCGACCGCGGCCGCCACATGGTGACCACCAGCCTAGGCGGCTCCGAGGTCTGGCCGGAGCTCTGGCGGCTCGACGCGATGGACCTCTGTCAGATTCACACGTACATCCCTGCGTCGGCGCGGGCCGCGGGGTCGCTCCATTTCAACGCGGCCGATCTGGCGTTCGAGCGGCTGGGGCGGCTCGAGGAGTTCATGAAGCCGAGGATGGTCGCCGAGTTCGGTTTCGCTCCGGACGAGGGCGGCGGCTCGAACAAGAACACGCTCAACGAGAAGGACCCCCTCGGCATCCACCTCCACAACGCGATATGGGCGACGTCGCTCGGCGGCGCGGCCGGTTGTGCCCAGTCGTGGTGGTGGGACCTCTACATCCGCCCGAACAAGCTGTGGCATCACTACGCGGCGCTCTCGAAGTTCGTAGAGGGGGTCGACTTCGCCAAGGGACGCTTCGCTCGCCTCACGAGCCCGCCGGGCTCGGACGTAACCCTCATCGGCCTCAAGAACTCGACGGAGGGCTGCGTCTGGATTCAGAACCGCGAGTCGACATGGCGCAGGAGGATCATCGAGAAGACGGAGCCGGCCACGCGCAGGAACGTCAGGCTGGGGATCCCCAACGTCGAGGACGGGAACTACCGCATCGAGTGGTGGGATACCTATCTCGGCAAGGTCAAGACCTCGGCCGAGCAGCGTCCCGACGGCGGCGTGCTCAAGCTCGTCGCGCCGGACTTCGCGACGGACATAGCGCTCAAGTTCAAGAAGCTCGAGCAGTAGCCCGCCCGGAGCTCTTCGCGCAGCCCGGGCTCCCCGCCCCGGAGGAGAGAGATGAAGCGCATTTCCAGCGACGGTCGCATCTACGCCTTCAGCCCTGAGAATCCTCCCGCCGACTCGGTGAGCCAGGGCGAGGAGTTCGTCGTCGAGTGCTCCGACTGCTTCACCGGGACGATGACGGCGGACGACCTCTACTCGGCGGACCGGTGGGAGTCCGTGAACCCCGCGACGGGGCCGATCGAGGTCGAGGGCGCCGGCGCGGGCGAGATGCTCGTCGTTGACGTCGTCGACATCAAGATCCCGGACGGTGGTCTCATGATAACGGTGCCCGGAATGGGCGCGCTCGGCCACCGCTTCGACCACGCCGAGACGAAGGGCGTGAAGATCGCCGGCGGCGTCGCGCGGATCACCGACAAGGTCACCGTGCCAGTCCGGCCGATGCTGGGCGTCATCGGCACCGCGCCTGAGGAGGGCCGGATCGCGTGCGGCACGCCCGGGCCCCACGGCGCGAACATGGACTGCAAGCTCATCACGGCCGGCTCCCGCGTCTACCTGCCGGTGAACGTCGACGGCGCCATGCTCGCCCTCGGCGACGCTCACGCGGTGATGGCCGACGGAGAGGTTTGCGTCTCGGGCGTGGAGGTCGCCTCCGAGGCGACGCTGAAGGTGGCGAGCGTGCCGCGTGACGGGTGGCCCTGCCCCTGTGTCGAGACGGACGACTCGGTATGGGTCCTCCACTCGGCCGGGACGCTTGACGAGTGCGAGACGGGCGCGCTCGACGCGGCGGCGGACCTGCTCGTCGAGAAGGGCGGGCTCTCAGTCAACGACGCGGCCTGCGTCCTCTCGTGCGTTGGCGACCTCTGCGTCTGCCAGGTCGTCGATCCGCTGAAGACGATGCGCGTGAGGCTGCCGAAGGAGACGCTCTCCCAGCTCGACATCGCGCTTCCGTGAGAATCTGAAAAAAGGCCGAACACGCCCCTGCCTTCCGGCCAGTACCCATTGGACGGAAGGGAGGGACGCCCTCCCGGAGGAGGCGACCGGGTGCCGACGGACGCGGAGCTCATCGGGCTTTACTGGCGGCGCGGGGACGAGACGGCTTTCGCCGAGCTCGTCCGCCGCCACGGGCCCATGGTCTACCGCGTCTGCCTGCGGCTTCTCGGCGACCCCTTCGAGGCCGAGGACGCGTCCCAGGCGGCCTTCGTGGTGCTCGCGAAGCGCGCGAGATCCATCCGGCGGCCCGCCCAATTCGCGTCGTGGCTTCACGGCGTGGCTAGGCGGGTGGCGCTGGAGGCACTCCGCGCTAGGCAGCGCCGCGCAAGGCATGAGGAGGAGGCCGGGGTGAACGCCCACAGGGGTAGTGTCGAGTCGGCGAAGGCGGAACTCTCGGTGGCCGAGAGGGCCGAGGCGCTGGAGGCGCTCGACCGCGAGGTGGACGCCCTGCCGGCGCGCGAGCGTCAGGCGGTCGTCCTCCGCTACCTCGAAGGCTGCTCGCAGAAGGATGCGGCGGCTGTCGCGGGCGTTCCCCAGGGCACCCTGGCGCGCCGCGCCTCGGAGGGGCTCGAGCGGCTCCGAACGAGGATGGCGCGGCGGGACGCGCTCCTCTCGGGCCTCGGGGCGGCGGCTCTCGTGTCGCTGCTGGAGGCCGAGGCGTCGGCAGCCGTGCCGGCAACGCTCTTTCCGTCCCTCAGTGCCGCAGCCGGCGCCGCCACGGGGGCGGCCATCGGCGCGGCGGGTACGGGCGCCGTCTCATCGCAGGCGGCGTTCCTGGCGGAAGGAGTGCTAAAGATGATCTTCTGGGCGAAGGTGAAGATGGCGGCCGCCGTGGTCGTGGCGGTGACGGTGATGGGCGTCGGCGCGCCGGTGGCGGTGAGGGCCCTCGCAGAGGACGGAGCCGACCCCGGTGCCGAGGAGCGGGGGTTAGAGAACGGCGGCGCCGACGGGGCCGAGGTCAGGGAGGACGCGAACAATGTCCGCCGGCCCGAGAACCCCGGCGGCAACTTCGCCGATCCGTCCGGCGCCGATGGCATTGCCGACAGGATGACCCCGGGCAGGCGTCTGCTGGCCATCGCCATGAAGGACCCGGCCTTCAGGCGGCTCTACAAGCTCTACCCCAGAGTGCAGTACGCGGCGGTGGGGGCGAAGTCCGGCAGGGCCACCCCCGGACGGATGCAGCAGACGGTCCAGTACCGCACCTCGGAGAACGTGAAAGGCCGCGGCCTGGCCAGACGGACGCTCAGCGTGGCCTTCGTTATCAGCGAGGAGGGCTCGGCTCCGACGCTCCTCAGCCGCAACGCCCGCGCGGCGAAGGTGCCCGTCTTCGGGTGGAACAAGGCCTTTGTCTTCCTCGACCGCGGGGGGAAGGTCCAGGCGGTCTACCAGTACGACGTGCCGAGGGCCCAGGGGCGTAACGCCCAGGGACGCGGGACGCCGGAGGGCGATCCCGCCGGGGCGAACGTGCAGCGCCGCTGGCAGAACGAGCCTGAGTGACGGCGCGCGGCGCTAGGCGAAGCCTGCCCGGCGACAGAGTGTGGCGGCGCGGATCCTGCGGGGTTCGCGCCGCTTCTCATGCGCCGCTCTCGCTTGACCGCCGCGCCCGCGGGCTCTAGAATCCGTCTCCGGAGGGCGCATGCCGAAGCAGGGAGACAAGTACGTCTACGACTACCCGAGGGCCGGTCTTACCGCCGACGTGGTGTTGCTGGACCTCGTCGAGGGCGCTCTGTCGGTGCTGATGATCAAGCGCGCCGGCGAGCCGTACGCCGGCGAGTGGGCGCTGCCCGGCGGCTACATGGAGATCGACGAGACGCTGGCCGTCGCGGCGCTGCGCGAGCTTCGCGAGGAGACGGGCGTCGAGCCGCGTCACATCGAGCCCCTCGGCGTCTACGACGAGATCGACCGCGACCCGCGGGGCCGCACGCTGACATTCGCGTACATGGCGATCGGCGTGAGGGGCGGCAGCTGCCCCGCCGCGGGAGACGACGCCGCGGAGGTACGGTGGTGCCGGGCGGACTCGCTCGGCGAGGTGGCCTTCGACCACGGCCTGATCATCGCCGACGGCGTCGCGAGGCTCCGCTCCGGGGTGCGCCGGGGGCGCTACGTCGAGCACTTCGTCCAGGAGAGATTCACGGTCGTCGACGCGTGCGCGGCAGCCGAACTCGTTAACCCCGGGGAGACGAAACCGAAGCAGATGAGGAGCGCCCTGCGATCGCGTGAGGATATCATCACCGCGCCGCCGGCCCCGGATTCCACCGGTGCCGGTCGGCGACTGCAGCACTACTCGGCGCTGAACCGTCCGCTCGGCCGGCGCTAGAACCTCACGCCGAGGACCTTGAACATCCTGCCCTCGAGGCTCTTCTCGTCGTAGAGCAGTGCCTCCGATGACCAGTCGATCGACTCGAGGATCGCCCAGCCCTCGCGGGGCTTGCGGTAGCGCTTGAAGACCTGTGCCCGTGTGCTCGGGAGCGCCGCGATGACGAGGTCCCCGTCGCGAACGGGCTCGGTCATGCTGTAAATGGCGTACTGCCCGTCGTAGACGAGCGGCGCCATGGAGCTGCCGATGATCTTGGCGGCCCGCAACTCTCCGGAGAACCTGATGGCGGGCTCCTGCAGGAGCGGCTGCTCCCAGTCGACGTCGGCGCGAGGGTCGCCCGCGGCGCGGGCCTCGACGGGGATGGCCACGTCGACCACTCGCTGCTTGGGGAGGCCCGACTCCGGGTCGCCACCGAGGAGGTACTCCATGGTGGTGCCCAGGGCCCTGGCAAGGTTGCGCAGGTGGGCAGCGGAGAGGTTGAGCTCGTTCGCCTCGACACGGCTGATGGCGGAGATGCCGATGCCGGTGAGCTTGGCGAGATCCATCTGCGTCATGCCCTTGGCAAGCCGCAGCGCGCGCACACGCTCGCCGTGGATGTAGATCACATATTCCCTCTTCGTGGCTTTCTTCATCGTGGCAGATCCCCCTTCCGCGCGCCATTATACGGCAGGGCTGGATTGAGGTCAAGTCAAATGCGAGCACGTTAGTTGGTGAAGTCCATTGTGCGAAAAGGAATAATTTTTTTGGATTTCCTCTTGACGAGCCGAGATCCATGTAGTAGAGTGGAGTAAGGACTTGTGGAGCGCTGAATAGACACGAGAGAGTGGGGGTAGACATGGGACGAGGCCCGGATGACGATACGAGAGGGGGTAGCGGGGAGCAGGAGCGCAGATTGGCCGCTGCAAGGCGTTTTCTTGAGTCTCTGGCCGAATCCGGCGAGCCGGTGCAGTACGGTCAGATAACAGTGCACGTTTTCGAAGGGAGGCTGTGGCTTGAAGTGAGAAAGACATTTAAATAGTTGAGGGTGGCCCAATATGGGCCCCTATATATTGTATACCCTTAACCCATAGGCACTAGGGTTATCACGAGCATAATGCCGGGACCCTGCCTCGGAAGTGGAGGTGGTCCCGGTGCGTCTTACATGCAAGACCTGCCACAAGCGTGCATCCTGCACGCGTATCTGCAAGTCGGTTGAGAAGAAGCTGCCCCGCCCGGAGAGAAGGCCGCGGTGTGAGCTGAATGAGCTGGACCGAGAGGTGGTCTGGAGCATCCAGGACAGACTGCATCTGTTCCCTGAGCCATTCCAGACCGTTGGACGGCTCTACTTTCGGTTCGGGCTGGACCAGAAGGAGATAGCTGAAAGGCTGTTTATAAGCCAAAGCTCCGTTTACCGGATTCTGGGCAGAATTCTAAAGAGAAAGGGGGGGTGTGAATAAAAACGGTCTAGGGTGAGGGGCGCGATAAACTCCGGGCCCCGCGATTGGAGGTCGGAAGTGAGCGACGGAGGAGCCCCGCCGGAGGCGGGTCAGTACCGGGCGGAGGAGCTTGCGGACGAGCTGACGCGCGAGGCAGCGACGTCGGTCGACCGGGCCCGCGAGAAGGACGACTACGTCTCGGCCTGGCGGATAGCGCGGGACCGCGTCGCAGCGCTCGTGCAGCTTGGGGTCGTCGAGGCCGATGGCTCGACGGCGGGGATGACGTTCGAAGAGATCGTGAGGCTTGCCGATGAACCGTCCGAGAACGACTGAGGCCGGGCGCGTCCGGGCCAGGTACGCCGGGGACCCGGTCGCCTTCTGCTCCGAGATCATCGGCGGCGACCGGCCGTGGTCGCGGCAGACGGAGGTGCTCGAGGCCGTCCGCGACCACCGGCGCACGGCGGTGCGCTCGGGCCACGGCGTCGGCAAGAGCTGGACCTGCGCGCGCGTTGCCCTCTGGTGGCTATTGACAAGGGCGTCGTCGGTCGTCATCACCACGGCTCCGACGGAGCGCCAGGTGCGCGAGGTGCTCTGGCGCGAGATTGGCCGGGCCTACGCCGGGTCGCGGGTGCCGCTGGGGGGGAAGTTGCTCTCGGCGAAGATGCAGCTCGCCCCCGACTGGTTCGCGCTGGGGTGCTCGACCGACGAGGCCGAGCGCTTCCAGGGCTTCCACTCCGAGCACCTGCTCGTCATCTTCGACGAGGCGGCCGGGGTGCCGCAGCGGATGTGGGAGGCGGCCGAGGGCATGCTCTCGTCGGGCGGCTCGCGGATGCTCGCGGTCGGCAACCCCACGGCGCCGTCGGGGCCCTTCCACTCGGCGTGCCAGTCGGCCGAGTGGCGCCAGGTGTGCGTCTCCTGCGAGGAGGCGGCGCGGGAGGCGGGGCGGCTGAACCTGAAGCGGCTGGTGTCGGAGGAGTGGATCGCCGAGCGCCGGCGCGACTGGGGGGTGGACTCGCCGGTCTTCCGGGCGCGGGTGCTGGGCGAGTTCCCCTCGACGGCGGAGAGCGGGCTGATCCCCGGCGAGTGGATCGCCGAGGCGACCGAGCGGGGCAAGTCCGCCGAGGGCGACGAGGAGGGCCGGCGCGGCGAGCGGGTGGCGCTGGGCGTGGACGTCGCGCGCTTCGGGGCCGACTCGACGGCGATGGTCCTCCGGCGCGGCGCGCGCGTCCTCGAGACGCTCACCTTCCACGGCCTCGACACCATGGAGGTGGCCGGCAAGGTGGTCCGCATGGCGCGCAAGCACTCCGTCGACTGGCGCGACGTCTACGTGGACGCGTGCGGGCTGGGCGCGGGCGTCGTCGACCGGCTGCGCGAGCAGGGCTTCGGCGTGCCCGAGGTGAACGTGTCGGTCTCGGCCCGGAACTCGGCCGAGTTCGAGAACCTCAGGGCGGAGCTCTACTGGCGTCTGCGGGACGCGCTCTCTCCGTCGGGAGCCCAGAGGCTGGCCCTGGGGCCGGAGGCGGGCGCGCTCGCCCGGCAGCTCCACTGGATCCGCTACCGCGTGAGCTCCTCCGGCCGGATACGCATCGAGGCGAAGGACCGGATCCGCGCGCTGGAGGGCGCGAGCCCCGATCTGGCGGACGCGCTCGCCCTGACCTACGCAGGCTACTCGGAACAGGAGGCCCCCGGGCTATGGGTAATCTGAGGACGGCGGTGTGGAGCGCGATCTCCGCGCTCTTCTCGAAGAAAGGCGGCGGGGGCGTTGCGGCCCTGGTGCCGCCGCTGATGTCGGGGCGGCCCGCTCCGTGGGCTGCCGACCCGGCCGAGCAGGTGCTCCACCTGCGGCACTGGGTCTACGCGGCGGTGAGGGCGGTCGCGGGGGCGGTCGCGTCGCAGCGGCTGCGGTTCTACGCGGCCAAGGGCAGCGGCCGGGTCGAGCTCGACGACCATGCGGCCGCGCGGCTCTTCCGCCGCGTCAACCCGTTTCACACCAGGTGGTGGCTCATGAGCTCGACGGTCACGTACCTCGAGCTCACAGGCAACGCCTACTGGTGGGTGCCGTCGAACGCGCTCGGCGCGCCGGCGGAGATCTGGCTGATGCCCTCGCAGCGCGTGCGCGTCGTCCCCGACGAACGCGACTTCATCGGCGAGTACGTCTACAGGCTCGGCTCGCGCGAGGTGCGTTTCGCTCCGGGCGAGGTGGTCCACTTCCGCTACCCGAACCCCGGGTCTGACTTCTACGGAGCCGGGCCGCTCCAGGCGGCGGCCGAGTCGGTCGATGCCCACGAATCTCTGAAGGTCGCGCAGGCGAACTCCTTCGCCGGCGGGGCGTTCCCGGGGCTGATCCTGAGGGCCGAGCGCCCGCTCGACGCCGACGCTGTGAAGCGGCTCGAGGCGAGGATCCGCGACCACTACGGGACCTCGGAGAAGGCGGGACGGGTGCTGCTGCTGGAAGAGGGCCTGACGGCGAGCCCCCTCAGCTTCTCGCCCAAGGAGATGGACTTCCTCTCGTCGGGGCGCGTAACGCGCGACGAGATACTCGGCGTCTTCGGTGTGCCGGCGGCCATCGCCGGGCTGGCCGAGGACGTCAACCGCGCCTCGGCCGCCGCGCTCAACGAGATATTCGCGCGCTGGACCGTCAGGCCCAAGCTCGAGATGATCGCCGGCGCCGTTAACCAGGACCTCTGCCCGCGCTTCGACCCGGGGCTCGAATGCGAGTTCGACGACCCCGTGCCGGCCGACCGCTCCGCCGACAGGGCGGACATGCTCGCGCGGGTGAACTCAGGCGTGACGACCGTCAACGAGGAGCGTGCGCGGCTGGGCCTCGAGCCCGTCGAGTGGGGCGACGTGCCTGCGGGCGGCCCCTCCGGCGCCGGCACGGGGCCCGCCGCCGCTCCCGAGAAGGCACTCGCCCGAAAGGAAGACCGATGAGCCGAGATGAGAAGACCGCCGTGGCGAGCAGCGACGGCATCGCCTCCGAGGTGCAGGCGGCGTCGGCCGCCCTGTCGCGGTTCGGCGACGCGCTCGTGACGGAGTCCGTGCCCTACGAGGCCGAACCCGCCGACGAGGAGCGCTCGCTGGTGGTGACGCTCTCGACAGCCGACCGCGACCGCCACGGCGACGTGCTCGAGCCCGCGGGCGCCGAGCTCGAGAACTACCGCCGCAACCCGGTCGTCCTCTTCGGCCACCGCCACGACCTGCCGGCCGTCGGCAAGGTCCTCTGGGTGAGGGCGCTGCCGGGCCGGCTTGTCGCGAAGCTCGCCTTCGCGCGGACGAGGCTCGGCGAGGAGCTCTACTCGCTCTACTCACGCGGATACATGAAGGCCTGGTCGGTGGGCTTCATCCCGCGCGAGTGGGAGCGGCTGCCCGGGAAGGACTCGGGCGTGCGCGTGTCGAAGTGGGAGCTGCTGGAGGTCTCGGCCGTGCCGGTGCCGGCGAACCCGGAGGCGCTCTCGAAGGCGATCGAGGAGGGCGAGGTGACCGAGCCCCTGCTTGTGAAGTCGATGGGCAAGGAGCCGGCCGCCGCCCCGGCGGCGGGGAACGGACCCGATCCGCTCGCGACGATCACGAAGCTGCTCACGCGGCACTCCGAGCGGCTCGACGCCGTCGACCGGCGCCTGGCCGAGATGGAGGCCGCCCCGGACGACCAGGCCGGCCCGGCGCCGGAGCCCGAGGTCGTCATCGAGACGATCGCGCGGGCCGCCGCCGCGGCCTTCGAGAGGAGGATCCGCGCCCTCCAGGGGCGCATCGGATAGCCGGAGGCGGCAGCCGGCCGCGCGAACGCCGGCCGGCGGAGCCGCTCAGGCGAGAGGTAAAGGAACGGGCCCCAGGGCCCTTCGAGAAAGGAAGTGAGAAGATGGAGTTCAACGTCAAGCAGATGCAGGAGGCCCTCTCCGCGGTGATCGAGCCGGTCATCGACGGCAAGATCAAGGAGCTCGGCCTCGAGAAGGCGGCCCGGGACGGCGTGCTGCCGGCCACCGAGGCCGAGGCCAAAAAGGAGGCCCGCCTGGCCGACTTCTTCGCCGCGGTGCTCTCGGGCGACGAGGCGAAGGCGAAGGCGCTCTCGGAGGGCACCGACTCCGCGGGCGGGTACCTGGTGCCGGCGGAGCTCCGCAACGAGGTGCTCATGCGCGCGCCCGAGCTCTCGGAGCTTTTCCCCTACACGCGGCGCGTGCGCGTCTCGACGAACGCGGGCTCGGTGCCGTCGCTGGCGACGGACATCGCCATCTCGTGGGACGAGGCCGAGAACGCCGACTTCGACGAGTCCGACCCGGTCTTCAGCGAGCTCGCCTTCGCGATCAAGCGCGCGAACGCGGTCTGCTACACGTCGCGCGAACTCGTGGCGGACTCCGGCCCCGGCGTCGTCGAGCTCCTGACGCAGCTCTTCTCGGAAGCCATGGCCGCCGAGCGCGACCGCGTCATCGCCGTCGGCGACGGCTCGGACGAGCCCGAGGGGCTCGCCTCCGCGACAATCAGCTCGGTCGCCGTGGGCGGGTCCGTCACCTTCGCGAAGCTCGTCGAGATCGAGTGCTCCCTCGCGAAGAAGTACCGCAGGAACGCGCGCTGGATCATGAACAACACCAACGTCAGGCGCGTCATGAGCCTGCAGGACTCGCAGAACCGGCCGCTCTTCGTCCGTGACCTCAAGGAGGGCGCGCCCGCGAGGCTCCTCGGGTACCCCATCGGCCAGCAGGACGACCTGGCCGACGGGGAGATCTATTTCGGGGACCTCTCCTACTACTACTGGTTCGACCGCGAGCAGATGGGCCTGGAGACGACCACCTCCGGCGGCACCACCTTCATGAAGCACCAGCTGGGCGTGAAGGTCTGGGAGCGCGTCGACGGGGTCGCGGCGCTGACGGAGGCGTTCGTGAAGGGGACCGGAGTGACCGGCTAACCCTCTCCAAAGGGCCGGGGGCGCCTTCGCGGGCCCCCGGCCTCCCTCCTTGCGCGCGGGCGCGGGAGGGAGAAAGGACGCGACGTGCAGATCACGATCACGAGACCGACCCACCACGGCGGACGCTGGCGGTTTGCGGGCGAGTGCCTCGAGTGCGGCCGCTCGGAGGGCGAGGCCCTCATCCGTTCGGGCGTCGCCGAGGCGGGTGCACGCGCGGTCACGGTCGGCCAGGCCGACGGCCCTGTCCGCGTGGTGCTCGACGACCGCGGCGACGTTCGTCACCTCGGCGAGACGATCCGGTCGGTGCTCCAAAGCGAGCCCCGGCCCGACCGCCTCGTCATGCTGGACGACAGCCGGGATGTGCAAAGGCGCGAGTATCTCGAGGAAGTCGCGGCGCTGCATCCCGGGCTCGTCGAGATCCGGCGATGCGAGGCGCACTGCGGCCCTGCCGCTGCACTGGCGACGCTCACCCGCGACCTGCCGCCCGGAGCCGTCGTCGTCGAGCTCCGGTGCGGAGATGCTCTCGAGCGCGGCGCCCTGGCCGAGATGCTGGACGCCCTTCGCACGGGCGGGAAGTCATTCGTCTACGGCGACTTCATCGTCGTCGACGAGAGGGGCCGTGCGGAAATGACCTTCCGCTGCCCGCCGTACGTACCCTGGCAGTTCCGCGAGATAGGGCCTCCCCTCCCCGTGGCGGGCGTCCGCGGCTATCGCAAGGAGCTGCTGGGCGGGGCGCTCGGGGGCGATCCAGGAGCGGCGGCGCGCGACGAGCTTCCCATGCGCATCGAGAGAATTCTGTCGGGCCGAGGCATCGAGGCGATCGGACAGGTCCTCTCGCGGGTGCGCCTCGTGCCGGGCCTGCCCGGCGGGCCGGGCGGACGCGCCGCGAGCCGGGCGGCGGCCCTCGAGGAGGTGTGCCCGTGAGCGAGGCCAGGGCATACGTGGTCGCGGGGGCGGAGTCTTCGGGCACGCGGATGCTGACCGGGCTGCTCGTCGCGGCGGGGTGCTCGGGGAGTGCGGATCATACCCAGGCCTGGGATGCGAAGCCCCCGCGCGCCGACGAGCACCCGCGGATCGTCCGGCGGAGGAGCGTCCCCCACGGCGGGGTCTGGCCCGACCTGCAGGGCGTGGTCGACGAGCTCCGCTCGTGCGGCTACGCCGACGTGCGCTTCGTCGTCACCGTCCGCGACCGGCACTGCCTGGAGAGCTCACAGGTCGCGGCCGGACACGTGGCGGATGCGGCGGAAGCCGCCGGGAACATTCGGCGCTGCTACGGGCACATCTTCTCGCAGCTTGCGGAGATGCCCGAAGTGGCCTGCGTGATCGCGCCGTACGAGTCGCTCGTGCTGCATGGGGCGAAGGCGGCCGGCAAGCTGCTCGAAGCCCTCGGCCTGGACGTTCCGGAAGACATGCCGTGCTTCCGCGACGAGAACGCGAAGCACTTCGGGGGTGACTCGTGAGAGTCCACTGGGCCACCGAGATCGACGGGGTCGCGAACCAGCTCGGCTTCTCGGTCCACAACAGGAGGGCCCGCGAGGCCCTCGCCGCGGCCGGCGTCGAGCTGGCCGAGGACGCTCCCGTGGCCCTCCACGTCGCCTCGCCCGTCATGTTCGACCCACCCGACGACGGCCGCCTGCACGTCGTCTACACGGCGTGGGACTCGACCCGGCTTCCCGAGGCGGCTGAGTGCCTGGCGGCGGCCGACGCGGTGATCTGCACCTCGTCATACATGGTCCCGGTCCTGGAGAGGGCGGCCCGCCCCGGTACGCCGTTCTTCGTCTGCCCGCTGGGCGTTGACGCCGAGCAGTTCGCCCCCCCGGGGGGCGCGCGCCGGAGGCTCCGCCGCGGCGAGCGCATGCGCGTCCTGTGGATCGGCGCCCCGAACTGCCGCAAGGGCTACCGGCACGCGCTGGGCGCCTTCCAGGTGATGACGGGGGCGGGGATCGGGCTCGAATGGTACTTCAAGACGACCACCTACGGCGAAGAGAAGCGGATCACGCGCCAGCCCGGAAGCGCCAGGATCACCTTCGACAGCCGCAGGCTGGAGCGCGCCGAGCTCGCCCGGCTCGTCCGCAAGGGGCAGCTCGGCGGCGTGGGCGGCACTCCGCTCGGCGGAAGGAGGAGAGATGGCTGACATGTCCAAGGTCCAGGCGGGGCCGGTGCTCGTGAGCCTGGGGGCGCGCGAGATCGGCCACACCGAGGGCGGGGTCACTTTCAGGTCGGAGCCCGTCCTTCGGGAGTGCCGGGCTGACGTCCTCGGCGGGGCCGTGACGGACCTGGTCCACCTGGGCGCGCGGTGCGAGGTGAAGATGCGCGTGGCCGAGTGGGTGCTCGAGAACCTGGAGGCGGCGATCCCGTCCGGCACCGACTCCTCGACCTACCTGGGCCTGGGGCGGACGCCGGGGCTGAGGCTGTCGTCGGTGGCGCAGCAGATGACGCTGCATCCGGCCGAGCTCGCCTCGGAGGAGACGGACTACGACGTCGTTCTGTGGAAGGCCGTGGCTGCAGGGGCGGCCGAGGTCGGCTTCGGCGCGGAGGGCGACCGGGTCTTCGAGGTCACCTTCCTGGCGCTGCCCGACGCGACGAAGACGGATGGCGAGCTCATCGGCAAGATCGGCTCGCCCGAGTAGGGGACCTGTGATGGCGGAGCAGATGGATTTCGAGTTCGTCGGCGGCGAGCCGGAGATCGGTCCTCTCACGCTCGGCGGGCTGGGCGGCCTCATCGAGGCGATCCCGCTGCCCGGCGCGGCGGGGCCGCCTGACGTGTCGGCATTGAGCGAGCTCGCGGCGCGGCTGGTGGCCGGATGCACTTCGCTGGATCTCGCGTCGGCGAGGTCGCTGCCGGCGGCGGAGGCGCTCGAGCTCGTCGAGAAGTGCCTTGCGGCCAACGACCTGGCCGCGCTCGTCGAGCGGGCGCGGCGCACCGTGCGGCTGGCCTCCGAGGCCGTAGGATCGTGCGGAGAAAGGAGCCCGGCGTGACACTCTCACTCACCGTGACCTTCGAGAAGGGCGAGGACTCGGTCACGCTCCCCGCGCCCGAGCCCCTCGGCCGGTTCCGCGAGGTGCGCCACCAGGGCCTCGGGCTGACAGCGGGGGGCGTTCGGTACGCCTACGACAAGGGCGTCGTGCGCTACGAGGCGGAGCTGGAGTTCCGCTCGCTGACGGCGGCGCAGAAGGGGTCGCTGGACTCCTTCTTCGGCTCCGCCGTGAACGGCGTGTGCGGGACCTTCACATACACCGACTCCGGCGGCGCCGGGTACACGGCGCGTCTGCTCGAGGACACGCTCGAGGTCGTCAAGGTGGCGCCGGAGGTCTGGGACGCGAGAGTGAAGCTCGAGCTCTCGGCGATGGGGGCATAGGCGATGCGAAGTCTCACCCAGGGAACCGAGGATGCGAAGTCGGCCGCGTCGGCGGAGCCGATCGCGGTCCTCAAGATCGAGTTCGGCGGATCGGTCGGGACGAAGTACTATTCGGACCGCGTGCTCTCCTCGCCCGTGACGGCCGAGGCCCGGGTCGTCGACTGGGGCGGCGCCTACTCGTCGACGGCGCTCCGGCCCGCGCCGATAGTCTCGGACGTCAGGCTGCGCCTCGCCGACCACGACGGGGTGCTCGCCGGGTACCGGTCGAGCGTCGCCTTCCAGGGAAAGCTCGCCACGGTCTACCAGCTCTTCGCGGGGCTTGGCTCCGGCGACATGGTACCCCTGGCGAAGGGACGCGTGAGCGCCCCCGTCGAGTGGGCCGAGTCGTCGCGGGAGCTGACGCTGGAGATCACCGACATCTCGACCTTCTTCGACTGCACCGTCGGCCACGCGGCCGATCGCGAGACCTTCCCGGAGGTCTCGGACCGTGACGAGGGCAAGACGCTGCCGCTCGTCTACGGCCGGGTCAGGCGCGCGCCGGGCGTGCACGTCAAGTGCGGCGGCAGGGCGAAACTGGCCGCCGACATCCCCGACGCCGACGAGGCGAGCTTCATCGTCGACGACTCCTCGCCCTTCCCGCAGGACCAGTCGATCACCGTCCGCATCGGCGTCGAGCACATAGAAGGCAGCTTCTCGGGCAACACCTTCACTGTGACATCGCGCGGCTGTGAGGTCGCGAGCGGCACGACGGACTCCTTCACCGACAACGAGCACATCATCACCGACGCGGGCCTAGACTGCGCCGACGGCGAATACGTGGGCCACTTCGTGAAGATGTGGGTGTCGCACGCGGGCGGCCTCAGGGGCAGCCTCGGGCGCTACGGGGGCGGCGGCTGGCAGTACCGGCGGATAGTGCGGTGCGAGGCGCCGGGCGTGCTCGAGATCTACCCGGGCTTCGCGCCGGGCGCGGGCTCGCAGCCCTACGCGGTCGACATCTTCCTCCAGGTCGGCTCCGTCTGGAAACCCCCGGCCGGGACGCCTTTCACGATCGCGACCATCCCGTCGGCCCACGAGGCGGGCGAAGAGGTCCGGCGGGTGCTCGACGGGTACACCTACATCGTGAACGACCTGCCTTCGGTGGCGGTCCGGAAGGTGGAGTGCTACGGCATCCGTCGCAGGCGCCTGGCGAGCCTGAGGACGAGCCGGGGCTTCTTCGCCGGCTTCTCTGACGGCCTCTTCCTGAACGACCCGAAGGTCCTGGCGGATCTCTTCGGCCCGGGCGACGAGGCGGAGGACGTCGAGCAGACGCAGATAGGCTGGCTGCCCCTGGGTAAGACGCTCTACGAGGTCGACACGAACGACACCACTAGCTTCCCCGACCTCGGCCGCGCGGTCACGACGGTGACGCTCTGGAGGAACCCCACGGGGCTGCCCGGCTACGACTTCAGCACCGACGACATCCGTGCTGACATCGAGGGGGCGGACGCCGACGGGGACGGCACGGGCTCTCTCATCGAGAACCCGGCGGACGTGATCGAGGATGTGCTCGACCGCCTCGGCGGGCTCTCCGGGAGCGACTACGACTCGGCCTCGTTCAGCGACTGTGCGGCCCGGATGGGGGGGCTGCGCTTCGGCTTCTCCATGGGGCGCAGAAGGCGACTGCTGGACCTCGTCCAGGACCTGGCCTTCCAGTGCCGGACGACGCTCGTCTGGGAGGCGGGCGTGGCGGAGCTCAAGTGGCTGCCCGTCGATACGTCGTCGCCGGCGGCCACGATAGACGACGACGCGCGCGCCATCGACTCGGTGGTCGTGGAGAAGTCCGACGCCCAGGAGGTGCTGACCGAGATCAACGCCAGCTGGACGGAGGCCGGCGAGGAGAGGACGCTGAGCGTCTCCGACGCGGCGGCCGAGTCGAGCTGGGGTCGCCGCGCGGCCGGGCTCGAGTTCTGGGCACACGCCGAGCGGAAGGGCGTCGAGGCGGTCGCCAACTTCTGGCTGAGGCGCCTCCGGGACGTCTGGGAGGCGGTGAACCTCAGCACGTTCCTCAACTCGCTCGAGCTCGAGCGCGAGGACCCCTTGCAGCTCGAGCTGCCCGGCTACTACCCCTCGGGGATGCGGGCGGTAGTGGATGCGGTCGAGCACGTTCCGGGCTCGGGCGCGGCCGGAGAGATCGACCGCATCCACTACCGACTGCGCGTGCCCTTCTTCGCCGGGTGCGAGACGATCTGCGAGGCCTACTGCGAGACGGCGGGCTGCGAGACGGCGGCCGAGCTCGCCGGCTGCAGCTCGACCTGCGAGACCTCCTGCCAGTGGCAGTGTGAGCTCGCGTGCCAGGGCGCCTTCCAGGCCGGTTGCGGGCTCGGCTGCGAGAGCGCCTGCACAGTCGGCTGCCAGACCGCCTGCACCGGCATGAACATGGCCGGGTGCTCCGGCGTCGAGACCGGCTCGCCGCCCGCGGGCGCGTGCGAGTCGGCCTGCCAGACCTACTGCCAGTACCAGGAGACGGCGGCGTGCTCGATGGAGACGTGCATGGTGACGTGCGTCGTCGGGTGCGAAGCCGGCTCGTGCGAGTTCGACTGCACCACCGACTGCGAGATCGCCGGGTGCGAGTCGGCTGCGTGCACCACGTACTGCACCGTCTCGGGGTGCGAGAGCGACTGCCAGTCGGCCACGCAGCACTGCATCACCGACTCGTGCGACCTCGGGAGCTGCCAGCTCGGGTGCACGGTGTCGCTGACGGTCTCGTGCTCGGGCGACTGCCAGACGACGTGCGTCATGAGCTGCACGCTGAGCTGCCAGATCGGTTGCACCTCGTCGTGCGAGTCGGCCGGCTGCACCGTCTGCTGCGAGGCGTCCTGCACCTCCGGATGCGAGGACGGCTGCCAGTCGTCGTGCGAGGTGGGCTGCGAGTCGCTGGGCTGCCAGTCGGTCAACTGCGAGACCGCGTGCGAGGCCTCGGGGTGCGAGACGAGCTGCGAGACCGGGTGCGAGGTCCAGTGCGAGACCGGCTGCGAGGCGAGCTGTCAGCAGGGATGCACGATCACCTGCGAGGAGCCCTGCGAGACAACCTGTGAACCGGGGCAGGAGTGACCATAGGTCTGATTGAGGAGGTGGTGAGTGAGAAGCCTGAACCTTGCCGAGAGGCTTGACCCGAAGCGCGTCCGCACGGGGCCCGCGCGCCCTGAAATGCGCATCTTCGACGTCAGGGGCAAACGGCTCGGCCTCGATGCCAACACGCTCGCGGCGTGGGAGCTTGCCCCGGGCGAGGAGCCCGAGGGCGAGGCCGCCGCGCCGCAGTTCCGGGCCATGTCCCTGCGGGGGTTCAGGACGATCGTCCTCGAGGTGACCCACGCCTGCAATCTCGAGTGCTCGTACTGCTTCGTCCGGAACTACAACCCCGACAGGGGCGGGCGGACGATGCCGCTTGAGACGGCGGTGCGCGCGGTGGGGCTCATCCCCTTCGATCCGCGCTCCCGGCGTAACCCGCCGCTCTCGATCGGCTTCTTCGGGGGCGAGCCGCTCGTCGCCTTCGCCCGCGTGAAGGAGATCGTCGCATACGTGGAGGAGCTCGCGCGGCAGCGCGGCATCGAGACCAGCTTCTCGCTCACGACCAACGGGACGCTCCTCGATGACGAGAAGATCGCCTTCCTCGGCGCCCACCGCTTCAGCCTGATCGTCTCCCTCGAAGGGCCGGCGGCGGTCCACGATCGCTACCGGCCGATGGCCGGTGGCGGGGGCTCGCACGCGGCGGTCCTCGCCGCGGTGAAGCGCCTCAAGGACCGCCGCGGCATCAGCCACGTCACGCTCCGGTCGACGTTCACCGGCGAGGAGGTCGATCTGCGGCAGCGCCTGGAGTACCTGAATATCCTCTGCGACGAAGGCTGCGCCGATCACGTCTCGGTGGAGCCGGTGAGCCTGTCCGAGTCTGGCTGCATAGCGTTGCCGGACGGCCACGAGCAGTCCATCACCCTCGAGAAGGCGCAGGCCCTGCGCGGCGAATACTCCCTGGCCGCCGAGTGGTTCCGCGACCGGATCAAGGGGGGGCGGCGCGCGCGGTTCCATCACTTCTACAAGATGCTGGAGCGCGTGGCTTATCGTCTTCCCGCGCCCTCGGAGTGCGGCGCCGGTTGCGGCTACGCGGCGGTCGCCCCGGCCGGAGAGATCTACGCCTGCCATCGCGAGGGAGCGTCGCTGATAGGCCACGTCGAGTCAGGCATCGACGAGGCCGCCCGGGCGAAGTGGGTCGATAACCGGCACTACGCCCGCGAGGGCTGCGGCGAGTGCTGGGCCCGCTGGGCCTGCGGCGGCGGCTGCCGGCTCGACTCGCTCGACAGGGGGCTTGGTATCCGGCAGCCCGACCCCGTGGGCTGCTTCTTCAAGCGGGTATTCTGCGAGGAGGCGCTGTGGCTCCTGTCGGAGCTCACCCCCGAGGAGGTCCGCCGCGCCACGGGCCGCGACCGGAACCGTCGAAAGGGGGCCGCGTGCGCAGCGCCGGCAACCATCGTCCGCACGTAGCCCTGGCGCGCGAGGCCGGCGGCCTCGGTGATGTCATCCGGGCCACCGTCCCCGCCAGGGCCTGGCGCCGCGCGGGGTACACGGTCGACGCATACGTGCTGGCGCCCTACGCGCCCCTGGCGGCAATGGCGACCTGCGTTGATCGCGTCTTCGCGGTCTCGGGTGCCGAGCGCCGGGCGCGTTCGTCGCGGCCCGACCCGGGGAGGCACCGGTATTTCCTCCGGGGCGGCGTGCGGTACGATTTCATCGCCGACCTCTACTGCCCCGCGTTCCGCCACGAGATGGACACTTTCGGCCGGCCCTGCCGCGACCGGATAGAGTGCTTCTGCGACGCCGCCCGGGTCGACCCGCCGGTGAAGACTCCGGAGATCCGCGTGCCTCGCGCGGCGCTCGACTGGGCGACGGGATGGCTTTCGGCGAACGGGATCGAGACCCGGAGGCGGCCCGTCGTCGCTATGCAGCCCTACTCGACGACGACGTGGCGCGACTGGCCCGCGCGGCTGTGGAGGGAGCTCGGGGGGCGCCTCAGGACGCTGGGCGTCGGCGTGGTCGCCGTCCACTCTCACCGCGGCGGGATGGACTCCATGCCGGGCGCGGCGGCGACGGGCCTCGGCTGGGAGCGCCTGGCCGGTCTCGTTGCGGCGGCGGACGTGCTCGTCGGGCCGGACTCGGGGCTCTTCCACATGGCGGCGGCGGTCGGTACGCCGGCGGTGGGGCTCTTCGGGCCCACGGGCGGGCGGCTCATCGCCAAGCACTACCCGCTCGCCGACGTGGTGACGGCCGCCGACTACTCGGGGCTCGAGTGCCGGCCGCCGTGTCACGTTTCGCCGGCGCGCGGCTTCGGGGCGTTCTGCCGCGACAGGAGGTGCCCGGCCATGGAGAGGATCGAGCCGCGCGCGGTGCTCGAGCGGACGCTCAGGATGCTCGCGGCGGCGGAGTTGACGAAGGGGGTGAAGCGTCATGGGTGATATCGTGAAGGAATGGGCGCCCTGCGTGGTGGGGCTGCTCCTGGCGGCGGGAGGCTTCGGCTGGCTGCGGTCGAAGCTGCTGGAGCTGCGGCTGGTCAAGAAGCTCCACGCGGAGAAGCTCGTCGAGGTGCTCGCCGAGCGCCTCGTCGTCTGGGCCGAGAAGTACTCGGGCCGCCTCGGCAAGGTCTCCGGCCGGTCCAAGATGGAGATGGTCAAGGGCCGGATGCACGAGCGGCTGGGCCGCACGGGCGTCGCGGCATCGGACGCCGAGCTGGAGGAGGCCATCGAGGCCGCGCACACGAGGATGACCGAAGCCGCGGATTTTCGGGCAGCCGCCGCGGCCGGGTCGGCCTCGGGCTCGGGTCGGACCTAGAGCCGGAGCTGGCCCTGTCCGCCGGCGGCGGGCGCGGGAGTCTCGAGTGGGGCATCTCGGGCGCCGTCGGCACGGGCGGAGACTGGTCCGCCGGAGCGTCTCTCGGGTGGCGGTGGTAGCGGCGGCCGGGCCCGTCGGGCGGCCGGCGCGGTCGACATAAGCTTGTCATATCCTCCGCGGGCCGCTAGAGTGTCGCGCGGAGGCGGGAGAGTTGACGAAGCGCGGGTGGGCCAAGCTCGTCGGGCTCGGTGTGGCGGCCTCGTGGGGGGTCTCCTTCATCTCCATAGGCCGGGTGGCCGACGACCTCTCGGCCGGCGCGGCGAGCCGCTACGACGTGGCCATGCCCTTCTTCCTCGCGCGATTCGCGGTGACGGCGGTCTGCTTCGTGCCGGTGCTGATCCTCGGGCGGCGTGAGATCGCCCGCTACGACCGCCGCGCCTGGGCGTGGGTCGTCTTCCTGGGGCTGCTGCTCGGGCCCGGATATCACCTGCCCCTCTACTTCGCCGCGCCGCCCGCGATGCCCTCGGCCCTGATGAGCCTCATCGTCGCGATGGCGCCGGTCATCACGGTGGTGCTCGCGCGCGCGTTCCTGGCCGAGCCTGCGGGCCTGCGGCGGGTCGGGGGGATACTGCTGTCGTTCTGCGGCGTGGCTGTCGCGGTGGCCGTTCAGAAGGGCCTGAGGGCGGGCATCATCGGCTTCGGCGGTTCTGGTGCGGGATGGCTCGTCTACCCGGCGCTCGTGGGCTGCTCGGCCCTCGCGGGGGCGCTCTGGGCCGTCTGCGGCAAGGTCGCGCTCAAGGGGCGCGATCCGCTGACGTTCGTGGCCGCGGCGACGGTCGCGGCGACGGTGCTCACTGCCTTCCTCTGGAGCCCGGCGGCCGTGCGGCAGGTGGGGGCGCTCTCGGGGTGGGGATGGGCGGCGCTTCTCTACCTCGCGGTGGTGGGGACCTTCCTCGCCTACCTGGGGTGGTACTGGAGCCTGGGGCACCTCGACGCGTCGGAGCTCACCGTCTTCCTCAACGTCACGCCGCTGGTCGCCCTCTGCCTGGGGGCGCTGGTGAGGCACGAGAGCATGCGGCCGATGTACCTCGCGGGGGCGGCGATGATCGTCGTCGGGGTCTACCTGGCCCAGACGTCAGGCGCCCGGGAGCGCCCGGTGCCCGAAGAGAAGGAAACTGTGCCCGAGCCTGCGGCCTGACCCGCGGGGTCCGAACGGAGGAGACACATGGAAGCCAAGATAGGCTGCTTCACCCTCGCCTGGAGGAAGTACCCCTTCGCCGAGGCCCTGAAGAGCATAAAGGCCGCCGGCTTCGAGTACGTCGGCGTCTGGCCCGAGCACGAGGATGACGCGCAGCTCGACCTGGGCGCCGGGGCCGCCGCGGGGAAGGAGCTCGCCAAGGTGATCGCCGACGCGGGGCTTAGGCCCTCGGTCCTCTTCGGGCGCGTCTGCCCCCTGGACGACGAGGCGGTGGCGAAGTTCAAGGTCCGCATCGACCAGGCCGCCGAACTCGGGGTCGACGAGGTGCTCTCCATCGCTCCGTGGCCCTACTCGAAGGGCATCGACGTGAAGCGGCCCGAGGACGAGTGGAACGAGGAGGTGGAGCGCTTCTACGGGCACCTCGCGCCGGTGGCGAAGCACGCCGAGGACGTCGGGATGATGATCGCGTACAAGCCCCACACGGGGCTTACCGCGACGGCCGCCGAGTGCAAGGAGCTCGTTGAGCGCGCCGCCTCGCCCTGCGTCAAGATCAGCTACGATCCGGGCAACGTCTCCTTCTACGAGGGCGTCGACCCGGCGGCGGACGTGCCCGTGATCGCGGCCGAGACCGTCAGCGTCTGCGTCAAGGACCACGTCGGCGCCCGCGGCAACCCCGACTTCCCCAACCCCGGCAAGGGTGAGGTCGACTTCGGGTCCGTCTTCAGGACGCTGAACGAGCACGGCTTTACGGGCCCGGCGACGGTGGAGAAGCTTGTCGGGGCCGAGCTCGACGAGCTCAGCGCCTCGGCGGCCGAGTGCGTCGAGTTCCTGAACGGGCTCATCCCGGCGATCTGACCGGGCACGGAGGCCGGCGCGCTCCCGCGGAAGCGGTCACGCCGCCGGAGCCTGCTGCGACATACTTCTGGGGCCCCGGGCCGGGTCTGGGCGGAGCGGGGCGGAGGAGGCGACGGGAGCTTGTCCGGAGACGACCGGCCAGCGCCGAGAAGCGACGCGGAGCTAGTACTCGCGTCCATCCGCCGCGAGGCGGGCGCCTTCGAGGAGCTCGTCGAGCGCCACCAGGGCCTGGTGAAGCTCGTCGCCTTCCGCCACTCGGGCGCTGAGGCGGACGCCGACGACGCGGCCCAGGAGGCCTTCGTCCGGGCGTACTTCTCGCTCCCCACGCTGAAGGACCCGGCGGCCTTCAAGAGCTGGCTGCTGAGGATTGCCAGCAACGTTGCCCGGGACATCGCCCGGAGGCGCGGGCGCCGTCCGTCGGTGAGCCTGACGCTTGACGAGGACGCCGAGACGCCGGCGCCGTTCGAGGGGATATCGGAGGTGCCGACCGCGCCGGAGCGCCTATCGCAGCGCGAGCTCCGGCTGAAGATCGTCGAGGCGATAGAGTCGCTCCCCGACGACTACCGCCAGGTCGCGGTCCTCAGGTACCTGGAGGACCTGTCCTACAAGGAGATCGCCGAGCGATCGGGGCTCCGCGAGGACACGCTGCGAAAGCGGATTCACCGGGCGAACGCCGTGCTGAGGCAGAAGCTGAGACGCTACATTAGCGAGGGACCGTGATGGACTGCAACGAGGTCCGCGAGAACCTGGTCGCCTTCGTCGACGGGGGCCTGCCCCCGGAAAAGGTGAAGGAGATGGAGCGGCATCTGGCGGAGTGCCCCGACTGCGAGCGAGAGCACCGAAAGGTCGCCAGGTTCACCACGTCGCTCGTCGAGCTCCTCGAGCCGCTCAGGCCGTCGCGCAGCTTCAAGGAGTCGGTGCTGACGACCGTGACCACCCACGAGCGCGGCGGGCTGGGGCTCGGCCCCCCGCCCCCGCGGGGCAGGGGCCCGATCGAGAAGTGGCTCCTGGCGATCGCCGTCGGGCTGGTCGTCATGTCCGTCATCGGCGCGGCGGCACTGCTCTTCCGCTCGGGGCCGCCCGCCGGCAAGCTGGTCGTCGAGGAGGGCACCGCGACGGTGCTGCGGTACAGGCGCGGCAGCTGGCAGGCCGCGCCGGAGCGGAAGGAGGTATACCCCGGCGAGCGCGTCGCCACTTCGGCGGGCTCGCGGGCGGTGCTCAGGCTCGAGGGGGCTTCCGTCACCGTGGGCGGGGAGGTGACGGTGCAGCTCGAGAGCACACCGGAGGCGCTCAGGATCCACTTCGCCTCGGCCGGCGAGCTTTATGTCGACGTGAACATCCTGCGCGAGTTCCAGGTCGTCGCCCAGAACGTCCGGGTGACCCTCGGCCGCGGCGCGGCGAACGTCGCGCTCGGGGCGGACGGCCGCGTGACCGTTTCGGCGTGGGAGGGCTCGCCGCGGGTGGAGACGCCCGACGTCAAGATACAGCTCGCCGAGGGGAGGGAGCTGACCGTTCCCCAGGGCGGCCGCTTGCGCTCCGAGCCCGAGCCGATACCCGAGGATCGCCTGAAGTGGCTCGGCCGGGAGGCCGGCGCCTCGGCGGAAGACGGCGACGACGCAGGCGAAGCGGCGGCCGGGCCCGCCGCCCCCGGCGACTAGGCGGCCTACTTCGCCCTGCGGACCTTCCTGGCCGACTTCTGTATCGCCGTGAGCTTCGGCGTGCGCTTCAGCGGCAGCCTCACGGGCCTGCCGGTCTGGGCCGACCTGTAGACGGCGAGTATGACCTCGACGGCCTTCCGCGCCTCGGGGCCCGTGACCATCGGGTCGGTGCCGTTCCTGACGGCCTTGACCATGTCCTCGAACTGGATCTGGTGGCCCTGGAAGCTGATGTGCTTGGGGTCGGCGGCGCCGTAGGCGCGCCCCTTGGCGGGCTGCGGGCCGTACGTCTTCCAGATCCTCTTGTCGGCGGCCGTCATCTTCTTGAGCTCCCAGACGGTGAAGGTCGAGTCCTTCAGGAAGGCCGAGCCGTCCTCGCCCGAGATGTGGACCTCCTTCGAGTGGCCGGGGAATGCGGCCGTGGCGCCCTCGATGACCCCCACCGCGCCGTTCCTGAAGCGGAGCGCCGCGACGCAGACGTCCTCGACCTCGATCCGCTTGTGGGCGAGGCAGTCGGCGATGGCGAAGACGCTCTCGACGTCGCCGGCCAGGTGCTGCAGCAGGTCGATGGTGTGGATGCCCTGGTTCATCAGCGCGCCGCCGCCGTCGAGCTCCCAGGTGCCGCGCCAGCCGCCAGAGTCGTAGTACTCCTGCGTGCGCCACCACTTGATGTAGGCGTCGCACACGGTGAGCCGCCCGAAGCGGCCCGAGTCGATGGCCTTCTTCAGCTCCCTGACTTCGCCGCCCGTCCGCGCGGGGAATATCCCAGCGAGCGTGACGCCGGCCTTCTTGCACTCGCGGATCATCCTGTCGCAGCGCTCGAGGGTGATCTCGAGGGGCTTCTCGCAGATGACGTGCTTGCCGGCCCTGGCGGCGGCCAGGGTCGGCTCGAGGTGGGCGCCCGAAGGGGTCGCGATGGCGACGATCTCGAGGCCCGGGTGCGCGAAGAAGGCCTTGGGGTCAGTGTAATAGGCGCAGCCGAACTTCTTGCCGACGCGCTCGGCGCTCTTGGGGCTGAGGGTGTCGAGGGCCGCCACGAGGTGGCCGCCCTTCATCGCCTGCACCGCCGAGGCGTGGAAGTCCGCAATCATCCCGCATCCGACCACGCCGAACCCAATGCCGCCCTTCATCGCCATCGATGCGTCCTCCCCCCCGATCTTGTCAGCCGATAACGTCCTTCCACTTGAGCGGCCGGCCCTCCTTGGCGCTCCTGCGGCAGAGGGCCACCGCCTGGTGCGCCCGGATGGACTCCTCGGTCGTGATGCTCGTCTGGGCGCCCTCGAGGCAGTATGCGACGAACTCCTCGACCAGGCCGCGCTCGGACTTCCGCGGCTCGAGCTTCGTCGGCTCGGTCGTGTCCGAGTAGTAGATGCCGCCGGCGTCGCCGAATTCGCCGGGCATGCCGGCCAGGAAGAGCTCGATCTTGCCTCGCGTGCCCAGGACCTCGAAGCGGTAGTCGCCGTGCTTGGGGAACTTGTCTGGCGTGAGCCAGTCGGGCCGGAAGAAGCCTATGGCGCCGCCCTCGAGGCGGATCATAGAACTCGAGATATCGGTGATGCCGGGGTGAGAGTGCTGCCAGCGCGCGGCCCACTCGTAGGCGAATACCTCTTCGACGGGACGGCCTGCGAGCCAGAGGAAGATGTCCGTCGCGTGACACGACAGGTCCACGATCACCCCGCCGTAGAGCTCGTCGTCGAACATCCAGCCCGGCCTGTTGTCGGGGCCCAGCCTGTGCGGCGCGAGGCCGATGCAGCCGACCAGGTCGCCGATCTCGCCCGAGGCCGCGAGCTCCGCGGCCGAGCGCACGAGCGGCGAGTAGCGCATGGTCAGCATCACGACGGCCTGCTTGCCGGATTCGGCGTGGGCCTCCTCGATCAGCTTCAGATCCTCGAGCGTGACGGCCATCGGCTTGTCGGTGAGGACGTGCTTGCCGGCGCGGAGCGAGGCGGCGATGTCCTCGCCCTTATTCTTGTTGATGGACGCGACTCCGATGAACTCGGCCTCGGCGCCTGCTAGGTACTCCTCGCGGTCGGTGACGACGGGCACGCCGTGCTCTTCGGCGAACTTCGAGGAGAGCCACGGGTCGCCGTCGTCGCAGATGCCCTCGAACTCGTAGCCCAGGCCCTTCATGCCCGAGACGAAGGCGCCTATGTGGCCGTGCTGGCAGCCCACGATGCCGAACTTGCCACCCATCGGTCTCTCCCGGAAAGGGACCTCTTCCCGCGGCTCGCACCCGACGCCGGCGCTCTCAGCCGAGGACCTCGTCGCACGCCTCGGCGATGACCCCTACGCCCTCGGTGATAGCCTCCTCGTCGATGATCAGCGGGGGCGAGATCTTCACGGCGCTCCCCTGGGTTCCGACGGGGGAGAAGAAGAGCAGCCCCTTCTGGACGCACTTCCAGACGATGTTGAAGGCGGCGTCCGGGTCGGGGTCGAGCGAGCCGGGCTTCACCATGTTGAGGGCGGCCACCAGGCCCTTGCCGCCCACGTTGGCGATGTTGTCGGGGTACTTGGCCTTGATCTCGGCGAGGCCGGCCTGCAGGGGCTTCTCCATCTCGGCGGCATTCGCCGACAGGTTCTCGGCGAGCACGATGTCGAGGCTCGCAAGCGCCGCCGCGCAGCAGAGCGGAGACCCCGTGTGGGTGGAGGTCATGGACCCGGGCCCGTACTGGTCGAGGATCTCCTGGCGGCCCATGACGGCGGACAGGGGCAGCGAGCTGGAGATCCCCTTGCCGCAGGCGATCAGGTCCGCCTCGACCCCGTAATGCTCGTAGCCGAAGAGCGTGCCCGTGCGACCGAAGCCCGCCTGCACCTCGTCGAAGATGAGGACTACGTCGTTATCGTCGCACCACTTCCGCAGGTCGCGGACGAAATCGACCGGCGCGAACCAGGCGTCGCCGCCCTGGTAGGTCTCGGTCATGACGCCGCAGATCTGCCCGGGCTTGACGCCCTTCTCCGCGAGGACCTTCAGGAAGCCGTCGAAGCTCTGGTCCTCAACGCGGAAGGAGCCCGGGAAGGGCGCCTGGACGAAGCTCTCGTCAACGGGGTTGATCCACGTCTTGAGGCCGGGGATGCCCCCGGCGAGCTGGGCGCCCAGGGTCCGGCCGTGGAAAGCGCCCTCGAAGGAGACGAAGACGTTCTTGTCCGCCCCGCCGACCTTCTGGCCCCATGTCTTGGCGAGCTTGATGCAGCACTCTGTCGCCTCGGCGCCCGTGGTGAGCAGAAAGACCTTCTGGAGCTCGGCCGGCGAGCACTCGATGAGCTTGGCCGCGAGCCGGGACCTGATCTCGGAGGGGAAGCAGTAGTTGTGGAGGAGCCCCGAGTCGACCTGGTCCTTGAGGGCCTTTGCGATTTCGGGCCGGCTGTGGCCGGCGGAGGCGACAAGCACGCCGCTCGTGAAGTCGAGCCACTTGTTCCCCCAGCGGTCGTATACGTGGAAGCCCTCGGCCCGGTCCCACACGATCGGGGGCTGCCCCGACATGGAGAGGGGCTCTGTCTCGCGGAGCTTCTCCAGTACGGCGATCGACTCCGGCGCCGGGAGCTTCGTGACGATCTTGCGGTTTTTGGTCTCGACCTGGGGCACGTCGATCGGCTCCAGGGGGTACGTGGCACCGGCCATCGGCATTCTCCTTTCAGCTTCCCGCTGTCGAATAGGGGGGATCAAGGATACTGGCGGCGGTACGAGTGTCAACCGCATTTTCGCGGCCGGTGCGGGCCGGATTGCCTGCAGAAAAGGCCGGGGAGGGCCCTTGGGGGCCCTCCCCGGCCTCGTCGCGTTCAGAGCCGGGCTGGAAGAATCAGCCCTTCGAGCCCTCTTCCCGCCACCATTTGCGCCACGCGGCGGCGGAGCTGGGCAGCCGGCCCTGGCCGGTGATGCCCTTGAGCGTCTTGTAGATCTGCTTCGTGACCTGCTTGCTCCCCTCCTTCTCGACTATGTTGAGAAGCTGTGGGACCACATCGAGCTCCTTGATCTTCTGCAGCGCCACGACCGCCGCGAGCCGCGTGTTTGTGCCGAGCTTGCTCGATCCGAGGATGTCGAGCAGCGAACGCTTGGCTGCGGAGAGGCGGCGCTCGCCTGCGGCGAAGACGGCCTCGTCCAAAGCCATTCTGTTCTGAGTCCTGAGGAAGCCGAGGACCTTGGATTCGGCCTTCTCGTGCCCCACGTATGCGAAGATCAGCGCGTAGTTGCCGGGATACCTCGAGCTGTCCACGCGCTGGACGAGAGCCGCCTCGAGCTTGGCGGCGCCACCTTCCAGCTTCACGAGCTTGATCCCGAACTGGACGAGCCCGATCCGCGCTGTAGCGCGCACCCGGGCGTCCCGATGGTCGAGATAGGGCACCAGGGCCGGGTAAAGCCTCGGGTTGCCGCAGGCGACGAGAGCAGTGATGACTTTCTGCAGCCTCGGCGGTCTGGCTTTGGGAAGGTTCTTCAGCAGCACGCTTGCCGACTTGTGCGACGGGAGCTTGCCCAGGATGTCGATCAGCCTGGGAGGCGCTTGGTTGATCCCCTGGGCGGCGATGGCTTTCTCGATGTCTGGGATGATGGCGGTGATCCCGCGAGGAGCGAGGATCTCGGCCAAGTGCATCTTGGCCACCCCGCGGGCCGTCTTGAACTTGGTGAGCAGATAGAGGCTGACGTCCCGGGACTTCATCTTCCTGAGCTCCGACTTCGCCGCCTTCCACTCAAGACCCTCGGAGCCGGTGGCCTCGTTGTGGACTATGCCCAGGTCCCTGACGAGCTTGTCCAGCTTTGCCTTCATCTCCTCGCTCAGGTCCAGCTTCTCGTCGCCCGCCTCGCCCACAGGCGGCTTCCCGGCTGGCCCCGCTTCTCCGCCCTCGGCCTTCGGAGCGCCGCCGGCGGTCGGGGCGGTCTCGCCGCCGTCGGCAGGCTTCTCCGCTGGGGCCTGGGGTGTCTGTGGTTTCTCGGGCCGCTCAATCTCGGCGATGTCCTCCTTGTCGACGGAGAGTTTCAGGCCCGCCGCCTTGAGGGTGATCTCGTCGTCGGTCTCGCTGACGACCACGCCCTCCATGGTGGTACCGTCTTTCAGCTTCACCGTGATCTTCTCGGCGGCCCACAGGCTCCCCGTTATGAGCATCGCCAGCATCGAAAGGAGTATTGCCTTGGTCTTCATCCCTGTGCCTCCCGGTTCTTCAGGCAAATCTCAGGGGCGGCTCTCTGAGAGCCGCCCCCGAGTGCTTCGCTTCGCGCCTCTGCGGGCCGCCTACATGCTCGGCCCTATGACGGTGCGGTCGCGCCAGCTCACAACGGCCCACGGGCCGACCGGGTCCGTCGAGCCCGCGCCGCCACGCGGCAGGCCGGGGAGCATCAGCGTCCCGTCCGAGAGGCGCGGGTCGTAGGACGCGGTCATGCGCGCGTGCTGGCCGCCGAAGTCGCGGTTGATACGCACCTGGTTGCCTGCGGACATCAGGCCCTTGACGCCGAAGTCGAGGGGCTTGCCATCCTGCGCCAGGCAGTAGTCGACGAAGTCATTCTGGGCGTAGAAGAAGGTCTGGGATTCGCCCACGGGCCCGTAGTTGGGGTCGCCGTAGTAGATGTTGCCCGAGCCCTCCACTGCTCCCTGGTAGCCCGGAACGCCGTTATCGCCCACGATCTTCTCGCCTACGTCATACTGGAAGTTGTTGTTCTCGTCTACGTAGGACTCGTCGTCGGCGATCGCTATGAGCGCCAGCCCGTTGAGCCTGTTGTTCTCAATCGGTTCCGGTGTCCCGTCGGGCCTGGGGGTGCTGCTGCTGCCAAGCCAGAAGTCGTCGCAGACGTAGATGTTGCCTCTCACGACGATCGTCATCCTGGCGCCGTCCGCGGGCGGGTTGAAGTACCGGTAGTGGAAGGTGCCCGCCTCCAGCCAGAGATTGCCGTCGATGAAGAAGATCTTGTCGTTGCCGTCCGGGTGTATCGAGATGTCCCCGTCGTTGTTGCCCTCGCGTAGGTCGGCGAGGAACCAGTGGGGGTTGTCGTGGGTCTTGCCCGTGCCGTAGTCCGCATGGCCCTCGTCGTCTTCAGTGCCGCTCAGGACCCCGAGGTCGTCGCGGTAGTCCCAGTCGGCGAAGATGTGCCTGGGGTCGCTCTCGGGGTAGGTCGAGGCGTAGCCGTAGCAGCCCCTCTCCCTGTCCTTGGGCGGATCGGACATGCTGATCGTGTAATCGGCGATCTTCTCGTATTTCATGCTGGCGATGTCGGGCGGCGCGATGGCATCCGCACCGGCGTTGCCCTTGATGCCGGAGCCCGTGATCTTGCCGGTAGCGGAGACCTCCTCGATCTCGGAGCCGCTGTGGTCGATGTCGACGACGTCGGAATTGCCGGTGAACTTGATGTCTCCATTGACATGCACCTTGCCGTCGACGCGATCGGCGTGGTTGTCGGACGAAGGCAGCGGCATGGCGTCGTAATTCTCGCCCCCGTGATCGTGCGAGAAGGCCTTGTTGGCGGTGGTTCCGCAGTAGGGGCACATGAACCGGGTCTTACTGCCCGTCTGGCCGCCGAAGCGCATCTCGTAGTCGTCGTAGCCGGACTTCGCCTGAGAGTCGTTCCCGGCATAGATGCAGTAATCGTCGGAGAAGATCGGGTGCGGGGGGAGCGCCACCGAGTGAAGCACTGCCTCGATCTCCCTAACCTCTGTCTGGCCGGCCATGCGGCACTTGGCGATAACGGCGACGTAAGTCTGCTCGCTGTCCCCGTCGACGGTGCTGTCATTGTCGTTGTCGAGACCGTCCGAGCCCAGGCGCACGACGTACGTGAAGTACTCGCCGCTCGTGCCCGCGAGCGTGAGGGGTGCCACCCCGCTCTCGCCGAAGTCGGGCTCGAGGTTGCCGTTGGCGTCGTCGGCCAGCGTCCACGCGTCGGTTCCGAAAACGCCGTCGTTGGCCATGGTGAGGGGCTGACTGGCGTCGGTCCGGCGGTTCATCTCCATGATCGCCGTGTCGAGAGCGCTCTCGGCCACCAGCATGCTCTGGTGGCTCGAGGTCATGATGTCGACCGAGCGGCTCTTGTTGACGCCCTCCCGCAGCGCGGCGGCGGAGACCAGCACCAGGAAGGCCATTATCACCATCGCGGCGATCAGGACCGTTCCTCTCTCGTCTCTAGCCCTGTCCATGTCGGGCCTCCTTTCGCTCTCTGCGAGCGTCAGTTCCTGAGGAACACCGTGCTCCTCACGTTGACAAGTACCGGCTCCCCGTCGCCGACGATTCTCATCAGCCAGATGCTGATCGTCAGCCTGTTGCCCTGCAGGTCGAAGATCGGGTCGGCTGTGCCGTCGCCGTTGACATCGCCGCCCCAGCCGGCGTTGTTGACGCAGACCAGGTTAGGCTCGCCGAAGAGCCTGGACCAGCCGTCCTCGGTCTCGAACTCGATGTAGCCGCGCCTGAAGACGTCGCCGAGGTCGCCGTCGCGGTTCGCGTCGATGCCGTTGGCGCTCTCGGTGAAGGTGCCGTTGGCCCCGGCGGCCGGGACGAACTGGTAGATCATGAAGTTGCCGAGGGTCGGCACGCCCTGCTCGAAGGCGCCCCACTCGATCGTGAAGGTGTCGTCCAGGACATCGCCGTCGCCGTCGTGGTCGACCGGCACCATGTACTGAATGGCGTGTCCGTCGCCCCCCGGCAGCGTGATCTGCGTAGCCGCCGACGGGCGGACCATGCGCTCGATCTGCTCGACAAGCCGGTGGCCGATGTTCTCCATGTCGCCCTGGGGGATGTCGACGGCCATGTTGTCGTTGGCCGTCTTGAGGACGGACATGACCCCGGCAACTATCAGCCCGAAGATCGCCACGACAATCATCACCTCGATGAGCGTGGAGCCGCCCTCGGCGGCCGCGATCCTTCTGTGACGCTCGTTTCTCACCGGTGGATCCTCCGTCTTCCTAGCTTCCAGCGGCCGGGTGCCTGTTGACCAGAACGGCGCTCAGCGTCACCTGTTCGTTCCGGCCCGTTATCACGCTCCTCCACCGGACGGTGATCTGGACGTCGTACGTGCCGTCGGCGGTGGCGCTCACGGCCACGACGCCGTGCGGGAAGCCCGCGGTGTGCAGGGGCTGGTTGTCAGGGGGCTGCAAGGTGGATGCCGGCATGCCCAAGTGAGTGGTGTTGTAGGCGGCGAACTCGTTATGGTGGCGATTGGAGGTGGCCTTGGCCACAGGGTCATAGTAGGACCATGTGTGGGGTGCGGAACCTCCCCAGATAGAGTCCGCCGCATCGCCGGAGTCGCCGTCGTAGATGTCGGCCAGGTCGTCGAAGTTGCTCTGCGCGTATTCGCGTATCTGCGCCATCATGAGCTGAGCTGCGTTCATGGCGGTGAACTGCTCCTCGGCGAGAGCCTTCACGCGCGAGTTGGTCACTATGACCCCGAGCATCGCCACAATGGCCGTCGCCAGCACCGCCGCGGCGATCATGACCTCGATGAGGGTCATGCCCTCCTCGCGGTGCCCGGCGGTCTCCAGCTTGGGTGTCTCATTCATGGCATCTGCCTCCGCATCCTAGGGTAAAGCAATTGGCGTACCAGACTTTCTCCGACGCCCTCACTGCGGCCATCGTGTCAGGCCCAATGCGCTGAACAGCCCGTTCGCTGCATTCTGGTCCATCAGAGGCACTTCCCCCGCCGGCCGGCCCGGCGCACGTTCTGCACGATCCGCCGATGCCGATGAGTGGCCAAAGGGTAACGGTGTTACCCAAATGCCACACCTCCCCACCCCCAGCCCGGCGCCCCCAGTCGAGAGTGCGCTCCCGTCGCCCGGCTCAGCCCTTCCGCGGGATGAAGGGGATGAGCCACGAGACGAGCGACTGGACCGAGCGTGTCTGAAGCAGGATCTTGCCCGGGCCCGTGTACTCGCAGACCAGCCCCTCTCCCGACGTGATCGAGCTGAACCACCCCTTTGCGGCCTTCTTCACCGAGTAGTTGACCGTCTCGGCGAAGGCGACTATGTGGGTCGTGTCGACGACATACGTTTCGCCGGAGGCCAGCGTCTTCTCGTGGATCGCCCCGTAGCTCGAGACGAACAGGTCCCCCGTCCCGGATGCCTTCAGGAGGAAGAGCCCTTCGCCCGAGAAGAAGCTCCTGGCGCCGCCGAAGGAGGTATCGAGCTCGATCGACGAAGAGCATCCCAGGAAGCTCCCGGACTGGATGTAGTAGGCCTCGGCCGAGAGCTCGATGACCCGTATGTCGCCCGGGGCCTGTGGCGCCAGGAGCACCTCGCCGGGCGAGCCCTCGGCGGTGAACGTGGTCTGGAAGAAGCTCTCGCCCCCGACGGCCTTCCGGAAGAGCCCCTTCAGAAGCCCGCCGCCGGTGGTCGACTCGATCTGGATGTTGGGGGACATCGAGACCATCGCGCCCGACTCGCCCCTCAGCGTCTCGCCCGCCTCCAGCTCCACCCTCGCCACCGAATAGCTCGGCGCGTACAGCACTTCGTGTTCCATGGTCGCCTCCCTTGCCTCTCGGCCCGGCGCGTCGCAGCCGGCAAGTATAGCGACCCGTCGGGCGGGCGCAACGACTTCGGCGGCCGGGCTGGGGAGCGGGGCGGCTGCGGCCGCACCCCGGCTCTGCAGGCATGACCGCCCGGGAGGGGATCGCAGGCCGGATGCACGGCCACCGCGGCGCAAAGGAGTGTTTTCTTCTTGACATTCTGCCGATAATGGAAATATAATCCATACGGTTGGATCCGGGATTTGGTGGCTTTTTCGGCTAATACGGGCGGCTCTCGCACCGTCTATCTCTGCGGGGGCCGGTGCCGCCTCTCGCCCCGCGGCGGAGAGAGGCGCGTGCTGCCTTTCGAGGAGGGGCCTTGGGTAGGTCTGTTATAAGGCTGGCAGCTATCGGGCTCCTGGGGATTGCGGCTTCGGGTTGCTTCTGTCACGAGGTCAGGCGCCCCGAGATGCTGAAGGAGGACGTCCGCAACTACATCCGTAACCAGAAGGAGCTTCCCCCCAAGCTGCGCGAGAGCTTCGCCTCCTACGTCGATCTGCAGCAGGAGCTGGTCCAGGCGTTGAGGCGCGATCTCCTCAGCTACGCCCGCCACCAGAAGGAGTGCCCCGCTCTCCTCCGCGAGTCGATCAACACCTACATCGCTCACGAGGCGCAGCTCGTCCAGGAGCTGAAACGCGATTACACCAACTTCATACGGCACCAGAAGGAGTGCCCCGCCCTCCTCCGCGAGGCCCTCGGCACCTACATCCAGAACGAGAAGCGCCAAGCGCTGGAGCTCAAGGCGGATCTCAGGACCTTCGTCCGCCACCAGAAGGAGCTGCCAGCCAGGCTCCGCGAGGCGCTGGCGACCTACATCGCGCACGAGAAGAGCCTGGTGCAGGATCTCAAGCAGGATCTCCAGACGTGGGGCAGGAACCAGCGGGAGAAGCCGGCGCTGCTGCGCGCGCAGGTCCGAGCCTACGTCGAAAACGAGAAGGCCCAGGCCCAGGAGCTGAAAGGCGACGTCAAGACCTACATCCGCAACCAGCGCGAACTTCCGCCGAAGATACGCGAGGCGATCCACGCCTACATCGAGGATCAGAAGAGGCGCGTAGGCGAGCTGAGGGCAGACACCAGGGCCTACGTCCGCAACCAGAAGGAGATGCCCGGGCGCCTGCGCGAGGCCTTCGGCAAGTACGTCTCCAGCGAGTCGGACCGGTGGCTCGCGATGAAGGGGGACGTGCGCGACTACTGGCGCAACCAGAGGGAGAAGCCCAGCCTCCTCCGCGCGCAGGTGGCCAGCTACGTCGCGGGGGAGACTGCCCGGTGGCAGGACGTGAAGGGCGACGTGACGAACTTCCGCAGGAACCAGGCCAGCAAGGTGGAGCTCCTGGCGGAGGACCTCAGGAGCTATCGCGCCGGCGAAGCCAGGCGGTACGGCCGGCTGAAGGGCAACGTACGGGACTACTCGCGCAACATGGACTCTCAGTGGAACAGGACCGTCGATAACGTGAGGTGTATTTTCGAGAAGTAGGACTGCTGTCGTAGCTCACCCGCGGTTGCGGGGGGGGTGGGTGGAGAGAGGAGAGCCTAGCATGGTCCGGCGCATTGTGCCCCTCCTTCTGCTCGGGTCCATGATGGGGCTGGCCGGCTGCCTGACCGGAGGCGAAGGCGGCGGCTTCCGCGTCTGGTCGCACCATCCCGCCATCCCGGTGGCAATGATCGAGCGCGGCGGCGATGACGTGTACCGGCTCGACAACGTCAGTCGGAACGAGGCCTTCGCCGCCCAGAACCGGGCCGCCCAAGATGAGTGGGACACGGCCTCCCAGTACGTGGTCGACCCGGGCGAGGAGGGCGTCGGCCGGGTGGACCGCCGCTACGTCGAGGGCCTGGCCAAGAGGGGTGAGCTCGATATGCAGGGGGCGCGCGCCGAGGTTGTCATCCAGGAGCTGATCGCCAGGTGCCGGGGCGTCGAGTTCTTCGACATGAAGAACTCCGCCAAGAGCGAGATCGAGGGAGTGGTGCTGACCGCCAAGGCCGGCCAGATCGAGCGCGACGTCGTCTTCCCTTACCTGCGAGCCGTCTTCCAGATGAACGGTTTCGACCTCGTACCGGTGGAGGTGCCCTTCTACGGCAGCGGCTTCCGGGTAGTGAAGCTCGAGGGCATAGCCGCGCGGTAGCACCCGGGCTTAGCCATGGCACCGCGCCCACGCTCCCGGAGTCTCCGTCGTCTCCTTCGCCGTCTGACGCTTCACCTGAAGCTCCAAGCCGCCCTCAGGGGGCTGGAGTACTACGTCGCCGGAGCCGCCGCCTTCATCGGATGTGCGGCGGCCGCCGACCTCGCCTTCGAGCTCTCCTCAGGGCCCAGGGCAAAGGTCCTCGCGGTCTTCGCGGTCGCGAGCTTTCTTTGGTTTACGCTCGGCCTCGCGCTCCCATTCGTGCGGAGGATCAACCCGCTTTACGCGGCCAAGCTCGTGGAGGAGGCGGTCCCCGACTGCGAGTCGGCCCTCGTGACGCTGGTGGAAGACGAATCAGGGGCGCTCGACGAGGGCGTTGCGGACCTCCTTGAGGAACGCCTCGAGGCGGTGCTGGCCGGAGTCGACGGGCGCCTCTGCGCTCCTCCGGCGGATCTCGCCGGGGTGCACCGCCTCCTCTCGATCGTGATGGTGGTGGGGGTGTTCGTTGCTCTCGCGGGGGGAGCCGGCTTCTACAACTCGCTTGTCCGCGTGCTCTTCCCTGGCTCGAGCGGCCCCGGCCGCCCGGTGCCCGAGTTCGCAGAGATCATACCCGGCGAGGTGAAGCTCCGCGAGGGCGAGTCCCTGCATGTCCGGGCCGGCGTCGCGGGCATGGTGCCGCGCAGGCTCCTCGTCCGGTTCACGCCCGAGGGCGGCGAGCCGGTCGCGTCGGACCTCGCGCGCGGAGTCGGCCGGACGTGGTCTGGCTCCCTGGGGCCCGTCGAGCGCCCGGGGCGGTACGTCGTCATCGCCGAGTCGCGCCGGCCCGGCGACCCCAATCTCTTCTCGCGGAGCTTCGCGGTGCGGGTGCGCCGCTTCCCTCGGCTTGACGATCTCAAGGTCACCTACACCTACCCGGCCTACTCCGGGCTCGCGCCGCGCACCGTCGCCGAGCCGCGCGTCGACTGCCTGGAGGGAACACGCGTCCGGGTCGAGTTCGCGCCGAGCGCCGAGCTCTCGAGGGCCTCGGCCAGGCTCGAGCCGGGGGGCGAGGTCAGGCTGAGCCAGTCGCCCGGGGGGCGCCTCGGCTTCGAGTTCGACGCGCGCGTCTCGGGGCGGTGGACGGTGAGGCTCATATCGTCGGGGGGGCTCGAGCGCTCCTTCGGGCCCTATCCGGTTATCGCGAGGGCGGACGCCGCTCCAGAGGCCATCGCCATCGCAGAGACGCCTCCGGGCGGCCGGATCGGCGACAGGGGCGTGGGCGTATCGGTGCGCGCCTCCGACGACTACGGCCTCGCGCGGGTCGAGCTACTGCTCTCGCGCCCCGGTCGCAAGCCGCGGTCCTTCGCGGTGCCCTCGGTGGGGAGGAGAAGGAGCTTCTTCGCGCGGATGCGCATCCCGCGCGACGCCTTCGCTTCGGAGGAGACGGGGGACGCGGGGGCGGGGAGCGCGTCCGGCGGTGCCGCAGCCTCGGGGATCTTCCGGTACCGGCTCAAGGTGACGGACAACCGCCGCCCCACTGCGAACGTCACCCTCTCGCGCGAGCGCAGCATCGACCTCGTCGCGAGCGCGCCGAGCGAGGGGCTCTTCGAGCCGCAGCCGCGGAGGCTGAAGCGGAAGCGCTCCGGCGACTCCTCCGCGACGGCGCCCCGCGAGGTGGAGATGGCCCAGCGGGACGAGGGCACGGGCCGCGATGTCGAGCGCCTGGGCGGCGAGCCGGAGGCGGGCGACGGCACTCCTCCGTCCCCGCCCCCACGCGAGGGCGAGCGCAGCGACTACACCGGCCTCACGGGCGAAGCGCCCCCCGATGAGACTGCGAAGGAGTCGCCCGAGGGCGAGCCCGGCCGCGAAGAGAAGCGCCGCCCGGAGGAGGGCGGCGACACAGAAGGCGGCGGCGAGGGCGAGAGGCCGGGCGAGGGAGAAGGCGGCGGCGCCGAGGAGAGGCGAGGCCCCCCGGGCGAGCCGGGCGAGGGCCCGACGGGCGGGGGGGGCGAGCTCCCCGTGCCGCCGGATTCGACCGCCGGCGGCGAGGGCGGAACGGGCCCGCCGCCGACGAAGGTCGGCCGCGAGAGCATTGGCGCCCGTGGCGCCCGCACCGAAGTGCCGGAGACGGTCGACGAGAGGCGCGTGGACGAGCTCGAGTTCGCCGACGACGAGGTGGCCCGCCTTGCCGGAGAGAACATGGGCGCGCGTACCGGCTTCGGCGCACCCGGCGACCCGGGCGGCGGGGGCGGCGGGACGGGATCGCGCGGCGGCGGTGAGACCTCGGTCGGCAGGGCGGGCGCCGAGAACGAGGGGGCCCCCGTGACGACTCTCACCGAAGGCCCCGTCGATCCCCGGGCGCCGACGGGCGCGGTGGCGGTGGATCTCTCGAAGAAGGTCGATCCCGAGTACCGCCCGCTGGTCTCCGAGTACTTCAGGCGGCTGGCGGGGGGGCGGTGATCGTGCGACAGGTTCTTGTCGTCGATGGCCCCGACAAGAGCGAGATAGCGCCCTGGTTCGACCGCCTCTTCAGGTCCGTGCTCGCGGAGGACGTGGGCGTAGATGTTGTCTGCGACGCCGACACGGCCTATCACAGGCTGGGGAGGAAGAAGCACGAGCTGGTGATCATCGAGCACTTCGTCGCACCCAAGCCGATTGAGACGGGGCCGCCCAAGATAGTAGAGACTAGGGAGCGCATCGATCCGGATTTCGGGAAGGTCATCGAAAACGTCATCGTGACGCCTGGAATCACCGGTCGTGATGTGGATGAGATCATAGTGGCGGCCCACGAGTGTCTGGGCCGCCTTACGGGCGCCAGCCCTGGGAGCACATTCGTCGTGACGTACCATGGCAAGAGCGAACTTGGGCAGGATCGCAGGCTGTATGAAACTTGGCCGCAGGTGGTCGGCGTTCTCGGAGCGCTTTCAGAGCCCGAGCACTTCAAGGCCATGGCCAAGATTATGCTTGATACGCTCGGGGAGACGGCTCTCAACGGGGAGCCGTCTTACTAGCTGTGACCGAGAAGAGGCGGGGCCCCTAGGCCCCGCCCCTTGAGTTACGTCCGGCGCAGCAGTGCTACTTCCACTCCCCCCCCGCGTCGGCTATCACCTTCTTGAGAGAGTCCGACGCCCACTTGAAGAGGTCGGGCGCCGTCTCGCCCCTGCTGGCGTGCGCCTTCGACAGGTGCGGCTCGAGCGAGGTGAAGCCGTCGAAGCCGCGCTCGACCACCTCCTTGAAGATATCCGGGAAGCGCCCGTCGCCGAGGCCGGCGGGCTGGATGCCCCCCTCCTTCTTGGCGTCCTTCACGTGGAAGTAGACGGTCTCCTCCTTCATCGAGCTCCAGCACTCGTACGGGTCCTCGCCGCAGATGACGTAGTTGGCCGGGTCGACGATGCCCTTCAGCTTCGGCGAGCCCACCTCGTCGAGGATGTCCTTGCAGCGCGGGCCCGTCTCGCCGTAGATGTGCCGCTCGTTCTCGTGCAGCAGCACTACTGCCGAGCCCTCGGCCGCCTCGGCCTTCGCCTTCATGCGGCGCATGACCTCGTCGCGGTAGCCGGCCGGGTCCTCGCCCTCGGGGATGAAGTAGCTGAAGAGGCGAATGAACGGCGCGTCGAAGAACTCGGCCAGCTCCACGCAGTGCTTGAGCTTGTCGAGATGCGGCTCGAAGTCGTCGGAGATCTTGATCTTCCCGATGGGCGAGCCGATCGCCGAGAGCGCGAAGCCGCGGTCGTCCATCATCGACTTGACCTGCTTCGCCTCGTCCATGGTCAGGTCGGCGACGTTCTTGCCGAGGATGCCGCGGAGCTCGATGTGCTTGATCCCCTCCGCCTCGAAGATGTCCATCTGCTGGGCGAAGTCGTCAGAGACCTCGTCGGCGAAACCGCTGAGCGTGAACATTGATACCCCTCCCAGTGAGCAGTGACCTTTCCCGGAGGGCGATTCTACCCGCGCGGCACGTGGTGTCAAATGACGTGGCGGGCCGGCGGCGTGTTCAGTATCGCGCCCGGCGCGGGTCCCGCGTGCTCCCCGCCTGCGGCGGGCTCGCCCCCGGGCCCTGGCGCGCCGGGTCGCTGCCTCTATCCGCACTCGACCATGCAGACGTTCGAGAAGCCCTTGCCGCCCGCGATCCCCGCCCTGGGGCCGTTGCGGTCGGTGGTGAACACGGCCCACTCCCCGTCGGAGGTGAACTGCGGGTGCGGGTGGGCTCCCTGCGTCACCCAGCTCGCGCCGTGCGAATGCAGGGGCTCGAACTCTCCGCGCAGCTTCCCGTGGTCGAGGTGGATGAGCGCCACGATCCCGTCGCCCTCTGTGTCGCCGCCGCGGTCGCAGACGACCTTCGACTTGTCCGGCGACATCTGGCAGTGGCCCGTCTCGCCCGGCGTCTCGTAGAGCCGGACGTCGGTGCCGTCGGCGTTCATGATGCCGAAGAAACTCGCGCCCGGCTCGCCCATCGCATCATGCTTGCGCCCGTGAAAGCCCATCTCGGCGCCGTCCGACGTAAAGAACTCGTGCCCCCTCGCCTGGTTCGGCGGCTGGGGCCCGAGCGGGCCGCCGTCGACGCCCTCGGCGTCCGACCACCATATCCGCTGCGGCACCTTCACCCACGAGCCCTCCCAGCAGAAGACCACCTGATCCGCGTCGGCGGGGTTGATCTGCACGTGGGATATGTTGAACGGACAGCGCACCAGCGCGCGCTCGACGCCCGCGCGCTCGCCCGTCAAGTCCACGGCGTAAAGGATCATGTCGTCGCGGGCGTCGTCGGCGGTGCGGGCGTAGGCGACGAGGCTGCCGTCGCCGGCCGCGGCGAGGTACGATCCCTGCTCGGGGGCGGTGAATATCTCCTCCTCCTCGAGGGTGTCGATGTTGACGGACTTCACCGTGGTCCCCTGCCAGTAGAAGATCTTACGGACGGACTCCACGAACCAGCTGCCGCCGGCGAAGATGCCGGGGGCGTCGGTGAGCTGGCGCGACTCGCCCGTCTCCAGGTCCATCGTGCAGAAGTTCTGCGTGCCGCCGCGTCCCGAGATGAAGACGAGCGTGCCGCCGTCGCGCGTGATCGTCGGCGCGTAGAGATAGAGGTGGCGGCAGTGCGCGCCGCAGTCGGTGAGCTGCCTGAGCAGCCGGCCCGTCTCCTCGTCCTTGAACTCCTTCGCCTCCGGCGGGTACGTATCGCCCTTCGCCATGAGCCACCCCCTTTGGCGCGATTGTACCGGAGCCGCGCGCGCGGTCAAATCCCCTTGCAGAAGCCGCCCCTGCCGATACATTGGGGAACACACATCCTTGGGGGACGACCGCATGAAGGCCCTGCAGATACTCAAGCCCCGCGAGTTCCAGATCGTGGATATCCCGAGGCCCGAGCCGACAGAGGGCGAGGTCGTCGTCAAGCTCGAGTACGCGGCCATTTGCAACCAGAACGACTACAAGATCTTCTACGGCCTCTACGGCGACCTCATCGAGTACCCGTGCGATCCCGGCGTCTTCGGTCACGAAGGCGTCGGCACCGTCGTCGAGGTCGGCCCCGGGGTCGACTCCCTCGCCGAGGGCGACCGTGTCGTCATGATGGGCGAGGGCGGGCCGATGCTCTACATGGAGTACGTCCTCCGCGAAGCCGGGAGCGTCGCCCCCGTCGCCCCGGCCGTCCCTCCCGAGGAGGCGGCCGTCCTGGAGCTCTTCGGCTGCGGCTACCACTGCCTCGAGATAGTCGGGGACTTGCGCGGCAGGAAGGTGGCCGTGAGCGGCCTGGGACCGGCCGGCCTCGCCATCAGCCAGATGCTGATGCTCAAGGGCCCCTCCCGGGCCGTCGGGATAGAGCCGAGCGCCGATCGCGCCGCGATCGGCAGGGAGCTCGGTCTCGCCGAGGTATACGACCCCACGACGGATGAGGGAATGAAGGCGCTCCTCGAGGAGAAGATCGACACCGTCATCGACGCAACCGGCGTCCCCGAGGCGATTCTCAACGCCATGGAGATCACCACGAAGGAGGTGGTCATCTTCGGCTTCACCAACAAGCCCTTCGAGGTGGACCAGTCCAAGTGGTTCCAGAAGGAGCTGGTCATCAAGAACTCGAAGGTGCAGACGGTCGACGACCTCCGCGCCGCGGTGAAGCTGCTCGAGAAGGGGAGAATCCGCACGCGCGAGTTCATCAGCGGCGTCATGACCTTCGACGAGTACGCCGAGGCGGTGGAGAAGGTCTACAAAAAGGAGGCGGTCAAGATACTGCTGACCTGGGAGAAGCCGGATGCCTGAGAGTCTCGGCGTGAAGAAGGTCCTCGTCACGGGGGCCAGCGGCAAGATCGGCCGCAACCTGATCCCGGCGCTGCTGGGGGCCGGCTACTCCGTCCGCGCCACGCAGAACCGCACTCCTGTCGAGGCCGACGGCGTCGAGGTAATGCGGGGCTCGGTGAGCGACTGGGACTTCGTCCGCGAGGCCGTGGCCGGGGGCGGGGGGGGCGGGGGCGTCGACGCGATCTGCCACCTGGCCACCACGAAGGAGGACCGGAACTTCATCGACGTCAGCGTCCGCGGCACCTTCAACCTGCTCGACGCGGCGAAGGAGTCGGGCGGCGTGAAGCAGTTCATCCTCGCGGGCGGCGACGCCGCGCTCGGCATCTTCTTCTACGAGAACCCGGAGCCCTTGACGGAGGAGTCGCCGCTGCGGGCCTATCCCGGGTACTACGCCTTCAGCAAGGTGCTCGAGGAGGTGATGACGGGGCAGTACGCGATCCAGTACAGCCTTGGCGTCACCGTCATGCGATGCTCGTGGATAATGGCCGACGACGACCTCCTCTCGCATATGACGCTCGCCCCGCCGGATTTCGGAGGCCCGGCGTGGAAGGAGCTCGCGAGCAGCCCCGAGCAGCGGGCCTTCTTCGACGAGGGACGGGACGGGGCGGGGGTGCTCCGCCACCCGGACGGCTCGGCCTACGTGCGCCACGTCGTCGCCATCGAGGACGTCGTCGGCTCGATGATGGCGGCGCTGGACAGCCCGGCCGCCGTGGGCGAGACCTTCAACGTCGCGGCGCCCGGGGCGTTTCGCTATGACGAGCTCGCCGGTTACATATCCGGCAAGCTCGACATCCCCGCCGTCGACTTCGAGTGCGACGCCGGGCGGGATTTCCGGATCGACGTCGGGAAGATCGGCCGCGTCCTCGGCCGCGAGCCGCAGTGGACGGCCGAGCGGATGATCGACGCGGGGATCGAGTTCCGCCGCTCGGGCTCCGAGCGCGCCGCCGCCGGGTACTCTGGCTGAGGTAGAGAAATGAAGCCGCTCGCCGACGAATTCGTCAAGGTCTTCGAGTCTCCCGACCCGGAGCGTATCTACACCTACAGCCCGGGGATATGCGTCTTGCCCGGCTCCGGGCGTCTCGTGGCGACGATGGACCTCGGCGGCCCCGGTGTCGCCGAGCTCCCCGGCCCGAAGTACGTCCGGGGCCCGAATGAGCGGTCCTGGCAGGGCAAGGTCTTCACGTCGGACGACCGCGGCGCGACGTGGACGCACAGGTCCGACTTCCCGTTCATGCACGCGAGGCCCTTCGACGACGGCGGCTCCGTCTACGTCCTCGGCCACGCCGGCGACCTGACGGTCATGCGCTCGGACGACGGCGGCGAGACCTGGGGGGCGCCGGCCCGGCTCACGGACGGGCAGGACTGGCACCAGGCGCCCTGCAACGTGATCCACGCCAACGGCTGCGTCTACCTGGTGATGGAGAGGCGCACCCCGACAGAGATCAGGGGCTGGAGCGTGGGCGCGAACGCGCCGGTCATGCTGCGCGCTTGCTCGGGCGATGACCTGACGGAGCGCGAGAGCTGGACATTCGCCTCCGAGCTCGGCTTCCGCGAGGCGGTCGACGAGGCGGCGCTCGACGGTTTCGGCGTGCCGTTCTACGACGCCGACCCGGTCGAGGGCGTGATGGTGGCGCCTGCACGGCACTGCGCTCCCATGGGCTGGCTCGAGACGAACGTGGTCCAGTTCACCGACCCCGCTCACATATGGCACGACCCCGAAGGGCGCACGCTCCACCTGTGGATGAGGGCCCACACCGGCGGCACGGGCTACGCCTGCGTCGCCAAGGTCGTCGAGGAGTGTCCCGGCGAGGGCCGGATGACGACGACGCTCGAGACGGTGCCTTCCGGCAGGAAGGCCGTCTACCTGCCGTGCCCCGGCGGACAGATGAAGTTCCACATCCTGCAGGACGGGCGGACGGGGCTCTACTGGCTGCTCAGCACCCAGGCGACCGACAGCATGAGGCGGCCGGAGCTCCTCGACGACGAGCGCTACAACCTGCCGAACAACGAGCGCCGGCGCCTGCAGCTCCACTTCTCCACCAACTGCATAGACTGGTGCTTCGCGGGGCTGGTGGCGGCGGGGCCGTCGGAGAAGCAGAGCCGCTCCTACGCCAGCATGGCGATCGACGGCGACGACCTGCACGTGCTCAGCCGCTCGGGCGACGAGAGGGCCAGGAACGCCCACGACGTGAACTTCATCTCCTTCCACACGGTGCGGGATTTCAGGGCACTGGCCTATTGAGCGCGCCGGGCCGCCGCCTCCGCCCCAACTTCCCGCTTGCATGCGGCCGGGCCGAGGTGTAGAATCGGATTGACCGTCGGACGGAGGGGTTCGGGTGGCCACATACCAGGAGATCGCAGAGAGAACGACGGAGGCATCCCGGAGACTGGTGCAGCTCCGGGACAGTCTTTGACATCCCTGCCAAGAAGCAGCGGCTCTCAGAGATCGAGAAGGAGATGGAGGCGGCCGACTTCTGGTCGAACCAGGAGCGCGCGCAGCGCATCGTCACCGAGCTCGCCGGCCTGAAGGCCCTGGTCGGGCCCGGCGAGGAGCTGGCGACCCGGGCGGGGGAGCTCGAGGAGCTCGTCGAGATCGGCTCCTCCGAAGAGGACGCCGGCATGCTCGAGGAGCTCGCCACCGAGCTTGCCGACATCGAGCGCGCCACCGACCGCCTCGAGGTGGGCCTGATGCTCTCGGGCCCCCAGGACGGCGCCAACGCGTATCTCAGCCTGCACCCCGGCGCCGGCGGAATAGAGAGCTGCGACTGGGCCCAGATGCTCCTCAGGATGTACACCCGCTGGGCCGAGGCGAAGGGGCACAAGGTCAACGTCGTGGACCTCCAGCCGAACCCCGAGGGCGGCATCGCCGGTGCGACGGTCGAGGTCGTCGGGGCCATGGCCTACGGGATGCTGAAGGGCGAGGCCGGCGTTCACCGCCTCGTGAGGATATCGCCCTTCGACCAGGCCAAGCGGCGGCACACCTCCTTCGCCTCGCTCGACGTGATGCCGCAGGTCGAGGAGACGGCCATCGAGATCAAGGAGGACGACCTCAAGATAGACACCTACCGCTCCGGCGGGGCGGGCGGGCAGCACGTCAACAAGGTGGAGACGGCCGTCAGGATCACGCACTTGCCGACGGGCGTGGTGGTCTCGTGCCAGAACGAGCGCTCGCAGCACGCCAACAGGCGCGCGGCCATGAAGATGCTGGCTGCGAAGCTCGCGCGGCTGAAGGAGGTCGAGCGGGAGAAGGAGCTCGCGCAGATGTACTCCGAGAAGGGCGAGATAGCCTTCGGCAGCCAGATACGCAGTTACGTCCTGCAGCCGTACCAGATGGTCAAGGACCACAGGACCGCTCACGAGACCGGCAACGTCCAGGCCGTGCTCGACGGCGACATTGACGGATTCCTGGAGGCCTGCCTCCGGTGGAGGCTGAAACAGAAGAATGAGGGTTGAGAGGGGTTAGGGAGGAGCTAGATGCTCAACGAACTCAGGCGTGTCGACCCGGAGATATACGAGGCCGTGCGCGGCGAGGTCCGCCGCCAGCAGGTGCATCTCGAGCTGATCGCCTCCGAGAACTACGTCTCGCAGGCGGTGCTCGAGGCGCAGGGCTCGGTTATGACCAACAAGTACGCCGAGGGCTACCCCGGCCGCCGCCACTACGGCGGGTGCGAGTTCGTCGACGTCCCCGAGCGGCTCGCCATCGAGCGCGCGGAGAAGGTCTTCGGCGCCGAGCACGCGAACGTCCAGCCCCACTCGGGGTCCCAGGCGAACATGGCGGTCTACTTCTCCCTGCTCGAGCCGGGCGACACGATCCTGGCCATGTCGCTGGCCCAGGGGGGGCACCTCTCTCACGGGGACAAAGTCAACTTCTCGGGCAAGATATACAAGGTCGTCCAGTACGGCGTGAACCGCGAGACCGAGATGGTCGACTTCGACGAGGTGGCGGCGCTCGCCGAGGAGCACAGGCCGAAGCTGATCGTCTGCGGCGCCTCGGCCTACAGCCGGGCCTTCGACTTCGCCAGGTTCCGGGAGATCGCCGACGGGGTGGGCGCCATGCTCATGGCCGACATCGCCCACATCGCGGGTCTCGTCGCGGCCGGGCTTCACCCGGACCCGGTCCCCTACTGCGACGTCGTGACCACGACCACCCACAAGACGATGCGCGGGCCGCGCGGGGGCATCATCCTCTGCCGCGAGCAGTACGCGAAGGCCATAGACTCCTGCGTATTCCCCGGCATGCAGGGCGGGCCGCTGATGCACGTGATAGCCGGCAAGGCCGTCGCGCTGAAGGAGGCTCTCGCGCCCGAGTTCGGCTCGTACCAGGAGCAGATCATCAAGAACGCCAAGGCTCTGTGCGAGGCCATGGCCAAGTACGGCTATCGCATCGTCACAGGCGGCACCGACAACCACATGATGCTCGTCGACCTGCGCCACAGGAAGCTCACTGGGAAGCGGGCCAGCCAGGTCCTCGGCCAGGCCGGCATCACCGTCAACAAGAACCTGATCCCCTTCGACCCGCTGCCGCAGGCCAAGACGAGCGGCATCCGGCTGGGCTCGCCCGCGGTCACCACGCGCGGCATGAAAGAGCCCGAGATGGCGCAAGTCGCCGAGTTGATCGACCGGGTGCTCCGCGACGACAAGAACAAGAGCGCCCAGCGCGGCGTCCGGTACGACGTCTACGAGCTGACCGACCGCTTCCCCATGTACGCGGGGCTCCTCAGGCGGCTCAGCGAGCAGGACCACGGCGCCTACGACGTCCTCTCGGACCACGAGGGGGACTAGGGGGGGCCTCTCAGAGCGGTTCTAAGCTGGGGGTGGCGCGAAGCGTCGGTCTGTTGTATAGTAGTATCAGTGGTGAGGCTTGTCCCCCAGGGGGCGTGGGCGCTCGCCGGCCGGCGGGGGGGCTTCTCCGGAGGCCCTTGACAGGTCGGCGCGTCCCGGCTATAAGCCAGTAGGGCATATCCGGCTCCGGCGGCGTCCGGAGAGATATGGCGAGAGGGGGTTGGGTCATGACGAGGCTCGGTCTGGCGGTCGCGATCGCGGGACTCCTTTCGACCGTGGTCATCGCCGATATCGTCGTCACCAACGACGGCCGGAGGTTCGAAGGCGAGGTCGTCGAGGATGGCGAACACTACATCATCAAGACCAAGTACGGCAGGGTGACGGTCCCGGCCGACGAGGTTTCGAAGATCATCGAGAAGGCTTCTCCGTCCGAGGTCTATCGCGAGAAGCTGGCCGAGCTGAAGCTTGACGAGAAGCTGTGGAACCTGGCCGAGGAGCACTATAAGCTCGGCAGCTGGTGCGAGAAGAACCGGCTCCGCAAGGAGGCGCGCGAGCGCTTCATGATGGCCGTCGCCCTCGATCCCGACCACGACCAAGCCCACCAGGCCCTCGGCCACGTCCAGTACCTCGGCAGGTGGGTGCCCCTCGAGGAGAAGATGAAGGCGGAGGGCAAGGTCCTCGTCAGCGGCAAGTGGGTCTCCAAAGAGGAGGCCGAGAAAGCGAAGGCCGACTCCAGGCAGCGCAACACGCCGAACAGGAGCGCGACGGGCTTCGGGGGCTCGTCCTCGTCTTCGGCCGGCTCGATGCCGAGCGGATGGGTCTCGTGCACGAAGTGCGGCGGCGACGGCATTCTCATCAGCCGCGCGTGCTTCCAGTGCAACGGCAACGGAATGTGCCGGACCGGCGCCGGGTTCACCATCTGCCCGCGCTGCAAGGGCTCGGGCAAGGAGAACTTCGTCTGTCCGTTCTGCGGCGGCTCAGGGCGCCACAAGCGCGGCCGGTACACCTTGCCCCCTCAGGGCCAGGCCAAGATCCCTCACGCCGGCTGGGTGCACTGTCCGAAGTGCAACGGCACGGGCTTCGCCCTGGTCAGGGACTGCCCCAAGTGCGACGGCAAGGGCTACAGAAGGGGTGCGGCGGGCTGCTGGCTCTGCAACAAGTGCCAGGGCATGGGCAAGCAGCTCTACGTCTGCCCGTGGTGCGGTGGCAAGGGCATCGTGAAGAAATAGCCCAGGGCCGGGAGGGAGCACGTCGAGCGCGTCCCGGGCACACTTGACACCGGGGCAGCCTATCAGATGAGCGAAGCCGAGTCCATTATCGTCGGGCCGCAGGAAGAGCTGACTCCTCCTCAGATCGTCGAGGCCCTCGACCGTTACATCGTCGGCCAGGACCGCGCCAAGCGGGCCGTGGCCGTGGCGGTCCGTAACCGCTGGCGCCGCAAGCAGCTTCCCGGCACTCTCCGCGACGAGGTCACCCCGAAGAACATAATAATGATAGGCCCGACCGGGGTGGGTAAGACCGAGATCGCGAGGCGCCTGGCTTCGCTGGTCAACGCGCCTTTCATCAAGGTCGAGGCCTCGAAATACACGGAGGTCGGCTATCACGGGCGCGACGTCGAGTCGATGGTGCGAGACCTCGTCAAGATATCCGTCAACATGACCGAGGCCGCCGAGATGGAGCGCGTCCGCACGGACGCGCGCGCGAAGGCCTCGGAGCGGCTGCTCGACTTCCTGCTGCCCGCGCCCAGCTTCCACGTCGCCGCGACCGAGGGCGCGGGCGAGGGCGATGCCCAGGTGGACCTCCACGAGCGGACCCGCGAGAAGCTTCGCAGGAAGCTCGAGGCGGGCGAGCTCGACTCGCGCGACGTCGACATCGACGTCGCCACCTCGGCCGAGCCGATAGCCCACGTCTTCAGCTCTGTCGGCGGCGAGGAGATCGGCCTCGAGCTCCAGGAGGCGATGGAGTCGATGCTGCCAAAGCGGACGAAATCGCGCCGCACCACCGTCGCCGAGGCGCGCCGCATCCTCGAGCAGCAGTCGGCGGAGGCGCTCATCGACCGCGATCGCGTCATCTCGACGGCCCTCGAACGCGCGCAGAACTCAGGCATCATCTTCATCGACGAGCTCGATAAGATCGTCGGCACCGGCGACGAGGCCGTCGGGCCCGAGGTCTCGCGCTCGGGCGTCCAGCGCGACCTGCTGCCGATCGTCGAGGGCTCGTCGGTCGCCACGCGCTACGGCATGGTGAAGACGGACCACATCCTGTTCGTCGCGGCCGGGGCCTTCCACAAGGCGGCGCCGGCGGATCTCATCCCCGAGATGCAGGGCCGCTTCCCGATACGGGTCACGCTCGACGACCTCACCGAGGACGACTTCGTCCGCATCCTCACCCAGCCGGCCAACGCGCTCATCAAGCAGTACCAGGCCCTCATGGCCACCGAGGGCGTGGGGGTCGAGTTCGAGGACGAGGCGATCCGCTACATCGCCAAGGTCGCCTACAGCGTCAACCAGCAGTGCGGCAACATCGGCGCGAGGCGGCTCCACACGGTGATGGAGAAGCTGATCGAGGAGATATCCTTCAAGGCCACGGACCTCGCGGGCCAGAAGATCGTCATCGACTGGATAACCGTCGAGGCCAAGCTCGAGGGCATCATGAAGGACCAGGAGCAGTCGAGGACGATACTCTAGGGCGGCACGAGCGGGAGCGCCTCGCGGGGAGGCGGCAGACATGAGCGGATCGCTTTCACACGACCGGGAACAGGAAACACCGGAGGCCAAGGCCCGGTGGTTCCAGTCCCTGTCACTCCCGGAGCGAATGGACCTGCTTTGCTCCTACACGGACCTGATACTCGCCGGCAATCCGGAGATCGTGGAGCGGAAGGATGCTGAACCGATTGCGGGACGTGTTCGCGTCCTTTCAAGAGCATGAGGTCAGGTACGTCGTGATAGGCGGCATCGCTGCGGTGCTGCACGGCGTGCCTCGGGCGACCTTCGACCTCGACATCCTGATCGAAGCCGACCCGGGGAACGCGCGGCGGCTGCTCGACTCGCTTCTGGAGGCGGGGCTGGGCACGGCGTCTCTGACCACGGTCGACGAGCTCCTTGCGAACGAGATCACCATCTTCAAGGACCGGGTCCGCATTGACGTGCAGACGTCCACGCCGGGCCTGGGCTTCGCGGACGCGTGGCGGAACCGCGAGACGATGGAATACGACGGCCAGACGTTCCACGTGATCTCGCGGGCCGACCTGATAGCGTCGAAGCGCGCGGCGGGACGGAAGGTCGACCTGGAGGACGTGCGGCTGCTGGAGCTGGCGGATGACGGGCAGCAGGGCTGAGCCTGGAGTCCCGTAGAGATTCCGCCCCCCCCCTCGCCCCCCCCTCGCCCCCCCCGCCCCCCCGCCTCCCCGCCTCTCGGCCCGCCGCAGGATTCGCTTGCCACTTTCCCGCCGTCATAGTAACCTCGACGGCGTCTCTCACCGAGGAGCCCCGACATGAAGAGCCTCAAGCGCGACCAGACGATCCCGGTCCTCACGGCGGCGCCGGCCGCCCTCACGGTCGAGCCCGACGAGATATTCCTCCTCGAGTGCGCCGGTCCGATGGACAAGCGCTACGAGGCCGAGAAGCGCGGCGTCCCGCCCGACGCCCCGGCCGGCAACGTCGTGACGGGCCCGGTGCACGTCTCCGGCGCGGCCGCGGGCGGCGCCGTCGCCGTCGAGATCATGTCGCTCGCGCCCGCGGGCATGGGCCTCGTCGGGCGCCCGGGCGGCCTCCACGAGATGCCGACCGACGGCGTCATGGTCCGCTTCAACGAGAAGCTCGAGTTCCCGTACGACCCGATGCTCGGCTGCCTGGGCACCGCGCCCGCGGAGGGCGAGCTCGACCTCTCGCTCTGCGGCGACTGCGGCGGCAACATGGACGTGGCCGACGTCGGCCCCGGGGCGACGGTCTTCTTCCCGGTCTTCCACGAGGGCGGCCTGCTCGGAGCGGGCGACGGCCACGCGCGGCAGGGCGACGGCGAGATCGGCGGCCAGGGCGTCGAGATAGCGCTCGACGCGGTCCTGCGCTGCCGCCCGGTCCGCAAGCGCCTCGTCGATCGGCCCTATCTCGTCCGCGGCGGCAGGCTCATGGTCATCGGCTGGGGCCTCACGACCGACGAGGCGATCGTGATGGCCAACGACGACATGGTGAAGGTGCTCGTCGACCACGCGGGGCTCGCCGAGTGGGAGGCGCACAAGCTGATCGGCATCGGCGGCGAGATGCGCCTGGGCCAGGTCGTCTGCCCGACGAAGACCGTGCGCGCGGTCGTGCCGATGAGCGTTTTCGGCGGCCGGCTGCCTCTCTTCGACGAATGACGGAGACGCCCGCGTGAGCGGAGTGAAGGACTACCTCGGGCCGGCCCGCGTGCCCTTCCTCGTCCTCGCGCCAGCGTGCGCGCTGGTCGGGCTGGGGACGGCGGTCTGGTCGGGTGGCGGGGGCGGCGGGGGGGGGGGGGGGCGCGGGGGTGAAGGCGCTCCACGTCGTGATCGCCTTCGCCGGCGCGCTCGCCGCGCACGTCAGCGTCAACGCCTTCAACGAGTGGTTCGACTTCCGGAGCGGCCTGGACGCGAAAACGAAAAGGACCCCCTTCAGCGGCGGGAGCGGCGTGCTGCCCCGGCGGCCGGAGCTCGCGCCGTGGGCGTTCGCGCTCGCGGCGGGCAGCATGGGCTTCACGGCGCTCGTCGGTGTCTACTTCCTGTGGGTGAGAGGACCGTGGCTGCTGCCGCTCGGGCTCTTGGGATTAGTGGTGATATTCGCCTACACGCCGCTCTTCGCGCGGGTGAGCGTCGTGGGCCTCGTCGCGCCGGGGCTCGGCTTCGGGCCGCTGATGGTGATGGGGGTCCACTTCGCGCTGACGGGGGCCTACTCGTGGACGGCCTTCGTCGCGTCGCTGGTCCCGTTTTTTCTTGTCAATGACCTGCTGCTCCTCAACCAGTTCCCGGACGTCGAGGCCGACCGCTCGGTCGGCAGGCGGAACCTCCCCATCACGATAGGCCGCCGCCGGAGCAGCCTGGTCTACGGGGCGTTCATTCTCGCAGCCTTCGCGTCGATAGTGGCCGGGGTGGCGCTCGGGCTGCTGCCGCCGATGGCGCTCATCAGCCTTGGCGCCCTCTTCGTCGCGGTCCCCGCTGCCGTCGGCGCGCGCCGCCACGCCGACGACCTCGACGCGCTCACGCCCTACCTCGGGCTGAACGTCGTCACGAATCTCCTCACGCCGGTGCTGGTGGCGGTGGGGCTGATGGTGGGGTAGGGGGGAGGGGGGCTACTGCCCCGCGGCGCGCGCGGCGGGGGCGTGCACGCCGGCCGGCATCTCATCCCAGGTGCGGCCGTTCAGCTTGCGCCCGGCCTTCTTCTTCTGGACGCCGCCCCACTGCTTGAAGAAGAAAGCGACTCCGCGGCTGACGCACCGGTCCCGTATGCCGGTCACCCACTCCTGCTCCATGGGCCTCGCGCCCGGGCCCGATTCACCGCCGACGATGACCCAGTCGATGCCGTCGAGCTGGAGCCCCGGCAGCGGCCCGAGCAGCGGCTCGAGCGAGAGGAACTTGACGCGCGCGCCTGTCTTCACGAGGTGCCGCACTCGGAACGCGAAGTCCGCGTTCTCGACGCTGACCCCCATCCAAACGTTGTCGGGCCAGTCGAGCTTGGGGGCGAGCTGCGCGAGCCGCTTCGACCGCTTGGTGAGCACCTGGAATCTGTGGTGGCTGGCCCGGCGCATGACGTCGAAGACGTCGCGGATGAAGCGTAGCGGAACGTCCCTGTGGAACAGGTCGCTCATCGAGTTGACGAAGATGGTCTGCGGCGTCTTCCACCTTAGCGGGGCTTCGAGCACATGCCGGTGAAGCGTGAGCTTGAAGCCGTTCCTGTAGTTGCGCTGTCCCATGGCCTTCAGGCGCCGGGCCATGCGCTCCGCATAGCAGTGGTCGCAGCCGGGGCTGACCTTGGTGCAGCCGGTGACGGGGTTCCAGGTGGATTCGGTCCATTCGATTGAGGAGCGGGTGGCCATGGTCACACCGTTAGGTTACCGTACTTCTTGAATATGTCCAGCACTATGTTCTTGGCCACCGGCTTCTGCGCGGCGCTCGTGGGTCCTTTCGCCAGAACATTACACGTCGTATGCCCCGCTTAATAAGCGGATGCTAGACACCCATATAACGCGTCGAATCGGCCGTATGGGCCGGTATCGGCGATGACGGTGTGATGGGACGATTACAATCCGTGTATGCCGGCGCATTTTTTTCTTGACCTGCGCATGTCTTAGGTGTACTATGTTCAGGGCCGTGTATATCGAGGGAGGGCTGACATGGACGCGAAGACGGGTAAGCCAAGGGGGCCAAAGCGCCCTGCATATACGCTACAGGGGGCAGAAGAGCTTATTCGGGAGGTTAACGGTGCGCTTGGGGCTCAGTGCGTGAGTGCTGACCTGATAGCACAGGCGCTGGGGCACAAGAGGGCACGGTCAGGGGCAGCAACGCCGAAGCTAGGGGCGTTGAACCACTACGGGCTCCTAACGAGGGAAGGGAATCGAGCATATCGCGTATCTGACCTGGCGATGGCGATCATCGCCCCACGTGATGGGGAAGAGCGGAGCTTGGCGCTGGCGAAGGCAGCTGCAATGCCTACTGTGTTCGGCGAGTTGGTGGAGGAATATGCAGGTGGAGCAGTGCCGCCTATGCTGCCGAACATCCTGCGGCAGAAGTACCGGATCACGGGCGAGCAGGCCGACGAGTTGGACATCACCTTCAGGGAAACAATGGAGTTCGCTGGCCTGCTTCGTGGAGGAGTGCTGTACTCCCAGCCCGTGGTTCGGTCCGCGGTAGAGGCCGAAGATGATGACGAGGGACAGGAAGAAGAGCCGGGGCAAGATGCCCGCGGTTCTTCCGATGGCCCGTCGTCGGATGAGCGCGCACCTACTGAATACCAAGTTGTGCTCCGAGGCAGGCGGGTGGCGTATCTGAAGCTGCCAGCCGCCGTGGTCGACGAGGACCTTGAGCGAATCAAGGCGTGGTTGGACTTCAACAAGGAGGTCTTGACAGAAAACGAGGCCGCCGACGTAGAGTGACGGCGGCGGCCCCAGTTCAAGCTCCCACGGGCGTGGAACCGCCCAAAGGGAGGCCGCGCCAGGGCGCGGACTTGGTACCTCTGACCATAGTCTGCCATAGACGCCCGGCGGTGTCAAGGGGTTCCCTAATTTAAGGGGACCGTCATGAGACGAGTCCAGGAAGCGCAAGCGCCGCCGGGCAAGAAGGTGATCTACGTAATGTGGATCACCCACTGGCGGACCGGCCGCCGGGTTTACCGGAAGAATGGTAAGCCGTTCAGGCTGGTAGTGCCTGCATAGGTAGCAGCTGGGCGAAGGGCGGGGCCTCAGGCCCCGCCCCAAGTCCCTCCGATTCTTATCAGCCGTGCCCCGCCAAGACTTGACACCCCCCCATTCATGTGGTATATTTCATGAGTGCCCCGTGGTGCGCTGGGAAGGGGTGTGAGAGAGCACATCCGCCGGGAGCGGCGTCTGCCAGCCCGGCCCGAAAATCCGACCCTATACTGCATTTCCGAGCCGCGAGTTATCACGATCACTGACCGGGACGAGCGGCCTCCGAAAGGAGGCCACCGGTGCGTGCGTCGTGCGAAGGCTGTCCGAAGAGAGATCACTGCACTTCCATCTGCGCTGATATAGCCAGGCTGCTGCCGGCCGCCGACGGCGGCACGTGGGCGCGGCTGAACGCCATCGACCGTTCGGTCGTCTGGCGAGTGCAGGATAGCGAGCACCTGCTGACGCAGCGCCAGTGCCTCGTCGCCCGCCTCTACCATCGTTTCGGATTCACGATGAGCGACATCGCTTGCGTGCTCAAAGTCCAGCGCCGGGCTGTCGGAAGAATGCTGAAAAGAATCCGAAAAAAGTTCGCGGGAAATGGACCGGAAACGGCATAGGGTGAGGGGGGACGATAACTCCATCCCCCCCCGAGGGAGAAAAGGGGGACATGTACGTCCCGCGTTGCGAGCAGATAGGGCCGACTGGGAGGACGAGGGTTCTGACACGCCTCCGTGCCTTGCGGCGCCGATACGTGTCCCCCTTTTCGGAGACCGTGGGGACACGAAACCCGGCGTCGCAATGGACGGACTGCCGCGCGTGACGTGGCGGGGCCGGCGAGCGCTGGCCGTCGCGTGAGTATCATGTCCCCACTGGTTTGGCCCTCCCCCGCGCAGGGGGGAGGAATGGACTGGATGTCGCCGGGCGAGTGCCCGGCATGATGAAGAAGGCCTGTCACTCCCCCGCCGGAGACTCCCCGGGCGAGGGCCCGGAGCTGACCGGCCCGAGGGCGCCGTGCCTCTCGGACCCCGGGCTCCGGGGGGAGACTTGCGAGCGTGCCCGGAGGTCGTGGGCGGCCTTGTCGCCCTCGGCCGAGCGGTGATCACCCCGGGCGTGAACGCTCGTGCAGGCTCCTCGGACGGGCGCCCTGAGGGAGGGTCATGATGGGCTGCCTGCAAATCAGTCCGTGCGAAGGGAGGGGCTATCGAAAGAGGCCGGGCATATACATTATGATGGGGGCCGTGCTCTGGGCCCTCGCCGGCGGAGCGGCCGCGCGTCACCAGTTCCGCCACATGGGCATCCTCGGGTTCTTGAGGACGCGGACGCGCCGGTCGAGCTGCTTGAAGAACGCCTTCGTCACGTACCCCGGCGGAACGAACCGCCTCAGCCACTGGCGCGACTTCGCGTCGTACGGCTCGAAGTACTCGCGGAGGACGACGTTCGTCCGGTCGTGCGTGACGCTGGTGATGCCGATCTCCAGCCAGTACCGCCCCCTGGTGAGCTGCACCTCGTCGAAGTTCTCGTCGATGAGGCGCACCGTCTGCATGACGGGGCGCGCGGGGAGAGTCGAGCGCTCGGTGACGATCTGCGCCGCGCCGCGGTCGAACCACTTGGCGTTCTTCAACATGCGCAGGCGGTTCTGGCGGCAGACGGCCTCGACGGCGCGGTGGGTCGCGCGGATGCCGGCGAGGTAGGTGTGGCCGCGGTTCTTCAGGTCCTCGAGCTCAGGCTTCACATAGTTGCGCGTGCGGAGGACCGGGTTGCCTCCCCCGCGGAGGCTGTCGACGACGATCGGGCGCGCTCCGCAGCCCGCGAGCGCCGCGGCCGCGACGGCCGCGAGGACAAGACGGCGCAGTCCCATGGCACTACCCTCCCGGGGCCGCTCTCCGCGAGTAATGACGACCCCCGCGCGCGGATATTAGCCGGTCGCTTCGGTTCGCGCAAGGGCCTCGGGGGGCGCGGGGGGTGCGGGGGGGCCGGACGGCTCGACGACCGAGAGCTTGCAGACCACAGCCCCGCCGATCACGAGCGCGCAGGCGAGCCACAGCGTCCACGAGGGCCTCACCCCCAGGTAGAGGCAGCTAACGATCGTCGCAGTCAGCGGCGTCACGTAGGAGAGCGACGCGACCAGCACCATCCGGCCCCGGCGCATCGCCGAGTCCCAGAAGGTGTAGGCGAGCGTCGCGGGGAAGACCGCCACGTAGGCGATCTCAACGAGCACCCTCGTGCTCCATACGGGCCTGAACGGGAAAACCGGCACCAGCGCCGCGAAGGCGACTCCCGTCGCCAGGAGGAAGAGCGGCACGGCGCTCCCCTGCGCATCGCGGGCCCATCTGCGGCTGAGGTTCGAGTAGAGCGCCCACGTCACCGCCGCCCCCAGCGCGGCCACGTAGGGAGCGGGCGACTCGCAGAGATTCCCGACGAAGCCGCCCCAGCTCACCCCGCCGCCCTGCGAGACGGCCAGCACCACCCCCGCGAAGGCCGCCGCCATCCCGGGCGCGAGCCACGGCCTGGCTCTCATCCCCAACAGCGGCACCGAGAGGACGAGCGTCAGCCCCGGCCAGAGGTAGTTGATGAGCCCGGTCTCGAGGACCTGCGGGCGCCTCGGGGGCAGCCCCACCGCGAGGTATATGCAGACCATGTAGGCGAGGAAGATCGCGCCGCACCCGTAGAGGTACCTGGGCGGCAGCGACCTGACGCGGGCGAAGCCGCCGCGCCGAGCGAGCATCACGGCCGTGCTCAGCACCCCCGCGGCGAGGTAGATGCACGCGGGCCCCGCGACGACGCCCACGTCTTCGGCGATGGTCCTGGCGACACCGAAGGTGGTGCTCCAGAGGACGAGGGCGAGGATGCCCAGGGCCGTGGCGGAGGCCGAAGCGCGGTCGGTCGCCTCGGCGGGCATGGTCAGAAGATCACCTTGTTGAGCGGGTACTCGATCAGGCCCTCGGCGCCGAGGCGTTTGAGCTCGGGGATGAGCGAGCGCGCCACCGACTCATCGATCATCGTCTCTATCGCGAACCAGCCGGGCTCGGCGAGCTCCGAGACGGTGGGCCGCCGCATTGCGGGCAGCTTGCCGATCACGGCTTCGAGGTCGTCCTTGGCGACGTTCATCTTCAGGCCCACCTTCTCGCGGGCCACGATGGCGCCCTGGAGCATCATGCCGAGGGCCTCGAGCTTGGCGCGCTTCGCCTTGTCTTTCCAGGCGGACCTGTTGGCGATGAGCTGCGTCACCGACTCCAGCACCGTGTCGACGATGCGCAGCTTGTTCGCGCGCAGGCTCGACCCCGTCTCGGTGATGTCGACGATGGCGTCGACCAGGTCCGGAGCCTTCACCTCGGTGGCACCCCACGAGAACTCCACCTCGGCCTTGACGCCCTTCTCCTCGAGCCAGGCGGTGACGCCGCCCACGAGCTCGGTGGCGATGCGCTTGCCTTCGAGGTCCTCGACGGAGTTGACGGGCGAGTTCTCCGGCACCGCCAGCACCCAGCGGACGGGCGTCATCTGGCGCTTGGCGTAGACGAGCTCCTGCACCACGTGGACGTCCGAGCCGTTCTCCATCACCCAGTCGCGGCCGGTGATGCCGGCGTCCAGCGCCCCCTGCTCGACGTAGCGGCTCATCTCCTGCGGGCGGATGAGGATGCACTCGATCTCGGGGTCGTTGATCGAGGGGTAGTAGGAGCGCGCCGGGCTGTGGACGTCCCATCCCGCGTGCCGCAGGAGATCGAGGGTGGAGTCCTGAAGGCTGCCCGCGGGCAGCGCGAGCGTCAGCTTGTCCGGCAACCTGCACCTCCTCATCGGCCAGCGACGTTAAAACGGGACGGGCCTCGGCCCGTCCCTTCTGGTCCTGGGGGATTCTACACCGCGGGCGGCGCGTGTCAAGCGATCCGTAGGGCCGCTGCAGCGGGCAGCCGGGACCGCCGGTCGCGCCGCGCGGGCCCTCGCCGGGGCGGGGCGCCGCCAGCGCCCCTCTCGATTGCGGAGGCGAAGATGACGGCGGAGATGCCCGCAGATACGGGGAGCACCAGGAGCGCCATCACCCCGAAGAGGACGACTAGCGCGCTGCCGAAGACGCCTCCCTTGACGATCGCCACGAGCAAGATCACGCAGCAAGGCAGGAGAACGGCCACCGCCACGGCTATCAGTATCAGGGGGAACCAGAGGGCCGCCCTGAGCCCGGCGCTTACGCCTAGGGCCACGCCGACGCGCGGCCCCTCGGCGTGCCCCCAGCACGCCCCGAAGGTCGCGCCCGCTGCGAGCAGGCCGCCGTACGCGCCTCCGAGTACGAGCGCCACGAGATAGCCGGAGTCCGAGGGGGCCAGCAGCTCCACCGCTACGACGGTGGCCTGGTGGACCGCGAAGAAGGCAGCGCCCGCCGCCACGCCCCCATAGAGGGCGGCGAGGGTCAGCTTCGAGGAGCGCCTCAGCAGGCTCGCGCCTGCCCCCCACAGGCAGATCATCGTCGCAAGGACCGCTGCGTTGGCCCTATCCTGCGGCAGGTCCTCGGAGTCGAGGACAGCCCCGGCGATCGCGAGCGCCACGGCCGCGGCAATCACGCCCAGTAGCATGGCGGACCTGCCGGAAAGCTGGCCGGGAAGTCGGCCCGGGCGGAAGCGTACGGGCGGGCGCTCCCTTCGGGGCAGCCGGGCCTGCGAACCGCTCGGGCCCTCCCCGGACGCACCGTCGCGCACCTGCCGCGTTCCGGCGCTGACAGTGTCGCCACGGTCGCGGCTCACGAGCACCCGGACCCCGCACGCCGGGCACGCGATCGTCTTCCCCGCGAACCGTACGGGCACCTTGAGCGTCTTCGAGCAGCCTGTACACTTCTGCCGCAACTTCATCTCTCCTCCTCCGTAAGAAGAGTAGCCCGCGCGGGGCGGGCGCGGCCACTACAAACAGGAGGCATTCCTGCAACGGGAGAGATTCGCCGCGGGGAGTGCGGCGTCAGTCGGAGTCGGCGGGGTCGCCCGTCGGCTCAGCCCGGGCTTCGGCTTCGGCGGGCGTGTCGCTCTCGGGCGCCGCCTCCTCGCCGGTCGGGGCAGGCAGCGGTCCGATGCGGCCGCGGTCGCGGAGCAGCAGGAAGAAGAGCCTCGCTGAGTAGTAGCTGCTCGCCACGGCCCCCACGACGAGGAAGAGCCCCGTGTCGGCGAGCGCGAGCCACAGCCCGAGGAGCACCGTGCCGAACACCACCGTGGCGGGGATGCCGCCGCAGCCCAGGAACCTGACGGGGAGCGTGGCGATGTCGTAGAAGGCCACCATCCACGCGAAGGGGAACGAGAACGCCGCGAGCCCTCCCGCGCACGCTCCCAGGCCCGCGTGCCCTCGCGTCCAGTCGGCGAGGCCGAAGAGGGCCCCGAAGACGGCCCACGCGGCCAGCAGGCCGACGTACTCCCCCAGGCCCGCGGGGTGGGGGAGGCCGAGCGTCGCGAGCCACCACGCGGCCCCCGCGACCATGCCGGCGTTCAGTCCGACCACGACGTGCAGGGCCGAGCGGCCCGCCACCCCGGCCACGACGCCGAAGGTAGAGAAGAAGGTGGCGATCGCGGCGGCGGCGGCCCGGCCGCCATCGTCGGCGTAGGGCTCGTGCTGCGCCACGTAGACGAGCGTCGCCGCGAGCACTCCCGCCGGCCCCGCGATCGAGAGCAGCGAGGTCTTCCTCGCCACCTTGTGTTCGCGGGGGACGTCGGTGAGCTTCTGCTCGTCAGTCGTCATCGGCGGGGTCAGTCTCGGCTTCGATATCCGGGCCCTCCACCGTCACCTCGCCGTCGACGGCCCATTCGGGCGTGTCGGGTGCGGACGCGGGGGCGGGTGCGGGCGCGGCCTTGGGCGGGAGCGGGCCGAGGCGCTCGTCCTCGCGGCGGGCGAGCTCGTCACGGCGCATCTTGTGGTAGAGGTGCACCGAAAACGTGTTAGCCCCGACGACGACCGCCCAGGAGAATAGCAGCACCGCCACCGTGACGATGCCGTGCCCCTCGAGCACGAACGGGAGCGTCAGCAGCGACGTCACCGCCACCGGCAGCATTGCCACCCACAGGGCCCCGAGCGCCATCAGCCCCGCTCGCGGCGCGCTGGTGGTGACCTTCAGGCGGTTCGCGGTCCACACGCCCCAGGCCGACCCGAGAAGCGCCACGGTGATCGAGACGATGAAGAGCGGCAACTGGACCGCCGGGGACCTGGCGATCGAGCCCTTGCTCGACCAGCCGACGAAGCCCGAGATGGCCCGGCCGATCTCGTCGCCACTGCCTGCACTCCGCCACTCGAGCAGGACCGTAATCCCCCCCTGGAGGGCGGTGACGAGGAGCAGGAAGACGATGAGCTCGAGGAGCGAGAAGCGGATAGGCCGGCAGCCGTCGTCGGGGTCGGGGGCGCCCACGCGCTACCTCCTGCCGGGGGACTTCAGCTCGCCGAGCCCCGGGTGCTCGGGTGCCGCCTCGCGCGAGCGCTCGAAACGCCGGCCGCGGCCCTTGCGGTCGGGGCTGCGGATATCTTCGACGCGCTTCTCGACGCGCCTGCGGGCAGACTCGATCTCGCCGGCGGCGCCGCGGACCTCCTCGAGGAGCTCGCGGAGGCGCTCGACGTCCGTCTTCGGCAGGCGGCCGCGCTTGCCGAGCTCGCCCAGCCGGTCGGTCGCCTCGGTGAGCGTCTTCGTCGCGTCGTAGAGGTGGCGGGTCGAGACGTAGAGCTGCGCGACGTCGCGGTCGCCCTGGCGCGAGGGCCTGAGAACCAGCCACGGCCGCCGCGCGAGCAGGGCCGTCATCTCCTCCACGTTGCGCGTGGCGCCCTTGATGTTGAGGAGCGAGCGCCTGAGGTCGGCGCGGCTCTCGCCTATTACCTCTCGGGCCTGCTCGCCGGCCTTCGTGGCCTGCGCGAGGGCGTCGCGGGCCTCGCGGAGGACCTCGCTGAGCCTGGGCCTGAGCTCGACCATGAGCTCCTCGGCGGCGGTGGCCGCGCGCGCGGCGGCGCCGAGCACGCCGTCGAGGCCCTTCGTCGCCTTCGCGGCGCTCGCCGAGAGGGTCCCGGTGAGCTTCTCGGCGTTGGCGAGAATGGCCTTGACGCGCGGGCCGCCGTCCTCCATCGCGGCCCGGCCGGCCGCCGCGAAGGCCCGGATGTCCCTGACGGCTTCGCGGATGTCGACCTTGTTGGCCGAGACCATCTCGCGCACGTCGCCGGTGGCGACCTCCACGTTCTCGGCGATCTTGGCGAAGCGCTCGGCCCCCTCGGTTATCGAGACGGCCGCCTTCTTGAACTCGACCTTCTCGCCGCCCAGCGCCTCCGACGTTCGGCGCATCATGCGGCGGATGTCGTTGACGGAGTCGCGCACGTCCGAGAAGAGCGTGCCCGCGTCGCCTATCAGCAGACTGCCCGCCGAGCAGAAAGCCCCGCTGCCCGGCGATATCTCGACCGAGGTGTCGCCCATCAGGGTGCTGACGACCTGGACGCGGTCGTCGACGTGGCAGCTCTCGAACTGCCCTACCCTCAGGACTTCGAGCGTGAGTTCGACCATCGTCTTGTCCGTGATGGCGGCGATGATCTCGGCGTTCCGCTCGGCGGGGTCCTCGATGGCGTAGATTCTGTCCGCCTCCGCGGGGTCGCCGATGGGGAGCTCGAAGACGTGCTCGCGCCTGAGGTCCGGCAGCCGCTTGACGTTGGCCTCGTCCATCTGGACGATGGTGATCTCCTTGACGCGGCCGATCTCGACGCCGGAGTACATGACGGGGCTGTTGGGCTTGAGGCCGGAGACCCTCCTGAAGACGACCCGTATCTCCTCGCGCTCGTAGAGGAACGACCTGCACGGCCCCACCGCGACCAGCAGCGCCGCCAGCAGCCCCGCCGAGACGAGCATCATCACGCCGGCCTTGATCTCGTTGCCTGTCTGTAACGCCACGCTAGTCCACTCTCCTGAAGCGGCCCGAGGCGGTCCTGTAGAGGCCCACCAGGTCCCGCGTGTAGTCCGTGTTCGACATCTTGAGCGGAATCGGCCCGTCGGGAAGCCCGTCGACGAACTGGCGGATGACGGGGTCGTCGGTCGAGCGGAGCTCCTCGAGCGTGCACGCCCTGTAGACCCGCCCGTCCTTGAGCAGCGCCACGCGGTCCGCCACGCGCCGCGCGCAGTTCATGTCCTGGGTTATGACCAGGCTCGTGACGCCGACCTTCTTGAGGTCCATGATGAGCTTGTTGACGACCCCCGCCATGATCGGGTCGAGGCCCGTCGTCGGCTCGTCGTAGAAGAGGATCTCGGGGTCCATGGAGATCGCCCGGGCGAGGGCAACCCGCTTCTGCATGCCGCCCGAGAGCTGCGACGGCATCAGGTGACCGAAGTCGCGCAGGCCGACGAGCTCCAGCTTCATCTTCACCATGATCTCGATTATGTTCTCGTCGAGATGGCTGTGCTCGCGGAGGGGCAGCGCAACGTTGTCGCCGACGGTCATCGAGGTGTAGAGGGCCCCGTTCTGGAAGAGCACGCCGAGCCGCTTGCGGATCTCGTTGATCTCGTCGGGCGGCATCCCGACGATCTCGCGGCCGAAGATCTCGATCGAGCCCGAGTCGGGCTCGTAGCCCGAGGCGCCTATCATCGACCTCAGCAGCGTGCTCTTGCCGCAGCCGGAGGTGCCGACGACGACCATCGTCTCGCCGCGGCGGACGTCGAGGTCGACGCCCTCGAGGATCGCGCGCCCGTCGAAGGACTTGCGGATCCCCCGCACCTTCATCAGCATGTCGCCGAGATCGTTCCCCGAAACCATCGTGTCCGGCCGCTCCCCGATCAGATCAGCATGTAGTTGAAGACCGTCGCGAAGAACAGGTTCGCCGCGATGATCGAGAATACCGAAAGCACCACCGCGCGCGTCGTAGCGCGGCCCACGCCCTCGGCCCCGCCGGTGACGGTGAGCCCCTCGTAGCAGGCCACGACGGTGATGATGATGCCGAAGGCCTCCGCCTTGATGAGCGAGTTCAGCACGTCGCGCATCGCGATGGCGGAGTTGTTTATCTCGATGTACTGTGCGCTGCCGATGCCCAGCAGATGCACCCCGACCAGGTACCCGCCCGACATCCCCATGTAGTAGGCCACGGTCGTGAGGCACGGCATCATGACCATCACCGCCAGGAGCCTCGGCACGACGAGGAAACGGAGCGGGTTCATGGCGCTCGTCTCGAGGGCCATGACCTCCTCGTTGACCGTCATCGTCCCGAGCTCGGCCGCCATCGCCGCCCCGACGTAGCCCGACATGACGATCGCCGTCATGAGCGCCGCGAGCTCCCGGGTCATCGCAATCGCCACCAGCTGGGCGACGCGCGCTTCCATGTTGAAGCTCCTCAGGATATCCGCCATGCTGACCGCGAGTATCATCCCCACGAAGAGGTTCGACAGGCAGACGATCGGCAGCGACTTGACGCCCACCCGCACCATCTGCCCCAGGGCGGCCGCCCACGGCATCCGGGCGCGCCCGGCCAGGCCCAGGGCCATCCATCCGAGGGCGCGGCGCAGGAGCAGCCACATCCCTCCGGCGGTCCTGACGCCGGCGTGGGCCGCCGCCCCCATGCCCGCCAGCACCCTCGACGCGCCGATCTGTGTCCCGGTGGGGCTCATCACATCTTCCCGAGGGCCTCCTCCTCGGTCTCGTAGAGCTCGAAGACGCCGGTCAGGTTGGCTATGTCGAAGACCTCGCGCGCCCGGTCGCTCAGACCGAAGATGGCCAGCTTGCCGTCGTAGTCGCCGAGACGCTGCAGCGCCTCGACGAGCGTAGCTACGCCCGAGGAGTCGATGTAGTTCACTTCGGACAGGTTGAAGAGGAGCTTCGGCGTCCTCTGCCGCGCCAAGTCCATGCAGATGGACCTGAGCTGGGGCGACGTGCTGATGTCGATGTGCCCCGATATGTCTATGGTCGCGTGGCCGTCGGCGCGCCGGACGCTGATATTCACTTTGGCGATTCCCCCTGAGCGCTCTCCCCGCCCACCCCGCTCACCCCGTCCCCGTCGACCGCCCCGGTGGCCGTCTCCTCGAGGAACTTCACCATCGTCAGCCGGTTGCCGGTGCCGCTGATGAACGACAGGTCCACCTCGTCCATCACCTCGTGTATGATGTGCAGCCCGAGCCCGCCGGGCCGCACCTCCTCGCTAGAAGGCTCCTCCGAGCGCAGCTCCTCCGGCCTCACCCTCCGCCCGAAGTCCTGCAGATGCAGCTCGAGCCGGTCGGGCCTGATCACCACCGTCAGCAGGATGTCCCAGTCGCTCCTGCCCTCGTAACAGTGGCGTATGACGTTGCTGACGGCCTCCCCGACGGCGAGAACGATCCGAGCGGCATCCTGCTCGGCGAGACCCGCGGTGCGCGCGGCCTGTTCGACGAAGGCCCTGGCGGTGGCCACGTACCTGGGATCGGAGGGGAATCTGAGCTCGAGCTCGTCGGACCCCCTCGAGCCGCCCGGGCCGGCCATGCCGCTTCCCCCCCCGCGCCCCCGCGCCCCGCCCCGGCGGCAGCTTCGGCCCATGTCCTCGCTGCTGCCGACACGGAAGCGATTCTATGCGAAGCCCTTCGCACCTTCAAGGGAAACCCCGCCGAGGCAGAGCGGGGCCGGGGG